>Ga0207022_10075_pt1 | contig 28070 bp, 25 predicted proteins | sample Alteio_BWMinCont_46_FD_153307 | JGI IMG/M metagenome (GOLD analysis project Ga0207022, IMG submission 153307) | Enriched cells from forest soil in Barre Woods Harvard Forest LTER site, Petersham, Massachusetts, United States -... | ecosystem: Environmental > Terrestrial > Soil > Temperate forest >... | reverse complement strand
CGGCGGCGTTCAGGTCGTTCTGGATTTGATTGAAAGTATCCTGGGTATAGGGCGCGTCCTTGTATTTGGTTAGAATCGCCGTAATTTGCTTCTGTTGCTGCGCGCTCACGGTAAAACTCCCGGTACCGAAAAGATCGGCGAGATTATTGCCGGTGGAGGTGAAACCGCTGCCGCTTAAAAGCTGTTGCGCCGTCGGGCTTAAATCGAGCAGAAAGGCGTCGCTGTTGGAATTGTTATTGGAGGAATCCGAACCCGAACTTTGCAATGAGTCCATCGCCTGCAGCAACGCATCGGTCGCATTGGGCGCCGCGTTCACATTCGTCCCCGCCAACGGGTTGGAAAGCTGGTAATAGCCGCTGCTATTCAGATTAGTAATGGAACTCATAGATGCCTCCTAATAAATCCTGCGAATCGCGAAGCGATTGCGCAGGATCACATTATACTCTTGTATGATCCTGTGCAGCCGCCCAAAGCGGCTCACAGGATTTGTAGCAAGAACCGTGCCGTTTCTCCAATCATTTATTTTGCAAATAAACAAATATTATTCAATAGGTTGTTATATTCTTGGGGTGATGGACTCTTGAGGCGTTACATGGTATAATAAACTTAATTAGCATTAGCCAGGAGGGCTTATGGTTGCCGCGGTCAGTTTCGATCCCATTGCCTATATCGGTAGTATAAACAGCGCTCTTGCCGCTGCCAATAAGGCTGCATCCGCGCCGCCGGCAGCGCCGGCCACATCGGCGCCCGCCACTCCTATCTCCTCCACCATCATCTCGCTGCTCGAGAATACCGGCTCATCTTCACAAAGCGGCGGCGTATTGTCCGACCTGCTGGGGGGAAGCGGCAACGGCATATCGACATCCGATCCGCTGGCAGGCGTATATAATACCTTGCTGTATAATGTCAGCACGGCGCAGCCTTATCAGAACGCCGTCAACGCCGCCGAGCAGCAGCAAAGCACAACGCAGGCGCAAAGCAACTCGGTGGGAAATATACTCAATGCCTATAACAGCGCCAGCAATGCTTATAATAAAACCCTGCAGCAGAATGCGCAGGCCGTGATTGCCGCCAACAGCTTCCAGGCCGACGGTAAAACGCCGCTGGTGGCCTAAGCCGACGGATTCTCCAAACTATACATCTCGGCATTATCGTCATAGGCGAATAATTCAGCATAGCGCGCCCAGCTGGTGACGGCCGACAGCGCCTCTTCCGCATCCTCCTCCGCCATGTTGTCTTCCAGTTGCGTCAGAAAGCGGATGCGCGGCGCCTGGTGGCCGGGGCGGCTTTGCAGCACGCGATAGATGAACGCCGCCAGCGGGATGTTCTGTATCAGATGCTCGGCGAAGATCATTTTACGCTTCTGCGTTCCGGCGTCGGCAAACATTTTGCCCAGGGGGGTCAGCTGGATGTCGCCCTCGGCGACTTCGGCGAGTTTCAGCAGGCGCAAGGCTTCGATCAAATGCAATATCTCCTCGGTGCCCAGCCCCAGCGCCTGGTCGAGCGCGGGCAAATCGGCACGGCCGTTATAGGGCGGAGCGGCAAGTTCCTCCATCAAACCGGCCAGCTGGTTGGGCGATACGCGCGGCAGCTTGTCGTACATGGTCACTTCGGCACGCTGCGCCGCGGCGGTGACATCGCGCTTCTGCATCCCTGAGGTCATCAGCGTGTAAATCTGCTCGACCATGGCGGTAAATGCGGCCGACTGCCGGTCGCGCGGGTAACGCAGATCCACTTTAATCTCAGCGGCGATATGGCCGGGATTGGCGGCAAAAATCAAAATGCGGTCGGACATCAGCACCGCTTCCTCGATGTTGTGCGTGACCAGCAGCACCGATTTCAGCGGCATCTTTTTCTCAACCCACAGATCGAGAAAATCGGTTTTGAGCGTCTCCGCCGTCAGCACATCAAGCGCCGAGAACGGCTCGTCCATCAACAAAATAGCGGGATTGACCACCAGCGCCCGCGCAAAGCCGACGCGCTGCTTCATGCCGCCGGAAAGCTCGCGCGGATAGGCCGATTCATACCCATCGAGGCCAATCAAGTCGATGGCCTCCAGCGCCCGGCCGCGCATTTCCTTTTCAGCCACGCCCAGCGCTTCCAGCCCCAGCTCCACATTCTCCAGCACCGTCAGCCACGGAAACAGCGCAAAGGTCTGGAACACCATGGCGATGCCCAGCGCGTCCTGCGACACCGGCATTCCATTAAACGTGACCGTGCCCGTGCTCGGGCTTATCAGCCCGGCGATGATGCGCAGCAATGTCGATTTGCCCGACCCCGATTTGCCGAGCAGCCCGACGATCTCACCTTCTTTCAAGGAAAGGCTGACATCGTCGAGCACCTTGAGGTCGCGCCCTTCCGGCCTGTGGAAGGTCTGGGTGATGTGCTGAAGATCGAGCAGTGTAGTATCCATATGCGCCTTCTAATCAAACCTCAGCTTCCGCGCCGCCACATCATACAATGGCCGCCAGAAGAATTTATTGAACAATACCACGATAAACGACATCATGCCAACACCCAGCACGATATGCACGAAATCTCCCGCTTCCGTCATCTGTGCGATGTAGGCGCCGAGGCCGGTGGCGGCATAGCTTTGGTCGCCCCACTGCACCGCCTCCGATACGATGCTGGCGTTCCAGGCGCCGCCGGAAGCGGTGATGGCGCCGGTCAGGAAATACGGGAAAATGCCGGGTAGTATCACCTTACGCCACCACAGCCAGCCATGGACGCGAAAATTGCGCGACACTTCGCGCAGATCGTTGGGAAAAGCCGACGCCCCGGCGATGACGTTGAACAATATGTACCACTGCGTCCCTAGGATCATCAGCGGTGACAGCCAGATATCGGGATTCAAAGCATAGCGGCTGATCGCTACCACTGCCACTGGAAACAGTAGATTGGCGGGAAAGGCAGCGAGGAACTGCGCCACCGGCTGGACGATCTCCGCCCAGCGCGGACGCAAGCCAATCATAACCCCCAGCGGCACCCACAGCAGCGAGGCGAGGATAATCAGCACGATCACCCGCGCCAGCGTGATGAGGGCGAGAAATGCCACGTGCGCCGTATCGCTCCAGCTGATGCTGGTCTTGAAGAATACAATAAGATGCTGCATCGCCGCGATGCCGGCCAGAAAGAGCAGCGCATACCATAAATAATCGAACAGCCGCGCCTCGCGCGCGGTGAATTGCCGGCTTGCGACCGTCGGCTTGAACAGCCGGATGCGCAAAATCACATGCGATAGCCAGCCGATGGGCGACAGCAGTTTTTTCACCAGCCGGCTTTTGGAAAACAGCGACAGCACCCACGAGTGCGGCGCATCCTGGCTCGCGGTCAGCTCATAGCGGAACTTATCCGACCACGCCACCAGCGGGCGGAATAGTAATTGGTCATAGAGCAGGATGACAACGGTCATAGTGGCGATCGCCCAGCCGATGGCGGACATATTGCGCTCTGCAATGGCCAGCGCGATATAGGAGCCGACGCCGGGCAGCGTGATGTGCTGGTTACCCACGGTAATCGCTTCCGAGGCGACGACGAAAAACCAGCCGCCCGACATCGACATCATGGTGTTCCAGATCAGGCTGGGCATGGCGTAGGGCAATTCCATCTTCCAGAATTTCTGCCAGCCGGAAAGCTTGAATACGAACGACGCTTCGTCCATGTCGTGCGGAATGGTCTGGAGCGACTGGTACAGGCTGAACGTCATGTTCCACGCCTGCGAGGTGAAAATGGCGAAGATGGCGGCGCATTCGACGCCCATCATGCGGCCGGGAAACAGCGCGATGAAGCCGGTGACGGTAAAGGAAATATAGCCCAGCACCGGCACCGATTGCAGGATGTCGAGGATGGGGATCATGATCTGCCCGGCGCGGCGGCTTTTGGCGGCCAGCGTCGCATAGACGAGGGTAAACAGCAGCGACGCCACCACGGCGATCAACATCCTGAGCGTGGTGCGCATAGCGTATTCAGGCAGATTGTGCACGTCGAGGCTGATCGGGCTTTGCTCAAGACGCCCGACCGGCGCCGACATCTGCGCCATGCCCCAGGAAATAAACACCAGGAACGCCGCGACCATGGCAAAGGCCAGCGCATCGAACCATACCCGCCGCGCCCGGGCGGGTTTGCCCATCATGCCGATGGCGGCTATGCGCGGAATGAAACGTTGTGAGATGCCTGCGATTTGCATTCGGAAACTCCTTCGCCGCAGTTGTTGTCCTTATTGTGAATCCATGCCAGTTTGTCAACCGTTCAATCGCATGATATAGAAATAAGAATGAACACCCACGCCCATCACACACATCAGCCTACCGACCATGGCCGCATTTTCGCTATCGGCATCGCACTCAACGGCGTCTTCATTGCCGCCGAGATATTCTATGGGCTGAAAGCTGGCTCATTGGCGCTTTTGGCCGATGCCGGGCATAACGCCAGCGACGTGCTGGGCCTCGGCATGGCGTGGGGGGCGACATTGCTGGCGCGGCGCAAAGCGTCCGAGCGTTTCACCTACGGCCTGCAGAGCGCTTCCATCATCGCGGCACTGGCCAATGCGCTGCTGCTTCTGGTCGCCGTCGGCGGCATCGGCTGGGAAGCCATCGAACGCTTTGCCGCGCCGGTCGCGCCCGCTGCCGCTACGGTCATGATCGTCGCCACCATCGGCGTTTTCGTCAACGGCCTGACGGCGTGGCTGTTCCGCGGCCACCATCATGACCTCAATATCCGCGGCGTATTCCTGCACATGGCGGCCGATGCCGCCGTCTCGCTCGGTGTGGTGATCTCCGGGGCGTTCATCCTGAAAACCGGCTGGATGTGGCTCGACCCGCTGGTCAGCCTCGCCATCGTCCTGGTTATCGTCGCCGGCAGCTGGCGGCTGCTGCGCGAATCCATCACGCTGGCGCTGCACGCCGTGCCCGCGCATATCGAAACAACCGCAGTCAAAATCTGGCTGGCCGGGCTTTCCGGCGTCAAGGAAGTGCACGACCTGCATATCTGGGCCATGAGCACGACCGGCGTTGCCATGAGCGTGCACCTGCTCATGCCCGGCGGCCATCCGGGAGACGCCTTCATCGCACAGGTAACGCACGAACTGGAGCAGCGCTTCCACATAACACATGCCACGCTCCAAATCGAGATCGGCGACGCGGAAGCGGAGTGTCATTCAGGCTGCGAGCAAAACGTATGAATGAATGGGTAATATTTGCCTTGGGCTCGGCGTTCTTTGCCGCCATGACGGCTATTTTCGGCAAAATGGGCGTTCATGACATCAATTCCAACCTTGCTACGTTTATCCGCACCGTGGTTATTCTCGTGATGACCGCCGGTATCGTCTCGCTGCGCCACGAATGGCAAGCGCCGGATAGGCTCTCCCGCTTCGGCCTGCTGATGCTGGTGCTGTCGGGCGTCGCCACCGGCCTGTCATGGCTATGTTACTGGCGGGCGCTGCAACTCGGCCCGGCCTCGCGCGTTGCGCCCATTGACAAGCTCAGCGTCGCGCTCGTCATTGTCTTTTCGGTAGCGTTCCTGGGCGAGACACTGACGTGGAAAGCGGCGCTGGGAGGATTGCTCGTGGTGTCGGGAACCTTATTGCTGGCGATATAGAATGACGAGTTACCGCATCGTTTCCTGGTCACTGATACTCTTCGCCTGTTTTTACGGGCTGGGCAGTTATCCGCTGCTCGATCACAACGAAGGCATGTATGCCGCCATCGCCCGCGATATGCTAAGGAGCAGCAATTTTATTATCCCGCATGTAAACGGCGTGCCCTATCTCGAAAAACCGCCGCTGCTGTTCTGGCTGATGGCGGCGTCGATGTCCCTGTTCGGAGAAAACGAATGGGCGGTGCGGCTCATCCCGGCGCTGGCGCTTTTCGCCACGGCGTGGAAATTGCATCGATTTCTCCTCCGCGTTACCGGCTTGCAAACGCCGGGCATGGCGGCGGCGCTGATACTAGTTACGTCGCTACCGCTGCTCGCCATGGCGCGCATGGTGCTGTGCGACATGCTGATGACGTGTTTTCTCAGCGCGGCGCTGATATTTTTTTATGAGTGGGATGCCGAACTTCATCCTCCCGGCCGGGGGAATAAATATTTAATGGGATTCTATTTGTGCCTGGCGCTGGCGGTAATGACCAAAGGTTTCGTCGCCGTTATCCTCGCCGGCGGAACCATCGCCGGTTTCCTGGCATGGCAACGCCGCACGCTTCAGGATTACCTGCGCATAGCATCACCGCGCGGCATTGTGTTGTTTTTATGCGTCGCCGCACCGTGGCACATCGCTGCGTCCATGCAGGAGCCCGGCTTCGCCTGGTTTTATTTTATCAACGAACATGTGCTGCGCTTCCTCAATATGCGCGAGCCGCATGATTATTACACCGGCCATGTCTGGTACTACCTGCCGCGCATTTTTGGTTATCTGATTCCGTGGACGTTGTTTCTTCTACTTCTCCCCCCCTTGAGGAGGAGGGCTGGGGTGGGGGGCAAGCTACAAGCGCCCCTCCCCCTGACCCCTTCCCTCAAGGGGAGGGGGAATATTTATCGTTTCCTGTGGTCATGGTTCCTCTTCTGCCTGATCTTTTTTTCCGCGGCGGGCGGCAAGGCCAATTATTACATGATTGCGGGGATGCCGCCGCTGATCATGCTGCTGGCGTTGCAGCTGACGCACGCGACGGAGGCCGACCCTCGCTTCATTCGCGGTATCGCTTCCATCGCCCTGTTGCTGATCATCAGCACTCTCGAACTCGTGCAATATTTCTGCCGTGACGGAAGCGGCGATTTATTTCCCACCTGTCAGGCAGTGTCGTGGCCGGTCATCGGGCTGACGGCGCTCTATGTTATCGTCGCCATCGCGCTATGCTGGCGCGTTCCGCCGCGCTGGATAGTGCCACTGCTGGGCGCCCATGTGTTGCTGTTGCTGCCGCTATTGATAACGGGCGTGAACATGGCAGGGGACCGCGTGTCGCAAAAGCCGGTGGCCGATTACCTCAAAACATCCACCTCCAGCGAAGCGGCGGTTTACCAGGAATTCGAGGAACTCTCGGCATTGGCTTTCTATCTCGGCAAACCGCTCGTCATCGTCGACAGCCGGTCGAGCGATTTGCTGTATGGGCAGCAACATTGGCCGGGCGGACATTTCATTTCGCTTGCGGAATGGATTTCGCAGCCGTCGTCGCTGGTGATCTTGAATAAAAGGCTCGATTCGGTTATGGCTGAGAACCATAATCTATGCGTATTGCGCCGCTTTGAGCGCGTTTCGGTAATCACCAGATGCAGGCAACATGAACATTAATCCGAACATGTCATGGCGGCGCGACGCGCTCTTGCTATTTCTCGCCGTCTTACTCTTCTTCTGCATGGGCCTAAGCACACGGCCCTACCTGGTACCAAGTGAAGCGCGCTACATCGAATTGCCGCGGCAGATGCTGGCGACCGGCGACTGGCTGACACCGCGCATCGACGGCGTTCCCTATTTCGAAAAGCCGCCGCTGTTTTACTGGATGCAGGCGTCGGTCATGCAGTTTTTCGGCGCGGGCGAATTCGCCGGGCGCATCGCCACGGCGCTGCTCGCCGCCCTTACCTGCGTCGTTACGTATGCGGCGGCGCGCCTCCTCTATGGCCGCCTGAGCGGGCTGCTCGCCGCCACGGTGCTTGCCACCTGCGCGCTGGGTTATGGCTTAAGCCGCGTCGCCATGCTCGACATGCCGGTGAGTCTTTTTATGACATCGTGCTTTGTGTGCTTTCTTGCCGCACAACATACAGGACAACGCCACTGGTATTGGGGCATGTATGTCGCCGCAGCGCTGGCCGTGCTGACCAAGGGGCTGATCGGCATGGTCATCCCCGGTCTTGTCATCGGCGTGTGGATTTTATTTACCAAGCGCTGGCGGATATTGGCCGAGGCGCGGTTGCTTACCGGCCTGATAGTTTTTCTGATTATCGCTGCGCCGTGGCATGTGCTGATGGCGCGCGCGCACCCTGATTTTCTCAATTTTTATTTCATCCATGAGCATTTCACGCGCTACCTGACCGATTCGCACAAGCGCCTCCAGCCCTGGTGGTTTTTTCCGGTAATCGTGCTGGCGGGATTGCTGCCGTGGACTTCCGTTACCCCGCATTCATTGCGGAGGCTCCTGCAAACGAAGGGAATTCCGCAAAATGTGCGGCAGAATAATTTATTCCTTTTATTCTGGATCGTGCTGCCCCTGCTTTTCTTCTCCGCCTCGCATTCCAAACTGGCGCCGTATATTTTTCCAATTTTTCCGCCGCTTTCTATCGTGCTCGGGGATTATCTCGCCGGGTGCTGGGAGGGGCGCATCGCCGCCCGGGCCCTACGCAACAACTGTTTCTTTATCGTTGCGCTTTTCGCTGCCATCATTGCCGGTTATTACGCGGTGCCGCTGCCGGTCGATGCCAATAACAAACTCGATTTCGCTACGGGCATCAGCTTTACCATGCTCATCCCTATCATCATCGCACTGGCCGGACTGCTGTATGTTGCCGTGCGTAAATCTCCAGCGCCAGTGCTGATCGGGGCGCTTGTCCTGTTCGCAGCGACCTTCGACATCAGCACCAATACTATTGTCGCCGCCTTGGACCGCGCTACCGTCAAGCCGCTGGCCGCCGTCGTCAGGGAGCGGCTGCATGAGGGCGACAGCGTGGTGGCGTATGGCAGTTATTTTCAGGATTTGCCGGTGTATTTAAATCGCAACGTCATGGTCGCCGATTATTTGGGCGAACTGGAATTCGGCGCGACGCATTATCCCGAAACGCAGGGCTGGATGATCAGCAGCAATCAATTCTGGCAGCTTTGCGCCGTGACCAAACGCCCGCTCTACGTGTTCATGAAAAAAACCACGTTTGACGGAATCGCCATCCCGCCTAACTGCCGATTGCGCCGCCTCGCAAATTATGGCAAGACGGTGCTACTAGAGAAGGAAAGCAAATGAATAACATGATACTCATCCTCATCGGCGTGATGTTCAACGCCGCGGCGCAAATACTGCTCAAAATCGGCATGGGGCGCATTGGCCATTTCCACCTGACCCCGGCCAATTTCTGGCCGGTAAGTTTGCAGATTGCCGCCAGCCTGCCCATTATGGGCGGCCTTTTCTGTTATGTCTTCAGCCTCGCCGTGTGGCTGGTTGTGTTGTCGCGCGTCGAAGTGAGCCTCGCCTATCCGCTGGTCAGCATCGGTTACGTCGTCACCGCGCTTGCCGCCTATTTATTGCTCGGCGAACAGCTGGGGCCGATGCGCATCGCCGGTATCGCCGTCATCATGATCGGCGTATTCATGGTTAGCAGAACGGCATGAGTTTACCCCCGCATAAGCGCAGCGCATTGCGGGGTGCGGGGTTGCCCTTCCTCCCCTTTGCCAAACCCTTTCTAAGCGAAGCGGCGATCGAAGAAGTCGTCGCTTGTTTGCGCTCGGGCTGGATCACCACCGGCCCGCGCGTGCAGAAATTCGAGGAGATGCTCTCAAACTATCACGGCGGCAGGCGGGCGCTGTGCCTGTCATCGGCCACGGCGGGGTTGCATGTGGCGTTGCTGGCTTTAAAGCTGGAAGAAGGCGACGAGGTCATCACCACGCCGCTGACCTTCGTAGCGACGCTCAATACCATCGTACTGTCGGGTGGGAAACCGGTGCTCGTCGACATCGATCCGGCAACGCTCAATATGGATGTCTCACGTATCGAGACGGCGATTACGAAGCGCACGCGCGCCCTCATGCCGGTGCATTTCGCGGGATTGCCGTGCGATCTCGACCCGATTTATCAGCTTGCGAAAAAACACGGGCTGCGCGTGGTGGAAGATTGCGCCCATACCATCGGCGCCGAATATAAAGGCAAAAAACTGGGGAGCTTCGGCGACATCGCGGTCATGAGTTTCCATCCCAACAAAAACATGACCACCGGCGAGGGCGGTGCAGTCATCACCGATGACAAGGATATTATCAACGCCGTCGAACGCTTACGTTTCCACGGCATTGACCGCAATGCCTTCAACCGTTTCGCCAAGTCCGGAAGCCAGCATTATGACGTGGCGATGCCCGGCTTCAAATATAACATGATGGACATGCAGGCCGCGCTCGGCATTCACCAGTTGCCGGAACTCGACGGGTTTATTGCGAAGCGCGTGACGCTGGTTAAACGATATATGAAAGCGCTGAAAGATTGGCCGGAATTTATTTTGCCCACAGCGCCAGCCTATGCGCATAAACATGCCTGGCATTTATTTACGCCGCGCCTGAAAAATAATGGCCGCGACGGCTTCATCAATGCCATGAAAGCGGAGAATATCGGCATCGGGCTGCATTATGAGGCCGCCCATATTTTCACTTGGTATAAAGACCATTTCGGCTGGCAGCTCGAGGATTTCCCGAACGCGCTCACCGCCGGAAATACTATTTGCAGCCTGCCGCTTTTTCCGACGATGACGGAGGCGGAACAGAATCGCGTCATCGCCGCCATGCGGAAGATATTCGGTCAGGCCTGAACCGCCAGCCAGCCTTCGCGGCCCGGCATTTCGCGTTTTACTATTTTCCCCTCCGGCAACGGCGCGGAATGCGCCTGTAGCAATGCGCACAAAGGCTGGAAGGCAATGCCGCGCTGTTTCGCACTGATCAGCATCTGCTCGAACATTTTAAGCTGGCCGATGCCCTCCACTTCGGCATGAATGGTATAGACATTGAGCCGGTCCCGCTGGCATTGCCCCAGGATATAGTCATTGTAATTATGCTGGCCGATGCCGGAGCCACCGATCACCTCGTCATAGGCCGGCAGCGTCACCGGAATCTGCGGCGTGAGTTTCCGACCATCGACCACGGGAATAAACATATGGCTGCCGCGGCAATCGCCGTTATGGGCGAAGCCGAATTTCTCCTTGAGCAGCAGGGCGTGTTCGTTGCAGCGCCATCCGGGAGACGCGGAGCATGTCGGTACGCGTCCTAGTATTTCACGTAACTTATCGAAGCCCAGCTGCAGATGTTTTTCCATTTCTTCGGGTGAAAAGCGGTCGATATGGGTCTGCCAGGTATAATGATCCCAGGCATGAAGCCCCATCTCGTGTCCGACCTGCTGCGGCAGACGGATAACCTCGCCCAGCCGGTCGCCGATCATCGGCCCCGGCCAGGCCGTGCCGCGCAGGAGTATGTCGTAGCCATAGAGGCTGGCCGCATTCGAGCGCAGCATTTTCCATAGGAATTGCGGCTTCAACAACCGCCACAAATGCCGCCCCATATTATCGGGGCCGACGCTCATGAAAAACGTGGCCTTTATATCATGCTTGGCAAATAATTCCACCAGCGCCGGAACGCCGTCACGCGTACCGCGCAGCGTATCGACGTCGATGCGAAGCCCGACCGGAATGGCGCTCATGAAAACACGACGCTTTCGATGCCGGCGGCAAAGTCTTTGCGCTTGCTGCGCCAGTCGCGGTCGAATATGGCGAAGGCGACGACATCCTGGGGAGTGCCGTTTTTCACGACATGTTCCTTGAGCAGCCCTTCCTGCGTAAAGCCAAGCTTCTTGTGCAGATGCAGGCTTTTTTCATTGGAGGCCAAGGCCAGCGCACACAGCTTGCGCAATTTCCGGCGCAGGAACAGTTCATCGAGGAAAGCGCTGAGCATGGCTGTAGCCGCTCCTTTTGGCGCATCCGCTGTCCAGATGTAAAAGCCCCATTCGCCGCGCGCGTGCTCTTTGTCAAAATGGGTCAGGTTGACCATGCCTAGCGGTTTGTTTTCCTGCAGGAACACGAAAATGGGCAGGTCCGTGGCGGCGAGCCTTTTTTCCAGCCAGCGCCGATGCTCGTCCGCAGTAACGACATGATTCCCGAACAGGAAAGGATGCACGCGCTCGCAGTTTCGGCCTTTCAGCAATACCGCCGCGTCGCTGCGCCAAGGCGGGCGCATGACAAAGGAAGCTGCTGTTGATCCATGGGGTTTAGTCATGGCGGCCATACTATTCAGGCGCGGTAATTCGCGCAATCGGGGATTTGCTGGAAAAAACCATTGCCTTGCCTTACATTTGTTCTAAGTTTCGGCCTATACGTTAACTTTTCTCGGTTTCTTCCATGCCCGCCACCCTTTATTTAAGTGTCGTCATCCCCGTTTATAACGAGGAGAAAAGCCTGCCGCTGATGTATGAGCGGCTGTTTCCGGTGCTGGACGGCATCGGCAAGCCCTACGAGGTTATCTTCGTCAATGACGGCAGCCGCGACCGCTCGCAAACCGTGCTGGAGGAATTATTCCACAAACGTCCCGATGTCATCCGCGTCGTGCAGTTCATGCGCAATTACGGCCAGCACCCCGCCATCATCGCCGGGTTCGAGCGCGTACGCGGCGAAGTAACGGTCACGCTCGACTGCGATTTGCAGAATCCGCCGGAGGACATTCCCCGGCTGCTGCAGGAAATCGAGGACGGACACGACGTAGTCCATGGCTGCCGCGCTGAGCGTCAGGACGTGGCTTGGCGCAAGGCGGTATCGCGCCTGGCCAATATCATCCGCGAGCGCATCACCCACATCCGCCTGCGCGACCAGGGCTCGATGCTCCGCGCCTACCGCCGCGAGATTATCGACCAGATCGTCGCCAGCGACGAAGCGACCCCGTTCATTCCCGCCCAGGCCCAGTATTTCGCCAGTAACCCGGCCGAGATCGACGTCGGGCACGAGGAGCGCGCTGCCGGCGTTTCCAATTACAACGTCTACCGGCTGATCCGCCTCAATTTCGACCTGGTGACCAGCTTTTCGCTGGTGCCGCTGCAACTCTTCACCATCGCCGGCATGTTATTGTCGGCAGCCAGTCTTCTGCTCGTCGTCTATATGATGTTGCGCCGCATTTTTATCGGGCCGGAAGCCGAGGGCATATTCACCTTGTTCGCCATCCTGTTCCTGCTTGTATCCGTCACCATGACGGGCTTGGGCATCGTCGGCGAATATGTCGGACGCATCTATAGCGAAGTGCGCCGGAGACCGAGATATACGGTGAAGCGTGTGCTGGAAAAATTATGAAGTTGCTCATCCTCGGCGCCGGTGGATTCATCGGCAGCAATCTTAGTTCCTGGCTGCTGAAGCATCGCGACTGGGATATTTACGGCATGGATCTAAACAGCGGCAACCTGGCTGACTGCCTTGGCCACCCGCGCTTCCATTTCACGCAAGGCAACATCATCATCGATAAAAAATGGGTCGAAGAGCATATCAAAAAATGCGACGCCGTGCTGCCGCTGGTCGCCATCGCCAATCCGGCGCTTTACGTGCAAAACCCGCTGGCCGTATTCGAACTCGATTTCGAGGCGAACCTGGACATCGTGCGCCATTGCGTCACCTATAAAAAGCGCATTATTTTCCCCTCCACATCCGAGGTCTACGGCATGAACCCCGACAGCCCCTATGACGAGGAAACGAGCAACCTCGTCGTCGGCCCGATCAAAAAAGAACGTTGGATTTATTCCTGCTCGAAACAGATGCTGGACCGCGTGATTTACGCCTACGGCAAGCGCGACGGGCTCCCCTTCACGTTGTTCCGTCCGTTCAACTGGTTCGGGCCGAGGCTCGACAATGTGTGGGAGGAAGGCAAGGCCAGCCGCGTTGTCTCGCAGTTTCTGAGTAATATCCTGCATAAGCGCGACATCGTGCTGGTCGGCGGCGGTGCGCAGAAGCGTTGTTTCCTCTATATCGACGACGCCATCGATGCGCTGGTGCGCATCATCGAAAATAAAAACGGCAATGCCGACGGCCGCATTTTCAATATCGGCGATCCGAAGAGCGAAGCGTCCATCGCCGGGCTGGCCGAAATGATGATCGACATCGTGGGCGTTTTTCCCGGCTTCGAGAACATCCGTTCGCAAGTCAAAATCACCACAGCCATAGGCGAGGAGCATTACGGCGCCGGGTACCAGGATGTCCAGAAGCGCGTCCCCAAAATCGACAACGCCATACAATATCTGGGCTGGAAACCCACTACCGGTTTGCAAGACGCGCTCAGGCAGACCATTGCTTATTATCTGGCATAACCATGCGACTATTGCTCGTAGAAGATGACGACATGCTGGGCAACTCGCTCAAGCGCGGGCTGGAGCAGGCCGGACACAACGTGGAATGGGTCGAGGACGGCGAAGCTGCCCTGCTGGCGACGGAAACCAGCCAGTTCGACCTGATGCTGCTCGACGTCAACCTGCCCAAACTTTCCGGCATCGAAGTGGTCAGGCAGTTGCGCCAGTCGGCCAGCAGCCATCTGCCGGTGCTGATGCTGACGGCGATGGATGCGATCGATTACAAGGTCCAGGGACTCGATTCCGGCGCCGACGACTATCTGACCAAGCCGTTCGACCTGGCGGAACTGCTGGCGCGCATCCGTTCGCTGACGCGGCGCGCGCAGGAGCGCAGCGGCGCCTCTTTGCGTTGCGGCGACGTCGAGCTTAATCCCCATTCGCGCACCGTCGTCAAGGGCGGCGGGATCGTACTGCTGACGGCCAAGGAATTGCGCGTGTGCAGCCTGCTGATGGAGCGCCGCAACAAGATCGTCAGCAAAGGCGAAATCGAAGAATCGCTGTATGGTTGGAACGAGGAAGTGGACAGCAACACCATCGAAGTCACGGTTTACAACCTGCGCAAGAAACTCGGCAAGGATTTCATCCAGACGCTGCGCGGCGTCGGTTATATGGTCAGGTCATGAAACTGAAACCCTCCTCGCTGACGCTGCGGCTTTTCCTGTGCGTTTCGGCGCTCAATGTGGTGACCATGATCGTCATGGGGCTGCTCAGTCTGCGCAGCTCCAACCTCAATATTTCCGAAGATTACGACGCCCAGCTCATCACCGAAGCCAGCATCTTGTGGGAAATACTGGAAGAGGGCTCAAAAGACGGAAGCATCGGCACATTCAAGGAAGAAGGCTTCGATGTCGAAGATACCCTGCCCCTCCTCGGGCGCATGGAGAAGGATTCGATGCTCGACTATGCGCAGTGGCGCGCTTTCCGCGTGTGGAAAGGCAGCAATATCGCCATGCACTCGGACAACACCGAAAATTTTCCCCCGCAGCCGCTTCCTCCCGGCCTTACCAATGTGACTATCGGCAGAGATGTCTGGCGCGCCTTCTCCCTGCACGATCCTAAAAACGACATCATCGTCACCACCTTTGAGAATCTTCACAACCGGGACATATTACAGCGCGACATATTGCTGGACGTCCTGACGCCGCTGCTTGTCATGCTGCCCCTGTTGGCCATATTGTTTTCGCTGGGCGTCGGGTACGGGCTGCGCGAGCTTCGCCACCTGGCAAACCGGCTGGCTACCCGCTCGTCCTCCGACCTTTCGCGCCTCGCCGCTGATGACATTCCCAAGGAACTGCGGCCGCTGGTGCTTGCCGTCAATACGCTGCTGGGCAAGCTGGAGGGCGCGCTGGCGCATGAGCGCGAATTCATTGATCATGCCGCCCATGAACTGCGCACGCCGCTATCCGCCCTCAAGCTACAGGCGCAGATGCTGGCCGGATCGCTGAAGGATCCCAAGCCGCAGGCCTGCCTTGACGAACTACTCGCCAGCGTCGATCGGACGTCGCGGCTGGTGGATCAGTTGCTGCTGCTGTCGCGTGTCGCCCAGCAGGAAATCATGCTGGAGCGCGTCAATGTTCACGAGGCCGTCAAGGAAACCATTGGTATCTATGCCGTGCGCATCGTCGATAAGCACATCGCCCTGGTTCTGCATAGCGACGAAGGCTTGTACATCGAGGCACAGCCTGAATTGCTGCGCATCCTCATCGGCGCCATCCTCGACAATGCCATTAAATACACGCCCGCCTATGGCGAAATCGTCGTAACCGTCGAGCGCAGGGACGATCATGCGCGGGTTGCCATCACCGATAGCGGCGAAGGCATCCCCGAGGAGGAACGCGGGCGCGTGTTCGACCGTTTTTACCGCATGTCGCACACTAAGCAATCCGGCAGCGGGCTGGGACTGGCCATCGCCAGCCAAATCGCCGGCCAGCTTCATGCCGCCATTACCTTAGAAACGCCCTCCTCCGGCAAAGGATTGCGCGTCGTTATCGATTTTCCGGCAAAATAATAGCGCTTCTTCATCTTGGCATCAGTTTTAGCTCATAAAAGTCTCAGATAAAAATGCTAGACGTTTTAGTGTCGTAACGAAACAACAATAGGAAAAACAATGAGTTGGGCAATACTCTGCGATTTCGACCACACCATCACCACCGAAGATGTCACTGATCAGCTGTTGGAAAAGCTCGCCGCCCCAGAGTGGCGGGAGATCGAAATGCAGTGGGAAAAGGGATTCATCGGCTCCCGCGCCTGTATGCAGCAGCAGATCGCGCTGCTGAACGCGACGAAGGAACAGGTCGACGCGGTCGCCGACGGCATCGCCATCGACCGGCATTTCAAGACATTCGCCGCTTTCTGCGCCGAGAAACATCTGCCGCTGGTCATCGTCAGCGACGGGCTGGATTACGTCATCGAACGCATCCTGGGTCACCACCGCATTCCCCACGCCTCTGTCCTCGCCAGCCACCTTGAATATAACGGCGGCGGGCAATGGCAGCTTGCCGTGCCGTTCGCCAGTGAAAACTGCACCTCACAGGCCTCGACCTGCAAATGCGAGATGTCGAGGCAGCTGCGCGTCGCTGCCCATGCCGACAACATCCTCTATATCGGCGATGGCCGCTCCGATTATTGCGTCAGCATGGAAGAAGCGGATTTCATCCTGGCCAAGGACTCGCTGCTCACCTATTGCCAGCAACAACAATTACCGCACCGCGCTTTTAAAAGTTTCGCCCAAGCCACGCGCATCGTCGCAGAGATGACGCAGCGCCGCGAACAGCCGCTGCATACGGAGGAACAGCTCTATGCCTAACGCTTTGGCCACGCTTCATCCTGTGGACGCACAGGATGGCACGGCGGAACTGCTGGCGCTGGAACGGGAATATTGCTCGTTCGGCGATACGGTGCATTATTTGGAGCCACCGAAAATTTTCGAGCGTTGCGAAGGATCATATCTCTATGATAACGCGGGCACGCCCTTTCTCGATCTGCAAATGTGGTACTCGGCGGTCAATTTGGGCTATGGCCACAAACGCATCAACGATGCCGTAAAACGTCAGATGGACACGCTGCCGCAGGTGGCGTCGCAATATCTGCACCGCGAAAAAATCGAGCTGGCGGCGCGCCTCGCCCGCCATGCCGAACAACAATTCGGCAAAAAAGGCCGCATCCATTTCAACGTCGGCGGATCGCAGGCGGTTGAGGATTCGCTGAAGCTGGTGCGCAATTTCACCGGCGGCAAAAGCCTGATGTTCGCCTTCGAGGGCGGCTACCACGGGCGCACGCTCGGCGCTTCGGCCATCACGTCAAGCTATCGCTACCGCCGCCGCTACGGCCATTTCGGCGACCGCGCGCAATTCATTGGGTTCCCCTATCATTTCCGCGGTGCCCCCAAAGGCATGAGCAAGGAAGAATACGGCCATCACTGCGTGCAGAATTTCGCGCGCCTGTTTGAAACCGAATATTACGGCGTGTGGGACGCCAAGGCCGGCAAGTGCGAATATGCGGCGTTTTACGTCGAGCCGATACAAGGCACCGGCGGCTACGTTATCCCGCCCAAAAACTTTTTTATCGAACTCAAAAAAATGCTGGATCAATACGGCATCCTGCTCGTCGTCGATGAAATCCAGATGGGTTTTTACCGCACCGGCAAACTGTTTTCGATCGAGCATTTCGGCGTGACGCCGGACGTGGTCGTCTTCGGCAAGGCGCTGACCAACGGCCTGAACCCTCTCTCAGGCATCTGGGCGCGCGAGGAGATGATTAATCCGACCCTATTCCCGCCGGGTTCCACCCATTCCACCTTCGCCAGCAACCCGCTGGGAACGGCGGCGGGACTGGAAGTCATGAAGGTCTTCGCCGAACAGGATTTTGAAAGCATGGTCATGGAAAAAGGGCGCTATTTCCTCGATGGCCTGAAGGAATTGCAAAAGCAACACAACATCATCGGCGATGTCGACGGGCTGGGGCTGGCGATGCGCGCTGAGATTTGCGGCGAAGACGGGTTTACGCCCGACAAGGCCATGGTCGACCGCATGTGCGAGGAAGGCATGAAAGGCGATCTCATAGTGGGCGGCAAGCGTTATGGCCTGGTGCTCGACATCGGCGGTTACCACAAAAACGTCATCACCCTCGCCCCGGCGCTCACCATCGCTTACGAGGAAATCGACCTGGCGCTTCACCTCCTCGGGCAGTTGTTACACCGCTGCACGCGTTAGCGTCATGTATTTAAATCTTCTCCATGTCGACGATGCGCTCAAGCGGCAGGCATTATTCCTGGAGCAATGCCGCGGACTGCAGGCACGCGAAAGCGAAGCCGCCGAAGCGGCAGCCGGGTTGCGCCTGTGGGGAAAAGACGCCGCGGTGGAAAATTTCCGTCGTCATCTGCATTCCTCCCTCCATTGTAACGGCGGCAGCGGCACGGTGGTCACGTTCATGGGCTCCGGCGATTTCCATCACATCAGCGCGCTGCTGATCGGCATGATGGCCGAAAGCTCCGACGCGCCGCTGACGGTGATTCATTTCGACAACCATCCCGATTGGGTGCATTTCTCCGGCGGGCTGCATTGCGGCTCCTGGGTCAACCGCGCGCTGGCGCTGCCCCAGGTGAAACGCGTCATCACCATCGGCGCCTGCAGCCGCGACCTGCGCTGGCCGGAATGGAAACGGGCTAATTTGCAGGCACTGCGCAACGGGAAAACCATCCTGTTGCCGTGGCGCTCGCCGTCGCAACGTTTCCGCGCCCGCGACATCGGCGGTTTGGAACGCGACCAATTTTTGAACCTCCTGAAAACGCTGATACCGACGCGCAACGTTTATATCACCATCGACAAGGACGTGCTGTCGCACGAAGGCGCCGTCACTAACTGGGATCAGGGGCAAATGGACGTGGGTACGCTGGTCGCTACGCTGCGCTTCGTGCTGGCGCATCACCATGCCGTAGGCATCGACGTCACCGGCGATTATTCCCGGCCGCATTATCCGGATATGCTGAGGAAACTCGAAACCCTGATCGACCAGCCGTGGCGGCAGCCCGATGCGGATCACGCCGCAAACATCAACCAGAAAAGCAATCTGCGGTTGCTCGAATGCATCAGCGAGGCGGCATGACGATACTTTTGATCCTGCTTTCCATCCTGCTGGAAATCGCCAAGCAGCTTTGCTTCAAGGCGGGCGCGCATAGGCCGGAAAAATTTTATAATGCGTGGATATGGCTGGGTATTATCTTATGGGCAGCCGAAGTGCTGGTGTGGATTCGCGTGTTGCAGCTGGCGCCGCTATCGGTCGCCTTTCCGATGATGAGCCTGTGTTACGCCGGGCTGCCGCTGGCCAGCCGCTGGCTGCTGGGGGAACAAGTCACGCCGCGGCAATGGGCCGGTATCGCGCTGATTACGCTGGGCGTAGCCGGCATCGGCTTGGCGGGGATCGGCTGATGGCAGCGCATCCTCGCATCTTTGCGCATTCTCCGTGGGACATCGTTCCCGTGCTGGCGGGCATCGCACATCTGATGTTCGTCGTCTGGTTCTACCTGCATATTCCCGCCCTGCATTGGTGGCAGATAGTGCCGCTGGGCACGCTTTACGCTATAAGCATTTCATGGAACATCAACAGCGTGTCGCATAATTTTCTGCATAATCCATATTTTACTTCGCAAGCGCTTAACCGCGCTTTCAGCCTGGTCGAGTCGCTGGCGATCGGCTTTTCGCAAGCCTTTTACAGCTGGGTGCATATGCGTCATCACAGCGGCAACAGCGATCGCCCGGATGCCGGCGGCGAAACCGTCGACTGGCTGTCCATTTACCGCCACGGCAAAAACGGGAATGCGGAAAATGTCTGGCGCTATACGTTCCTCAGTTTTTTCCGCGACGATCTGAAAGCGCTTTATCGCGCGCTTTACAAGCAAAGTCCGGCCAATGCGCGTTTTGGACTGATCGAGCTGGCCTGCTGGTTCCTGCTGGTTGCTGCGGCGCTGGCCTATAACTGGAAAGCGTTTCTCATCATGGTTCCGTTTTATTATCTCGGCCATTGCCTGTCGTCGCTCAACGGCTATTTCGAGCATTTCGGCGGCAATCCCGACCTGCCGATCGCCTGGGGCGTCAGTTCGTACAACCGGCTGTATAACTGGTTGTGGCTCAATAACGGCTACCATGCCGAACATCATTTCCGCCCGCGTATGCACTGGACGAACATGAAAACATTCCATCGGCAGATTGCAGGTGAGCAGCAAGCGGCGGGGGTGCATGTCATCCGCCATTGCCATGCATTAGGATTTTTAGCATGACCGATTTGAGCTTTTTTCACGAAGGCAGCAACGGGCGCGGCATATTGCTTCTCCACGGGCTGACCGGCGTGCCGGCGGAAATGAAATGGGTCGGACGCGCCCTGCATAAGAAAGGTTATACTGTTTATGCGCCGCTGCTGGCCGGTCATGGCATCGACGAAGCGACGCTGACTAAAACGCGCTGGCAGGACTGGTTGGACAGCACACTCGAAGCGGCAAACCGTTTCCGCACGCAGGTCGACAGCATGTTTTCCGCTGGTATCTGCGTCGGTGGCAAGCTCGGCATGTTGGCGGCGAAACAGCATCCGGGGCTGCTCAAGGCGACGGCGATTTATTCCACCTGCTTCCGTTACGACGGCTGGAACGTGCCCCCCCATTACCGCTGGCTGTCCTACCTGCCGCTCTGGACGGCGCGGATTCCCTTCTTCAAGGACATCGGCTTCGGCGAAACGCCCAGCATCGGCATCAAGGACGAGCGGCTGCGCCAGGCCATGCAGCGCCTCTCCGCCGAGGGCGTGATCGACGATTTCCCGGTACCGGCGCTCAAGGAAATGCTGGCCCTGTCGAAATCGTTCAAAAAAGAATTGCCCAGCATGACGACGCCGGCACTCATTCTCCACGCGCGCGAAGACGATCTCAGCCATCCGCGTCACGCCGAATATATCGACCGGCATATCGGCGCGCCGCATGAGCTGCGCTGGCTGGAAGACAGCTACCACATGATCCATGTCGACCGCGAACATGACAAGGTCGCGGATTTGACTGCCGATTATTTCGAGAAAGTCGGTCATGGCTGAAGCTAAACGCTTCGACAGCATCGCGGAGATCGGCCGCGAGGCATGGAATGCCTGCGTCTCCGGCGCACTGGAAGATTACGATTATTTCCTCGCCATCGAGCGCTCGCACATAAAAGATTTCACGCACGCTTATTATGCGATGGTCGAAGACGGTACGGTACTGGCCGTCCTGCCGCTTTTTTTTACCCAGTACGATCTGGTCACGACCGCCGAAGGATGGGTGAAAACGCTACTGAGCGCTATAAAGCGCGTGTTCCCCTCACTCATGCTGCTCAAGCTCGCCTGCCTCGGCTGCGCCGAAACCGAATGTTGCCCTATCGGGATGCATCCTTCCTGCCCGCCGGAAAAAAAATGCCTGCTGTTCGAGCAATTGCTGCAATGTTTCGAGGAGGATGCTGAGGCACGCCACATATCCCTGCTTGGCATCAAGGATGTAAGCACGCAGGACACGACCCATTATGCCGCCATCCTCGACGCGCACGGATTTTGCGGCGTCGCCGGCCAGCCCACCGCCCTGTTGCCCATCGATTTCAGCAGCATCGACGACTATCTGTCGCGCCTCAGCGCCGCGACGCGCAAGGATTTGCGGCGAAAATTACGCAAGCGGAATGATATTCGCATCGAATACCGGCAACAGATCGACGACGTGCTGAAAGATGTGTACGCCATGTATCTCGAAACCAAAGCGCGCAGCGATTGGCAATTCGAGGAACTGACGCGCGATTATTTCCGCGAGGTGCTCAACTGCATGGGCGAGCGCGGCCTGTGCGCCGTATATTTTCACGGCGACCGGCCTGTTGCCGCCAACCTGATGTTACTTGATCATGAGCGCCTCCTCGATAAATTTTTCTGCATGCGCCGCGACGAAGGCCGCGCTTATAATCTCTATTTCCTGAGTTGGCTCGCCAACCTGCAACTCTGCCTCGACCGCGGCTTGCGCTATTACCAGAGCGGCCAGGCCGGGTATGAAACCAAACTGCGGCTGGGCAGCCGTCTACTCGAAAACCGGATTTATTTCCGCCATCGCCACCGCATCGCCAACCGCCTGCTGCGCCTGATTTCTCCCCTGCTGGCATTTACGCCCCCGAAGGGAAAAACCGCATGAAAACGCCCGCCGCCACCCTTGCCTTATGGCTGTCGCTGCCGCTGTTGGAAACGCTGGCGCAGGTTGCCGTCAAGCTCGGCGGGCGGGCCTTCGCCGCGCTTCCCCTCGGTTGGCCGTGGCTGCTGGGGGTAGTCACCTCGCCGATGATTCTGCTCTCCTTCGCCTGCGACGCACTGACCTTCCTGTTATGGATGCGCATATTGTCGCGCCACCGCTTAAGCTTCGCCTTTCCCATCACCAGCCTGTGCTACGTCACCATCACCGCCAGCGGCTGGTGTATGTTCGGCGAAGCGATGACGCTACTCGAAATCGTAGGCATCGTGCTGATCGTAAGCGGAGTGACGCTGGTCGCCGGGGAGCGCGAAACGCCCTAAAACGTGGCGGCGCTGCTGCTTTTTTTCATCACCGTTTCCACCGGCATCGGCGGCGAGAAGAGGTAGCCCTGGAACAAATCGACGCCAAGTTGCTTGAGCGCCTGGTGGATGTCTTCGGTTTCGACGCCCTCGCCGATGACGGTGGCGCCGATGGCGTGCACCAGCTCGACGATCTGGCGGATGATGTCGCGGCTTTCGGGTTCGGCGACTTTGCGCACCATGCGCATGTCGATTTTCACGAAATCGGGGCGTATTTCCAGCAATTTCTGCGCGCCTTCGAGCGATTCGATGTCGTCGAGCGCGATCGAATAGCCGCGCGAGCGCCCGTAATCGCATACGCCCATGAGATGCTTGATGTCGCGCGGCGTTTCCGATTTGGTGAAATCGAGTACGATATGCTTGGCGATGATCCCGAAATTTTTGACCGTATCGCTCAGGCCTTCGAGATACACGTCGGGACGGTGGATGAAGCCGGGCAGGAAATTGACGAAGAGGAAGCCGTCGAACTGGCTCGACACGAAGGTCTTGATCGCCTGCACCTGCAGGTGGCGGTCGATGACGTATTCGATACCCAGTATTTTGGCCGCGGCGATGATTTTGTCGCCGCCGATGATGCTGCCGTCCGCCGCCTTCGCCCGCGCGAAGGATTCATAGCCGAATATTTTGCCGCGGCCGCTTAAGACCGGCTGCAAATAACACATGAGCCGCCCCTCCAGCACGGCGTTGCCCAGCCACAGGCTCTGGGCAAGCTCATGCACGGCATCGGGAGATTTGCGCTCCGGCGGCCCCACCGGCAGCGTCTCGCCCGCGGTCAGGGTGACTTCGATGGCGGCCAGCGCACCGATTTTCTGCAGTGCCGTATAAATCTCATCCCACTTCACGTTCCACTGGCGCTCCGTCGCTATTGCCATGCCATGATCGTCGAGCCGGTGCAGCCCGGCTTTCTGCAGGACGTCGAGCGTAGCCGCCGAAAAATCGCCGCCTTTGGCATAGACGCCGATCCAGTACCGGTCGTGCTGGTGCCAGGGCAGATTGAAGTTTTTAATGGCGGCGTCGAGCATAACGCTATGGTAAGTCTTTAAAAAATAAGGCTTACCCTACTTTAGCAGAGCTTCCTTACTATTTTCTTAAAAATCACCGTTTTATTGATAACTGCCCGTATTATATCACGATGCACAACGTTTTACCATGGTAGACAATCACCTCGTCGCCCACATGATTTAACCGGCCACCGCGTGTTGCGCGATGACGTTCAGGAACGCCTCTCCATAGCGCTCCATTTTCTGCTCGCCGATGCCGCTGATGGCAAGCATTTCTTCGCGGGAAGCGGGCCGGCGCAGCACCATTTCACGCAGGGTTTTGTCATGAAAGATAATGTAGGGCGGAATATTCTGCGCTTTGGCCAGCGCCAGGCGCGCCGCTTTCAGCGCGGCGAACAGGTGCTGGTCGGCATCGCTTTCGAGTAAAACTGTCGTTTGCGAGATACTGGTTTTGCGCACCCTGTCCGTTCTGGTCCGCACCGCCGGCCTGCATAACTGGATGGTTTCTTTTTCCTTGAGGAAACGCTGCCCCTCTGCAGTCACATGAATGCCGCCATGCTCGGCGGTATCGACGGCCAGCAGGTTCTGCGCCACCAGCTGGCGGAAGATGCTTTGCCATTCGCTTTTGCCATACTCCTTGCCGATGCCGAACAACGGCAACGCATCATGCCTGAATCGCCGGATGCGCTCATCATCCTTGCCCAGTAAGACATCGATCAGATAGCCTACGCCGAAGCGCTGGCCGGTGCGATAGGCGCAGGAAAGCGCTTTTTGTGCCGCCACCGTGGCATCGAAGGTCTCGCGCGGGACAAGGCAGGTGTCGCAATTGCCGCAAGGCACCCCAACATCCCCGAAATAATCGAGCAGGATCTGGCGGCGGCAGCAGGCGGCTTCGCATAATCCGAGCAAGGCATTCAGCTTATGATGTTCGATACGCTTCTGGTTTTCCGGCGCACCCGAATTTTCGATGAAGCTGCGCTGCATGGCCACATCGCTTAAGCCATAGAGCATGAGTGCTTCGGCGGGCAGGCCATCGCGCCCGGCGCGGCCGGTTTCCTGGTAATAGGCTTCGATATTTTTTGGAATCGACATATGCGCTACAAACCGCACATCCGGTTTGTTGATCCCCATGCCAAAGGCAATGGTGGCGACCATAATCACCGCTTCTTCCTTGAGGAATAGCTCCTGATTCTTCGCGCGTACACCGGCCTCCAGTCCGGCATGGTACGGCAGGGCATTATATCCCTGTTCGCGCAGCCACTCTGCCATATCCTCCACATTCTGCCGCGACAGACAATAGACAATGCCGCTTTCCCCGGCGTGGCTTGTTTTGATAAAACGCAGGATTTGCTGCTTGGGACTATCCTTGACGGCAATGCCGTAATGAATATTGGGCCGGTCGAACCCGGCAACGAACGTGCGGCCACCCTGCAGGTGCAGGCGCTCGACGATATCCTTGCGTGTCGGCGTATCGGCGGTGGCCGTGAGCGCGATGCGGGGAACATGCGGGAATCGTTCCGCCAGCTGGCTCAACTGCACATAATGCGGCCGGAAATCATGCCCCCATTGCGACACGCAATGCGCCTCGTCGATAGCGAACAGCGCAATCTTCGATTGTTCCAGCAACTCCATGAAATCCGGCATCAACAGCCGTTCCGGCGCGACATAGACCATGTCGATATCGCCGCTCCTGATCGCCCGCTTCGCTTGCGCCACATGGCCCGCATCCATGCTCGAATTGATCGCCGCCGCGCGGATGCCCAGCTGCTTGAGCGCTTCCACCTGATCCTGCATCAGTGCGATTAGCGGCGAAACGATAATCCCCACCCCGTCGCGCACGAGCGCCGGAATCTGGTAGCACAGCGACTTGCCGCCGCCGGTCGGCATCAGCACGAAGGCGTGGCGCCCCTGGGTCACATGCTCGACAATCTCCGCCTGCTGCCCACGGAAACTGTCGTAACCATAGGTCTTTTTGAGGAGTTGCAGGGCGGTACCGGATGGCGTCATATCCATGGTTATAAAAGCTGCCCTGGATGCTGGCAACGGGTATAAAGCACCATGTATTCCCGGCTAAAAATGTAACACCCCTTGTCCGGGCGCGCTCTTCGTATCCGTCATTATTGCATCGCCCGCGCCCATCTCATACCCCAGCCGCTCATAGCCTTTGCGGCGCTTTTCGGCCATCTTGTCCAGCATGGGATGGGCATCGTCTACATAGTCATAAATGATGACATCCTTTTTGGCATGATGCAACCGGTGCAGACGGCCTGCATATTGCGCCAGCGTGCCATGCCAGGAGATAGGCATGGCAAGAAATAGCGTGTCGAGTCGTGCATCATCGAATCCCTCGCCGATATAGCGCCCGGTGGCGATCAGCAGGCGCGGCTCGGTGTCCGGGATGGATGCCAGTTGCCGGCGTATCTGTTCGCGCTGTTTCGCCCCCTGGCCACCGGTCATCACCACTACATGCCTGCCATGTTCCGCCAGTTGCGTTGCAAGATGTTTGGCGTGCTCTTTGCGCTCGGTAAGCAATAGCGGGCTGCGCTTTGCGGCCAACGCTTCGATGACATCTTCCGTGATCATAAGGTTGCGCCCCGCATCGGCGGCGATAGCGGCATAGAGCTGTTGTATCGTCAGCCTTTCGGCGCTGGATACGAAGGGCTGGAACGCCGTATGCCGCAGTATTGCCCGATGCGTAAACGGCCTGAGCAGCGCCTGCGATTTGGGATCGACCTTGTAGCGGATGGGGCCGCATTGCATGAAAATAATGGGATGACGGCCGTCTTTGCGCGTCGCAGTTGCCGTGAGTCCCAGCACATATTTCGCTTTGGCGGCACGCGTCAACGCCTCGAAGCTGACGGCCGACACATGGTGGCATTCATCGACGATCACTTGGCCATAATCAGCGATGACATCATCCACGATGCCTTTTCTGGCGAGGCTCTGCATCAGCGCCACATCGATGATGCCTGTCGGTTTGCGTTTGCCTCCGGCGATCATGCCGATATGATGGTGCGGAATATCGAGGAATGTGCGCAGCCGGGCAATCCACTGATCGAGCAGCTGGCGGCGATGCACCAGCACCAGCGTATTGGTCTTGCGCGCGGCGATGATGTGCGCCGCCAGAACGGTTTTACCGAAGGCAGTGGTTGCAGCCAGCACGCCGGTGTCATGCGCCAACATAGCCTTTGCTGCACGCTCCTGAGCCGGTGCCAGTGTGCCGGTGAATGGGGCTGCAAGGCGCGAACCTTTGTACCGCTTATCCGTAATGCGGATGGTGATGCGGAGTAATTTGAACAGCGCCAGCGCTTCGTCGACACAGCCGCGCGGCAGCGCAATATGGTGGGGAAAATCTTCGGCGGTAGCGATGATGCGCGGGATGCCGAACGTGGATAGCCGCATGGCCTGTGCCAGATAGAATGCGGGATTCTGGAAGGCCGCCAGCCGGATCAGTCTTGTCGCAAGCGCGGGCGGCAGACCCTGTTTGGCGATATAAAGCTGGTTGCCGAGCACGCACTCGACAGACGGCGGCAATACCTGCCCGATGGGAATCTCCGGCGCGCCGCGCGATGGCCGTGCTTCCCACGGCTTTTGATCTTCCTCGTCCAGCGGCATGCGCACGCCGAGAATTCGGCCACGCAATGCCGCATCATTGGCAATAGCATTGACCTCCGCTGGCATCATACGGCGGAGCGAGGAAAGATACGTCCACTGATCGGGGTAAGGCGCGAAATCGCTATCCAGGAATAGGCTGTTGCCCTTCTCGCGCGGCTGCCGTTGCAGCGGCAGCGCGATCAGATTGCCGAAGCCTTTAGCAGGCAGCGTATCCTGGTTGGGGAAAAAACGGTCATAGGATTCGAAGCCGATGTCCGGACAATATTCCATCGTTTCGGTCAGCAGGGCCGCGCCCATTTTTCGTGCTTCGCGCGCCGGTAGCGGCGCGCTGAAGAATATCCATACATGCCCGCCGTTGCCGGAGCGCGAGCGTTCCAGCGCAGCAGGCACATGCCGACGGGCGCAGGTGTCGAGGAAGGCCCGTGCGTCACGTTGCCAGTGTTCCCTGTCGAAATCCACGGCAAGAAACCAGCAGGTTTCGTCCTTCAGCATGGGGTACACGCCAAGGGTCAGCTCCCCGGCCAGATGCCTGCGCGTGGCCTCCGCCGTTACCGGCATAAATGCCTGGTTCGGACATTCGCCGCATTTGATCTGCGGCTTGCCGCATACGCCGCGCATCCATTCGTTATGACAGGCAGGCGCATAACCGGAAGCACCGGTTTTAGGGTTGTCCCAGCGCCGGGCAAACACATCGTCGCGACCACGGAAGAGCGACATGAACAGGTCAATTTTTTCCTGCGCACTGAAATGGTGGCTTGCCTGGCTTGCGGGCAATCGTCGGCGCAGGCGATCAAGTTCTGCCTGCAACTCGGCCTTCTCTTGT
>Ga0207022_10074_pt1 | contig 28214 bp, 24 predicted proteins | sample Alteio_BWMinCont_46_FD_153307 | JGI IMG/M metagenome (GOLD analysis project Ga0207022, IMG submission 153307) | Enriched cells from forest soil in Barre Woods Harvard Forest LTER site, Petersham, Massachusetts, United States -... | ecosystem: Environmental > Terrestrial > Soil > Temperate forest >... | reverse complement strand
AAGATGGGGGGTTTTGTAGTGGTTTCTTGGGAAGGAAATAATCCTTAACCGTTGGACGACGAAATATGAAATACAGTGCAGCGATGCAATAAATGATTTGTATAAATCCAATGATTCCGATGTCATCATTCATGCTGCTGTTAACAGATTCCAATGTCAAAACCAAGAACAACACCACCGCCCATGGTTTTCTGAGTCTTAATCCTTGATATGTCCCAGCATTGATAACAAAGTTTAATATCAGAATCAACAAACTCACGTTCGTGGACAATTTGTCGTAATGGCCATGTGTTAGAAAAACCATGTCAATCAGATAGAGCTTATAAATCAACACTAATGCATAGCCATTGATGATCCATGAAACCTCTTGGGGACGTTCGTTGACAACTGGAGTTAGGTCTTCCGGGGGCATGGATTCGAGGGCACACATCATAACTCAAAAACGGGGCAAAATGACTGCCCCGCACGTTTTGTTCTGTTTTTAGAAGTCCAAAGCGGCTGTTGATGAATTGGACTTGTTGATTGTCTTGCATGGCTCTGGTTCGAATATCCCTAAACCTGTTCCTTGACTACCTGCTGAATCGCGGATTCGAGTGCATCGAGGGCGATGTCCGCTTGCTCGCGCGTGATGATGAGCGGAGGGCAGAGGCGAATGGTGGTCTCGCCGCATCCGAGCATGAGCACGCCTTTGGCGAAGACGAGCTCATCGACAAGGCGGTTACGCAGCACGGGAGCGGTGGCTTTAGTGGTTTTGTCAGCCACGATCTCGACGCCGATCATCAGGCCGAGTCCGCGGACGTCGCCAACGATGGAATACTTCTCCACCCAGGGTTTGAGACGCGTCATCATGTAGGCACCAATATCGGCAGAGTTTTGGATCAAACTCTTGGCTCCGGCGATGCCAGTATCGACTTTGCCTTCAAGCAAATCGAGTGTGGCGAGAGCGGCGGCGATGCATACAGGATTTCCACCGAAGGTAGAAGCGTGTGAGCCGGGGAGCCAATCCATGATGTGGGCTTGGGCGATGGTGATGCCAAGGGGCATGCCGCTGGCGATGCCTTTGGCGCAGCAGATGATATCCGGCTCGACATCAGCGTGCTGCATGGCCCACATTTTGCCGGTGCGTCCGCAGCCGGATTGGACTTCATCTGCGACGAGCAGGATTCCGTGCGTGTCACAAATGCGGCGCAGCTCGCGCAGAAAAGCTGCGGGAGCGGGGACGTATCCACCTTCACCTTGCACCGGTTCGACGAAGATGGCAGCGCACTCTTCCGGCGGAACGGTGGTCTTGAAGACTTTCTCTTCGAGGAAGCGCGCGCAATCGATGGCGTAATCTTCCTCACTCACACCAGCGGGGCGGCGATAGCTGTGTGGATATGGAATGTGTGTGACGCCGGGAACGAGAGGCATGAAACGGCGGCGTTGTTGTGGCTTGGAAGCTGTGAGTGAGAGCGCGCCCATGGTGCGTCCGTGGAAAGCGTTGTAGAAGGCGATCACGTGTGGACGCTGTGTGTGATAACGCGCGAGTTTGAGCGCACACTCAATGGCCTCGGCGCCGGAGTTGCTGTATTGGAAGCGTGCTGGTCCTGCGAAGGGCAATGATTTTGAAAGGCGCTCGGCGAGGAGCGGCATCTGCTCATAGTAGAAGTCTGTGCCGCTCAAATGTATGAGCTCTGCGGCCTGCTTCTGAATCGCGGCAACGACATGGGGATGGCAGTGTCCGGTGGAGCAGACGGCGATGCCGGCGGCGAAGTCGAGAAAGGTATTGCCGTCAACATCTTCAACGAGCGCGCCGTAGCCGCGTTTCGCAACCATGGGATAACTGCGCGTGTAGCTGGGCGAAATGCTGGCATTGTCGCGCGCGATGATCGCCGCGGCCTTGGGTCCGGGAAGAGCAGTGATGATGTTGGGGCCTATGCCTGGTTTACTGGATGCGGATCTGGTCTGTGGATCTAGAGTTTTGGAAGTCATCTCGTCACCTCGTGACTGCTCGTTAGAGGCTGGGCGGAGATCCGTTAAGTCAGAATGATTGGGATTTCTGGCTTGGCGGTTCCGCGGATGGATACAGACATCCTCTCAGAATGCAGAGGACATAGGAACCGAGTAGAGAGTGACGGTATTAGTCGCCAGCGAAAAGATTGGGGCGGGTGGAAGATGGCAGCACCGCGAGATAGCGCCGTGGACACACCAGTGACTCAAGCCAGCATTCGGGCTTGTGTCCAAATATGCCTCTGGGAATGGCGGGATTGCGGTGATGCAGCATGGCTACCATTATATGATGCCTAAAAACAAGTGGCTAGGGGCTAGTTTAAGTAATTTTAATTTCCAGTTCCTACAAATGTAACAGTGGATCAGTTGGGCGAGGCATGCCTCGCCCCTACATTGTCTTGTAACCCTTCATTTACAATCAGCGCCGGGAGAAATCTGGAATGGATGATGTTGTTGCAGCGTCCGGCGAGCCGCAAGCGGAAAACAAAAACCAACAATCGAAGCTGACGCGCGTGTTGATGATCGCGGTTTGGGCGGTCGCCGTGATAGCGGTCTTGGTGCCCGTGTGGAGCGTGGAGTATGTGCCGCTGCTGGATTATCCCAACCATCTGGCACGGGCGTTCGTGTTGCATGAGATACACAATCCTGCGTTCAAGTTCGACCAGTGGATGACGGCGGATTGGGGGCCGTATCCGTACCTAGGCATGGATGTGACGATGTCCCTGCTGCTGCGCATCTTCCCCATCATGGTGGCGGGACGGATCTTCATGAGCCTGTGCCTGCTCGCCATCCCAGCAGGGACCTGGATTTTTCTGCGTGAGGCCAGCCCGGGGAACGAGCACATGGCACTGTGGAGCCTGTTGCTCAGCTATGACTCGTATTTTCTGGAAGGGTTTTTGAATTTCTACCTCAGCATCGGCGTGTGTTTCTTCGCGCTCGGGCTGTGGATGCGGTATTACAACGAGCCGAGCCGGCGTAAGTGGGTTGAAGCTGCACTCGGGATCCTATTGCTCTACTTCACACATGCGATGGGGTTCGGCGCCGTGGGAGTGTTGGTGGGGTCGTATGTGATCATCGGGGAAAGAAACATCAAGAAGATAGTTCTGAATGGAATGTTGTTCCTGCCTCCGACATTGCTCGCCATCGGATTCATGAAAGACCAGAGCTCGGTCAGGAGTGACATGAACTTCCTTCCGTGGGAGGACAAGATCAATGCACTCACCGTTCCGCTTCACTCGTATTCCGAACAGCTCGATGATGTGACGCTGTATGTCATTCCGATCGCGATCATTGCGGCCATGCTGTGGAGCAAAGAGCGAGGATGGAGTTGGCGTTGGGCGGGAGCAACATCCATTCTGCTGACAACTTATTTTGCGCTGCCCTCGAATTACGGGCAGAGTTGGGACCTCGACATCCGCTTGCTGCCGATCATCGGCGTGCTGGGCGTGACCGCGCTCTGCCGCATGGGTGCGAGAGGAAGGTGGCTGGCCCCGGTGGCGCTGGCTTTGGTGATCGCGCGCGCAACGGTGGTGACGCAGCATTTCAAGGAAGCAGAACCGGAGTTGAAGGCGATCGCGCAGGCTTTTGCGATGACTCCTAGGGACGTGAAAGTGCTGCCTATCGTGGCGGACCCGATGCATGCGGATACGGATGAGATCGATCCGATATTGCGTCCGTGGACGCATTTTTGGGCGTATGGCGCGATCGAGCGCGGATGGTACGTTCCGTATCTCTTCGCCATCAAAGGCCAGATCCCGCTGAAATACAAACTCGACCTCTATGCTCCGGACGGGTTCTGGGACCTGCGCTACAAAGATGCCCCAGATTGGTACGACGTGCAGACTGATTACGATTACGTTTGGGCGTATAACGTGCCGCAGTATGAAAAGGCGTTGGAGGAGATCGGAGATGTGGTGGTGAAGCAAGGGGATCTGGTGTTGATCAAGATCCGAAAAACAACACCCACCACAGAGGAAAGGAGGAAGTGAGGGCCACAGAGGAAGCTTCTTCATTACTTTCAAAATGCATAAATAGTGAATATCCATTGATGGAATGAATCGAAATTAATAATCATTGAATAGAGTTGATGAGTCACATTTTCAATACGGGACATCAGATAATGGTAGAGAGTTCTTTGAAGTGCTATGTCCCCACTGGAAAAACAACATCGATGGAAGATCGCTGCCGCATTCGCATGCGTGTATGTGCTGTGGGGATCAACATACCTCGCCATGCGCATCGTGGTGGAGCATATTCCTCCGGCGATGATGGGCGGTATACGCTTTCTTGCGTCCGGCGGAATCATGATGGCGTGGTGCGCGCTCAGCGGACGCACGTTGCGCGTCACGCGAGCGGAGTTCATCCGGTTGGCCATGATCGGTGTGCTGCTACTCGGCACCGGCAACGTGATGGTGGCGTGGGGCGAGCAATATGTTCCAAGCGGATTGGCGGCATTGGTAGTAGCAGCTGTGCCGCTGTGGGTGGCGTTGATCGAATCGTTCATCTTGAAGAGCGAACGGCTGAGTTCGCGCGGTATGTTGGGGTTAGCAGTGGGAGCAGTGGGACTTGGTGTTTTGCTGTGGCCGCAACTGCGGACGAGTTCTGGGGTCGGTCATGCGGAGTTGTTCGGGTGCCTGGGATTGATCTTCGCCGCGCTGAGTTGGGCTAGCGGCTCGATACTCTCGCGCCGGTCACAGTTGAATCTTGATCCGTTCACGGCGACCGCGTATGAGATGACCATCGCAGGCGTAGTGAATATGGTGTTCTCGGTGTTGCATGGTGACGTCGCACACACCGTTCTCACCGCGCGAGGCCTCGGTGCGATCGCGTATCTCGTGACGGGCGGATCGCTCATCGGGTTCACTGCTTATATCTGGTTGCTCGACCATGTGCCGACTTCCAAAGTCGCAACGTATGCATATGTGAATCCAATCGTTGCCGTTGCGTTGGGCGCGCTAGTGTTACATGAAACAGTGGACGCTTGGATCGTGGCCGGCACCGCAGTCATCATCGGAGGAGTGGTGCTGGTGACGACGAGCAAGATCCATCCCGGGGATGAAAACATGCCCGCGAAGACACAGTTGCCTGCGTGCGAGGCGGAAGGGTGAGGAAAACAAGTTTCCTGTTCCCGGTTTCCAGTTTCCTGAAAACCAGCAGCGTAATGCCATTCGCATATTCATTTACAATTGAATCAGTAGTCATTGATCGGAAAAATACTTATCCATGGCCAATAACATCTCCCTGAAACAACAAGTGGCGCTGGCGGCGAAGGCGTGTGACGCCAAGAAAGCACATGACATCTCGATCCTCGAGATGGAAGACGGCGCATTCACCGATTACATGGTGCTGGCGAGCGCGGCCAACGGCAAACAGGCGCAGGCCATCATCGACGAAGTGGAAGTCGAGCTGGAAAAAGCCGGCATCCGCGCCAACAGCAAAGAAGGATTCAGTACGGCCGAGTGGATCCTGCTCGATTATGTGGATTTCGTCGTCCACGTCTTCCTGGAGCAGAAGCGTGTGTACTACGGGCTCGACCGGCTGTGGAAGTCGGCGAAAAAATACACTCCGGCGACATTCGCCGCTGGCAAAGCTGAGAAGAAAGCCGGCAAGAAGCAGAGCGTGAAGCCAGCCAGAAAGACCACAGCGCGCAGAGTGCCATCGAAATCCGTAAGGAAGAAAAGTTTGAAGAAGCCTGCTGCAAAAAAGACAGCGACTAAGAAAACCGCCAAGAAAAAACCTGTGGCGAAGAAGAAGAGCAAGAAGTAATTGTGTCCATGCCGAAAATCACAGTGACAGGCACGCCGCCTACGGCTCCCGCGCTGCCAGCCAGATCTACCCGGGGGTAGGCATGTACAAGAGATCTCTCTGTATCATCCTTCTGTTCCTTTCCACACTTACATCACTCAGCGCGCAGGCACCGCCAACGGTTGAGACGCTCAAGCAAGTTCTCACGAAAAAATTGATGAAACTCACGCCGGGCGGTTCCACCGAGCGCAACGTGCTCTTTCTCTCCGTACAAGCAGGAAGCGCGAATAGCGGCACCTATCCGTTCAAAGTTACCGCAGTAGTGCGTGATTATGGGGCGGGATATCCGAAGAATCATTACTACGGGACCACGTGCGTAGGCCATCTTGATGAGCAGGTCTATACGCTGTTGAAAGATGATTTCGGCGGATGGGACGTGCAGGGCGTGATGACTCCGCCGATGGCGACCAATCAGTGCAAGAACAATCCGGCAGAAGGAGTTTCGGCGATACCACTGAATACGTTACAAGGAACACAGGCGGGTCCGGCACAAGCTGCAAATGCGGCACCGGTTGCTCCAGTTGGAATGGCAGCGGCAACACCGGCAGCGGGGAGCTCTGGTAGTGCACTCCGTCAAGGCGAGTGGGCATGCTATGGATCAGGTGGAAGAGCGCTGATCGGATTGGGATTCAAGATCACTTCAGGCAGCACTTATACCGACCTTGATAATAAAAGCCGAGGTACGTACAACTACAATTCCGGTGCAGGGACGATCACATTCAACGGCGGACACCTTGCCGGTCAAGTGGCCAAGGCAGTGGGCGGAAACAGATTCAACATTGGAACGACAACGTGTCAGCCAAATCGGTAAGAATTCAACGATTAAATATGGGTAGGGGTTCCTCGGCGCGGCCGTCACAAAAACGTGACGGCCTTGCTCGGAATGACAGCTCATAATATGTTTTGATGATCAACGAATTGCAGTTTCTATGTTTACAGCTGCGGCAGCACCAGTACTTCCACACCTGATGCAGAATTCTTATTGTGATGGATGGCCTCGGTGGCTTTCACGAAATCCTCAGGCTTGGCGTTGGGGATGTCAGTGAAGGTCTGCGGATTGCGGTCCACGAGCGGGAACCATGAGCTTTGCACCTGCACCATGATGCGGTGGCCTTTGCGGAAGGTGTGGAAGAGGTCAGGCATGGTGAACTCCACGCTCGTCACCTGGCCGGGGACCATCGCTTCAGGCTTCTCCCAGCTGTTGCGGAACTTGGCGCGCATGGGTTCACCGCGCAGAAGCTGCTGGAATCCACCCATGCGAATGGCGGGAACGCCGAGCACACGCTTGCCATCGTTGGATTCGGTGGGGTCGGGATAATCGTTGGGATAAACGTCGATCAACTTCACCACGAAATCAGAATCCGTGCCGGTGGTTGAGACGCGAAGCTTGGGCGAGATGGGTCCGGAGATGGTGACGTCTTCGGTGAGCATGTCCGTCATATACGAGACAACATCGGTGCGACGCGAGGCGAAGCGCTGGTCATCCACCATATAGCGCTGGGGAACGGTGTCTGTAATGTATTCGGTGAAGGGAACGGGATGAGCAGGGTCGCTCACGTATTCATCCTTGCCCTCGTTCTCAGCGGGCGGATCGAATGACAGCTTGCCGTTGGCGTGGAAGTAAAGTGTCTTCGGTTTGGCGGCCGTGGGCGGCCATGAATCGAGTTTGCGCCAAACATTCGAGCCGGTCTCAAACATATAGGCCTCGGGCATCTCTGCGCCTTTGCCCTTGAGATAAAACTCGAAGAACGGGAACTGGATGTTGGCGCGGAAAAATGCCGAGGCCTTGGAGTTGAATTGCACGTCGCCGAGGTGGTCGCCGTCACCGCGCGCCCATCCGCCGTGCACCCACGGGCCTTCAACGATCGTGTTCACGATGCCCGGGTTCTTCGCTTCGATGGAGTGATAGGTCTTGAGCGGGCCGCTGAGGTCTTCGGCGTCGAACCAACCACCGACGGTCAACACCGCGCACTTGATGTTCTTCATGTGCTGCGAGAGGTCACGCTGCTTCCAATAAGAGTCGTACGTGTTGTGGTAGAGCTGATCGGCGTAGAGCCAGTTGGATCCCTTGAGCAATCCTTTCTCTGTGTTCGACGTGGGGCCGGCGTTGAGCAGATAGGTGTAGGCATCATGCGTACCCATGGAAAAATCAAAGGATTGCGAAGCGCTGGAAGGCTCTTTGAATGGACGGAATCCGGTGTAGAAACCGAAGTTCGCCATGAGCATGAATGCGCCGCCGTGGTAACCGTCGTCGGTTTGGAAGAGGTCGGTCATGGGCGCCTGCGGCGAGGCGGCCTTCAACGCAGGATGCGAATCGATGATGCTGGCCGAGGTGTAGAAGCCGGGATAGGAGATCCCCCAGATGCCCACTTTGCCGTTGTTGTTCGGCACGTGCTTGAGCAGGAACTCGATGGTGTCATAGGTGTCAGAGCTTTCGTCCACATCCTGGTTGGTCTTCTTGTTGTCGATGTGGGGATGCATCTCGACGAAATCGCCTTCTGACATGTAGCGTCCGCGGACATCTTGATAAACGAAGATGTATCCGGCCTTCTCAAATTCGTCAGAAGGGCCGAGCGTGCGCTTGTACTGGTCTTCACCGTAGGGCGAGACGCTATAAGGTGTGCGGTCCATCATGATGGGCCAGGCCTGCGACTGGTCTTTCGGGACATAGACCGAAGTGAAGAGACGCTTGCCGTCGCGCATCGGAATGCGGAACTCATATTTCGTGTAATGCGCCTTGACGTAATCTTCCGTTGGCGGCGCGGCAGCTGGTGTTTGCGCGGCAACTGCGACGATCAGAACTAAGAATGATGCGATGGAAGAAATGAAACGGCGAGTGAGTGCGGTCATGGGATGCTCCTGAATGGATGGAACATCATAACGGTTCAACTGCGTATAAGGAATATAGGATGAAACGAAGATGGTGTTCATTCGTCTAACGTTGAACACAATAAACATGGGGAACCATCTACAACTCGGCAGTTATTATGGCGCGGTGCAGCAGCAACAGCGATGCTCAGGCGCGGTGATGAGCGCGATCCATCATGGCGGAGCGCGCAACCTGCCGCGGCACAGCCATGAGGCCGCGTTCTTCTCCATGGTGATGCGTGGGAGTTACCGCGAACAGTTCGTGCAAGGCAAGACGGTGGAGTACAGACCGTTCACGGTCGGGTACCATCCAGCGGGTCTGACGCACAAAGATGAAGTGGGCGTGGATGGAGTGGATTTCTTCAACATTGAGATCAACCAAACTTTTCTGCGGCGCAATGCAGAGTATGTGCCACTCGAGAGCGCTGTGCCGGGGATGTATGGTACAGAGTTGGCTTTAATAGCTACGCGGTTGTATACGGCATTTTTGCTAGGCGATGCGACTCCGCTGAATACGGAAAGTCTAGTGTTGGAAATGATGGCCGAGGTAGCGGAACTTCAAAGATTGAACGAGACGACGCACTCGAAGTGGATGGTCAGGACATTGGAAGTTCTGCACAACCGGTTCCATGAGCCGCTGACCGTGCATGAGGTGGCAAGAGAAGCAAATGTGCATCCGGTTCATCTTTCGCGCGTGTTCAGAGCGCGGTACAAAAAAACACTGGGCGAATATGTGAACAAACTGCGTGTGCATCAGGCGATACTGGCCCTGCAAAACGGTGAGGAACTTGTGGATATCGCGACCAATGCCGGATTCTTCGACCAAAGCCATTTCTGCCGCGTCTTCAAACATACAACCGGTCTCACACCAGCGAGTTTCAGGGAAACCATGATGAACCGGCGAGCGAGCTACTTTGATATGACACCCGGGGTTTTCTCAACGGGACGGTCTTCGCGAGACCAGGCGAAGAAAGATGCGTCGTACATGCTGACATCATAACCGAGATACTTGGCCACGAAATAATCGAATGACGATTGCATTCCGGTGCGGCAGTAGGTGATCACGGGCGCGCTGGGGTGTGCTCCGGCTTTCATGTAGATCGCACGCAGTTCTTCCACAGGCTTCAATACCGGGTTTTCGGCGCTGACGAGCAGATCCTTCCAGTAGACTCCTGCGGCGCCGGGGATGTGTCCTGCTTTGCTGACGTCTTCTGAGATTTGCTCGCCGGTGTATTCGCTGTGTGGACGCGCGTCGAGGATCACAGTGTCATGTGATCTTGCGCCAGTGACAAGATTGAATATTGCATCGGTTCCGACGAGCAAGCGGTCCTGTGTGTGGATGGTCATGTTTCCTTTTTGTGGTTTGGGAATGTCGGCGGTGAGTTCGCGATTCTCAGCATTCCACTTTTCAAGTCCACCGTTGAGAAGTGCGGTGTGGGTGTCGAGTCCGACGAAATCGAGTGTGAAGTATGCACGCGCGGCGAGCAAGCCGGAGCGTTCGCCATACAGAATGATGTGTGAGTTGTCGCTGACACCTGCGCGCCCGAAAACGGCTTTCAGTTTGTCGGCATCGGGTAGCTCGTTGGGAACACCGTTGCGAGTGACAGCGATCTCTTCGGTCAGAATCAAGCGAGCGCCGGGTATGTGTGACTTCGCGTAGAAATCCCTATCGTCCGCAATACAGAGAACGACGAGATCTTTGTCTTTCAGATGAACAGCGAGCCACGTAGTAGTGACGAGCATCCCGTCGTGGACACTGGATTGGGATGATCCGGAGAATGAGAGGGTGACAGCAAAGAGCAACACCGACAAAACACGCTTCATTGTTTGGCTTCGCCTTTGATGAGGGGCAAATTGTTGATCATGTCCCATTCGTGGATGGAGCCATCGTACATAGCGGCATCGTAGCCGAGATATTTGGCAAGGAAGTATCCGTGAGAGGCTTGCAGGCCGACCTCACAGTAGGTGACCACTTTCTTACCGGGAGTGATACCGCGATCGATGAGCAGCTGGCGCAGTTTTTCAGGTGGAAGAAACACAGGGCTCTTTGGGCTGACGAGCGTGTCCTGCCAATAGAGGTTTACGGAGCCGGCGAGATGTCCATCGGTATATCGTTTGTGCGGGCGCGAATCAACGATCTGGGTTTTCACTGATGCAGAAGTGTCGGCTGTGATCTTTTTCACATTCTCAAGCAATGCCAATACTTCTGGATGTACATGCGGCGTGAAATCCGTTGCGGTGATCTTCGGCTCGACTGAATCGACCGGACGTTTCTCGTTCAGCCATTGCTCCATGCCTCCATCGAGCAGGGAGGTCTTATCGCCGTGGCCGAGGTAATCAAGAGTGAAGTATCCGCGCGCGGCGTTGGGGAACCAGTTCGTTGCGTAAATAATGACGTGAGAATCGTTGGAAACTCCTAGCTCGCTGAAGAGTTTCTGTAGTTTGTCGAGCGACGGCAGGTCTTTCTCGATCATACCCATCTCCCCGTTCTTGCCATCGCTGTAGGTCAAACGGTCCATGGGAACGAACCGCGCGCCGGGGATGTGGCGCTTCTCGTAATCCTTACGATCATCGGTCACATGAAGAATGACGACTTTCGGATCCACCAAATGATCGGCAAGCCAAGAAGTGCTGACCAACATTTCAGTGCGGACTTTCGGCGCTGGTTGCGAAGTGGGTGCTGTCTGGCAAATTGCTGCCAAAGTTAAAACAGTAAATATAAGAATGTGCCGTTTCATTTTTTCTCTTCCCTCTTCGATTCACCGTTGACCACAGGCATTTTCTTGACCTGGTCCCATTCCTGATAGGAGCCGTCATACATGGCAACGTCATAGCCGAGATATTTGGCGAGGAAGTAGGCATGCGAAGCCTGCTGGCCGACTTCGCAATAGGTGATGACCTTCTTGCCGGGGACGATGCCGCGCTGCGCATAAAGTGCGCGAAGTTTTTCCGGCGACTGGAAGACAGGGTCATCCGCACTGACGAGCGTGTCCATCCAATACATGTTCGTTGCGCCGGAGATGTGTCCCTGGGTGTAGCGGCGCGCGGGGCGTGCATCCACGATCTGCGCGAGTTCCTCTCCTGGCTTTGCGTCAACGATCGTCTTTACTTCTTCGTACAAGGTACGTACGTTCTCATTCAGGTGGATGGTGAGAGAGGCAGGGGCGAATTTTGGGACCTCTGTGGTAACGGGACGGTCCTCATTCAGCCATTGTTCGATGCCACCATCGAGTAGCGAAGCCTGACCTTTGAAGCCGATGTAGTCGAGCGTGAGGTACGCGCGGGCAGCTATCGGCATCCAACTGGTGGAGTAAATGACCACATGGGACGAGTCGCTGATGCCGAGGTCGCTGAACAATTTCTGCAGATCCGCCGGTGACGGCATCTCGGAGTTCAACTGCCCGACCGAGACCATCATTTTTGATTCATCGAGAAAACGCGCACCGGGGATGTGACCACGCTTGTAATCGAGAAAACCTCCGCCCATGGAACCACCGCCCCCGTGAAGGATGACCAGGTTCGGATCCTTCAGATGGCCGGCAAGCCATTTGGTCGAGACCAGCATCTCGGAATGGACATTGGCATCCGCAGAAGAGGGCTTGGCGGTGGATTGCGACACTGCAAACACTGAAAAAAGAATGATGGAAAACAACAGGGACTTATAACGCATGGATAACCGCCTCTCGTCCTATAACAAAGATGGTCACAGGTTATTCCAGTGTGTGAGTGGTGTATTGCACCAATGAAACATCTATTTTTTGCGTTTGGCCTGGCGGCTGGCGACTTGCGCGCGGATCTCTTTTGCGAACTTCGTATTGTTCACAAAGAGTTGCAACACATATCCCATAAGATTGCTGGCAACCCAATAGACGCCGAGTCCAGCGGGCAGTGCCCATGTGATGCCGCCAAGCATGAGCGGCATCATGATCTGCATCATGCGCGCTTGTACAGGGTCCATGCCGGGGGTAGGCGTGATGCGCTGCATCACGAACATGCTCACGACCAACATCACTGGTAACAAGTGGATCGGGTCCGGCGAGCTGAGATCGTGGATCCACAACCAGCGCGCGTTGAGCAGCTCCATGGTGGTGGAGATCATGGCATAGAAGGCATAGAGGAACGGCATCTGCAGGAGAATAGGCAGGCAGCCTGCGAGAGGGTTGATGCCTTCGCGCTTGTAGAGCTCCTGGATCTTCATGGTCGCTTCTTGGCGACGCGGGTCTGTGAGTGGAATGCCTTTCACGCGCTCATTGATGGCGTTCATCTCCGGCTGGACCTTCTGCATCATCAAGCCGGATTTCATGCTGGTCCATCGCAACGGGAAGAGGACCAGGTTGATGAGAATGGTCATCAGTACGATGGCCCATCCCCAGTTGCTGACGATATGTTCGTGGATGAAACGCAATCCTAAAAAGAGCGGCTTGGCGATGAAACCGAATGTGCCGAACTCGACTGAGCCTTCAAGGTCAGGGCCAGTGGGATGCGCAGACGGCGCTTCGCCGGGGAGAAGTCCTCGAACCGATTGCAGAGTGTGCAGATCTTTGGGTCCAGCAAAGAGACGCAGAGAGGTCGTGCCTTTGGTGCTACCTACGGCTGCGCCTAGAACCGCATAGGTCTGACTACGTTTCTTGTCTGGGTCCGCTTCATTGGGGTCGCGCGGAATGAGATTGTGGAATTGGATCAACGCAGCGTTGGCTGGATCATCCGGTAGGAAGATCGCTGCGAAATATTGGTCGACCACTCCGGCCCAGAAGAATGGGCCGTTGACCGTGTTGCCGTTCGAGATGAAGGTGCGTCCGGTGAGGAAGAAGCCCGAGACGGGCGGCTTGCGCTCGACGGTGTCATCGTGAGCGTAGTCGATACGAGAGTTCGCGTAAGAGTAGGGCTGTCGCTGGTCGCCGAGTCCTGCCGGCCATGATGGGTAGGATGAGACGACGTTGCCATCTTGCGTGATGTGAGTCTCGATGCGGACGACATACGTGTCATCGAAACGAAAAACTTTGCGGACAGTCGTGGAGGCATCTACGTATTCGAACGTGAGAGTTTGGTTGCCAGCTTCGTTCTTGTTGCCCGCCAGATACAGAATGCTGTTCAGCTTGTCGCGCAGGCCGGGATCGTAGGTGTACAGAGAAAGTGGATATCCATATTGTTCGGCGGCTTGTTTGTGCACCAAGTCGAGTGGTTTGTTATCAGCGTCAATCTGGTCTTTCAAGATCCAGGACTTAACCTGCGCGCCTTTATTGGTGAAAGTGATCTTGTAGAGCTTGTTCTCAATGACCGTCTCAGATTCAGCGGCTGCTTGCTTGAATTCAACAGGAGGAGCTTTGGTTGCCAGCTTTGCTGTGTGGGAAGCAACTTGTGCAGGAACTTGTGAAGGAGTTGTCGAAGTTGCTGAAGAAGGGTTCGTTGGCGCGGGAGAGGTGACTGGCGCAGGAGTTGGTTGTGGCTGTTGTTGCGGCTTGGGCAGGAAATATTGCATGGCCATGACCACAAGGAACATCATGGCGAACGCCAGCATGGTGTTCTTCTCTGGGCCGGCTCCTTGCGAAGGGCTCTGATAATTCGGGTTTTGGAACTCAGGCAATGGGTTGGCCCTTTATCTCTTGAGTTACAGTTTGGGACGGATGTGCATGCACGCAACTGTCATGAATAGGAACCGGATCGTATCCACCTTTGGAAAATGGATGGCAGCGGAGCAGACGGCATACGCCGAGTGTGATGCCGCGCAGTGTTCCGTAGCGTGCGATCGCTTCCGCGGTGTAATCAGAACAGGAAGGAAGAAACCGGCAGCCCGGTGAATTTGCAGGCGAAATCCAACGCTTATAAGCAGCGAGCAGTGCGAGCGAGATGCGTTGGGTGAAATTCATTCTTGAGCCAAAAAAAACCAAATGCAGATTCCTCGCCTTCGGCTCGGAATGACAAACTTTTGTTTCATCGTTAAAGCTGGGCTTCTGTGATCGCTGCCAATCCTTTTGCCAATTCCATGGCGAGCGTTACGTGATCCGCATCGAACACTTGCTTCTTAGGGTGTACGACGATGTCCGCAGCAATGTTTCGCGCTTTAAGCTTTGCGGACACAGTCTCACGTTCCTTGCGAATCAACTCACGTGTGCGCCGTTTGATCTTATTGCGCCGCACGGAGTTGCCGAGCACTTTGCCTACGGTCAAACCGAAGCGGACATCACCCGCGTGGAACTTGTGTACCGCGCGTCCTGCGTGGATCCCCGGTTGGTCTTCGCTCACCGCATGCAACAGAAAAAAGAACGTGAACGAGCGCGAGAACTGTTTCCTGCCGTGGTCATACACGCGGACGAACTCAGAGCGGGCCAGAAGTCGTGCGGTGCGCGGGAAGCGGGCCGTACCCCGTCCGCCTGACGGGGTGTTTTTGTTTTCGTTGAGTTGGGACGGCGAAGAAGTCACAGGCGGGGCGGGAGCAAGCAGGCGCGTGAGCGCTCAGTCGCGGAACCCGGGTTTCACGGAGACGCGCTTGCGTCCTTTGGCGCGGCGGCGTGACAGCACGGCCTGGCCGCTCTTGGTCTTCATGCGCTTGCGGAAGCCGTGGACCTTGCTCCGCTTGCGTTTATTGGGTTGAAAGGTGCGCTTGGGCATCGGGTGGTCGAACTCCTCAATGGCTACAGCCGGTATCGTGCGAACAATCATTATAAATGACGCAATGAATACGCGCTTGCCCTCAACCATTTGGACGGACGCGAGTCAATGAAAATCTTGTTGGATGGGGAAAATATGATTGCACAAATACCGCGGCATTGACCTTTGGTACACCTTGACGAAAGAAAAAATCCGGTGTTGAGTGGTAGCGGCGCAAGCGAAAATGTATTTTCAACTTCTAGTTGCATCGTTGGCGCTGTGATAGTATCTGGAACACTTCTTGAATGTGAAGCACTGCAGCAAGGAAGCTCCCGCAAGTTCGCCCAAAGGAAATTCGCAATACAACAACGCACGCAGAATCATCCCCGCCGCCCCGGAAGCGGAATGGCAACGCAATCAGCAGCACTCGGTACTGCAAGCAACGTCAACACCCGGCCCAAGCAAGACTCAAGAACAGACTTGAGCAACAGCATTGTGGCTGGAAGCAGACTGCGTCCTTGTGACACTTAAAAATTTTTCTGGCAGGATGAAAATGTCATTTTCTTCGGTCTCACCCGCAGCGGCAGCGAACCCATGGCAGCAGATACTCAGCGCCCTGGAAAAGAAGATCAGCCGCCACTCCTACGACACTTGGCTCAAACCCACGCGCTTCGACCGTGTGGACGGCAACCAACTCTTCGTGAAGGTCCCGACGCCGGAGTTCCGCCAACTCGACGAGAAATTCGGCGATCTGGTACGCGAAGCCATCGAGATGTTGGGCTTGGACGTGGAAGATGTGCAATACGTTGCCGAGGAAGCCGCGCCGGTGCGCCGTGCGGATGGTTCGTTCGTACCGGTCAGCGCACATTCGTCTTTCGCACCGAGGAACACGACTTCTTCCTCCGGCCCGAACGGACAGCAGCGCTTTGATTGGGACACTGCGGCGCAGCTCAACCCGAAATACACATTCAGTTCGTTCGTGATCGGCAACGGCAACCAATTCGCGCATGCCGCGGCGCTGGCTGTGGCAGAGAGCCCGTCGCGCGCCTACAACCCGCTCTTCCTCTATGGCGGTGTGGGCATGGGCAAGACACACTTGATGCAATCCATCGGCGCGGAAGTGAAACGCCGCTCTCCGCAAGCCAGCATCTGCTATGTGAGCAGCGAGAAATTCACCAACGAGATGATCAACTCATTGCGCTACGACAAGATGATCAGCTTCCGTGACAAGTTCCGCAATGTGGACGTGTTGCTGGTGGATGACATCCAATTCCTGGCCGGCAAAGAACGCACGCAGGAAGAGTTCTTCCACACCTTCAACGCGTTGCATGATTCATTGAAGCAGATCGTGATCGCGAGTGACCGTCCACCGAAAGAATTGGCGGACATCGAAGACCGGCTGCGCTCGCGCTTTGAAAGTGGATTGACGGCTGACATCCAGCCGCCGGACCTTGAGACGAAGGTCGCCATCCTGCAAAAGAAGGCGGAGAACGAGCGCATCTCTGTGCCTACGGATGTAGCGCTCTACATCGCGCAGAATGTAAGGTCGAATGTGCGTGAATTGGAAGGCGCATTGATCCGGTTGGTGGCGTATTGTTCGCTGACCAATACAGATGTAACCCTGAGCATGGCGCAACAAGTGTTACGTAACTTCATCGAGAGCCATACGCGCAAGATCACACTTGAGAGCATCGTGAAAGCCGTGGCGGAACACTTTGGCATGAAGTCAGTCGAGATCAAAGCCAAAGACAATTCACGAAGTGTTGTGGTTCCACGACAGATCGCAATGTATCTGGCCAAACAGTTGACCGATTGCTCACTGCCTGAGATCGGACGCCAGATGGGGAACAAGCACCACACCACCGTTCTGCACTCCGTGGAGAAGATCACCGAACAACGACAGTCCGACAAAGATCTCAACAGAACGCTCAACCAACTGACCGAACATTTGACCTCATAGTTGTTGATGTTGAAAGACTTTCCCACACAGTCACATGGATTTCCACATGGTGGGCTGTGGGCAGCATGTGGGACATAGCAGTAAAACCGGGGAGCCCTAACATTCGGTACCGATCTTCCGCGGAAGCACAGAAATGGGCGGCTGATTTTAGACAGGGTCAGAGACAGGAAAGATAGTGTTCATGCGGTACGGTATGCGATTTCCACTTTTCCCTTGCGCCTACTGCTACTGCTGTTTTTAATAGGATTTGATTTACTATATTGAAGTCAAAGTCTAAGCCTTATTTTCTTATCCACAGGGGAGCGCAATGGAGATCACAGTCAGCCGCAGCGAACTGTTCAAAGAACTCACCGCCACCCAAGGAGTGGTGGAGCGCAAGACCACCATCCCCATTCTCTCCAACTTGTTGTTTGAAGCCAATGGAGAAAGTCTGAACATCACTGCGACCGATCTTGACCTGAGCCTGCGTACTGCGTGTAAAGCGAAAGTGAAAAAAGAAGGGGCTTGTACAGTACCCGCGCGCAAACTTTTTGATTATGTGAAACTGCTTCCCGATGGCGAGATGAGTTTGAAGTTGCAAGACAACCACTGGGTACAGGTGCGCTGCGGGAGAAGCAATACAAAGATGGTGGGCATGGCGCGCGCGAACTTCCCGGCCGTGCCGGCGTTCCCGGAGGCCATGGCGATGAAGATCCCATCGGCGATGCTGAAGAAGATGATCGCGAGCACGATCTTTGCCATCTCCATGGAAGAATCACGCTACACATTGAACGGCGCATTGTTGGTCATCAAAGCTGAAAGTATGACCATGGTGGCCACTGACGGACACAGGCTTGCGCACATCGAGAACACAGAAGCGAAATTCTCGGGCGTGAGCGGTGAGAACAAAACTCTGGTTCCACGCAAAGCGATGGCGGAACTCGGTTCGCTGTTGAATGAGACGGAAGAACCGTTCGTTCATTTTGCGAAAGACGAGTCAACCCTCTTCTTCAAGGTGGGTGACCGCATCCTCACCTCACGGCAACTCACCGGCCAATTCCCAAATTATGAAGCGGTGCTTCCGCGTGAGAACAACAAAAGCATCAGCGTGGACGGAGCGCAGCTCTCCACAGCATTGCAGCGCGTGGCCCAATTCGCTGACGAACGCTCCGGAGCCGTGCGCATGAAGATCGAGAAAGATGAGTTGCGCATCTCGGCCAGCAGCCAGGAGAGCGGCGAATCCGAAGACTCGCTCGAGACGAAATATGATGGCGACGCGGTCACCATCGGCTTCAACAGCGTGTACATGCTGGACTTCCTGAAGGCCACAGGTGCGGGCAGCGTGCTGCTGGAGTTCAAAGACTCGCAGTCGGCGGGACAGATGCGTCCTGCGGAAGCGCCGGAAGGATACAAGTACCGCTACGTGGTCATGCCGATGCGTATCTGAGCAATTCCACCCTCGATAGATCCAATTCAAGAATGTCGTATCATTTGAGGAACGGAGTGTTCCTCATTCATGTTTGTGCGCCACCACGCCCGCACCAGCACTACGCTTGTTGCCTGCGCCATATTTCTCTGCCATGGCTGGTTGATCGCGCAGGGGACATCAACAGGCAGACAGAGTCCCGTAGTCGCATCCGGTGTTGTACAACTCTCTGATAATTCCTACCGCAATGATCTGCTCGGGTTCAAATTCAAACTGCCAACAGGATGGGTGGTCTCAACCGACGTGGCCGGCAGTGCAAGCGGAGCGCCACAGGACCTGGCATCGTCGAGTGGATCTGGTTTCTCGCCATCTGCCGTATACCTGATGCGGGCGACGCCGTCGGGCGCGGGCCAGGCCCCAGCCACGCTGTATGTGATGGCAGAGGACCTGTCACATCTGGTGGATGTGAAGAACCCACTCTCGTATCTGGTGCGGTTGAACAACGCCATGAGCCAGCAACGGATGAAATTCCTGGGCATCTCAGGTGGGATCGTCCGTGCCAGCAATAAGACCTATCGCGCACTGTATAAAAACACGCCGACCGCCGATGGCGGCAATGTTGCCCAGTATTATTCGATGGATGTGGCGATCCTACGGGGGCACGCCGTGGTCTTCGTCATCAGCGCCAAAGACTCCGCATCGCTTGATGAGATGAGACCGCTGCTCGAAGGCATCGACTTTCTGCCGGATGCAACGGATCAAAGACCTTTCGAAGATGTCATAAAGCCAACTCAAGTTGAAGCAAAAGAGTCACCAAAAGCGCCTGCAATAACGAAAGAGCCTGGATCCACGGTTGCAATACCTGCAACCACTTCGGTTCCTGTATCGAGCAAAGAGCAAGCCATCGATATGGAAGCAAATAGGAAAACTCCAGATCCAAATTCAGCACAAGTGGAATCCAGTCCCATCATGGATGCCTTACATGTAGATAAACCTGAAAAACGAGAGACCAAACCCGTTCCCACCGGGTCTCTTGCACAGACCACGGCCAAAATCGATTCGAAGTCAGAGCCACAGGGTTCAACTGCTGCATCGTCTGCACCAATGGCTGCGACTTCACCTGTAGAGCCGGCAGCGCCGATGACACCCAATCGTGTGTCATTGCCGGAAACCATAATGGCCGGATATCTCGTTAGCAAAGTACCGGCACAGTATCCGGAGTTCATCGCAGCCAAACAGCGAACGCTAGCCGTGGTCGTGCTGAAAGTGGTGATCTCGACCGAAGGCCGCGTGAAATCAGAGCAACAGGTCAGTGGCAACAATGATTTTGTGATCGAAGCCATGGAAGCCGTGCGTGAGTGGCGCTACAAGCCGTATCTGGTGAAAGGTGTACCTGTGGAAGTGGAGACGCTGGCCACGGTGACATTCAAGCCATAGGCGAGGATCTACTTACAAATAAAGAACGGAGACTCAAGTCCCCGTTCTCATTGATGATGGAATATTTTTCGCGTTTTAGTTTCCGTTCGCGCGTTTCAGAGCGTCTTCCACGGCATGTTCAATGTCAGAGATGTACGTAGCCGGTGTCTCTTCCAGCACTGGTTTGCTGCTAAAACCTCCGGCATATTGGATCGCCATGGCTGACTGGTTCCAGCGGTCGATGGATGGGCGGTACAACAATTCCGTCCGGGCCTTCATGCTCTGGGGAGACAGGCAATAGCCGAACCACATCACAACTGTGACATTGTAAGTCATTTTGAGCACAGTATTGAGAATGCCCAACCAACTTTCATTGAACATGGCATGCATTCCCAACAGGAACAGGTTGCTCGAGGCAACCAGAGCGAATCCCAAGGAGACGCCGATCGGGAAACTCTTCCAGGAAAGACCAAGGTAGGCAGAGCAGCACACCAAGAACAAGCACATGGCACATTGCAGCAGGCGCACACAACGTTCCATGGTAAGGATGGCTGCGGTCACGTGGACCAGGTTCGAACCCTGCGTGCTGAATGCGACTACAGCACTGATCAGTAACATGACGAGCGCTGTCCACTGAAAGACCATGTGGGCCATGTCACGCAAACCGACATACGGTTTCATGGCATACGTGAACATCTCATGCACGATCATGAAGCCGAGGATGGCGCTCAGAGCGTTGATCGTCCAATACGCGTAGAAATATATGTTCGCGGGGACATAGTGTATGAAGGCGAGTCTATACACCACCAACAACGCGATGTTGGTGAGCACTTGGAAGATGGTATAGGTGAAGAAGACCGGAAAGTTGTCACGCAGTTTCCTACGCACCATCATTACGATGATGGCGATTTGGATCGATGGCGCAAAGAGCCACATGACCAGATCTTGAAAAGACATAGGGGTGTCCTCAGACCACGGAGGATAATCCCGTGGCTGGGAACATTGCAAGCACTAAATAATTAAGAACTACTGGCCGTTCATCGTTGGCAGTTTGTTCGGGTCAAATGGAGGCGTAGGCGTGCCATCAGCATAGGCCACAGTTGAACGTGTGATCGGCGTATTGAATACACCGATAATGGCAAGGATCATTAGCACGAGGGCCAGCAAACGCAGTGTGCGTTTCATAGGGGAAATCTCCTGTTTACAGTGGGTTAGGCGCCCTGGGACGCTGGCGTGGATTATATCCAGAATTTGCATAATGTTGCGAAAAATTATTCAATTGTTTTGAAATGGTTACCGTAACGGGATGCCATTACCCGACACGTTTTCCCGCCTTTTGCATGCGACCTGCGACCTGATAATGTGCCGACAACGTGGTAAAATAGAGGGGATTTCATAGGCACTAAACTCCTGATAACACAGGGTTTTATACCTGTTTCTTGGATTCCACACCGGAACCATGAATATAAACTTTTCGCCTGAAATCGATGGGATCTCCGCACTTCAATCGCACTTTTCCAAGGACGTGAGAGAAACATGGCTGACGCGAAAGTCAAAGGCAAAGAGAAAGAAGTAAAGTCCACCAACGGTGATTACACCGCGGATTCCATCAAAGTGTTGGGCGGCATGGAAGCGGTGCGCAAACGTCCCGCAATGTACATCGGCTCGACCGGTGAGATGGGCTTGCACCACCTCGTCTATGAAGTGGTCGATAACTCAGTGGACGAAGCGCTCGCCGGACACGCCGACAAGATCGACGTCACCATCCACATCGACAACTCCGTCACTGTGGTCGATAACGGACGAGGCATTCCCGTTGAGATGATGGACCACGACGACGAAAAAGTCCCCGCGGCTCAAGTTGTCATGACCGTTCTTCACGCCGGTGGAAAATTCGATAGCAACACGTACAAAGTCTCTGGTGGATTACACGGCGTGGGCGTGAGCGTTGTGAACGCTCTCAGCCACCAACTCGACCTCGAGATCTGGCGCGATGGGTCCGTTTGGGAGCAAACCTACTCCGAAGGTGTGCCCACGACGAAACTCAAAAAGACCGGCAGCACGAAGAAGCGCGGCACCAAGGTCCACTTTCTTCCAGACAAGAAGATCTTCACCATCACCGAATACAGTTTTGACATCTTGAGCCAGCGCTTGCGCGAACTCGCGTTCCTGAACAAAGGCCTCACCATCACACTCACCGATGAACGCACCTCTGACGCGAAGACCGGTGAAGCGCGGCTCAGCGAATTCAAATACACTGGCGGCATCGCCGAGTTCATCAAGCATTTGAACCGTGGCAAACAGACGCTGCATGACAAGCCCATCTACATGGAAGCCGAACGCAGTAACGTGGCCATGGAGATCGCGCTGCAATACAACGATGGCTACTCTGAGAATGTTTTCAGTTTTGCCAACAACATCAACACCGTGGATGGCGGCACGCACCTCAGCGGCTTCCGTACTTCGCTCACGCGCACCATCAACACTGCGGCAACGCAGTTGGGCCTGTTCAAGGATGTGAAGGAATCACTGACGGGAGATGACGTCCGCGAAGGCTTGGTCGCGGTCATCAGCGTGAAGCTCTCACAGCCGCAATTCGAAGGACAGACCAAAGGCAAACTCAACTCTGATATCGCCGGGATCGTACAGGCATTCGTGAATGAGCGCCTCGGCGCGTTCTTCGAACAGAACCCGCCCGTGGCCAAGCGCATCATCAACAAAGCCATCGAAGCGGCGCGCGCGCGTGAAGCCGCACGCAAGGCCCGCGACCTCACACGCCGCAAGGGTGCACTCGATGGCGGCGGACTTCCCGGCAAACTCGCCGATTGTTCCGAGCGTCAGCCCGAGCGCTGCGAGATCTACCTGGTCGAAGGCGAAAGCGCCGGCGGCACCGCCAAGCAGGGACGCGACCGCAAGTTCCAGGCCATCTTGCCGCTCAAAGGCAAGATCCTCAACGTGGAAAAAGCACGGTATGACAAGATGCTCGGCCACGAAGAGATCCGCGCCATGATCACCGCGCTCGGCTGCGGCATCGGCAAAGAAGATTTCGACCCGGCGAAACTCCGCTACGGCAAGGTCATCCTGATGACAGACGCTGACGTGGACGGCTCGCACATCCGCACTTTGTTGCTCACCTTCTTCTTCCGCCACATGCAAGACCTCATCAAGCGCGGACACGTCTTCATCGCGCAGCCCCCGCTCTACAGCATCAAGAAGGGGCGCAGCATCCAGTACATCAAAGACGACCGTGAGTTCGTGCGCGTGATGGTGAAGCGCGCCAGCGAAGGCATGATCGTGAACTACGGCGAAGGGGCCAAAGGCGGCAAGCTTGAAGGCACTGCGCTCACCAAGTTCATGACCACGCTCAATGAATTCCTCGGTTTCTTCGATAAGGTCGATAAGCGCGTGCGCAACGAGATGATCACAGGCATGCTCACGCGGCTCGACTTCACCTCGCGTGCGGATTTTGAAGGCGACAAGAAGAATCCGCCCACCAAGATCACGCGCCTCGCTTCCGCGCTCGAAAAAGGCATGAAGCACATGAACCTGAAGGCCGCCGGCGCGCACTACGAAGAAGAGCACAACATCTGGGAAGTCCGCTTCACTGACCAGCAAGGCGCAGAGCGCATCATCAATTGGGAGCTGGCGCATGCGCCTGAGAGCCGCCAGATGATGGCCAAGTACAAACAGATCGCCGAGCAGCTCGTTCCTCCATTCGTGATCGAGCGTGCACCGCGCACAGCTGCGGCAGCAGCGGAAGCGGAAGACGAATTGGCAGCGGGCGAAAAAGAGTTGGATTCCTCAGAGAAGGAAACCAAAGAATCTAAATCTGCGAAATCTGTGGTTAAGGCTTCTAAAAAGAAAGCCACAGCCGAGGTCATCACCAAGATGACCGCGCGCGAGCTCTTCGACCACATCGTGAGCGAAGGCAAGAAGGAATACACCGTCCAGCGCTACAAGGGCCTCGGTGAGATGACTGCGGAGCAATTGTGGGCCACAACCATGAACCCCGAGGCGCGCTCACTGCTTAGCGTGAAGCTCGATGACATCGCCGAGTGCGAGACCATCTTCACCACCCTCATGGGTGAGGACGTGGAGAGCCGCCGCAAGTTCATCGAAGAGAACGCGCTCGATGTGAAGAATTTGGATATCTGATCCATTTTCTTGAAATAAATACTCAGAATCAATCAATGTCCGGCGCCGAGGAGGACCACCTCGGTGCTGGTCCCGTTTGCCATCCCCATATTGTGCGGACCTTTCCCTGCGGGCGGATCCGTCTCTGCGGTGAAATCTGTGAGCACGGCGGCAGCCGCGACGCGTTGCACGGGCCATACATCACGCGGCTGGGTCATGATGCGTGCGCGGGTATCCTCAGGGATCTCAAGACGCGCCTTGAAATAAACTGCCACCGATACCGGCACACGCAGAATGACATACGATTTCGGCGGCACAGGCGGGATCTGTGCAGAATCAGTCGATGATGCATCGGATGTCGCAACCGATGTGACTTGATCGGTCTGCACGTCCATGATGAAGCCACTGAGAAGCTGTGTGGTTTTATCATCGCGGATGAGCGTGGCGCGTAGGTCATCAGCGATCGTAGGGTCGTTGGGAGCTTTCAACGGCAACTCTTTGCGCCAGTTAGCGGATGCACCATACTGCGCGATCAGTCGGCGGACTTCGAGGTCTGCAAGGCTGCGCGATTGCTGCTCTGTGTCCTCTACACTTTGGCGCTTGATGTCGTTCTCCATGGATTTGGCTGCAAAGAAGAGCGTGAACCCAGCGAGCAGGGCCAGCACGACGACGCGGATCCGGACGACGTCCATTCTGAAAAACGGCATTGCCATGGTCAGTATTTTTTTGGCTGGAACAGTGTAAACGCACTTAGAGTCTGCGCCATGTGACTTCGGAATTCATTTGAATTTCATCTTCCACGGTTCATAATGATCATCCACACGAGGTGGACCATGGCTGTCAAGAAGAAACCCACAAAGAAGAAGACCGCGAAAAAGCAAGTGAAGAAGCCGGCGAAAAAAGCCGTGAACAAGAAAGTCCATTGGTTGCCCAAAGGCCACCAGGCGGTGGTGCCGTACTTGCTCGTGGAAGACGGTGACAAGATGCTAGCTTTCCTGCAGAACGCATTCGGCGCGAAGATCGACCATGTCACCCGCGACCGCGGTGAATTCCGCCATGGGTCGCTGGATGTCTTCGGATGCAAGCTGATGATGGGACAGGCTTTTGGTGCGTGGAAGGCCATGCCCTGCGCGCTCTACGTCTATGTCAAGGACTGTGATGCCGCACACCGAGCCGCAATTGCCGGTGGTGCGGTTGAGATCATGCCTCCCATGGACATGTTCTACGGCGACCGCCACGGTGGTGTGCTCGACCCTTGTGGAAACCAGTGGTGGCTGGCCACGCACATTGAAGATGTCTCCAATGCCGAGCTGGAGCGGCGCGCCGAAATCGAGATGAAACGCCGCGCACAACAACAGCAGCAGTCATAGGCAGTCAAGGCTATTGTGGTCAATCTCGCACAGTCAACCACCTCCTCTTCCGTGCATACTGCATAGAGATACGAGGTGAAGTATGGCTGATATTAAAACTACAGCGGTGAACTATGTCCCCACCGGGTTCCAGACCCTGTTGCCCTACCTGCTGGTGGACGATGGCACCAAGATGCTCACTTTCCTCAAGAAGGCCTTCAAAGCCAAGGAAGAACACGTCTCTCACGATGGCGCGGGCAAAGTGCGCCATGCCACAGTCGGGATCTACGGCTCAAAGCTCATGATGGGCCAGGTCGGTGGAGACTGGAAAGCTACCCCGAGTTCTCTCTATTTCTATGTGCGGGACTGCGACGCCGTACACAAGGATGCGATCGCCGCCGGCGCCACGCAGATGATGGCCCCGACCGACCAGTTCTATGGCGACCGGCACGGTGGCGTGATCGACCCGTGCGGCAACCAGTGGTGGATCGCCACGCACAAAGAAGATGTTTCGAATGATGAGATCGAGCGGCGCGGCACTGAATCACGCAAGAACCCGATGAAAAAATCCCGCGGCAGCATGGGTGTGCCAGCTGTACGTATCACAAAGACATTCTGAGCGATCCATCAACTAAAATATGGATATGCGTCCACGCATCGCCATACCGGAGCCGCACAGCAAGAAGCCCGAGTACAACGAGAACTGCCTGCCGCATTACATCGAGGCTGTAGAGGATGCAGGCGGCGAGGCGGTGACCGTGCCGCTCGGAGCTTCCTCAGAAGAGATCGCCAAGATCGCTGCGACTTGTGATGCGGTGTTGTTGCCCGGCAGCCCGGCTGACGTTGACCCGAAGAAATTCAATCAAGAGCGGCGGCCCGAAACTGCTATTGCTGATGCTCCGCGCGAGCAGACCGACACCGCTTTACTCGAGCATGCCTATTCCACACGCAAGCCGGTGCTCGGCATTTGTTATGGATTGCAATCATTGAACGTCTGGCGCGGCGGGTCGCTGGTGCAGCACATCGGGCATGAGCCGGTGAACCACGAGCCTCCGAAGCGCGACAACAAACCGATACCGGTAGCGCACTATGTGTCCGTCGATCCAGCGAGTAGGCTGGCCAAAGTGATTGAAAGCACCGAACTGCTCGATGGCAATTTGCCCGTCAATAGCAGCCATCACCAGTCGGCCGATAAGCCTGGTTCGGGACTGCGTGTGACGGCATCATCACCCGAAGACGGCGTGATCGAAGCCGTGGAAGGCACCGATCCTGACCATTGGGTGGTCGCCGTGCAGTGGCATCCCGAGCGTGTGACGGACATCGACCTGACCTCGCGGAACCTCTTCGACGCATTCGTGGAAGCGGCGAAAAACACAAAATCCAACCACGGATAAGACAAAGATCAAAAAGGATTCATATTGACACTGCGTATATGGTATCTATGGTGGTTTTCAAACATTGCCTATTTTCAGTGAGTACCTTATGGAAAAAGAACGTTTATCCCGTTTGAACGAATGTTTGGAAGTATTAGTGTTTGACCGTGAATTATTACTGCGAGGTAGGATCCATATCATTATCGGTCTTATCAATTTAATGAATGGCATTTTACAAATTGTGAAATCCCACCCAAAAGGTTATTTTATGAGCGGTCTGGGTTTGTTCTTAATCACATACGGTATCTATGAAACGAAAATACGGAAACCATACATTTTCAAACTTGCTGCTTTTACCATGGGCTTGACGACATTATGGTATCTAGGGAATTTGATTTATGAATTGTTCTTTGCGACACACACGATACCTGATTACTTAACCTTGTACATAATCATTACAAACGCTTATGTCACTTTTATCACTTGGAAGACATACTTTACATACAAAATGCATTTTGATAGAGCGGATCCAGAGACGATGAATGAAGTAAGACAGTATCTAAAGCAAGCACAAGATATAGACCCAGACTTAAGAGAAGATGTCATGGTATTTAACATTGATACTTTCATTGGGAGCCGATATACATGGCGATTGGTGCCCGTGGAAGATGTAATTCTCTGCCTTGGATTTAAGAAAGATATGCATAAATATCTTGAAGTGACCGAGTTTATTACCACCGAATCAATCAGGGTAGAGTTGCTTGGTGAGAAATTCATGAGTAAAAATATGCAGGCCAAAGTCACGATCGATAAAACGGTCATAGAAGAGGTAACCATCGAACCTGAAATGTTGTCTAGAATGGAGAAACAGCTCGGTCATAGCTTGACAATGGGAAGTTCAGTCCATTCTCTAGATTGATCCAATAACCGCTATCCCTAACAAAATAAACACTTTAACCCTATTTCAAAATATATTTGAACACATTCAAATAATCCTTGACAAACATGGCTGCATCTAATAAATTGAACATGTTCAAAACAATAGGAATGCAGCAACCCTTGATGTTGCGGACAAAACATACAACCGGCCGCCCGCGCCGCAAGCAGGCTGAAAGAGAAATCAGCACAACAGGGCAGAAAGCAGGACATTATGAACCCCGTAGTAATGAACCACTCTCAAAGAACGGGCTGGTCTTTCTGGTCGAGGCCTTCCATGGGAACAAAGAAGTGGCGAGCAGCGTGAACCATCTATTGGTGGTCGGGTTCTATCTGGTGAACCTCGGCTTCGTGAGTTTCAATCTCTATGAGCAGATCAAGCCGCGCGATGG
>Ga0207022_10073_pt1 | contig 28346 bp, 15 predicted proteins | sample Alteio_BWMinCont_46_FD_153307 | JGI IMG/M metagenome (GOLD analysis project Ga0207022, IMG submission 153307) | Enriched cells from forest soil in Barre Woods Harvard Forest LTER site, Petersham, Massachusetts, United States -... | ecosystem: Environmental > Terrestrial > Soil > Temperate forest >... | reverse complement strand
GACGAACGCATATAGTGCTCCCGGCTTCACTTATCGCTGGAACTTCCGTCGTTCTGCTGCCGCGCGAGGGCGGCGCGCGCGCCGGCCCGGATATAAGCCCGCAGCTGATTTAGCTGCTCGCGCGTTATGTCTTGGAACTGCGGCATGCCGGCAGTGAGCAATGCACCATCGTGTACGGTTGCCCAGAAACTCTCCGCATCGAGCGGAACCGCGGATTCGCGCAAGTCCGGTGCCGGGCCGCCCGAGGGCGCAAGGTCGCGGCCGTGGCAGAGGACACACTGCATATAGAGTTCTTTGCCGGCCCGGGCATCCGCTGCGCTGAAAACAAAGTTCGGGTCGTCAAGCGCGTGCACGCGCATGTCCGGCGGAGGAGAAGGGGGCAGCTTGGCCGATCCGCCGATGGCGAAGGTCAGAAGCCGGCGGGGCGCACCCCACTTCCAGCCGACGCTCATAACATCGCTGCCGACAGCGGCCGATCCGCCGTAGCCGACCAGGATCGATACATATTGCTTTCCACCCAATTCGTAGCTGATCGGCGGGGAAATGATGCCGAGTCCGGCGTTGAAGCGCCAAAGACGTTTTCCCGTCGCGGCATCGTAGCCGGTGAAATAGCCATCGGCGGTGCCTTGGAAAACCAGGTCACCCGCGGTCGACAATGTCCCGCCGTTCATAATCACGTCATGCTGGACCTTCCAGCGCGCCTTTTGTCCGACGGGATCCCATGCCAGCAGCGCGCCTTTGCCGTCTTCGGGACTGGTACGGACTGAACCAATCGAAATGCCGAAGTTGTCGAAGTCGCCCGGCTGCGGGGCTCCTTTGTAAAAGCGCACACCGTTCTGCATGTAGGGGATATAGACCAGCCCGGTCTTTGGGCTATAGGACATCGCCTCCCAACTGTGGGCCCCGGTCGGGTTGGGCCAGAGTACGCTGTCGCCGGTTTTGTATCGCATGTTCGGTGCTTCGACCGGTCTTCCGGTCGCGATGTCGATACGCTCGGCCCAAGTGACCTTGCCGATTTTTTCGGCGGAGAGCAGCTTGCCGTTGTTCCGGTCGATCACATAAAAGAAGCCGTTCTTGGGTGCTTGCATCACCACATCATGCGGCTTGCCGTCGATGGTCACTTCCGCGAGCGTCATCTGCTGCGTGCAGTCAAAGTCCCAGGTGTCGTGCGGGTTTTGCTGGTAGTGCCAGATGTATTTGCCGGTATCCGCATCAAGCGCCACAATCGCGGCGGTATAGAGGTTGTCGCCGCCACCCGGACTGCGTGTTTCCGCATTGGTGGGGCCGCCATTGCCGGTCCCGATATAGATTCGGTTGAGCTTGGCGTCGAAGGTGATGCTGTCCCACACCGAGCCGCCGGTGCCGGTTTTCCAGTACTCGCCTTTCCATGTCGCCGCCGCCCGTTCCATCGCAGGATCGCCGCGGTTTTCCTCCGGCGAGCCCGGGGCTGTGTAAAAGCGCCAGTCCTGCTTGCCGGCCTTCTGGTCGTAGGCGGTGACATACCCGCGGGTGCCGAGGTCCCCTCCGGCGTTGCCGATGATGACCTTGTCGTTGAAGACACGAGGCGCGCCGGTGATGAAGTACTTGGAGTCGTGGGGCGTGGTCTCGACCGACCAGAGGAGTTTGCCTGTCGTGGCATCCAGAGCCTGCAACCGGCTGTCGAGTGTGGCCAGGAAAATGTGCCCATCGGCGTAAGCGACGCCGCGGCTGACGGAAAAATTCAGGTGCATCTTTGCCGGATTGTGTTTCCAGACCTCCGGGTCATAGGTCCACAGGACCTTGCCGTTGGCGCCATCGACCGCATAGACCTTGCCGTAGGCGCCGGAGAAATAGACGATGCCATCCACTTCAATCGGCGTCGCCTCGAGCGAGGTTTCGCCGGGAAGGTCTACAAACCACGCGAGGCCAAGAGTCTTCACGTTGCCGGTGTCGATCTGCGCCAGCGGGCTGAAATTGGTCTCGTCGGAATCGCGGCCATGCCGCGGCCAGTCGTTGTCCGCGGCAACGGCATCTCTATAAGAGTAGCCGCTTAAGAGCACGACAAGCCCCAACGTCAAAAAATATTTAGCCCGCCCACGCATGCGTTCAATTCCCCTCATGCCATACGCCCGCTCCGCGCATCACGCCAAGTCCGATGGTTCTTGGCGCAAATGCCCCTCATTGGACACGATATCGGTTACGCGAATACGACAGATGATTTGTGCCGGGCGGAACGCTAGATTACTGCATCGGATGTCGTGGATCGAGAGAATTGGGTGCGGGCGGAAGACACGGTCGCGAGCCTGTGCGTAGGGGTGTGATTGCGTGCTTCCGCGCGCACTCTGTAACATCGGGAGGATGATGAATGGCCATTGATCTCACCGGCGGCGTCGGCCGCGAGCGGGAATACGTCTTCGCAAAATGTCCTGATGAACCCGACATCCGCGATGCGGTGAATGTTTGGATCGAGGCGACTGACGGCGCTTTCGGCATGCGCATCGGCGTGGAAGCTGTTTCACCAACTTGGGACAAGCATCAAATCTGGCTGGATGTCGCTTTCGCCAACGGTCGGGTGCTTATGGTGCGCGATCGCTTCCCGATCCATTCCGCGATCGGCCCCGAGGGGCAGCCGACGGTCATCGGCGCCGGCCCTCTACGGTTCCGCTGTGTTGAACCGTTCCGGACGTGGACGGCCTCGTTCGATGGCGAGGCGGTTGAAACGACCGCGGTGGATCTCATCAAGGGCTCTCTTGTGGCGAACCTGCCGGCGTGTCCCGTCCAGTTTGAGATCGAGATGAATATGGCGGTACCGCCGTGGGTGCCCGGCTCGCTGCTGCCTGAGGCCGGCGAAATTCTGAAGGGTGTGCAGGGCGAACACATGAGCCCGCGCTATGAGCAATTGTGCCGCGCGAAGGGCAATATGCGGATCGGCGATCAGCACCGCGATTTCGCCGCGAACGGTTTGCGGATTCGCCGTCAGGGGCGGCGCAAGTTCGAGGGCTTCTGGGGACATGCCTGGCAGTCCGCGCTGTTTCCGAGCGGGAAGGCTTTCGGCTGCAATATCTATCCGCCACGGGACGACGGTCAGCCGAACTACAATGAGGGCTTCGTCTTCTGCAGCGGCGGTGTCCGCAGACCCGCGCGCGTGGTCAAGGCGCCGTGGCTGACGCGACTGACTCCGGGCGGCGACGATGCAAGGGTTATACTCGAAACCATCGACGGCGAGACGATCACGATCGAGGGCCAGACATTCGTCAACTGCCGTTCCCCGGGAGATAAAATCCTGCCCCCCGACTTTCCGATCGTGCAGCAGGCGCATGCCCGCTATCGCTGGGACGGCGAGGAAACGGTCGGCACGCTGGAACGCTCGTCGCTGCCAAAGAATATGACGCTTTAGCGCGGCGCATCTAAACTCCGCTGTGTCGAATTCCCTGATAAACAAGGAAAATGCGGAGGAACGCTGTGTGGTGGTGGTCCCCGAAAACGTTGATGCGATCCTTGCGCGTATAAAGTGATGATGCGAGAGGATCACATGTAATGGCTGTCCGCGTGCCATAGTACAACTCGCGCAGTTCATTGGCCTTTGCATTTACAACGAATGTGAGATTATCTGGGCTCTAATATTATAGGGCCATGCAGTGACAACATCATTCGCGCCGCCATTCCCGCCATCGGCATCATCTTTGATGTCCGGGACCGAGAGTGTTGTTCTGGTCGCGGATCACGGAGTTGTGCACATCCCTGGAATGGGTGTGCTGGGCACGAGCATGTTCGGCCACGCCGGGCACGATCTGACGATCTCGACGCCTGAGGGCGTGACGTATCTGATCAAGGGCTTTTTCACGGTCGACCATCCGCCGTCGCTGGTTGATGCCGGCGGAGCGACTGTCTCCGGCGAGCAAGCTGTGGTGTACGCGGGCCCGGCCAACGTCGGTGTCTACGCTCAAGCGGGCGGCGCGGGTTTGGGCGCGCAGATCGGCTCGATCCGGTCCATGGCCGGCACCGGCAAGATCACCCATGCCGATGGCACGTCGTCCCCGCTGAAGGTGGGCGCGCCGCTGTTCGCCAACGATACGATCGACACCGGCGCCGGCTCCAACGCCGGCATTGTGATGATCGACGGCACCACGCTGGCCGTGGACGCCAAGGCGGAATTGGTTCTGGACGAACTGATTTACGATCCCAATGACAAGGCGCATGGCAAAGAAACGGTCTCGCTTGTCAAAGGCGCGGCCTCGTTCGTCAGCGGTCAGATCGCCCACGCCGGCCAAGACCACATGATGTTCAAGACACCGGTGGCCACCATCGGTATCCGCGGCACCCACGTCATCGCCACCTACGATCCGGTCTCCGGCGACATCACCATCATCAACCGCCCCGTACCCCAAGCCGACGGCAGCACCGACGTCGGCCACATCGCGCTGTTCTCGCCCACCGGCCAGCTGGAGGGCGAAATCACCGACTCCAACGGCGCCTGGCAGTTCAACCCCAGCAAGGGCCAGACTCCCCAGGAAGTGGTGCTCACCGAAGCCCAGGTCCAGACCATCGCCAGCAAGGTCGAGTCCATGGTCTCGACCATGGTGCAGCAGAACTTCCAGAACCAGCAGAACAACGGCGGCCAGCAAGGCGGCGGCCAGGGCCAGGGCAATCAGGGCAACGGCAACACCCAGGGGAACCAGGGCAATCAAGGCAACGGCACCCAGGGCAATCCGCCGCCCACGCCGCCGCCGCCCCATCACGACAGCTTCAACGCCAACGGCACCCAGACCGGCGATGCCAACACCGCCAACACCGGGACCACGACCACCACCTCCACCGGCGACACCGGCACCACGACCACGACGACGAATACAACCACCACTCCCCCACCGCCGACAACCACAACCACCACCACGCCGCAGCCGGTGATTCTGCCGACCCAGGTGAACGTGGCCGGCGACGGCGCCACCGATCCGCGCACCGGCGCCGCGGTGGCCGTGTTCACCATCACCCGCGTCAACAACATCACCCAGACCACCACCGTCAGCTACACCACCGTCGACGGCACCGCCCATGCGGGCACCGACTATATGGCGACGACAGGCTCGGTGACCTTCGCCCCCGGCGACACGACCGCGACGGTGTCGGTGCCGCTCTTGGTGGGCGACCGCACGGTGACCGCGGCCGAGAACTTCTCGCTGGCGATCTCGGGCGGCGGCAGCGTCACCGCCGGCGCCCCGGCCATCGCCACCCTGGCGGCGCCGCCGCCACTGCCGACCGCGACCATCAACAGCATCACGGTGTCCGACAGCGCGCCGGGGACGGCGCTGCTGACCGTCACGCTCACGGGCAACACGACGGTGGCGTCCAGCGTGCATTATGCGACCGCCGACGGCACGGCCGTGAACGGCGTCGAATACACACCCATGAGCGGCACCATCAACTTCGCCGCCGGCCAGACCACGGCCACGGTCAGCATCCCGATCCTGCCTGAGTCCAATATCCTGTCGGTGCACACCGCGCACGGCGCGGAAGCGTTCACGGTGAACCTGTCGCAGCCCACCGGCGCCGTCCTCGGTGCGCAGAGCACCGGTACCGTCACTGTTGCCGCCACCCCGGTGGTCGGCCAGGCGGCGTTCTCGGTCAGCAGCGCCTCGGTCAACGAGGGCGGCACCGCCAACATCACGATCACGCGCGGCGGCGATACCGTCGGCCAGGTCTCGGTTGCCTATGCCACCCACGACGACACCGCCCATGCGGGCGCGGACTACACGGCGGCCAGCGGCGTGCTCACGTTTGGCCCCGGCCAGACCAGCCAGACCATCACCATCCCGACCGTGAGCGAGACCGGCCCCGAACCGGCCCGCGACTTCACCGTGGTGCTCAGCAACCCCGACGGCGGCACCGTCAGCGGCACAGGAACAGGCACCGTCAACATTGCCGCCGTGGCGTCGCCCGTGGTGATCCCCACGGTGAGTATCAGCGGCACGTCGGTCGATGACTTCTCCGCAACCACCGCGACCTTTACGGTGTCGCTGTCCGCCGCCGCCACCAATACCGTAACGGTGCACTATTCCACCGTTGACGGCACCGCAATCGCGGGGACGAACTATACCGCCGAGACCAACGTCAATAGCAACGTCGTCACGTTCGCGCCGGGCCAGACCAGTCAGACCATCACAGTGCCGATCCTGGCCGATCCGGCGACCCACAGCACCGAGACCTTCACGGTTCAGCTCTCCGACCCATCGGGTTCCACCCTCGGGACATCGAGCGCTACCGGCACGCTGTTGGGCCACGTGGCGGGATCCGACCAGCTTATCAATGGAAATTTCGACGCCAACAGCCCATCCTCTCACACGGCTCCGCTGGGCTGGACTTTTACACCGGCATCAACGGGAAGCGATTTTTTCGTGGCCCAGGGGCCGGGGTACGACGCTTTCTCCTCGCCCAATTCGGCCAATTTTGGCGCCACGGGCAGTACTGATGACGAGCTTAGCCAAGTTTTGTCGACCGTGGCGGGGCAGCAGTACACCATCACTTTCGAACTGGCGCACGACAGCAGCAATGCGGCGAATGATTTTTCGGTCTACTTCGGCGGCCAGCAACTCCTTTCGCTCGTGAATCAATCGTCCTTTGGCTACACCCTTTACTCTTATACGGTGACGGCGACGAGCGCTTCGACCGTCCTCGCGTTCTACGGCCGGGAGAATCCCGCGTTCTATGATCTGGACAATGTCACTGTCCAAACCGTCGGTGCGGCGCCGGTCGTCACCCATGAAGCACCATACTTTCTGGCCAACGCGACTGTCCCGCTTGCTCCGGTCGATCCCAACAATCCGGCGGGCACGACTGTCGCGAATTTGTTCAATCCGGTCGTTATCGAACCAACCAACGACGCGACTCTGGCGGGTGTGGTGGTCATCGCTAATTCGGTGACCAACGCCACGACCCAGGGCAACTGGCAGTATTCGACCGACGGCACCAACTGGACCACTATCGGCGCCGTGAGCGTCGACAATGGTTTGGTGTTGTCGAGCAGCACGCTCGTCCGGTTTGTCCCGGTCAACGGTTTCAATGGCGACGAGTACCTCCAGGTGCGCGCGATCGACTCTACCTTCGGTCCAATCACAGTCGGCGCGACCATCGACCCGGGCGCAGGGGGCGGGACGACGTCGATTTCGAGCAATTTTGGTTACGTCACGGCGGACGAATTTGGCACGACGACCTGGCAAGGCGCCGCCAACGGCGACTGGACCACCTCTGCCAACTGGACCAATGGAATTCCAGAGAGCGGTGGCCTTGCCGTTATCAATAGTTCCAGCGTCATTCTGTCGAGTGAGGGCGCGCAAACGATCAGTGGGCTCGATTTAACGGGTGGCACCATGGCCAACCCGACCACTCTGACGATCGAATCGTTCGCGGTCCTCAATGTTTTCGACGGCACCGTCGGCGCCAATAGCACCATTAACGTCATCAATCATGGCACGTTGGAAACGGAGGACGTTTTAAACGTCACCGGCTCAGGCGCCGCACTCAATGTCGGCATCACAGCGAGCGGTGGCACGCTGTCTGGATCGGGCGCGATCGTTCTCGTTGACCACGGGACGATCAACGCGGGCACCAACAGCACGATCGCAGTCGGCGTCGTCGTCGGGAGCGGCGGACAATTGATTATCGCGGATGCCGTTGGGGTAACCGAGAACGGTCATCTGACAATTCGTCAGGATGGCTTGCTGCTGGTCGTCGACACGGTGAACGACAACCAGGGCGCCGTCTTCACCGCCGACGGTCCCACCGCGAACGCCGGCACCATAGTGCTGACGGTGAGCGCCGGAATCATGGGATTCACAGACGGCGCAACTCTTCATACCGGCGGAGGCACTCTCGACAATCTGGCCGGCGGCGTCATCGATTTCGCGACAAACGGCGCCGGGCAAGGCTCCCGCTTACTCTCCGGCCACGTTATCAATGAGGCCGGCGGCACTATCGTTGTCAACTATAGCGCCACCTACGATAACGGGATCCTGGACGATCACGGCACGATCACCATTGCCGCCGATCAGCAATTCGCGATCGGCAACGGCAGCTCCGGCACGACGCTCACAATCGAATCCGGTGCCATCCTCAGCCATACCGGTGGCACCGACCCAGGTAAGCTGTACCTCGAGAACGGCGTCGACCTTGAGCTGCAACACGGTGATCTCACCGTGCCCACCGACATAACCCTCCAGCTCGGCGACGTCTACAACTCCTCCGGCGTCGCTGTGAGCGGTAACCACGCGCTTATCATTGACGGCACGGCGCAATTCAATAACGCCGATTTCTCCAGCGGCGGCAACCTGACCATTGCCTCCACCGGCACCGTCCAGGTGGAGGATACCACTCAGGTTTTGCTTCATGGGACGACGACAATCCAAAGCGGCGGCCGGCTGCAGATCGCAACCAATGGCGACACCACCAGCCTTTATAATAATAGTGGCGGCATCATCAACAACTCCGGGCTGATTGAGCTCACCGCGAATGCCTCCGAGAACGGTGGCCTGACCCTCAACTCCGCCGGGGGCACAATCAATAACCTGAGCGGCGGCGTGATCCAGGTTGACGTTGCCACGGGCCCCCCGCAGATCATCGAAGGCAATCTGAATAACAGCGGCGGCGCGATAAACATTAATCACAACGCCACCTATTCGAGCGGCACCCTCGCCAATTCGGGCAGCATCGCGCTTGGTTCCGGCACGACCTTGACGATTAGTGGCAGCGGTATCATCAACAATACCGGCAGCATTTCGGGCGCCGAGGATGCCAGCATAACAGTCGCCAGCGGCGGTGCCCTGAACCAGACCAATAGTAATGCGACCATCGGTAGCCTGGGTGAGATCGTCGTCGTCGGCAGCATGGACGTGAGTGTCGGAACGATAAGCACGGTTGTGGACGTCAATGCAGGCGGCACGGTGACGATGGGCGACGGCGGTCTGACCACGACCACGGCCGGGATTACTATCAATACAGATGGAACGCTAAACCTTGCCGCCGGCAGCGTGAACACGGCTGTTTATCTCAACGACGGCGTTAGCAACTTTGGAACCGCGTATCTCACAAGCCTCACGGCCGCTCACGATGTGACGCTCGACATGAGCTCGAGCAATGCCGCAATCGCGTTCACCAATGAGTCGAGCGGAATACTTTACATCAACAATGGTACGGGCGGCGGTGGTGCCCGCACGATCATCGGCACCATCGCGAACAGCGGTCTCATCGACATTTCCGCAGATATGAGCGCCACGAACATCGCCAGCAGTGCCGCCGTTACGCTCGATAATTCCAGCGGCGGCACCTTTCACATCGAGAGCGGCGCGACCGTCGACTTCCAGAACACGGGAACGGGAACCGCGGGCGCGCTGACCAATGAATCCGGCGCGACGTTGACCGTCGACGGCACGCTGAACATCATCAATCATGCGCAGCTTATCCAAGCGGGCGGCACGATTGCCGGCGGTGGAGCGCTCAATTTCGCTGAGGGCGGCGTATTCCAAGTCGCTGACGGCATCACTGCTACCCTCGGTGTTTCGACGGTTAACCTCCTCGCGGGCGGTCAGCTTATCATTCTTGACGCGACCGGTACCGACACCCACTCGACGGACTTGACCGTGACCGGCACCCTCAATGACAACGGCACAATTGTGCTGACCACCACCGGCACCGATGGTTCGGATAACGCGCACCTGTTCATTAACGGGACACTTAATGTTCAGAGCAGCGGCGTCGTGGAAATGAACGGCTCCGGCACCATGGGCGCAAATGCCGCCGACTTCCTGATCGGTGAGATGAACATCAGTGCCGGCGGCCGCTTCCTGGTGGACGCGACTGCCGGCAACGGCGCCGTTTATGGCAACGGCGGTCTCGGCGGGCAGATGACCAACAGCGGTTTGATAAGTGTGGCCTCCGGCGCCGCCTTGACGATCCAAAACGGGTCACTGGTGGTCGAGCAGAACGGCAGCACGATCTCGGGCAAAATCATCAACTCGGGTGATATCAAGACCAATGGTACGTCCACCATCAACCTCAACAGCGCCCAAGGGTTCATCAACAGCACACTTGGTGTGGTCGAGGTTACATCCGGCAGTACGTTAAATGTCGTGAGCAGTGACGGGGTTGGTGCCGATACGTTCACCAACGCCATGAATGCGACGGGCTTGATGGTTGATGCGGGCGCCATTCTGATCATGAACGGCAATAACCTGGACAACGAGGGTACGCTCACCGTCAACGGCACTCTTTATATGGGTGACGGCTCCTCCTCGACTTCGGGAACGGGAGCTACCTATACGCAAAACGGTACTGTTAACGGGAGCGGGACAATCCATCTGGAAGGCGCCAATTTCAGCACCAATAACGGCAGCGTCTCTCCGGGCAACTCTCCCGGCCATCTGACCATCGACGGTGACACTACTTTCGGTGCGGGCACGGATCTCCAGATCCAGCTTGCCGGTACGGCACCCGGACAGTTCGACGTTTTCTCCGTCACCGAACACTTCACCCTCGGCGGGACCCTGGACGTGCAAAGTTATCACGGCTTCATGCCGCAAGCGGGCGACTCGTTCAACGTGTCGACGTGGGGCAGCATGTCAGGCATGTTCGACGCCGCCACCGGTCTCGTGTTCGGCGGCGTCGCTCTCGACCCGGTCCTCAACGACACCGGCCTGACCCTGGTGGCACGCACTGTCACGCAGCAAGCTGGCGATGGCGATGTGACTCTGACCGGCAGCACCAGTCATGACAACGTGCTCGTCGGCGGTTCCGGCAACGACACGCTCATCGCCGGTCCCGGCAGCGATCTGCTCATCGGCGGTTCGGGCAATACCGTCTTCGTTCCCGGCACCGGCAACGACCACATCGTCGGCGGCTTGGGCACTAATACGGTGGACTACAGCAGCCAGCCCGGACCAATCACTGTCAATTTGGCGCAAGGCACGGCGAGCACCAGCAACGGCAGCCAGGATACGCTGATCGGCATCCAGAACGTCACCGGTACGCCCTATGCCGACACCATCGTCGGCAACGCCCATGATAATGTCATCGACGGCGACGGCGGGGCCGATACCCTGACCGGCGGCGGCGGCCACACCACCTTCCAGTTCGATTCACCGGCGGCGGGCGGCGCCACCATCACCAACTTTGTCTCGGGCCGGGATATCTTCAACCTGCTCCAGTCGGCGTTCGGGCTTGGATCGACGGTCACGGCGGGACAGAACTTCTCCACCATCGCAACCGCCTTCAACGGCACCAGCGCGGGCGTGAACGCGGCCTTCGCCGCGGCTCAGCCGACGCTGGTGTTCAGCACCCATGACGACGCGCTCTATTACGACTCCAATGGCTCCGCACCGGGCTACACCCTCATCGCCCACGTGGAGCCCGGCGCCGTAGTTGCCCCCAACGATATCCATCTGTTCCACGGCGTCGCCGCTTGATTGGAGCGGCCGACGGCCGCGCGTGATCCCGCCGCGATGTCATGCTTTGGTCATCGGTCGGGAGAACGATGGGTGTATTATCAATCGGTATCGTATTAAATAGTACGGTTGGCGGGGGCCAAAAGCCATGAGCCCGCTGGGGTCATATTTCATTGCGGATGGGGCGAATGGCGAAAGCATCGGACGTATTTGTCGCGTGTCTCGAACAAGAAGGCGTGGAATATGTGTTCGGGGTGCCGGGCGAGGAGAATCTCGACTTTCTCGATAGCTTGTCGCGGTCGAAAACGATTAGGCTGATTCTCACGCGCCATGAGCAGGGCGCTGGATTTATGGCGGCCACCTATGGTCGTCATACCGGCAAAACCGGCGTGTGCCTCTCCACTCTGGGTCCGGGAGCCACGAATTTCGTGACCGCCGCCGCTTACGCGCAGCTGGGCGGCATGCCCATGATGATGATCACGGGACAGAAGCCCATAAAGAAATCCAAGCAGGGCCGTTTTCAAATTCTCGACGTCGTGTCGATGATGGGTCCGATCACGAAATATACCCATCAGTTAGCCTCCGCCGACAACATTCCTTCGCGCATCCGTGAAGCCTTCCGCCTGGCGGAAGAAGAAAAACCGGGCGCCGTGCATCTGGAGTTTCCGGAAGATATCGCCGACGAACAAACTGACAGCACGCCGGTACCGCGCAGTATGGTTCGCCGCCCCGTCCCCGAAATCAAAGCGATTCGCGCGGCGGTCAAGCGATTGGAAGCCGCCAAATCTCCTTTGCTGGTGATCGGCGCCGGCGCCAATCGCACGCTGACGGGACGGATGCTGCTGCAGTTCATCGAAAAGACCGGCATTCCCTTTGTCAGCACGCAGCTTGGCAAGGGCGTGGTCGACGAGCTGAATCCCAGATTTGTCGGGTGCGCCGCGCTGTCGGCGGGTGATTTCTGTCACCGCGCGATTGAAGCAGCGGATGTCATCATCAATGTCGGCCACGATGTAATCGAAAAGCCGCCGTTCTTCATGAAGAGCGGCGGCGCGGAAGTCATTCACGTGAGTTCGCGCACCGCTGAGGTCGATCCGGTCTATTTTCCGCAAATCGAAGTGATCGGCGACATCGCCAATTCCATCTGGCAAATGAAGGAAGAGATCAAACCGCAAGGTGCGTGGGATTTCTCCAAGATGCTGAAGGCGCGCGCGGCTGAAGTGGCACATACGGCCAGCATCGAGAACGACAAACGCTGCCCCATCTATCCACCATTCCTGGTGAAAGCCGTTCGCGAGGTCATGCCCGCCGACGGCATCATTGCCTTGGACAATGGCGTTTATAAAATCTGGTTCGCGCGCAATTACCCGGCGCACGTGTCCAATACCGTGCTGCTCGACAATGCCCTGGCGACCATGGGGGCTGGCCTGCCTTCGGCCATGGCCTCGGCGATGGTGTACCCAAAGCGCAAGGTTATGGCCATCTGCGGCGATGGCGGATTCATGATGAACAGCCAGGAGATGGAGACGGCCGTCCGGCTGAAGCTCAATATCACGGTCGTCATCCTCAACGATTCAAGCTACGGCATGATCCGCTGGAAGCAGGCCAACATGGGCTTCCAGGATTGGGGCCTCACCTACGGCAACCCGGATTTCGTGAAATACGCGGAAAGCTACGGCGCGTTTGGTCACCGTGTCACGAGCGCGGAAGGCCTTGGCCCGCTCTTGAAGAAGTGCCTGGATACACCGGGCGTGCACCTTGTTGATTGCCCGGTGGACTATTCGGACAACGACCGAATTCTCAATAAAGAGATCAAACAGCTCAGCGCGAAAGTCTAACGCCTCAGTTTAATTTCAGCTCAAGCACGGAAATCCTGCAGTGGCATCTCTCAAACCCGCCTATCCGCTTTATCTCGCCAACGAGGCGCTGCAATACAACACCGACCTCGTCGTGACCGATAAGTTCACTGGGAAGGAAGCGACGCGTGTCGCCCTTGCCGATGCCAAAATCATCGACGCGGGGATCGCCGCCGCCGCCGCCGCGGCGGCGCCCATGGCGCAGATGGCTGCCTACGAACGTCAGGCGGTGCTCAATCACTGTGTGGCGCGGTTCCAGGAACGCGCGGACGAGCTGGCCTATGCTTTGTGCATCGAAGCAGGCAAGCCCATTCGCGATTCGCGCGGTGAGGTTGGCCGTCTGATTGATACGTTCCGCATCGCCGCCGAGGAGTCCGTGCGCATCACCGGCGAAATCCAGCCGCTGGATATCAGCCCGCGCGCCCGCGGCTACCAGGGCATGTGGAAGCGCGTGCCGATCGGGCCATGCTCGTTCATTTCGCCGTTCAATTTCCCGCTGAACCTGGCGGCTCACAAGATCGCGCCGGCGTTGGCGGTGGGATGCCCGTTCGTCATGAAGCCCGCCTCGCGCACGCCGTTGGGGGCGATCATCATCGGCGAGATTCTCGCCGAGACCAAGCTGCCGAAGGGTGCGTTCTCCATCCTGCCCGCGACACGCGACGGCGCCGACCTTTTCACGACCGACGACCGGTTCAAGTTGCTGTCGTTCACCGGCTCGCCCGAAGTGGGCTGGGATCTGAAAGCCCGCGCCGGCAAAAAGAAGGTCGTGCTGGAGCTGGGCGGCAACGCGGCGGTGATCATAGATGCCGACACCAATCTGGATGACGCGGTCGAACGTGTGGTGTTCGGTGCGTTCTATCAGTCGGGCCAATCCTGCATCAGCGTTCAACGCATCATCGTGCATGGCTCCATCTACGATACCTTCCGCGACAAGCTGGTCGCCAAGACAAAAGCCCTCGTTGCGGGCAACCCGCACGATGAAACCACGTTCATTGGCCCGATGATCGACGTGAAAGAGGCGACACGTCTCGATGGGTGGGTGCAGGAGGCGACCGGCAAGGGCGCCAAGCTCCTATGCGGCGGCAAGCGCGACGGCGCCATGCTGGACGCGACATTGTTGGAGAATGTGGACCGCGACACCAAGATTTACCGTGAGGAGGCTTTCGGGCCGGTGGCGATTCTCTCGAAGTTCGACGACTTTGAGGCCGCGCTGGAGATGGTGAATGATTCCAAGTTCGGTCTTCAGGCCGGAATTTTCACGCGTGACATCTACAAGATGATGATGGCCTGGGACCGGCTCGATGTCGGCGGCGTCATCATCGGGGATGTGCCCAGCTACCGGGTGGACAATATGCCTTATGGCGGTGTGAAGGACTCAGGGCTTGGCCGCGAGGGCATTCGCTTCGCCATTGAGGATATGACCGAAATCCGCAACCTCGTGATCCGCCGTCTGAACTAGGTCCGGTGCGCGGAACGTGGCGCGTGCGCCGATTGACGGAAACCTCATCAGGCAGGCTTGGGCCTTCGCCTCGCACCAATGGCAGGAGAGAGGATGCGTAAGTTTACGCTGGAGAACGCCGTGGCCGCCCTTGAGCTGCAGCAAATGGTGGCCGATTGGTGTCACGAGCTCGATTCCAATGGGGGCCTCGACCTCACCGGGTTTTTTACCGATGACGCCGTCGTCGCGGCCGGCCGTATTTCCTACACGGGTCGTGCGGCCATGCAAAAGTTCTACGAGGACCGGGCCGAGCGCGTTCGCACGCAGCAGAAGGACGGCGTTCGGACAGCGCGTCACGGGTTCACCAACCTGCAGATTTCATTCGACGGCGACGACCGCGCGACCCTCAAATTCCTGATCATCAATTTTTCCCAGGAAGGGAAGCCGCCGGTGTTGGATGCGACGACTCCAACAGTCGCGTCCGATTGCCGCTTCGAATGTCAACGCGACGCGGACGGTCAATGGCTCATCACCGGTTTTTATGGTGCGCCAATATTTGTCGGCAGTGATCCATTTCTGAACAAGATCGTGGTCGGGTAAGCATCGGCGCAGGGGTGAGGGCTCAGAACTTCCGCATCCCCGTTGCGTCCGCTTCCGTGAAGACGGGGACCGGCTCCTTCACCTTCATCATCACCAGCGGTATCAGCCGCTTGGTTGATGCCTGATAGGTCCCGTAGAAGGGGAAGCAGTCCATCATAAAGGCCCAGACTTTTTCACGTTCCGTGCCTGTGGGCTCGCGCCACGTCGCACGGAAAGCCTGTGTGGCGATCTGAAAGTCGATTTCCTTGCTGGCGACAATGTTCAGGTACCAATCCGGATGAACGTCGGCGCCGCCTTTCGACGCACAGATCACCACCTCGCCGCCGATGTCCGCATAGCATAGGGGCGTGATAAACACTTTCCCGCTCTTGCGGCCCTTGTACCTAATCAAACAGTGCGTCGCGAATGAACGACCGCCGACGGCAGTGATATCCATGATGTGACCCTGAGCGCCGCCCGACCGAAGGTACATCTCACGATGTTCGGTTATCCAGTCGCGGCGTGTTTCGCGGATGGCGGCGGATGTGTCATCGGTCATGGAAATCTCCCTCGTTAATCCTCGACGTATTGGCGCTATCGATCCGCAAGGATAACGCATTTTACAATATGACTCGCAGCACGCCTACGACTGATACGGATGGAATCCGCCAGGACGCATCTTATTGCAATACCCTGCCGAAAACGTAAGACTCTCGGGGGAGATGTCGGATCATGCCCGGCGTCCATATGCGGTTTTCTGAGGTGATTTGTGCAAAGGATTCTCATTTCCGGCGCCAGTATTTCCGGTCCCGCCCTGGCGTGGTGGCTGTTACGCCGCGGCTTCACGCCGACCCTGATCGAAAGGGCGCCGGGGCCTCGGCCCGGCGGCCATGCCATCGACGTGCGCGGCGCGGCCCTCGACGTGCTCCGTGCCATGGGGTTGCTGGAGGCCGCACAGGACAACCGTACCCGCATGAAAGGCGTGTCAATGCTCGACACGGAGGGGAAGGAGGTCTGGCGATCGGACGAGATGACCATCTCCGGCGGCAGCTTCGGCAAGGAGGCGATTGAGATCCTGCGCGACGACCTTTCCAATATTCTCGTCTCGGACCTGCCGGCGGGCACGGAGATCATCTATGGCGACAGCATCACCGCGCTTCATGAGGAGAACGACGGTGTTCTCGTATCCTTCGGGCAGGGGCCGGCGCGCAAGTTTGATCTTGTGGTCGGAGCCGACGGATTGGGCTCCAACACGCGCAAACTTGCATTCAACACCGGCGGCGAAGTCTATAGACCCTTCGGTGTTGCGCTCGCGCCTTTCAGCACGCCCAACATGCTGGGGCTGGAAGACTGGCAAGTGAGTTACAACAACGGCAAAGACAGCTGCATGATCTACACGGCGCGCGACAATAAGGAACTCCGTGCCTGCTTCGGTTTTGCCGCACGGCTTGAGGATGTGCCGGCCGACCGCGCCGGGCAGATGGCGCTGGTGCGGAAAAATTGCGGTCACATGGGATGGATCGTTCCCCAGTTGCTTGATGCCATGGACGAAGCGCCTGATTTCTATCTTGGGCCGATGGCGCAGGTTCGCATGTCGCACTGGACCAAGGGACGTGTCGCGTTGGTCGGCGATGCCGGCTATTGCCCGTCGCCCTATACCGGACAGGGCACGAGCTTGGCGCTGGTCGGCGCTTATGTGCTGGCGTGGGAACTGGCGCAGTCACCGGGCGATCACGCTGCCGCCTTCGGTCGCTACGAAGACAAGATGCGCCCCTACGTCGAAAAAAATCAGGCGCTGGCCGATCTCACGCGCGACGAGCGCTTCTCGGATCCGGAATATTACCGGACGGTGATCGAGCCGGCGATGGACGTGGCCAAGGACGCGATCGAGCTTGAGGGCCTGCGTCAATAGCCGGCGCTCCCTTGACTCCCCGCTTTGCGGTAACTTAGCGTGTGCTTAGTTCCGGCTGGCGCATGTTTTGCGCGAACCGGCGCTGCGCTCGTAGGCGCGGAAGGGGAGGGGCATATGAGATGTTCGGGTCCGTCATTTGTCCGCCGCGATGATCGACGTGGCGGGGTCCTCATGAGGTCACTCGCGACCTCGCTCCTGGCGACGGCATCGCTGGTCGTTATGCTGTCATCTTGTGCCGACGAGGCAAAGCAATCGGCGGCACTGCCCGTCCGCCCAGCACCGAAGATTCCGACCTGCGATGACTCCATCAAGTCGGCCTTCAGGCCGGATGAGTTGACAACCGTTATTCTGGTGAAGGCGTTCAAGAAGGGCGATCCGCTGGTGTTGTCGGAGTCCGTGACCGAGCAGACGCCGAAGGCGGCCAATGACCTTTGCCTCGTCAAGCTCAATGTCGGTCCGGGGAATCCCGGTCCGGCCGACGCGCCATCCACGTCGCCGGGCATCGGCATTGAAGTGTGGCTGCCGACCCCCGCGAACTGGGATGGACGTATGCATACCGTCGGCGGCCTTGGCGGCTTCGACGGCGGGAAACACGGATCAACCAAAGAGGTCGCCTGGTTCCATGCAGCCATCACCGCCGGCGACGAGGGCGCGGTTTCAGCGAGCACGAATTCGGGCCACTCCCAGACGGATGGCTCGTGGGCCATGCGCCCCGACGGTACGCCCAACAGGCAAGGTTGGATCGATTTCGCGCATCGCGCCCAGCACGAAATGGCCGTGAAGACGAAAGCGTTGGCGGCGGCTTATTACGGCAGGCCGCCCAAGTTCTCCTATTACGAAGGATCCTCGACTGGCGGCCGCCATGGCTACAGGCTGGCGCAGGAGTATCCCGCGGACTACGACGGCATCATCGCCAATCTTCCGGCGATGAACTGGGTCGAGTGGACCACGGGCGGCTTCTACCAATCTCTTGTCACCGAGCGTGATCTCGGTGGCAAGCCGATGACCGAGGGGCAGGAGGATCTTGTCTCGAACGCGGCGATCCACGCCTGTGACATGGTCGGTGGCCAGCACCTTGGCTATATCATGGACAACGCCGCGTGCCACTACGATCCCACCAAGGATGCGACTGTTCTCTGCAGGATGTCGGGCGGCAAGAACACGACCCCGGATTGCGTCACGAAGCTTCAGGCCAATGCCATCAACAAGATGTGGTACGGCATCACCGCTGATGGTTCCGTGCCGTCGCCGGCGGTCGATAACGGCGCGGAGTGGGAGCTGAGCGGCAATCATAAATGGTATGGCGATATGCGCGGGACTTCGCTGTACCTGACCTACTTCGCCAAGGGCATGGGCTTGCGCAACCCGGCGGCGCTCGCCGCGGGAGCCGCTAACGGACAGAGGTCTTTAGCGGCAGCGGGTGAAGGATATGGCGCCGATCAGGTGGCGCTCGAACTCCAGAATCCAACGATTGCCGGACCGACCTTTAAGAACGCTTCGGGAGACGGTGAGCGGCTGTGGAGGGAGCTGTCGTATGCGCAGCTTGCCAATGCGTTCGACCGTGGCGTCGCGCTCGGTCCGGTATTTGGGCGCATTTCCAGCGACAATCCGGACCTGTCCGCCTTCAAGGCGCGCGGCGGCAAGTTCCTGAGCTGGCAGGGCTGGAACGACGAAACGATCCCCGTGCAGGGGACGATCCGGTACTACAATCATGTCATCGCGAAGATGGGCGGGGTCGCCAACACGCAGAGCTTCTTCAAGCTTTATCTCGCTCCGGGGGCCGGCCACGTGTCTCCGCAGGGCACATCAAACCCGGAAGCCAATCCCCCAACAGTCGGCGCCGGCCAGTTCTACAAGCTCATGGTTGATTGGGTCGAGAAGGGGATCGAGCCCAATCGCGTCGAAATCAAATCGCCTTCGAGCAAGTTGCCCGTGATCACCCAGCCCCTGTGCCCCTATCCGCAAAAGGCGACCTACACGCGTGGCGATCCGCGCGTGACCACCAGCTACACCTGCTCGTGAAGTGCGCACCGGCATCACGATACATATCGCTAAGTACCGCACCGATGTCCGATGAATGAGCGGCTAACAATGCCACATGTCACAGGGGCAAATCGTGGCATTGCCGAAGTCGCCATACGCCGTGCCACCTGCGACACGGCGCATTGAGCGCCGCTCGAAGTAAGCCCGAATAGCTCTTTGTTCGAACGCGACCGCGCGCGCTATTTTCCGGCCGTTGGCTTTCAAGCACACGGCGAAACCCCGCGAGGTCCACTTCGACAAATTCCCGAAACGCGGTATAGTCCGCGCCGATTGCGACGGAATACCGCTTCAGAAGCCGAAACCTCTGGCGCGAGGCGACACCAACGGAGAGGACGGAACAGATGGCATTCTTATTTCGTAACGCGATAATTGCCGGTATCGGGTTGGCGTTTGCCGGGACGGCTTACGCGACTGAAACCGAGGTCAGCGTCGCGACCGGGAAGTTGAAGGGTGTCCATGCCGACGGCATCGACTCATTCAAGGGCATTCCTTTCGCTGCTCCGCCGGTCGGTCCACTGCGCTGGCGCGCACCGCAGCCGGCGGCGAAGTGGTCGGGAGTCCGCGACGCGAGCACCTATGGGCATGACTGCATGCAGCTGCCATTTCCCAGTGACGCGGCGCCGCTTGGCACGCCGCCGGCAGAGGATTGCCTCTATCTCAATGTCTGGAGGCCGGCGGCGGCGAAGGGAGAACTGCCGGTCATGGTGTGGATCTATGGCGGCGGCTTCGTTAACGGCGGTTCCTCGCCACCGACCTATTCGGGCGCGAAACTGGCCCGGCAGGGCATTATGGTTGTCAGCTTCAATTATCGTCTCGGCCGTTTCGGCACCTTCGGCCACCCGCAGCTCACGAAGGCTGATGCCGACGGAGGTCTGCTCGGCGATTATGGATATATGGATCAACTCGCCGCGCTCAAATGGATACAGCGAAACATCGTAGCGTTCGGCGGCGACCCGGCGAATGTAACGATCATCGGTGAGAGCGCGGGCGGCATGTCCGTCCACTTCCTCGTCACATCGCCGCTTTCCGATGGCCTTTTCAACAAGGCGGTGGTGCAGTCGGGCGGCGACGGCGCCGGCATGGGCGAGGGAAATTTGTCGACCGCCGAAAGCGTGGGCGTTGCTTTTGCGAACGCTAAAGGCATCGCCGAGGATGATCCCCAGGCATTGGCGAAGCTGCGTGCCCTGTCCGCGGATGACGTAACCGACGGCCTTAATCTGGCGACGATGCGCCGCCCGGGTCCACGCACCGTCACGGGTCCCGTCACCGATGGGAGGCTCGCCGTAGATGTTCGTGCGGCTTACGCTTCCGGACATTTCCATCACGTCCCGATTATGATCGGCGCGACAAGTGACGATATCGGCGGCAAGACCGGCATGATGATCCGGGGCGCATATGACCTTGTCGGCCTCATCGCCGCGCAGGGCGTGCCGACCTATTATTATCGTTTCTCCTACGTTGCGGAGTCGATGCGCAAGCCGGCGACAAGGGGCGCCAGCCACGCCAGTGACATTCCGTTTTTCTTCGATACGGTGAATGTCAAATACGGCGATGCCACCACCGCCACGGACAGCGGGGTTGGCAAGATTACGAGTGCCTATCTCGTTAATTTCGTGAAGACCGGAAATCCGAACGGAGGCAGTCTGTCCAAGTGGCAGGCGTATACTAAGGCCGGTGACGAGATGCTGGATTTCTCATCCGATGGCATTGCCGTACCGGGTAAGGACCCATGGGCGGCCGAGCTTGAGACCGCTAAGGATGTACCCCTTGCACTGCCTGCCAAGTGATGTGAAGCGCTGTCAAATGCCGATTTCTCGTCTATATTGCACGGGCGCAAACTCGAGCTTTTGAGATTGTAATTCGCAATTCGACCGAAGCGTCGGAATTGACCGCACCGTCTGTATTCGTCCCCCACCTTTCTGTGAGTCATCCTTTGCCATATCAATCCGCCTCGCTACTTCTATTCGGCGCAACGGGAGACTTGTCGCAACGCATGCTGTTGCCTTCGCTGTACGGATTGGATGCGGATGGGCTATTGCCGGAGGATCTTGCCATTGTTGCGACCGCTCGCAGCAAGCTTGATGACGCAGCGTTTCGCGCCGTGGCCGGGAAGGCTCTTGAGCGGTTTGTGGATGCTGATCGGCTCGTGCCCGAAAAAGTCACGCGCTTTTTGGGCCGTTTACGCTACGTCGCCCTCGATGCCTCGAATCCGGAGCATTTCGGCGCGCTGACCGGAGCCATCGGTTCGACGGCGCAATCGGGCTTGTCGATCTTTCTGTCGACGGCGCCCTCGCTGTTCGCGCCGATGATCTCCGGATTGAAGGCATCCGGGCTCGCCGGCGGCAATGTGCGTCTCGCCTTGGAAAAGCCTCTCGGCCACGATCTTTTGTCGTCGCGCCTCATCAACGATGCGGTTGCGTCCGCCTTCCCCGAGGATCGCACATTCCGCATCGATCACTATCTTGGCAAGGAGACGGTGCAAAATCTTCTGGCCTTGCGATTCGGCAATACGCTGTTCGAACCGCTTTGGAATGCGCAGCATATCGATCACATCCAGATTACGGTCGCCGAGACGGTGGGGCTCGAAGGGCGTGTTGGATTCTATGACGACGCCGGAGCCTCGAGGGATATGGTTCAAAACCATATGCTTCAACTCCTTGCGTTGGTGGCCATGGAGCCGCCGGCGCATTTCAATGCGACCGGCGTGCGGGACGAGAAGGTGAAAGTGCTGCGGTCGTTGCGCCCGATCGACAAAGCGACGGTAGCCAGTCATAGCGTGATCGGCCAGTATGGGGATGGCGCGGTGGGCGGCAAGCCGGTGCCGTCCTATGTGACGGAGCTGGGGAAGGCCAGCCGCACGGAGACTTTCGTGGCACTGAAGGCCCACGTGGACAATTGGCGTTGGAAGGGTGTTCCGTTTTATCTGCGTACCGGCAAACGCTTGCCGAGTCGAAGGTCGGAGATCTTCATTCAGTTCAAAGCTGTGCCGCATTCAATTTTCGCCGAACGCGGTACCTCGGTGCAGCCGAATAAACTCGTCATCGGACTCCAGCCCGAGGAGAATATCCGACTCCTTGTGATGGCGAAGGAGCCTGGACTCGATCGGCAGGGCATTCGTCTCCGCGAAGTTCCGCTGGATCTGAGCATGGCCACGGCCTTTGCCGACACGCGGCGGCGGATCGCCTACGAGCGGCTGCTGCTTGACTTGATCGGCGGCGATCCCACGTTATTTGTCAGGCGTGACGAAGTCGAGGCGCAATGGGAGTGGATTGACCGCATCCGCGACGGCTGGGAAGCGAACGGCATGACGCCAAAGCCTTATGGCGCGGGGACCTGGGGGCCGTCCGCGGCGATCGGACTGGCGGAACGCGACGGCGTGAGCTGGCATGACTGAGGGCGCCTGGCGTATGCCAATCCACATATATTGGAGCGCACCATGACTTTGCATCCGACCGTTGCCGCCGTTACAGCGCGGATCATCGAGCGTTCAAATCCGGGCCGCCGCACCTATCTCGATCTGATCGCGCGCGAACGCGCGAGCGGTGTCGATCGGCAGAGGCTGTCGTGCGGTAATCTGGCGCATGGATTTGCCGCGGCCGGCGATGACAAGTCCGTGATCCGTGGCGCGACCGCCATGAATATCGGCATCGTCACCGCCTATAACGATATGCTGTCGGCGCATCAGCCTTACGGCCGCTATCCTGAGCAGATCAAACTGGCCGCACGTGAGGTCGGTGCCACCGCGCAGGTCGCCGGCGGCGTTCCCGCCATGTGCGATGGTGTCACCCAGGGTCAGCGCGGCATGGAACTCTCATTGTTCAGTCGCGATACTATCGCACTCTCGACCGCGGTGGCCTTGAGTCACGGCATGTTCGAGGGGGCGGCCCTTCTAGGCATTTGCGACAAGATTGTTCCCGGCTTGCTGATCGGTGCGCTTCGCTTTGGGCATCTGCCGACGATATTGATTCCCGCCGGGCCGATGCCGTCAGGTCTTGCGAATAAGGAGAAATCCCGAGTCCGCCAGCTTTACGCCGAGGGCAAAGTCGGCCGCGCCGAACTTTTGGATGCCGAGGCCGCATCCTATCATGGCGCCGGCACATGTACGTTCTACGGCACGGCCAATTCCAATCAGATGATGATGGAGGTCATGGGCCTGCATATGCCGGGTGCCGCTTTCATCAATCCCGGCACGAAACTGCGCCAGGAATTGACGCGCGCCGCCGTCCACCGGCTGGCTGCGATTGGATGGGGCGGAAACGACTACCGCCCGCTCGGCCACTGCGTCGATGAGAAGGCCATCGTCAATGCAACGGTCGGATTGCTTGCGACGGGCGGCTCGACCAATCATGCGATTCATATTCCCGCCATCGCGCGCGCGGCAGGCATTATCATCGACTGGGAAGATATTGACCGCCTGTCATCAGTCGTACCGCTCATCGCCCGCGTCTATCCGAACGGCTCCGGCGACGTCAATCATTTCCATGCCGCCGGCGGTATGGCCTGGATCATTTCCACGCTGCTCGATGCGGGATTGCTTCATCAGGACATTTTGACTGTGGCCGGCAAACACCTTGGCGACTACGCGCGCGAACCGGCGTTGGAAAACGATAAGTTGATCTGGACCGATGCCGTGACGGCGCCGCGCGACGACACCATGGTCCGGCCCGTCGCCAGACCGTTCAGTCCCGACGGCGGCATGCGGTTGGTGGCCGGAAATCTTGGACGCGGCATCTTCAAGACCAGCGCGGTCGACGCCGCGCGTTGGACGATCGAAGCGCCGGCACGCGTTTTCTTCGACCAGGATCAGGTGGTCGCGGCCTTCAAGGCGGGCGAGTTGGAACGCGATGTGGTGGTCGTGGTGCGCTTCCAGGGGCCGCGCGCCAACGGCATGCCCGAACTCCACAAGCTCACGCCGCCCCTCGGTGTTTTGCAGGACAAGGGTTTCCGTGTCGCGCTTGTCACCGATGGCCGCATGTCGGGTGCGTCCGGCAAGGTCCCGGCCGTGATTCATGTCAGCCCTGAAAGCCTGGGCGGCGGGCCGCTGGCCAAGGTGCGGGACGGCGATATGATCCGCCTGTGCGCGATCCATGGCGAACTGACGGCAATGGTGGACGAGTCCGAATGGTCGCGCCGAGACGGCGCCGCCGCGCCGCCCCCGGCCGCCGGTACGGGCCGCGAGCTCTTCGCTTTCATGCGTCAAGGGGCTGATGGGGCGGAGCAGGGTGCGTCCGCCATGCTTGCGGCAGCGGGGCTATAGGGCGTGGAAATTGTTGCAGCCGATATCGGTGGAACGCACGCGCGGTTCACGATCGCCACCTATACAGCGCAGGCACGTCTGCAACTGGGCAAGGTCGTGACGTTGAAGACGGCCGACTACGCCGGCTTGCCCGCGGCCTGGAAGGCATTTGCGGCAGCGGTGGGCCGTCCGCTACCGAACGCGGCGGCGCTCGCGCTGGCCTGTCCCATTCGCGGCGATACGTTGCCCCTTACAAACAGTCCGTGGGTCATCCGGCGGAGTACGATCAAGACCGATCTCGGTCTTGAAACCGTCCATCTCATGAATGATTTTGGCGCCGTCACCGCTGCTCTGCCGTGGCTTGCCGCGTCGGATCGCGCGCATCTCTGCGGACCTGACCTGCCGCTGCCCGTCGAGGGCGTGATTTCCGTGCTGGGGCCGGGAACCGGTCTCGGTGTGGGAGCGCTCGTGCGCCGGGACGGGCGCGACATCATCATCGAAACGGAAGGCAGCCATGCTGACTTTGCAGCCGTGGATGCCATCGATGTGATCCTGCTCAAGCGGTTGCAGGAGCGCTACTTGCGCGTCTCGGTGGAGCGGGTGGTATCAGGTCCGGGCCTCGCGCACATCTATGAAACGCTGGGGCAAATCCAGCAACAGATGGTGCAGATTGTCGACGATGAGACGTTGTGGACGCAGGCGATCGCGGGGGCCACGCCCCTTGCGCGCGCCGCTCTCGAGCGGTTCTGCATGAACCTGGGCACGGCCGCGGGCGATATCGCCCTCGTGCAAGGTGCCTCCGCTGTCGTGATCGCCGGCGGTATCGCGCCGCGTATTATCGATTTGCTGCGGACTTTGGGTTTCGTCCGCCGATTCCACGCCAAGGGCAGGTTTGAGGCGATGATGGAACAGATGCCGGTCTCGGTGTGTGTTCACCCGCAACCGGGTTTGCTCGGCGCCGCGGCATCATTGATTGCCCGAGAGGGGATCGCGCCATAACCCGGACCCGTTTCCTGCTGCGCATGCAAGCAGTGGGGCTTCGACAGACAGCCGGCCGGAGTATTCGCGTAAGCCGCTGGTGTACATGTGATATAGGGTCAGGGGACCATCATTGACGTCGTTTTTAACGGCGGGGTATTCTTTACGACGCGGAGGCTCGGGCTTGCTCGAGGGCGATTCATACTGAAGGGTGGACCCCATGATAAACGTGAAAATTGAACCGATTACCTCCAGGATTGGCGCCTATGTGAAGGTGGCGGCGGAGGACATCGTGAAAGACGGAGTGCCCGATCAGATTATGGGGGCGCTCAACAAGTACAATGTGCTTGTGTTTCCGCAAATCCATCTCAGCGACGATCAGTTCCTTGCGCTCACGGATGCGTTGGGCGATATGCAGGAAGCCGGCGCGACCATCGACGGATCGGCGGCGAGTGACAAAGGAATTTACCGGATCGCGTTGGACAAGGACGACAAGACCCAACTCGACTACGTGAAGGGCAATGACTACTGGCATATGGATGGCACGTCCTACACCGTGCCGGGCAAAGCCACGCTGATGAAATGCGAGAGCCCGCCCAGCGAAGGCGGAGATACGGAATTCGCCAATTTGTTCGCGGCCTATGACGCGCTTCCGGACGATAGGAAACGGCAGCTGCAGGGTCTGCGCGTTGTGCATTGCCTCGCCGCGGTTGGCCGCAGGATGTACAAAAATCCGACGGAAGAAGACTTTGCGCGCTGGCACCGTGTGTTCCCACCCAAGGAACATCCCCTGGTCTGGCATCAAAAGGATGGCAGAACATCGTTGGTCATTGGGTCAACGGCAAATGATGTTGTCGGCATGGATCACAGCGAAGGGATGGCCTTTCTCGATAAATTGCTCGACTGGTCCACGGGAGATCAGTTCACGTATCGTCACCATTGGCATAAGGGAGACGTGGTGATCTTCAATAATCCCGGCCTTCTTCACCGTTCGCAGCCCTATACCGAGGCGGCCGGCCGCCTTATGCATAGAACGACGTTAAAAGGTACAGAGGCGATCGCTTAGTCACCGCGACAAGCAGGCAGGGTGCCATCGGGCGTGCCCGGGAACGTCGCGGAATTGAACAACGATGCGTGAGCGCAACGACTTCGGCGCGTTCGATTATATTGTCATCGGCGGGGGCAGCGCCGGCTGCGTCCTGGCTAATCGTCTGAGCGAGAACCCTCGCAATAGCGTGTTGCTGCTGGAAGCGGGCGGCAGTGACGATTACCTGTGGATCAAGATACCCGTCGGGTATCTCTATTGCATGGGTAATCCACGCACCGACTGGTGCTTCAAGACCGAGCCGGAAACCCACCTGAACGCGCGCGAACTCAATTACCCACGCGGCCGTGTCATCGGCGGCTGTTCATCGATCAACGGAATGATCTATATCCGCGGCCAGGCCGCGGACTATGACGGTTGGCGCCAAGCGGGAAATGTCGGATGGGGCTGGGACGACGTGCTTCCCTATTTCATGAAGGCCGAAGACCATGTCGCCGGTCCGAGCGCCATGCATGGCGCCGGCGGTGAAGTGCGGGTCGAGAAGCAACGCCTGCGCTGGGAGATCTTGGAAGCATTCCGGGCGGCAGCTGTACAATATGGTGTACCGGAAACCCACGACTTTAACGGCGGCGACAATGAGGGCTCAGGTTTTTTCGAGGTGACGCAAAAGCGCGGACTCCGCTGGAGCGCGGCCGACGCGTTCCTGCGGCCGGTCGCCAAGCGGCCCAACCTGCGCATCCAGACCGGCGCCGCCGTGGACCGACTCCAGATCGACCAAGGCCGCGTAACTGGCGTTGTCTTCGACCTCCACGGCCGCCAACAGGTCGCCCGCGCGCGTGGCGAAACGGTCCTGGCGAGCGGTGCGATCGGGTCGCCGGCGATTCTCCAGAGGTCGGGTATCGGTGATGGTGACAGGCTTGCCGCGCTCGGCGTTGATCCGATTCACCACTTGCCCGGCGTGGGCGAGAATCTGCAGGATCATTTGCAGATACGTTGCGCCTATCGGGTGGAGAATGTGCCGACGCTGAATGCGCGTGCGCGGTCATGGATCGGCAAGTCGCTGATTGGGTTTGAATACCTGCTGAACCGTTCCGGCCCGATGTCGATGGCGCCGAGTCAGCTGGGACTGTTTTTGCGTTCCCATGCGCGTTTCGCGACGCCCAATCTTGAATATCATGTTCAGCCGCTGAGTCTCGCCGCGTTCGGCGGCGCTCTCGATCCTTTCCCGGCCTTCACCGCCAGCGTGTGCAATCTGCGGCCGCAGAGTCGCGGCAGTGTCTGGATCGCGTCGCCTGATCATGCCCTGCCGCCCCGCATTCGACCGAATTACCTCTCGGTCGCCGAAGACATGCAGGTTGCGATCGCAGCGGTGAAGATCACGCGGGATATTGTCGCACAACCTGCTCTTGCCCGGTTCCATCCCGACGAATTCCGGCCGGGACCCCGCGCTAGCGACGCCCAACTGGCGGAAGCCATCGGCGATATTTCCACGAGCATCTTCCACCCCGTCGGGACCGCGGCAATGGGGCGCGGCAGCCGCGCGGTCGTCGATGCCGAACTGCGCGTGCATGGCGTCGGCCGGCTCCGTGTCATCGATGCGTCGATTATGCCGACGATCACCTCCGGCAATACCAATGCTCCTACGCTCATGATCGCGGAGAAAGGGGCCAGAATGATCCTCGAGGCGGCGTGAGCGCTCGCGCCACACCACTGGCTTCGCGGTATGGGCAGGGCCGACAATCAAGCGCCCATGCTTTTCATTCTTCGCAATTGCCATGTCGTGGAGCGGATTTGACGTTCGCTACGCCCGAATTTTGAACACGTGCGCTCGCTACGACGATCAGGCGGCGAGAC
>Ga0207022_10072_pt1 | contig 28358 bp, 19 predicted proteins | sample Alteio_BWMinCont_46_FD_153307 | JGI IMG/M metagenome (GOLD analysis project Ga0207022, IMG submission 153307) | Enriched cells from forest soil in Barre Woods Harvard Forest LTER site, Petersham, Massachusetts, United States -... | ecosystem: Environmental > Terrestrial > Soil > Temperate forest >... | reverse complement strand
TTAGTGAGTTATCAGTACCGCTCATAACCGAAAAGTGGGTGCCGCTGTTGTACTCGGCCAATGTGGAGTACTGCCAGTTGCCCAAGATCCATTGTGCGGTATGGTTCTGGAACCGCGGGCTTTCAGCGACAAATGACAAGTTGAAAATGTGCCGGATGTCGAAGGCACAGTTACCCATGTCTGCGAGCAAGTTGTTGGGGTTAGAGATCGTACGCGCACCGCTGGCCAATTCTCCAGAGAAATCAAAATCACTGATGCAGTGGGACCAAGTGTAATTTGCGAGCATTGAGAAATTCTGGCTGAAGCGATGCGTGGTCGAGATCAGCAGGCCGTTGTATTTGGAAGATGCATCGTCTGAAGTCTGTGAAAGTGTCGAGAAGAATGCTCCGTTGGTTTCGTTGATTAAGTTCAATACCTTTCGAGCCTGTTCATTTTTGGTTGTTGAACATGCAGATGTGCCAGCACCATGGGTCGGAAGTGCAGTCGTGGAACTGGAGCAATCGTTACCGGGTATATAAACAGGGGCATCAGCTTCGTATCCCGCCCATAGGTGAGTGGTTTTGCTACCCAAGTAGGTTGCGGAGACCAGCCAGTTGTGCGGCAGTTCTTTCTGCAATCCGAAGTTCCACTGCTGAGCATACGTCGGACGGGTGCCCTGTGGGATGTTGATGTAAACCCCATTGGGGAAGAATGTGGCGTTGGTGCTGTTGGGGAAAGCTGTGGGGAAGACCGGAACGGATTGTCCAGCATAGGGATTATCAAAACCACCTGTTGGATTGGTGATCTTAATGGAACTTCCGTAGGGTGAATTGTCTGCGTATCGGTCGAAGTAAAACACTTCCGGGTTGTCATAGAAGATCGCATAACCACCACGGACGGAGAATGTGCCTTTGCCTTTCGGGTCCCAGACAAAGCCCAATCTCGGGGAGAAGTTCTTGTAATGGGAATCGACAAAGCTGCAGGGCGTCTGGGAATCTCCGCAGAAGAATAGTCCCGGAGGCGCATTGGGGAACACCGTGCTCTTCGTTCCTGCTGTATATGCAGCTTGGCTGAAAGAACTGCCGCGGTTATACCGATCAGCGGCTGGCAGATAGGGCTCCCAACGAAGTCCAATGTTGAATACCAAATTTGACTTAACTTTGAAGGAGTCATTGATATACATACCAATGTAGGACTGTCTCCAGTTTTCCTGTTCGGGGTTGCCTTGGCTGAAGGTGGTCGGCAAGCCTAATAAGAGGTCGGCCAATGCATCCCCGGTCGGTGTGCCACCGAATGCGAATTGTCCGTTGGTCAGCTGGTTTGAAAGCTCATTCAAGCGATAGTGGGTCCAATCACCGCCGAATTTTAGTTGGTGCTTGCCGAAGGTGTAATCCAAATCTTCCGCAAATTGGAAAGTGTCATCGTTGAAGTGGCCTGGGGTGGCGGTACCGCTCGCGACGTTGAAGTAATTGGTCACAGAGGCGACCAGCGCGTTCGCGATCGGGTTGGCGATATTCACTCCCAACGTGCCGAAGTTGATCAAGTTGCTCGCTGTTCCGCGATAGATGGCGAGACGGGTGCCAGTTCCGTGCAGAACACTGACCAGATGAGGGCTGAAGACATATGTATCACTCAAGATCAAGGACTGGTCTTGTGAGAGTTGTCCTGCCTTGGTAGCGGTCAAGATATTCTTTCCGTCAAAGATCGGCGGATCCGAATAATGGGTTAAGAAGTACCTGCCATAGAATGTATTTTTGGAAGACTTGAGGTAGTCGATACGAGCAAGCACCTGATTCTCATCACCGAGAATTGGGATGCCGAAAACGACTTTACCGCATGGATCAGATGAACTCGGCAGATAAGAAGCTAACTTTAATGCTGCGGGGCTCATGACAACACCGGGCAAAACATGGTCATTCGAGTCGAAATAAGTTGTAGTTAATTGTTTAAAAAGTGTTGTTGGCGTTGGGGAAGGTGTTCCACCGAGGCATCCTACCGGATTGGTTTTTGTATAGGACTCCAATTGTTTGAAATCGCCTGATAATGCTGCTGCTGTCGGAACAAATGCCGTAGTGATGGGTGGGGCTTGGCGCACTTTGGTGCCCTGATATCCAGCAAAGAACATCAATTTATTCTTAACAATAGGTCCACCAACGGTCCCGCCGTACTGATTACGCTTAAGTGAGTCTGATAATCCGGCAGGTGTAAAGAAATTCTGTGCATTTACAGCTGCATTGCGGATGAATTCAAAACCATCACCATGGAAGGCGTTGGTGCCAGATTTGGTGACGACACTGACGGTCGCGCCTGAGTGTTGGCCGATACGAGCATCTGCGGTGCTGGTTTCAACACTGAACTCCTGTATGGCATCAGGGAAGGGGAATGGCAGGTTTACATTGGAAAATGCGTCAATGTTGTCACCGCCATCCAGAAGATAGTTGGTGGCATTGACCTGCCCGCCAGCGACGGAGATGGTGAATGCACTGTTGAGTTGGTTGTTCCCGCCATAGTTCTTGGTGCTGATCAGGTCGTTGCCTGGGATGGTGGTATTCGACGCCGCGCCAGCCAAGATGACCAGTTCAGCTGCTTGGCGGCCATTCAGGGGAAGCTCCACGATGCTGCGCTGGTCGATGACAGTAGAGACGGAAGTTTCGCGCGTTTCCACGGTGGCCGCGTCCGCTGTGACTTCCACGGTCTCTGAGGCACTGCCTAACTTCAACGCTGCATTGATCTGCGGATCCTCGCCGACTTGTAAGACAATCCCTTTTTGCGAATATTTTTCGTAGTTACTGGCGGTGATCTCGAGTTGGTAAGGTCCCACGGTCAAGTTGGGCAAGTTGAAACTACCATCCGGACCACTCACAGTGCTACGGGCTAGTCCTGTGGAAGTCAGAGTGGCCTTGATCTGCGCCCCTACAACGACGGAGCCTTTGGTGTCAGTCACTGTACCGTGCATGGAAGCGCTGCTAACCGCTTGACCCGCACTGTGGAAACTGAACACCAAAACGAGTGTGATTAAATTCATTATGGTGCGAATGACTTTGCCTGCCATGAGTATTCTCCCTGGATGCGGTCGGCGATCGTCGTGCCGTTTTCTCAGCCACACCGGTAATTTTGCGGTCTCACGGTCTGCGATGGATAGTTAATCCTGTTCCAAGATCGCACTGGGTCATGACCATGACGGATTATTGGTGTAGCCCAAGGGAAAATAGCCCCATATTATTGTTTCGTCAATATTAAAGATTTTAATGGTATGTTAATATTATTTTAACGATTCCTGTAATTTTATTAAAAATCCGATGTCAGCATGGCAGGAGGAGAAATGGACATTCGACAGATGGAAACACTGTTGGCGGTGACAGAAGCGCCAACGATGACACATGCTGCCGCCAACCTTCATCTTTCCACAGCCGCTGTCAGTATACAACTGAATACATTGGCCAAAGAACTTGGCGCACAGCTCTTTGTGAGATCAGGACGCAAGTTGGTGCCAACTCCCGCCGGCCGGCGTCTCGCCGAACATGCACGTTCCCTGAGCGGGCAACTCAAGCGTATCAAAGAAGAATTTGCCAACGATGTCGTCTCAGATGCCCGTCCATTCCATTTTGCTACGGGCGCGACGGCTTTGATCTACCGTTTGGGGCGTCCATTCCGCATGCTGCGCAAACGTTACCCACTTCTCGATCTTTATGTTTCTGTCATGGCCACGGAAGAGATCGTTGCAGGACTCGTGGACCATCAATTCGACCTGGGTTTGATCTCACTACCGGTGCATGATGATCGTCTGCACATTATGCCGCTCTTTGAGGAGGAACTGTTGATCGTGCGTCCGTCGATCACTCGCGTCAAAGGGAACCACATCAATGCTATTTCGGTCGCTGAACTCGAGGGCAAGCCATTTGTCTTATTTCCCAAGCACAGCAACATGCGTACCGTGATCGACCACTACCTTGACGGGCTCGGGTTGCGCCGTCGTGTGATCATGGAAGCAGCGGATACGGAAGCGATCAAGGGAATGGTCGAATCCGGTTTCGGCTACTCCATTCTTCCCGGTTACGCTTTGAAGCAATCCAGTAAATTCTTTCAGACATTGCGCATCCCAGGGCACAGGCTGATCCGTCAACAAGCGCTGGTCACACCATTGAACGCATACCCGCGCACGCTGACTGGATCTGTGACCGATTTCCTGAAGGAGATGTTGAGAGATTGATTCGAATGGTCTTCATATAACGAGTTTGATAATTTAACAAAATTAACGATCTTGAATTATCAAGAACTGCACCTTCATACTTTTCACGGTTATGGATTGAGGGTTGCTTTCAAGGTGCTAGGCGAAGGTCATTGTCCCCAGCAGAGGAGGTCGTTCTCGAAGTTCTCACGACTTCGCTCCGGTAAGGTTGAATCACCGATGAAGATTCGGCAGCAAATGTTAGGTCGTAGCGATCCACGGATGACGCTGGGCGTTTATACGCAAACGCAAAACGCGGATGGCAGGAACGTGGTTCTTTCTTGAGACGTCCACCAGGTCACCACCTGAAAGTTCGGGAAGGGACCAGTCGGTAACAATGTAATCAGGGACGTCCATGGTGGTGAACGAGAAACCTTGTTCCCCATCTATTGCCAAGATCTCTGCATGCCCGACTGTTCCAGAGCAAACCAGATCATCTCCCCGACTAATTCTCAATCATCCACAACCAACACTCTTTACTTAGGGACGCACCGTCTCCTTTTTCTTCCTAGAACTTAATGCAACGCCTGCAAACAGACTGAGCCCGGTTTGAAACAACCAGCTTCGACGCTCTGAGCCGTTGAACACCCAGGTCAAGCTACAACAGCTTGGAATTGCTGCAGCTCATCCACAAGACGGAAAAGTGTCTCTTCATCTTTGGGGATGAAACTGTGGAAGTGCTGAATGTCATTCATCATGTTCTGTTCTAACGTCCGCGCGCTCACAACAATCACCGGGATATCCCTCGTGCGTGGGTCCTTTTTCAACCGATCCAAAACTTCATGGCCGGTCAATTTGGGCATCATCCAATCCATCACAATGAAGTCAGGAACATCCAAGGCGGCAAGCTTGAGACCTTGTTCGCCATCGTCGGCAGTAACAACCTGCATGCCGGACTCTTCCAAGACATACTGCATCATCTCCCTGACGAATTCACAATCTTCAATGACTAGCACACTTCTTTTCTTGATCGACATATTGTCTCCTTTTGACAAACTGTCATGCCACTTTCGAGAATTGGTCGAACCGTTTATTGGTCTGCACAGTGTTCATTTGATTGAACAAGTCAGATGCCAACCACTTTTCAAGCATGGTCTTTTGTTGTGCTGGTATGAAGGAGAATTGCAGCCCGATCTCGCCTTCAGGTGTACAACGCTTCACACGCGAAGTCGCGATGATAGCGCGGTATCCGTCACCAGGTACTGCGAATGACACTTTCACGGTGTCATCTTTCTTCACTTGCATCTTGGTCTGCAGGGCGATCCCCCCATTGCTGATATCGATGATCAAAGCTTCATTGTTTTGCCCGGCAACGTTGCTGATCTGAGCTTTCCATTGAACCGAGTGCCGAACTCCCTCACGACGTTGTTGCGGCGCCTGCTCGCGACCGGGTTTCAAGTACTTCAGGGACTGTTTATAAGCTTCCGATTTATAGCAGACCATGTTCGCTGTTGCCTTGAGTGCAGCTTCAAAATCACGGTTCTTCTTGACCAAAGCAAGCGTGAAGGCGTCTTTATTGAGTTGCGAGTTGCGTAATGCATGCAGAACTTTATCGGAGTCGTTACTGCTCTGCCAATCCAGAACAACGCAGCTGTAGTGTTTCTTCTCAATGGCGCGAAGCGCTTTGTCGATGTCCATGCAGACCGTTGTATGCACGTCCAAGATGTTCATCACGTGGTTCATTGTGTCCATCAAGCGGACATCTTGTGTCACCAACAGTCCGGTTGTAGATATGAATGGTTTCATTTTGCCCTCCCAGGCTTTGTTTCTTTCCTTGTAAATGCACTAAGCTTGTAATGCTTCCTTCATGTTTCTTTAACTACCTGAGTGTGTCACCTGCTGCTCACTTACCGTGGGATAGTGAGAAGTCAACCATCCCGACATCCTCTGGCCAGCAACTTCCTTCTCCTCAGCCGAAAGTTTTGATTCGACGTTCTTGACCAATTCGCCCGCCACATTGACGTTGTTCTTCATGGCTAAAGACAACCAGACATAAGCGGACACCAGATCCTGCTTCACACCACGGCCGTCCTTGAACATCATGGCCAGGTTGGATTGGGCCAAGGCAAAGCCCTGTTCGGCGGAGTTCTTGAAGCACTGAAAGGCCTGTGAATCATTCTTAGCAACGCCACGCCCCATCACATACATAAGGCCGAGATTGTTCTGTGCCGCCGCTGAACCTTGTGCGGCTGCTTTTGCATACCATTCGGCTGCGGTCTGTTGATCTGCAGCGACTCCTTTGCCACGGGCGTAAGCAACACCTAGATTGTTCTGGGCCGGAGCGAAACCCAATACTGCCGCGCGCTGGTACCATGCGATCGCCTCCTGGTCGTTCTCGGCGATGACACCAAGTTGATTTAATGCAGCCGGGAAATCCTGAGCGGCGGCTTTCTGGTACCATTTCTTCGCAATTTTCAAATTCTGGGCAACGCCGCGTCCATTGAGGTACATATTGCCGAGGTTGAATTGGGCGGCGGGAAAATTCTTTTCTGCGGCAACCTGGAACCAATGGAAGGCTTGTGCGCAATCCACGGGAAAACCGGAACCTGTAAGGAACATGTCCCCTAAATTGTTCTGGGCAGCCAAATCCCCTGACTTGGCCTTTTCAATCGTCAGCGCGACGGATTCTGCATGGGGAAGTTCAGATCTCAATGGGACAGTGATACGAGTTTCATCACCTACTGCACCGAAAGCGTCTCCGCTCGAAAGGAAGATGACTCCGTAATATAAGAGTATGAAGCTGATGATGAAAAGTTTGCGGTTCATATTCATTGTCCCTTTTTCTGAATGTGATGATCTGGTCTGACAACTCATCTGTCTTTGTAAGGGCAAGCGTCGTGCCAATCGGCCATAAGGAGACAATGAACCTGTAAGTCCTTTGAATGGTGTGGCTTGGAGAATAAACGGCATACCGGGACCAAAGTCACATGAACCATGGATCTGTATAGTTTCTATCCAAGTGTTCAAATTGTTCATTGAAGAGAATATTTCGATAAAGAAGTGAGTCTATCTTAGAAACCCGCTCGATTCTCTATCGTTTCCGTATAAAGACTCGCCATATGCTCAAAAAATAGACAATATCATGCGGATATGAATACTAATTGAAGTTACCCGATCTACGTCTATGACGTTTGTTTTCAATCACTTGGCTGCTACAAAAACTGTTTTTACAGTTTGGCTGATGCCTTGCACTATTCCAATGTGAATGGAAAATTGTTGAAAGGAAGTGAAGTAATGGAACGCAAAGTAGAAGGCAGGATCCAGATCTTGATCGACGAACTCAGCAATATACGGCTGGAGATCTCCGAGCATTATATGACCGATCAGCAGACAAAGTTGGCAGGAAGGGTCATGGACCCAGAACTGCTCCGTGAGCTCGAAGCGACAACGGAATTCATTCGCAGGATCAGTCTCCAGTGCTCCATCGTGCGGCATAGCAAGCCATCTTCCTCCATCCGCGACGTCGTCGAATCACTTAAGTTGCGGAACGCTGTTGAAGAGTTGCAAAAAGCTCGCGCGAGCCAAAGAAAACAGGGTGACCACGGGACATCCTGCGAGAACAAGGCAAGTTCATTCCAGAACATTTGCAGGATCGCCGACCAGGTGTATCAAAGCGTTGAAGGTTGAAGCAACAGCACCGCAGGGTGAGAAATAGCACCCGTTCCACCGTCTATACCGTGTTCGGCGGACAGGTCATAGAAACTTAAACGGAGCCAATGAGCAAAGGAGTTAAAGACCGTGAAACCCATAGTGACATTGAACGGATTGTTCCTGACGAAAGATATGCAACTCATGAATGTAATGACCAAAGCACTGGACAGCCTAGGCATCAAGACCGTGGTGTGCATGACGACGAATGCCGCCATCAAGGCCGTGCAAGCCCATCAATTCGATTGCGCCTTCATTGATTGGGGGTCGAACGACGATTGTGTGGAATTGATGCAGGTGATGCGCAACAACAACTGGAATGAAAAAGCCTTTGTCACAGCGATATGTAAGTATTTCAGCGTCCAAGCCTCGGCGCTCACTGCTTCCGCAAATACGACCATCAACAAGCCACAGAATTTCGGACAAGCCGTCCGCTCCATCCAGCTGGCTTGTGCCTCCGTGATGATGCAGCGCAGATCAAGTTACCTCATACCGGTGGACTGGCATGCAACAGTGGTTGACCAATTGGGCCAGACCAGGAATATCCGTATCGAATACATCAGTGAGACCGGCATCACATTCCGGTCCAAAGCCGAATATCAACTCAGCGAACAATTTAAATTGACCTTCCGGATCCCATTCCCGGGATACGAGACCGTTACTGCCAATGCAGATTTGGCAGGCAGGAACCAAGACGGCTCTATGGTGGCGAAATTCACAGTTATCACGCCACGCCATAAGGCGATGATCATCAACTGGGTGGCCGACGAAGTCGACGACAAGATGAGTGCAAACGAAATGGCGCCCACGATGAACCACCAACTCATTGCAGCATAACCATGAAAGAGAGGGCAGTATGAAAAGCGATGTGAAAAAGGTATTGGTCATTGAAGATTCAAGATTGGTCCGCGAAGCCGTTCGTATGGTCCTGGAGATCAACGGTTTCCAGGTCATTACAGCCAAGGATGGGGAAGAAGGCCTTGCGATCGCCGCAAAAGAGAAGCCCGATGAGATCGTGATGGATTGGAACCTGCCCAAACTGCAAGGCAAGGCGCTGGTGAACATGCTGCGGACAGGCGAACATACGAGCAAGATCCCGATCATCGTGGTGAGTGCGAAGACCCGGGCTGAGCTGGGTGAACATTATGAGGCGGGCACGACAAAGCACCATTTCCAGAAAGATTCCAGTGTGCTCGAGCGGCTCGTGTCTGCTTTGCAGCTCCAGGTCCCTGCTCTGATTTGAACGATCTACAGAGTTGTTTTTGAAACAGCACAAATTACGAACCATCGAAAACGTACACAAAGAATTAAGGAGTTGAACATGCGACCTATCGTGCCATTGAATGGATTGTTCATGACCAGTGACTTGCATCTGTTAGAAGTCATGACCAAGGTGTTGGACAAGCTCTGCATCAAGACTGTTGTTTGTTTGTCAGCGAAAGCCGCCATTCAGGCCGCCAGATCGCAACCATTCGATTGTGCTTTCATCGACTGGATAATGAATGAAGATTGCTTCGATGTCATGAGCGCACTTCGTGGCAATGTCCGGAATGAAAAAACATTCGTGATGGCGATCCTGGAAGACAATAAAAACCTCTGGAAGGCATTCAAGGCTTCCGTGAATCTGGGAATGAACAAGCCCCAGAATTACGAGCAGGCGATCCAATTCATCCGCCCTACCTATGGATCGATGATCAAACCAAGACGTGAAAGTTACCGATTGCCAGTGAAATGGAACGGAACGATCATCAGCCGGCTCGGTCTAGGCAAAGTAGCCCAAATCACGGACATCAGCGAGACAGGCATTGCATTCAAGACGAGCTTCCCATTTCAGATCAACGATACAGTCAAGGTTGCTTTCACAATCCCGATCCATGGATATGGAAAAGTTTCAGCCACCGCAGATGTCGTCTGCAGGAGCCAGGAAGGCACCGTAGGAGCAGTTTTCACATCCATACCTCCGGACCAGAAGGCTCTGATCAACCACTGGGTGACGGGTGAACTCCATAGCATGATGAGTTCCCATGCCGCCAACCCCATTTTGGACCATAAACTCCTCACTGTTTGAACAAAAAAAAGAGAGTGTACTGTGAAAAACTTAAAGAAAAAAGTATTGGTCATCGAGGATTCAAAATTGGTCCTCAAGGCCGTGCGCATGGCGCTTGAGATCAATGGTTTCCACGTGGTCACGGCAAAGAATGGCGAAGAAGGACTGGTTGTTGCTGCCATGGAAAAGCCCGACAAGATCGTGATGGACTGGAACCTTCCCAAATTGCATGGCAAGGCTTTGGTGAACCAGCTGCAATCTGGGGAGCATACATGTGGAATCCCGATCATTGTTATGAGTGCAACCAGCAAAGCTGAGCTTGGCGGTGACTACAAGGATGTCACCACAAGAGAACATTTCAAGAAAGATTCCAATGTGCTCGAACGTTTGGTACAGGCACTGCAGAACCAAGTACCTGCGCTGGTGTGAAGCAGCCCAGGGTCGAGGGAAGTTGCGGGTGCCGGAGAACGCCTCCCTCTTCGGCACCCGCAACTTCTTCATTTAGTAACCGATATATTGTTCAATGGTACATGTACTTTAGTTACTTCGAAATACAGAATACACCCCATATCAATTCAATCTAACAAAGACAAGTGTAAAAATTGGCATAATTTCTGATTATGGAAATCAGAATAAGGACCCCCATTTCAGGAGGCGCAAACAGATAAAATCAACAAACTCAATAAAATCAACAATCTCATGCAGTTTTCAAAGTTCCACGGGCACCCGGAAGGTTTTCGAGATCGAAGGGTCCTGGAGGATACCGGGATGAATACGAATTTCAATTCGACTGTTTCAATATCTTCGGTTCTTGGATCATGGGTGTTGAAATGGAATAATCTCACTGATCACTTCCGCAGAAGCACGCCCAATGCCGATCATTTTATATGGCGTAAACCCAGTGTGATTTGGAGTTATGGAATTGCTATTCTTTCGGTGGCAGCTGCGGTATTGATCGCGCATTGGCCACCGTTGTATCTACAATCTGCTCCACTTTCCCTGACAATTTGGGCTGTCGTAATCAGTGCGTGGTTTGGTGGAGTCTGGTCTGGATTGCTAGCAACGACCCTCTCTGCACTGGCTTTCTATTATTTTTTCCTGCCCCCAGTATATTTGCTGGCCGCAAAACCTGAGGAGATGCCAAGACTATTCGCTTTTGTGGTCACACAATTATTTGTCTGTTTGCTGACATTTCGGCAAAGGAGCGTCTTGGAGTCACTCAGAAGAGCACATGAAGAGATCAAGAAATCAGAAGACCGACTTCGTCTCGTGATCGACACAACTCCCGCTTTGATACACAGTGCACGCCCTGACGGGTACATTGAATATTTCAACCAACGCTGGCTTGATTATGTGGGCCTATCACTGCAAGACATGGCCGGATGGGGTTGGACCCGTGTGAATCATCCCGATGATGTTGACAGAATCGTTACCAGGTGGCGCTCGTCCCTGGAATCGGGGGAGCCCTTAGAGGAAGAATCCCGCCTGCAACGTGCGGATGGAGAATACCGTTGGATGCTCCACCGCAAGGTACCGCTGCGCGACCAGAACGGCAAAATCTTGTACTGGTACGGATCCAGTATCGACATCGAGGACCGGAAACGCGCCGAAGAAGCCGTGAGTATAAGTGAACAAAAGCTACAGGACCTGTTGAAAGTCGTTCCTGCGGGTGTTTATACCTGCGATCTTTCCGGTCGCATAACCTTCTACAACAAGCGTGCAGTGGAATTATGGGGCCGCGAACCGTCCAACTTTGAAATGGATCGTTACTGCGGGTCATTTCATATTCACAATTTGGACGGCTCTCTCTTGCCCCACGACCTATCACCCATGGCAGAAGCAGTCCGTACAGGCCAGGTCCCCCCACCGAATACAGAAGTCATAGTCGAGCGGCCGGATGGGTCTCGCATCATCGTCATGGTGAATATTGCCATTATGACGGACCAAACAGGCGAGCGGATCGGCGCCATCAATAGCTTCCAGGACATCACCGAGCTCAAGAATACAGAGACGTCTTTGGAGAGAGCGAACCAAGAGATCGAAAGAGCGTTCCAAGAGATCAAGGCCCTTAAAGACAAGCTCCAACACGAGAACCTTGCTCTGCGCGAGGAGATCGACAAGACATCGATGTTCGAAGAGATCGTAGGTTCCTCTCCCGTTCTGCATGCCGTTCTTACTCAAGTTTCCAAGGTCGCACCCACGGAGACCACGGTCCTGATCAGCGGTGAAACGGGCACAGGCAAGGAACTTATAGCGCGCGCGATCCACAAGCGTTCGCAACGATCTTTGCGGGCCTTTGTGAGCGTGAACTGTTCCGCAATTCCACGGGATTTGATCGCATCGGAGTTGTTTGGCCATGAAAAGGGGGCCTTCACGGGGGCGACCCAGCGGCGTCTGGGCCGGTTTGAATTGGCCGAAGGCGGTACAATTTTTCTGGACGAAGTGGGAGAGCTACCTACAGAGACCCAGACCGCCCTCTTGCGTGTATTGCAGGAACGCGAATTTCAGCGTGTGGGTGGAGACCGGACAATCCAAACTGACGTGCGGGTGATAGCGGCCACGAACCGTGACTTGCAGGCTGCCATAGCCGCCGGCGGGTTCCGCAGCGATTTGTTCTACCGGTTGAATGTTTTTCCGATCGAAGTCCCTCCACTAAGGCAGCGCAAGGAAGACATTCCATTACTTGTCGAGTATTACATTCACCGTTATGCCAACAAAGCCGGCAAGAAAATACTGGGCATAAACAAAAAGTCCCTGGACCTGCTCCAGTCCTACTCCTGGCCGGGCAATATCCGCGAACTTCAGAATGTGATCGAACGGGCTGTCATTGTCTGTGATACAGAAAACCTCACGGTGGATGAGAGTTGGTTCTCCCATCAGCATTTCCAGGCTGAATCGGCGACACAGCCGCTATCGGAAAAGCTTGCAACTCAAGAGAAAGAGATGATCGAGGCAGCCTTGGCTGAAAGCGGAGGCAGGGTATCTGGACCGTCAGGAGCGGCGGCTAAACTCGGCATTCCACAATCAACACTGGATTCCAAGATCAAGTCGCTGCATATCAACAAGCACCAATTCAGACCCAACTAGGTTAAATATTGGATAGCACTTCACATATTGCCGTTTTCACGAAAATTCGTGATTTTACGGAATTTCGTGACCAGTGGATCGGAGAATATCGTTTAGTTTCAGTGCTTTACAGTTGGCACTCGCTTTGCATTAAGTAGGTGATAGCGCAGAACCGACTATGACCTTCAGAATCCAAAGATCAGCGGAGCGAGAGTTAGTGGTGTTCACCCTGACTGGCCGGATCCAGTTGGAACAGGTGGCGGAGTTGCAGACAATTTTCAATTCCGAAACAGCACGCAACAGAGTTGTCCTAGACCTGAAAGAAGTAAAGCTCGTGGACCGGGACACCGTGCGTTTCCTGGAACACTGCGAAACGAAGGGCGTTAAGTTGGAGAATTGCCCGGCATATATCCGCGAGTGGATCAAGCAGGAAAGGAATGCAAAGTAACCGCTGCGCAAGTCAAGAACAGCCAATTCGGTGGGCGAGGAGGTACCGGATGACTGCACGGACATGATCAGCACTAAAGACCACGGTAATGGGGACATGGGCATGAAGCTATATACAAAACGCGGCATCCGATCTGCAACAATTCTTGGAGCATTGTTCCTCGTAACAGTGGGTGTACTTTCCATCCGCAGTTCCATTATTGTTTACAACAACTCCCAGTGGGTCAGCCATACAAATGAAGTCCTCGCCCAGATCTACAAGATCGATCTACTGTCTTCCGAGTTTGCACGCGGGGTGCGGGGTTATGCACTGACGGGAGAGTCCATCTTCCTACTTCCTTATGAAGATGCAGTCAAGAATCTGCCCATAGAGATCAACAAGCTCAAAGAATTGACGATCGACAACCCGAACCAGCAGAAACGTATTGAACAGTTGGAAGCGCTTCTTAAACAGTTTGAAGAACAGGAATCGCAGATCATAACTGCAAGAAAAAATTCCGGCACTGAGGCCGCAAAGAGCCGGATTATTTCTGGATCTTCGGAAAATCTGTTCAACACAGAACAGCAGATCTTCAACGATATGGTCAAAGATGAAGATGTTCTTTTAAAACAGCGCGATGATACGTTGAAAAGAAACGTGACGTTGATGCAGATATTTTTCGTTTGCAGTGGCCTCTTCGGGGTGTTCTTTTTGGTTTACTCCAGCCAGACGATCCAGCAAGAAATGATGCTTGCCACCAAGAACCAAGAGCTGACTCAAACAGTCGAGCACATCCAAGTGGTGAACAAAGAATTGGAGGCATTCACATACTCTGTGGCCCATGATCTGCGAGCACCATTGCGGCACATTGACGGTTTCACCCGGATGCTGGAAGAAGAATGCCGGAACACACTTCCAGAGTCTGTCCGGGAACTGCCCAAACAGATCTGCGAACGGGTTTCTTATATGGGGCAACTGATAGAAGCCATATTGACGTTGAGCAAGATCGGCCAAAGCGAGATCAAACCCCAAGTGTCGAACTTGAAGACGATCTTGGATGCGGCCCAGGAAGAACTGAAAAAAGAAAGTACGGGACGGAACATCGAATGGCGGATCGCAGAAATGCCCTTCGTGGAGTGCGACCCCTGGCTGGTCCAGATCGTGTTCAACAATCTATTGTCGAATGCCATCAAGTACACAAATAAGAAAGACCCGGCCGTGATCGAGGTTGACTGTCTGAATCTGGAGAAAGAGCCAACCATACGAATACGTGATAATGGCGTGGGGTTCAGCATGAAGTACGCTGACAAGCTTTTTGGTGTCTTTCAGCGCCTGCACCGCCAGGAAGACTTTGAAGGCACGGGGATCGGCCTGGCCATAGTTCACCGCATCATTGAAAAGCACCATGGCAGGATCTGGTGTGAGTCAGAAGTCAACAAAGGAACTTCCTTCTTTTTCACGCTGGGCCCTCAAAAGTAGCTTGTTGTCGTCAATGAAATCAAGGTATGAAAACTCAGAAGAGGGAACATAATGCAAACAAACCCGAAAGTGATTTTGATCGAAGACGACCCGAATGACCTGCTCATGACCATGCGCGCCATGGAAAAAGCGGGTGTTGCCTCCACTGATGTATTGGTGGCTCGTGATGGGGACGAGGCCCTGCGGGTTTTTTTTGGGGAAGACGGTAAAAGCGAGCCTTCAGCATCATTGTGCGATACGCTGCGCCTGATCCTGCTTGACTTGAAACTCCCTAAGATCAGCGGCATGGATGTATTGAAACAGATCAAGAGCAACGAAAGAACGCGGTTGATCCCCATAACAATGCTCACATCGTCCAATGAGGAACAGGATGTGATCTCTTGTTACAAGCTTGGTGTAAACAGTTATATCCAAAAACCAGTGACCTTCGAAAAGTTCGAAAACACAGTGAAAGAGCTTGGGGTCTATTGGGTTTATGTCAATCAACCGGTTCCACGGAACACCCTGTGAAATGAATGAAGCCAATAGACCATCGCCGGGACGAACCACTCTCTGAAGCGAATACAGAGAAAGCACTGAGAATCCTGTTCATAGAGGACCGGATCCAAGACCTGCAACTGAGTGTGAATGTGTTGAAAAAGGCCGGCTTCAATATCAAATATGAACATGTGGAAACCGAAGAAGAGTTAGACGTCCATTTGAAAGATTTTCAATTTGATATCGTACTGTGCGACAAACAACTGCCGGGGTGGGACGCAAAAAAGGCGATCCAACGTATCAAAGAACATGCCGCGGATGCAACCATCGTCTTGCTAAGCGGGTCTACAAGCCACGAAGAAGCGCTGAAACACATACAAGATGGGGCGACTGATTACCTTTTAAAAGACCATCTCATCCGGCTTCCATTTGCGGTACGGCGAGCCTTGATCGAGAAGGCAGAACGTAAGAGCCGTATTGAAGCCGAAAAGCAATTGAGCGATAACGAGTCCAGGTATCGTGCACTGGTTGAAAACAGCCATGACGCCCTGGTCGTCCTCGATCAGGCCGGGAAATTCATTTATATCTCCAAGGCATATGAACGGATCACTGGTTATTCCGCAAATGAGTTATTGAATACTGACCGTCTCTTACTTGTACATCATCCGGAAGATATTGAGAAAGCCAAGAATTCATTTGAGGAGAGCTTGAAGAACCCGGGAAAGCCGGTGCCTATCCAGGTGCGGATGGGACGAAAAGACGGACAAACGATCTGGTTGGACATCATGCGCACGAACCAATTGGAAGATGAAAGCGTGCGCGGCATCATCTGCAACATACGTGAGATCACTGCAGAGAAAAAGGCTGCTGAGCAGATCATTCAAAATGAAGCCATGTTCCGTTCCCTGGTTGAAAATGCGCCCTTTGGTATATTCCGGTCCACCAACACTTCCGACTATTTCATGGATGTGAACCCGGCGCTGGTATCCATGTTGGGGTACACGTCGGCCGAGGAACTGCTCAAAGTAAGACTCTCTGACGGTATTTATGCCGACCCCTTGGAGAGGCAGAGAGTGATCGAGGAACGGGAAAAAAATTATGCCGGGCAGGATACAGGGAAATTCATCTATCGATGGAAAAGAAAGGACGGCGCCGAGATCACAGTCAAGCTTGTTGGGAGCAGAAAATACAACGCTTCCCGTGAACAAGAATTCTATGAGATATTCGCGGAGAACATCACGGATAAACTTCAAAAGGAAAAACAACTTCTACAGGCGCAGAAAATGGAAGCCGTTGGGTTGTTGGCCGGCGGCATCGCCCATGACTTCAACAATCTGTTGGGCATCATCATCGGCCAAAGTGAACTCTTAGGGGAAAAGTTCGAGGAAGATGATCCCTTGCTGAAAAGAGTGAGTGAGATCATCAAAGCGGGGAAACGCGCCGCAGCACTCACGCGCCAACTACTGCTCTTCAGCCGCAAAGAAAAAGCAGAGATGCAAAATGCGGACCTGAATCATGTTGTGAAAGAGTGTGAACAACTCCTAGAACGCCTGATCGGAGAGAACATCTCACTCAAATTCAACCTGCATTCAAACCCGCTCAGAATATACGCCGACTCAGGGCAGATCGGCCAAGTCCTAATGAACCTTGCGATCAACGCCCGGGATGCTATCACCCAAAGCGGTTCGATCACCATAACGACATCTCTTATCCACAGTGATGGATCGGATCCTTACGGAGTTCCCAAAGGGGGATACGCACGGCTCGATGTCCATGATACAGGCACTGGCATAAGCCCGGAGATCCGAGACAACATTTTCGATCCATTCTTCACCACCAAAAAAGAATTGGGAACAGGGCTGGGTCTCTCCACGTCCTATGGCATCGTTCAGCAACATCAAGGTACGATCCGGGTCGCAAGCGAAGTCGGGGTTGGCAGCACATTTACAGTGATTTTGCCGGTCGTTAATAACAATGGCGATGAAGTTGAGGACAATAAACAACAAGCATTGCCACAGAAAGGCAAGATTGAGACGATCTTGCTCGCTGAAGATGAACCTGCTTTCCGTGCTTTAGTCGCTGAGTTATTGGAAAATCGAGGCTATAACGTGCTGCAAGCACCCAACGGTGTTGCTGCTTTGGAGATGTCCAATCTGTTTGAAGAGCCCATACATTTGCTCATAACTGATGTTTTAATGCCGGAGATGAGCGGCGCTGACCTCGCCACAAAGATCAAGATAAAACGGCCTGATATAAAAGTACTTTTCATCTCTGGATATACCGATTCCATTTTGAAGAGGCATGGCGCCAAGATGGAAGGTATTGCATTGCTGATGAAGCCATTTTCACAATTAGAACTGGCCAAAAAAGTCCGTGAGGTACTCGATGGCAAGTGAAACCACCCCGCTGGCCACGCTCTTGATCGTTGATGATGATGAACAGACCATTGAGCTGATCCGTGGCGCAATGGAATTTCCGGACCTACATGTCATTTGGGCGATGTCCGCGATAGAAGGTATTGAATCATTCAAAGAACATAGACCGCGGATCGTGTTGGTGGACCTGAGATTGCCTGATATGAGCGGCATGGAAGTATTGGAGAAATTGCTCAGCATCGACCCGGGGGTGGAAGTCATCCTGATCACCGGTCATTACTCCTCGGAAACAGCTGTGGAGGCGATACAGAAAGGTGCCGCGGATTACCTGAACAAACCGCTTGCCATTGATCACCTGCGGGCGCGTATAGGCCAGATCTTGGAGAATCTTCGTCATCGCTTGAAATACCACTCTTTAATGAATGAAGTCTTGAATATCGCCCAATTCCAGGACATGGTGGGACGCAGTCCGGCTATTATCGAGGTCTTCTCACGTATCCAACGCGTGGCGCCGCATTTCCGCACTGTATTGGTCTCGGGAGAAACTGGAACTGGCAAGGAACTAGTGGCCCGTGCTTTACATAAAATGAGTGGCGCTCCAGTGGAGAAATACGGTGTATGTAATTGTGCGGCTGTGGTTGACACACTCTTTGAAAGCGAATTATTCGGCTATGTAAAAGGGGCATTTACCGGAGCCAATACGGACAAGATCGGTCTCTTTGAGTATGCCAACAACGGGACCGTATTTCTTGATGAAATCGGCGAAATGCCGTTGGCGACCCAAGCCAAACTTTTGCGGGTATTGCAGACACAGGAAGTACAAAGAGTAGGATCCCCTGTCCCGCGAAAGATCGATGTGCGCATCGTTGCCGCCACCAACAAAAACCTGCGTACGATGGTGAAAGAAAAACAATTCAGGGAAGATCTGTTCTACCGACTTTCCATGATCGAGATCCACTTGCCAAAGCTAGCTGACAGGCTGGAAGACCTGCCATTGCTCATACGTCATTTCACCGAACATTTTGCCAAGCAATATAAAAAGCCGATTGAAGGCATATCACGACGGGCACAGATCCTCTTGTCACGCTATTCGTGGCCGGGGAACATCCGTGAACTTGAGAACGTGATCGGCAACGCTTGCATGATGGCCGATAGCCCTGTCATTGATGTGGATGACCTACCAGCGGTCATTTGTGAACCAATGACCCTCAATAAATTCTCGGATGATACGATGCTGACCCTGGACGAAGTTCAAAAGCGACATGCAAAAAGCGTCTTGCAGAAGGTCAAAGGGAACAAGGCACAGGCTGCAGGAGTACTAGGTATAAGCAGGGCCACTTTATACAAAATTATTTCGGATGATTAAGTGACATATTTTCCAGTAACAATGATTCATTCACCATAGTAGTCAATGAGTGGAAAAACTTTTGACTACGCATGCATCTCGCACTATAAATAAAACCAACGTTTGTGCGTCATCACGAGGTTGAACACTAAGGTTAGACAATACAAAGGGCATCCGCGAATGGACGCCTGTAAGTGATTGAAAAGATTGGTTGCGGGGGAAGGATTTGAACCTCCGACCTTTGGGTTATGAGCCCAACGAGCTACCAGACTGCTCCACCCCGCACTTCCATCATATCTTCCAATGTTGGCGCGGTCAAATGAAGCGCGAAGTGAAGATACAAAAAATATGGGCGTCCCGTTATTCAGGGACGCCCATAATCGATTTCCAGTCCGTTATCTCCAACGACGGTATCCGCCACGGAAATAGAACACCGGACCGTAGCCATATCCATAGTAATAAGGATATGGATAATAGGCCGGGCCATAGTAGGCGGGAGAATATGGGCCTCCGCCGTAATAGACCGGATATCCGGGACCGTAACCTGGGCGCCCCTGTAATCGTGGAGAGCCATAGCGTGATTGTGCGTAATCCTGTTGCGAGACAGCCCGGAATGCAAATTGTGTTTGTGACGTGTTGAGAGTGATCGGCTCTTCCAAACGGAACGTTAACGATGATTCAGGAGGCAACACAGTCGGGCGCCCCGGTGTGGTCAGAACACCAATAAGCCCGGCGAATGCTCCGATGCCGGCTCCGATACCTGCTCCTTTAGCACTATCAACAGCAGCAGCACCAATGGCCGCACCTACGCCAGTTGTTGTGACTATAGCTGCGGCGTCGCGTCCATTCGAAGTTCCGGCAGAAGTCTGGATCAATGATGACTTCACTGGAACGGATTGGCCGTCCACGAATGAAAGTTGATTGAGCTCAACACCGAGTTTTGATGTGCCTTTTACACGCCCGGCTTTTTGTGCTTCGGAAATGCGTCCAAGAAGCACTTGGCCGCGGCGGGCAACCACGAATCCATTCGCTATGAGTGGTTGATCAAGCGTTACGCTGAAAGTGTCGCCTGTCTGGTTATGGTCGCTGCTGAGCCACTCATTCAAACGGACAGTGACGAGCGTACCAGCAGGTAGAGACAACGTCTGCGGTACCGGCACTTGAGGGGCGCTTTCATATCCCGGCGTCTGAGAATAACGCGGAGCCTGTTGATATCTTGGATCCTGTTGCATGGGTGGCGCTTGGTCTTCATTCGAATACTGTTGGTCTGAGTATCCTGGAGGTGGCTGTGTAGGCATGCTCTGGGGCTGACCCATTTGTTGCTGGCTTGATTGGGGTTGCTGCCCCACCTGTTGTTGGCCCGAATCGGGCGGGTTCTGCGGCGGAGGGGTTTGCTGTTGCGCGAATGCCGAAAATGACAGTGCGAATAAGATGAACAGAGTCGTGGCCGTCACTTTGGCGATCCTGAATGACTTATTTCCACAATCGAAAAATTGCTTCATATGAAAATCCTCCAGTACTGGTACTCATAGAAACACGGTTTCCGAAGAAAATACTCTGTCCCTAGAAGTACCTGTTTACATAGATGGCTCACTGACTCACTTAAGTTGTCTGGCACCATAGTATGCGGTGTATGCGATCGAACGCAACAAATTCAGGTGAAGCGTGTTGATGATAATGTTGACCACCGAGAACAATGAATTAGATTCAGTTTTATTTATAGTGTGACAGTCTGAATCAATAGGAATAATGCAAAGCCACCATTAAATTATGGGCATGGAAGTTGCGCGGTAAGACCGGACCGGTGTTGTCATTTTCTCCGTACCCGTAATAGTCATAGGTGGTCCGCCACTTCACCCTCTCTTTCAGTTGCACTTCCACAGAGGCGGTAGGTTGAAAAACCACTGAACGGACCGTGCCGAATGGATCCAAAACATTGGTCAGCAGAGTATCGCCGTCATTATGGACGTACGACACTCCAGCAAATGCATTGACCCGTTTCGCAGGTGAGAAGCGCAATGTTCCCACCACCGAGTGCGAATGACTGGTGTAAAGAGATGTTGTATCCAGGTATGCGGCGTTGTTGTTGCAGATCAAAGCATTCGTGGGGATCGCGAAATCCGGGTAGCAGATGCGAATGGCGGAATACACATCGCTGAATGAGTACTCCAGGTTGCCGCCCCACTTTTGTTCAGGAGTGAAGGCGGCGTGAAGCACAAGATTGCGGTCATGTTGATGTCCGTTGATGCCGGTGGTGTCATTGGTCGCTTGCTTCAGGTTCACCGAATAACCGAGATCGAATTGTTTTTTCGGTTGGTAATTGCCCTTCAATTTCAACTGTATGGTCTGCTTGGGCATGATGCGCGTGTAGGTTCCATCGGCATGTGACCATTCGAATGCGATTGTGCCCTTCATATTCTCCATCGGGCGCGCCCAAAGATCTGCGACCAGTGAATGTTCGTCGTAGTCATCGTGTTCCGATTCCGAATCATTGACTTGAATATTGCATACACCATTTGCGTCGGGAGTTTGACTGGAGCAATCTCCACGCATGGCAAAGGTAGGGTAAAAGATTTCATTCGCTGTCCATTGCGTATGGACATCGAGCAAGCGTTTGCGATAGCGATATCCGAATGACCCGCCCATATGCAGGCTCAGATCGTATTGCAGTTGGATAAAATTCATCCGCTCTTGCAAACCGTAATAATTGTTGGATACGAGGTCCGTCAGGTCAGGCGGAGAGAAAAAGCCATGTTGTGGACAGGTCACAGCTGTGAAAGGGGAAGGGCATGTAGCCGTGGAAAATACTTCCGGTGTGGTGTTCAGTGTTGTCCCAAAAAACTCTGTCTGAATGGTATGGGCCAATCCCGGTGATCGTGTGGCATTGAAATGGAATGAATCTGAAAGCCGCAACCTGCGTGAGAATCGGAAAGTAATGCCTTCATCGTTCCCAACTAAAACGCGATGTGGATGTGCTGAATTCGAGGTTTGTATGGTGCGTTCTTGTCCGAAGCTGAGCAATCCATTGAAGAGGGAATTCTCGTTGTAGAGATCGGTGCTTCCAGCACTGTACATGCCTTGCGCGCTGATCTCGATCCGGTCATTCGGGCGCGATTGAAGGCTCAGCGTGCTCATGGGCCAACGAGAACGTGAAGGCGCCGTCCGTTCATAAGAAAGCGCGCCTGTGCATGCTGGATTCGCCGTGGCTGGCGTTGTCAATGGATTGAGTACTGGGTTGCAACCGATTCCGGCAGGGAAATCGATGCCAGGATCGACCGCTGTGCCATTCGTAAGTTGTAGTGGTGTATTGGCAAGGGTCCAATTAGAGTCATTCTTGAAGTATTGAAAAGATTGGTCGAAGCTGATGTTCGTCTTCGGGATCAAACGCATGTCCACACCCAACCTGTAGTGATCGAATGTTGTGGACACTTCTTGCTTCGTTTCTGTTTCTAGGCCCGATAACTGTCCAATATGGAAGGCGCTGATGCTCGGCCCGGCTTCAACATTCCGCGAATATCCTAGCCGTGTGGTAAAACCAGACAATGGTTTGAGGGTGAGGTCAAGGTCTGTCATGCGCCGTGCTGTGTACCACTGGTTCGGGGACTGATTAACTGCCGGCAGCGGAGTGGGTGACGAAGGATTCAAAGGGTTTGCGAGCAGATTGTAATCAAAATAGATCAAGTCACGGCTGAATCTGGCAGTGAACTCATACCATTTGTCTTTGGAAACATTCAGTCGAGCGATCGCATTGGGATCGCCTCCGAAGCCAAAACTATTCAGAGTCAACCGATCGAATAACAAACCCTTGCGGTCCAGTGAATTCAGCTCCAAAGATTGGTCGAGCAACCGAACGCCGGTGCGTAGGTCCTTGAAAGTGCGATAAACGTCATCGTTCCCGCTGACAGTGTTGTCACGCCATCCGATGGTGAAATTGTTTTTCACTGTGTAGTTGTGCCAGATCTGATCGGTCGCTGGTGTGTATGGCGCGTCTTGGGCGACCGCAACTATGGGTAAACACAGAATGGCTGCGACAATCCAAAGATTGAATAAAAATGCCTGTGACGATTTGTTATAGCGCTTTCTCATCAACGGAAAAAGTACCTGTCTGAATGTGATCCATGTACCTGCACGTGGCACATGGTGCATGCCTGGTATTGCTGCAACTGGTTATGGAAGCTAGGCGGTGCTTTCACAATGCTATTAGTGGTGAATGTATGGCACTCAAGACAAAGTTGGTTGACTTCAGGACGCGTCAATAATCGCGGGTTGCTGGAGCCGTGAGGCACATGGCACGATATACATCCTTCGAGCTTGATCGGCGAGTGTTCGAATGCAAAGGGCCCGGCCATGGCGGTATGGCATTTTGTGCAGATCTCAGCCTGTCCGGCGGCGGAACGAAGCATATGTGCGTTAGAGCCACCATGCTGATTGTGACAATCGGTGCAACTTATCAAATGTTCATTCACCGGATGCCGGAAGGGGCGGTCGAATTCTGAACTCACATTCTTATGGCAATGGATGCAGAGTTGCGGTTGCTCGCTGGATAGTAAATGGACGGCAACATTGGCGTGATGGACCGAGTGGCAATCCAGACAACCCACGTTCGCGGACATATGAGGCGATCGAGCAAAATTATTATGCTCACTCTCATATTGGTGGCAATTAAGGCACCATTGCGAGGTCTTTTTAGCGTCAGTAAGGATATTCTTGAAGGAGCGGATCTTCTGCGGGTCGCCACCAGACTCAACATGGGCGCGTCCGGGGCCGTGACAGCCTTCACAACCCTGAAAGGCTTGTCCGCGCCGAGTATCGGATACCAATTGGAAATGTTTCGTGCGCTCGAATCCTTTGAATAGGAATTCATGACACTTCTTGCAGCTTTCAGAGCCAATATATTTGCTGGTGTCTACGGTGGGTTGTTGATTCTGTAAGGCGGCTTTTGCCTCGGTGCCAGTGTCATTTGAGGATGTTGATTGCGCCAGTCCACTTCCAACCAAGAGAATGAATGCAGCCCAAGTGAAGGCTGCTATTGTCAGTACCTTACTCGAGCGCGCATACATGCGTACTGTATCTTCCTTGTTGTCTCAGTATAAGGTGCTTAATTCTAATGATGGGTTGCATTTTTCTTGAAACAATAGAGCAAATCGAGTATAGAACGTTCAAATTTATTTTCCTTGGAGGCGATTAACATGCGAAGCCCGCAGCACAATATCTGTTAAAGATCTCCAAATCCTTTGTGATCGACTAATTCCGATCCAATACTTGTCGCACGATCTTCAATAGCTCGTGGCTGTTGAAAGGCTTTTGCAGGAAATCTGCGTCCTGATTCAGCACACCTTGATGAACAGCCGCATCATCGGTGTATCCGGACATCAGTACCACGCGCATATCAGGCCGAAGAGTGCGGAATTGTTGTGAAAGTTGGCGCCCATTGATGTGTTTCAATGCAATGTCCGTCAATAGCAAATGGATGGTTCCATCATGGGATCTGAACTGGTCCAATGCGCTTTGAGCGTCTGCTGCTGTGAGCACATGGTATCCGTTGCGTGAAAGCACATTTTGTACGATAGCGCGCACCCCATCTTCATCTTCTACAACAAAAACAGTCTCATTTCCTTTTTTCGGCGCAATTTCAATGGCGCCAGTACTAATGCTCTCGGGTTTTTCATGCACTCTGGGGAAGTAGATCCTGATCGTTGTGCCCTGACCCAATTCAGAATAGACATGGATGTACCCTTCACTCTGTTTCACGATGCCATAGACTGTGGCCAGTCCCAGCCCTGTTCCCTTACCAGCCGGTTTGGTGGTGAAAAACGGTTCGAAGATGCGGGACCGAGTCTCTGCATCCATCCCTTGGCCATTGTCTGTGACAGTGAGGGTCACATACTCTCCGGGGATAGCGCCAACATTTTCACTGGCAAAGACCTCATCCAGAATTTCATTCGAAGTTTCCAGGGTGAACGTGCCATTTCCGTTCAAAGCATCCCGTGAATTGACGGCAAGGTTCATGATCACCTGCTCCAACTGGCTGGCATCTGCGCGGATATTACCTAGCTTGGGCGACAACTTCACCTTTAATGTGTTGCCTTCTCCGAGCAAGCGCTTTATCAGGGAGTCCAAACTTCCGATGATCTGATTCAGATCAAGAATGCGCGGGACCATGACCTGTTGACGGCTGAAAGCCAGCAACTGGCTGGTCAGTGTGGCGGCACGGTCGGCGGCTTTCTTGATCTCAGTAACTTCATTCGTAAAGTGCGAAATTGAGGCAGGATCCTGCAACATCAATTCGCTGTAGCCCTGGATCACTGTGAGCAGGTTGTTGAAATCATGGGCAACCCCGCCGGCCAGTCTTCCAATCGCTTCCATCTTCTGCGCTTGGCGCAAACGTTCTTCAAGTGCACGCCGCTCCGTAATGTCTTCCACGATCACTTCAAACCCTGAGACATTGCTATCCGCATCGAGATTTGTCCTACCTGTGGCGCGCACAATGATGATAGAGCCATCTTTTCGCTTCCAATGGGAATCCACATTCAAAATGGCATGTTCCTTCTCGAAATGGCGAAGGATCTGAAGGCGTTCCGTGACATCCACAAAGACATCCGAATTGATATCCAATGCCATCACTTCATTTACGGAGGAATAACCCAACATATTGACCAGCGCCGGATTCACATCCAGGAACTTGCCTTCAAGCGTGGAACGGAAAACACCATAGGCAGCACTCTCGAATAATGTCCGATAGCGCTCTTCGGATTTCCGCAAGGCTTCTTCCCTTTGTTTGCTTTCGATCGCACTGGCGATCTGCTGAGAAACGAAGACCAAGATCTCTTTTTCTTTCTCCCCGTATCGGATGTTCTCTTCATAGGTCTGCAGTGCGAGAACTCCGTATGTTGCATTACCACGTTTAAGTGGAACGCCCATCCAATCCAAAGATGGGGTGCCGATACGTTCCACTTCGCCGGATTCTTCCATTTCTTCCAATACATCAGGTGTTGCAAGTAGAGGCTCACCTGAACGTAGAACATACTCGGTGATACCGTGTCGCTTTTTCCGAGGAGGATGGGCTGCCCCCATATCCATATCATCGATGTAATAAGGGAAGCTGACCATGTCTGTTTCCGGTTCATAGAGCGCGATGTACATGTTGCGCGCGTACATCAATTCCGAGATGATGCCATGGATGTTGCCATATAACTCCTTGAGGTCTTGAGCCGCAGTGGTCTGATGGGCGATGCGGAACAGCGCTGACTGCAGTTTCTCTGCGGCAGCACGTTCGGTCGCTTCGCGTTCGCGTTCCGCTATGGCAAGACGGACTTCACTCGCACGCTCCTGCACCCGCTCTTGCAACTCCGAATTGGTGCGGCGAAGCTCATCCTCCATCCGTTTACGCTGGAAAAATTCAGGAATGGAAACTGATTTTGCAGCCGCTCGTTTCGTCCTGGCTTGGATAGTGCTGTTTGATTTTGACTGGTATTCCTCCACGTGTTCATCGATACGTGCCGGCGGGGACATGATGAACCGACATTGTTCGTCACCCATGGCTCGGCACTCCACTTCCACCGCGACCAACGGCAGTCCGAAACTCTCCTCGCACCATCCGGATGAATATCCGGCGTTCATGATGCAAACTGGCAGATCGGTCTTGCGTTTGTGCTGGATCCAGGCATCGCTCTCGAACGAGAAAGGATGGTTGTAGATGAGGTAATACGAATCATTCGGTACAGGCAGAGATTCGGGAAGAATGTCCACATACGCCCAGCCAGCATAGGAAAAATGCACGGGCCCTGCGCTCAGTTTATCAATTGGATCGGTGACTTTCATTTTTTCGATGAAGGCACGCGCATCCGCTTTACCGATGGCATGTGCGATATCGAACAGCAAGTTATTGGCTAACGAACGCGCTTCCTCTTCACCGCGGTCCTTGTAAAGTGAAACCACGAGGTCCACGAACTCAACGCTCATGGAAGCTGCGCGCACCAAAATGTACCGCTCGCCAGAGATGCGGATGGTGCTGCGCTCAGGATCCTCTTCCCGCTCTGCGAAGTAACGGGCAACGTAATCCTGGGCTTTGTCGAAGATCGGTTGGAATTGGGCAGGAACGCTCACGGTCTTGAGCGCACGTTTGGCTTTCTCCGGAGGCGCGCCGGCTTTGGCAGCCCGGGATTTGACAGGGCGCTTCATATCCATGGAATAGGGGGTATAAGGATATCTGCTATGAGGTGTTTATACCATATTCGTCCATGTAGAGTTAACGCTCATGAATAATCATTCATACTCTGTTCAAGTCGAGTATTCTGCGTTGATCTTCACATAATCCTCAGTCAGATCGCAGGTCAGGAACTCCAGAGATGTCCGCCCTTTGCCCAGTTGTACATGGATCTCATATTCCGGTTGCTGCATATATTTGTGGACAGTTGCATGATCAAAACCGGCCGCTCCACCGTTCTTGCAAACTTGATGAGGTCCTATGAAAACATTGATTTTGGCTGGGTTGAAATTCACACCGCTGCGACCGAGTGAGGCCAGAATGCGTCCCCAATTCGGATCGCAACCGGCCCAAGCGGTCTTGAGCAGAGAGCTGGTGGCCATGGTACGCGCAGCTTGTCGCGCTTCAGAATCGCTGGAAGCCTGTTCCACATGTAGATGGATGACATGTTGCACTCCTTCTCCATCGCTCACGATCTGGTGGGCTAGGGAGTAGCAGACTTCCTGCAAAGCCGCCTGAAATTTCTTCTTTGTTGCTGTTGATTGCAATTTCACATGGCTAATACCGCTGGCAAGCAATAGAACTGTGTCGTTGGTCGATGTATCGCCATCGACGGATATATTGTTAAAACTTTTGTCCACTACAGCATTGAGGGACCTTCGCAGTTCAGCAGGCGTTGCCACGACATCTGTGAACAGATAGACCAACATGGTAGCCATGTCGGGATGGATCATTCCCGAGCCCTTGGCCACGCCCATGACATTCACTGTTTTTTTTCCCACGTGGACCATCGCACTAGCTGCTTTGGGGCACGTATCCGTGGTCATGATGGCGCGGGCGAAGCTTTCCAGCGCTGCGATTCCGATCTGGGCGGATTTCAGTGCTTTGGGAAGCGCGCGAGTGATCTTCTCGACAGGCAATGGAACGCCGATGATTCCAGTCGATGAAGGGAAGATATGTTCTTGTTTTGTCCTGAGAAATTTTGCAGCTTCATGGCAGGCAAGTTTGGAAGCCTTCAATCCATCTGCTCCTGTCGCACAATTCGCATTGCCAGCATTCACAATTACTGCTTTTACTTTTC
>Ga0207022_10070_pt1 | contig 28714 bp, 25 predicted proteins | sample Alteio_BWMinCont_46_FD_153307 | JGI IMG/M metagenome (GOLD analysis project Ga0207022, IMG submission 153307) | Enriched cells from forest soil in Barre Woods Harvard Forest LTER site, Petersham, Massachusetts, United States -... | ecosystem: Environmental > Terrestrial > Soil > Temperate forest >... | reverse complement strand
TAGTAATTGGCGGTCCGACAGACGGGGGAAAGCCTACAGCTAATACCGTACCAGAACCAGGAAGGCCATCGTCTATTTTAACGTCGATTTGATAAGCCTCTATTGGAGTGAGTCCCGTGGTTCCATTCGGAAATCCATTTAGCTCTGATCCACTCCTGATTGCCCAGATTACGAAATAATTAAGCCCAGTTGACCCCACCATGCCCTCGGATGCATTAACCGTGATATAATTGCCCTTACCAATTTTAGCTGCCGGCATGGCGCTGGAGGTTGCTGCTGTTGGATCAAAACTGACATTTCCCATATCGGCGTTAGTGATATTGTCCGGGATCAAGTTGGCTTGCGCAAGCTCGTACCAGAATAGTGCCGCTTCGCCGCTGACGCAATCATCGTTAGCGCACAACGTATTAGCGGCGCTGATGGATTCGACCAAATCGTTGCCATCGCCTTGGCCGGCATTACCCAGTGTACCGGTCGAATCGGTGATGTTAGGGAAAAATCTGAGGGGGTTCACCAAATCGCCTGGAATGCCGTTATACTTGTTATGAAAGGTGTTGACTGCCGTATTGTATTTCTCAAGCTGGCCGACAGTGGCGCGGATCTGTGCCGCTTTAATCAAATCCTGGCCGACCAGCACGCCGCCAACGATCAGACCAATAATGACCAGCACAATTGAAAGTTCTATTAACGTGAAACCGTTTCGATTCTTCATGAGAATTTCTCCCTTATTCGTTGGCAAAACGCCGCCAGGCTCACTGGCGGCAGGGAGCTGAGAAGAAACCGATCTAGGAAAGGTTTGCGTTGGCCTTTAGCCTTTCGGCCTGTTGTATAAACCAACGCCTCCCCGCCCTAGTGGACAGGGAGTGCAGATGACGGTCACACTAACCGCCTAGATCAGGGGTTCTCAGGCCCCGAAATGGCATAACGCCATTTCTTCGTATACATTAGGGTAAAACCACCGAATACTCAAGAATTAAAATTCATATGATAACGAAGGCGATGAATATTTGTTGCACCGGCTTTACAAGCGCCCGTACATCGCTTAAAACTTCTCCCATGAATCCCCTCGCCCCCATCGGACGCATGTTCCTCAATTTCCTCGCCGCCACCGGCAGGGTGACGCTGTTCGTATGGGCGGCGATCGGCGGGCTGCTGCGCCCGCCCTTTTATAGCAAAATGCTGCTGAAGCAACTGCTGGAGCTGGGCTATTATTCGCTGCCGGTAGTGGGCATGACGGCGTTGTTCACCGGCGCGGCGCTGGCGCTGCAGACCTACAACGGCTTCTCGCGTTTTTCCGCCGAAAGCTCGGTGGCCATCGTCGTCGTGCTGGCGATCACGCGCGAGCTGGGGCCGGTCATGGCCGGCCTCATGGTGGCCGGTCGCATCGGTGCGTCCTATGCTGCCGAGATCGGCACCATGCGCGTCACCGAGCAGATTGACGCGCTGGAAACGCTGTCCACCGACCCCTATAAATACTTGGTGTTGCCTCGCCTGCTGGCCGGCATCACCATGCTGCCGGTGCTGGTGCTGATCGGCGACATCATCGGCGTGTTCGGCGGCTACCTGGTGTCGGTGCACGCATTGCATTTTTCGCCCGTCCCTTACCTCAAAAGCACGGTGCAATATCTCGAAACCAGGGACGTCGTCTCCGGCCTGGTCAAGGCATCGGTATTCGGCTTCATGATCACGCTGATGGGCTGCTATCACGGCTTCCATTCGCGCGGCGGCGCGCAGGGCGTAGGCGCTGCTACGACCCATGCCGTCGTCTCGGCATCGATTTTGATTCTGCTTTCCAATTACGTGCTCACCTCCTTGTTGTTTGGAAAATGACTACCTCTCTTATTCCTCTGCAACGCATTGAACGAAAAATACTGCTGATTCGTGGCCAGAAAGTGTTGCTTGATTCCGACCTCGCCGAACTTTACGGCGTTACCACCAAACGCCTGAACGAACAGGTTAAACGCAACCTGGAGCGCTTCCCAAAACACTTTATGTTTCAGCTTACCAATCAAGAGCTTGAAATTTTGCGGTCGCAAATTGCGACCGCAAACTACATGAAAACAAGGGTTCCACCCTATGCCTTCACCGAGCACGGCACGCTTCAGGCTGCGAATGTGCTTAATTCGCCAATGGCCATCAAGGTAGGCATTCTCATCATCGAAGCGTTTTTGAAACTACGCACACTTACCACCAACCAGTCCGCTATTATTAAAAAGCTTGCAGAACATGAAAAACAAATCGGATATTTATTCCAGCTCATGGAAGAACTCGCATCCGCGCCCAACGAACCGCAGTATAAAACTCACAGGATTGGCTTCTTGAGAGAAGAAGATACTAAACCGCGCAAAGGTCATCGTCATGCCAAACGTCCCTAAAATCCAACTCACCGGCGTCTGCAAGCGGTTCGGCAAAAAGATCGTGCTGGACGGTATCGACTTGGCAATCGAAAAAGGCGAATCCGTCGTGGTCATCGGCGGGTCGGGGACGGGCAAATCGGTGCTGATCAAATGTATTTTGGGATTGCTTACTCCCGACAAAGGCAGCATCAAAATCGACGGCCAGGAAGTGACCAAACTGTCGCGGGCCGAGCGCGAAAAAGTCATGCGCAAATTCGGCATGTTGTTCCAGGGCGGCGCATTGTTCGACAGCCTGCCGGTGTGGGAGAATATCACCTTCGCGCTGTTGCAGAACAAGGAAATTACGCGGACGAAAGCCAAAGACTTGGCCATCGAGAAATTAAAATCGGTCGGCCTCGGCGCCGATGTCGCCAACCTTTCGCCCGCCGAGCTTTCCGGCGGGATGCAGAAGCGCGTGGCCCTCGCCCGCGCCATCGCCGCCGACCCGGAGATTATTTTCTTCGACGAGCCGACGACGGGGTTGGACCCCATCATGGCCGACGTCATCAACGAACTCATCGTCAAATGCAGCAAGGAACTCGGCGCGACGACGCTTTCCATCACCCACGACATGGCCAGCGTGCGCAAAATCGCAAGCCAAGTCGCCATGCTCTATAATGGGAAACTCATCTGGCAGGGCGAGGCCGGCAACATCGACCACAGCAACAACGACTATGTCGACCAGTTCGTCCACGGCCGCGCCGAGGGGCCGATCGCGGCGGGGGTGAGATAAGGGTTATTCTTTAGGTTGAAACTTCCTTCAGTATTGTCTAGAAACGTTTCAACGCCTTATTCTGTTGAGTTCGTTTCATGAGCACACCGCACCATCCCCCCTCCCCCGATTTATTTTCGACCGCGACGACGCGCCGTGATTTCATGGTGCTGACGGCGGCAGCGCTGGGTGGCGTCGGAGCCTGTGCCGTGGCCTGGCCGCTCATCGACAGCATGAACCCGGCGGCCGACGTGCTGGCTTTATCTTCCATCGAAGTCGATCTCACGCCGATTCAGGTCGGGCAGGTCATCAAGGTCAAATGGCGCGGCGTACCGGTATTCATCCGCCGCCGCACGCCCGACGACATCGCCGAGGCGCAGAAAGTCAATGTCAGCGAACTCCGCGATCCGCAGGGCGACGAGCAGCGCGTGAAAAAAGGCCGTGAGCAATGGCTGGTCGTGGTCGGCGTGTGCACGCATCTGGGCTGCATCCCGCTATTCAACGCCGGGGAATATAAGGACGGCTGGTTCTGCCCGTGCCACGGCTCGCAATATGATACGTCGGGGCGCATCCGCGGCGGCCCGGCGCCCAAAAACCTCGTCGTGCCGGACTATACGTTCCTGAGCGACAACCGGATAAAGATTGGATAAAGCATGAGCGCGCCCAAGACCAATTCTATCAAAGGCTGGATCGAATACCGACTGCCGATTTTTTCGTTCATCGATCATAGCCTGGGCAGCAAATATCCGGCGCCGCGCAACCTGAATTACTGGTGGAATTTCGGCTCGATCGCCGGAATTGTGCTGGTCATGCAGATTTTAACCGGCGTGTTCCTCGCCATGCATTACACGGCGCAATCGGGCATGGCATTCGACAGCGTCGAAAACATCATGCGCAATGTCAATTACGGTTGGCTATTGCGCTATGCCCATGCCGTCGGCGCGTCGATGTTTTTTGTCGTCGTTTACATCCATATTTTCCGTGGGCTGTATTACGGCTCGTACAAAGCGCCGCGCGAGTTGCTGTGGTGGTTCGGCATCGTCATTCTACTCCTGATGATGGCCACCGCCTTCATGGGTTATGTGCTGCCGTGGGGGCAGATGAGCTTTTGGGGTGCCACCGTGATCACCAATTTATTCTCGGCGATTCCCGGCGTCGGCGAGGGCATCGTCCACTGGCTGTGGGGGGGGTTTTCCGTGGATAACCCGACGCTGAATCGCTTTTACGCGCTGCATTTTCTGCTGCCGTTCGTCATCGTCGCCGTGGTGATTCTCCACATCTGGGCGCTGCACCAGCACGGTTCGAATAATCCGCTCGGCATCGACGTCAAAACCCCGCAGGACACCATTCCCTTTCATCCTTATTATACCTACAAGGATTTCTTCGGCTTCGGCATATTTTTCATGATTTTTTCCTGGCTGGTATTTTTTTATCCCAATGCGCTGGGCGACGCCGATAATTACGTTCCTGCCAACGCAATGGTGACACCGGCGCATATCGTGCCGGAATGGTATTTCCTGCCGTTTTACGCCATCCTGCGCTCGATGCCCGACATCGCCATTCCCTTTACCGGCATGGTGCTGGTGCAATCGAAGCTGGCCGGCGTCATCGGCATGTTCGGCTCGATTTTGATTTTCTTTGTCCTGCCGTGGATCGACCGCTCGAAAGTACGCTCGGCCACCTTCCGTCCGGTGTATAAAATCATGTTCTGGATATTCCTGCTCGATTGCATCGTGCTGGGCTATGTCGGCTCGCAGCCGCCGGAAGGCTCGGCGCTTCTGATCGGCCGCATCGCGCTGGCCTATTATTTCGCGCATTTCGTGATTCTCTGGTTCGTCAGCAAGCGCGAAAAAACCCTGCCCCTGCCGGAGAGCATCAGCAAAGCGGTGTTGGCATCGCATGGTGGGTATTGACATGAAAAAAATCATCCTGATTGCTATTTCTCTCATCGGCCTTGGCGCCGCAGGTATTGCTTTCGCCGAAAACCAGAAGCCGCCGCTCAAGCAGTCCTGGGCGTTCGACGGCATTTTCGGGCATGTCGACAAGCAGGCAGCGCAGCGCGGTTTTCAGGTCTATAAGGAAGTCTGCTCGGCCTGCCATAGCTTAAACCGCATCGCCTTCCGCAATCTCGCCGATATCGGTTTTTCCGAAGCCGAAGTCAGCGCGCTGGCTTCCAGCTATCAAATCAGCGACGGTCCCAACGACAATGGCGACATGTTCCAGCGCCCGGGCAAGCCATCGGATTATTTCCCGCTGGTCTATGCCAATGAAAACGCCGCCCGCGCCACGAATAACGGAGCCGCGCCGCCGGATTTGAGCCTCATCATCAAGGCACGCAAGGGCGGCGCTAATTATGTTTATTCGCTGCTGACCGGATTCGGCCCGCCGCCGGCAGGCATCCAGCTTACCCCCGGCCAGAATTACAATCCCTATTTCCCGGGCGGCAATCTGATGATGCCGCCGCCGCTTTCCGACGGCCGGGTCACTTATGCCGACGGCACACCGGCCACCGTCGACCAGATGGCGCGCGATGTCGTCACCTTCCTGCAATGGGCAGCCGAGCCGGAGATGGAGATACGCAAGGAAATGGGTCTCAAAGTGATGATCTATCTGGCCATCTTCACTGCGTTCCTGTATGTCGCCAAGCGGAATATCTGGAGGAAAATTCACTAGATGTGAATAGTGATTTGTGATTAGTGAATGGCAGGAAGGGCATATCACATGCGGGCTATTCACTATTCACTATTCACTATTCACTTTGTCTGCATCCTGCCTTTGCTCGCCCTCGCCTCGCCCGCCCACGCCGACGTCAAGTTCCAGCAATTACATGCGTTCCCCAAAACGCAGATCAAGGAAAAGCCGGTAGGCTCCACCAAGGAGCCGGTGGTGCTCACGGCATCACGCATCGATTACGATCATGAAAATAACATCGTCACCGCCACCGGCAACGTCGAGATCGCGCAGGGCGACAGCGTCCTGCTCGCCGACGTAGCCACGTACGACGTCGATAATGACATGGTCACGGCCAGCGGCGACGTCAGTATGCTGGAACCGTCCGGCAACGTCTATTTCGCCGATGAGCTGGAACTCAAGGACGATTTGAAATCCGGGGTGATCGATCAGATGAAGGGCCGGCTGTCCGATAATTCCATCATCGTCGCCGCCAAGGCCAACAAGATCGATGAAAACCATACCGAACTGTTCAAGATGGCCTACACGCCGTGCAAATGCGAAACCGAGAACGGGGAGCCGAAAGATCCCATGTGGTCGATCAAGGCCGGTTACGCCATGATAGACCAGCAGGATCAGGAAATCCGCTATAACGACGCCTCCTTCGACGCTTTCGGCCTGCCCATCGCCTACACGCCGTATTTCTCCAACCCCACGCCCGGCTCGCCCAACGAAAGCGGCCTCCTGATGCCGACGCTCATGCAGTCGTCCAATATCGGGACGGTGTACAAGCAGCCGATTTATTACGCCATCGCCCCCGACCGCGACCTCACCCTTACCCCCATTTATACCAGCCTCAACGGGCCGGTACTGGCCGGGGAATACCGCGAGAAATTCGACGCCGGGCCGCTGGAAATTTTAGGCAGCTTCGCCGAGGCGCCCGCCACCGATGCGCTGGGCAACCCCATCGTCGGTCACGAGCTGCGCGGCAACGTCGACGCCCGCGGCGCTTTCAAGCTCAGCGATCAATATGACTGGGGCTTCAACATCCGCCGCGCCAGCGACGACACCTACCTGCATCTTTATAATTTCAGCGAGGATACGCTGCTGATCTCGAAAGTCTACGCCGAAGGGTTCAACTTCATCGGCGACAACGACCGCACCTACGCCACCGTGCAGGGCCTGTCCTTCCAGGGACTTACCGGCCAGGACAATCCCAACGTCATCCCCGTCATCATGCCGCTGACCGACGTCACCTGGCAGAGCGATCCGGGCATTTACCATTCGCGCGTCGCCCTGGACGGCGACCTGATGGCGCTCTACCGCAAAAGCGGGCCGGAAAGCCGCCGCCTGTCGGGCACCGCCGGCTGGAACCTGCCCTACATCACCGAAGACGGCGAGGTCATCCAGTTCAACGTCACCATGCGCAGCGACGTCTATAACGTCAGCGACGTGCAGTTGGTGAGCGGCAGCACCTTCGTCGGCACCGTCATGCGCGAAGTGCCGCAGGCGTCGATGCTGTGGCGCTATCCCTTCATCGACCGCTGGGGGACGTCGAGCCTGCTGCTGGAGCCTATCGTCGAGGCTGACGTCACCGCCGGGGGCGGCAATCCCGGAAAAATTCCCAACGAAGACAGCCTGGTGCCGGAATTCAACGACACCAACATCTTCAGCCCCAACCGCTTCGCCGGGCTGGACCGCGTCGAAACCGGCGCCGGCATGAGCTACGGTCTGCGCGGGCAGGCGCAATTATTTTCCGATAAATACATCGACTGGCTGCTCGGCCAGCATTACCGTTTCTATAACGACGCCAATTTTCCCTTCTCGGGTGACCTGAATAGCCATTTTTCCGATTACGTCGGCAAGGTCGGCCTCACTTACCTTCCGTTCACCATCGCCTACCGCTTCCGTTTCGACAAGGACACGCTGTCGGCCACGCGCAGCGAAGTTGATGGCGGCTTCAACGAATATCCGCTGGCCGTCAACGTCTCCTATCTATCATTGCATGACGACCCGGTGCTGGCCGACAGCGAGGTCATCAGCGGCAGCACCGCGCTCAACCTGGACAAGGAATGGAGCTGGAATTTTGCCGGCGCGCGCGATTTGAGGCTGGGGCAGACCGACGTGCTTTCCACCGGTTTTGCCTTTAAAAACGAATGCACCACCTTTACGACTATGGTAGGCAAGGATTATACTTTCCTACAGGATATCAAACCGGCGCTGACGTTCTGGTTTACCATATCGCTGAAGAACCTGGAGTAGTTTCCGCCATGCGACATTTTTGGATGATATTTTTTCTGCTGGCCGCCTTGCCAGCCGTTGCCGCGCCGAGCCCCGCACTTGTTGCGGGGGAAGGCATCGCCGCCGTGGTGGGGGGCGACGCCGTCTCTTATTGGGACGTCGCCAACCGCGTTAAATTCATCATCGTCACCGCCAAATTATCGAATACGCCCGACGTGCTGGAGCGCATCCGGCCGCAGGTCATCCGCTCGCTGATCGACGAAAAGCTGCAACTGCAGGAAGCGGCCAGAAACGACATCAAGGTCAGCGACGACGACATCTCCCACGCCATCGCCGACATCGAAACGCAGCGCAACATGCCGCCGGGGGCGATCGACGGCATTCTCCAAGACAATAACGTGCCCAAGACCACTTTCATCCAGCAGGTTCACGCCCAGCTGGCGTGGAACAAGCTGCTGGCTAAAAAAATACGGCCGCATGTCAGGATCAGCGATGAGGAAATCGCCATGGCCAGCCGCCAGGCCGCCCTGCCGCCGTCCAAACCCGCCACCGTGCCGCAGGAATTGCAGATCGCCGTGCTTACCCTGTCCGTCGATAAGCCGTCGCGCGAGGCCGAGGTCAGGAAATTAGGCGACAAGCTGGCGCGGGAAATGCGCAGCGGCGCCAGTTTCGAGGAAGTGTCGCGCCAGTTTTCCAGCGGCGGCAAGGCCGAAACCTTCTGGGTTGCGCCCCGGCAGCTTGATCCCCATATCGCCCACGCGCTGGTGGGGGCGAGCAAAGGCACGATCACCGAGCCCGTGCGCACCAACGAAGGCTATACCATCATCAAGGTTTACAACACGCGCGCCATCGGCGGCGCTCCGGCTACACCGGCGGAGGCGCCCGCGCAAGCGACCGAAACACAGGTGACGCTCAAGGAAATCCTGCTCAAGCTCAAGCCCGATGCGCCTAACAAGGAAGCCGGGGTGTTGCTGCAAATCGCCGAAGAAGTGGCTAAAAATCCGGGCACGTGCCAGGAAAAAAGCGTCGCGGGCTTAAGCAACCCCGAGGAGGCCGACATCGAGGTTGATTTCCGCCCGTCGCTTCTGTCCCAATTGCCGCCCGCCCTCAAGCTGATCGCGGATGGGCTGAAACTGGGCGAGATTTCCACGCCGTTTGCCAGCGACGACGGCATCCGGCTTTACATGCTGTGCGACAAAAAAGAAGTGGCGGCGGGAACGCCCGACCGCGAGCAGATTTTTCGCATGTTGATGCAACAGAAAATGGAGCTGGAAGCGCAGAAATACATGCGGAATCTGAGGCGGGAAGCGTTTATCGAGATGCGGTGACGATGTCGCCGTCATTTTTAGGTTGCCTTTATAGCCAAGTTTGCCTAATTTCTGGCTCCCAACCATGAAAAAGAGCGACTAACCCCGTGAAAACCTCCGGCACCACCCGCATCGCCGAGCGCTACGTCAAGGCGCTGTTTGACGTCGCCCAATCTTCTACATTAAAAAATTCGGCGGCAGCGCTGGATAGCATTGAAAAAGACCTCGCCGCCGTCGGCCGGGCGCTGGACGAAAGCGCGGATTTCCGCCATTTCCTGACCAATCCGTTGCTCACGCGCCAGGCGCAGGCCGGTGCCGTCAAAGCCCTGCTGGCCAAAATGAAGGCGCAGGCGCTGACGCAGCAATTCATGGCCACCCTCGCCCATCAACGGCGCCTTGGTATCCTGCCGGAAATCATCGCCATGTTTACTAAGTGGGCACAGGCAGCGCGCGGCGAAATGGCGGCCGAGCTGATTGTGGCCGCGCCGATGAAAGACAAGGAAACGGCGCTGGTAGCCAAGGGTTTGGGCAAGGCCTATGGCAAGACGATGAACCTTACCGTGCGCCAGGATGCGTCGCTCCTGGGCGGCATTATGGTAAAAATCGGCAGCCTCCAGTTGGATGGCTCGCTGGCGGGAAAGCTGGCGCGGCTGAATCAAATCCTGCGAGCCGCGTAGCGGCTGCGCAGGATCTAATAACATGATCCTGTGCAGCGCCAAGGCGCTCACAGGATTAGAACAAGGAGCGAATATAATGGATATAAGACCCTCAGAAATATCGGACATCTTAAAAAAGCAAATCAGCGCGTTCAACGCGGATGCGGAACTGTCGGAAACCGGGCAGGTCGTCTCGGTCGGCGACGGTATTGCCACCGTGTATGGTCTGGAAAACATCCAGGCCGGGGAAATGGTCGAGTTCAATGGCGGCATCAAGGGTATGGCGCTCAACCTCGCTTCCGACAATGTCGGCGTGGTAATTTTCGGCGACGATAGAACCGTCAAGGAAGGCGACACCGTCAAGCGCACCAATACCATCATGGACGCCCCTGTCGGCAAAGGTTTGCTCGGGCGCGTCGTCGATGGCCTCGGCAACCCCATTGACGGCAAAGGAGCGCTGAAAGACGTCAAGCGCAGCCGCGTCGAAGTCAAAGCACCGGGCATCATCGCGCGCAAATCGGTGCATGAGCCGATGTCCACCGGCATCAAGGCCATCGACGCGCTGATTCCCATCGGCCGCGGCCAGCGCGAACTGATCATCGGCGACCGCCAGACCGGCAAAACCGCCATTGCGGTCGACACCATCCTCAACCAGAAAGCTGCCAACGCCGGCAGCGACGAAAGCAAAAAACTTTACTGCATCTATGTCTGCATCGGCCAGAAGCGCTCGACGGTAGCGCAGGTGGTCAAGCGCCTGGAGGAATCCGGCGCGCTGCCCTATACCATCGTCGTCGCCGCCACCGCCTCCGAACCGGCGCCGCTGCAATATCTGGCACCCTATACCGGCGCCGCCATGGGCGAATTTTTCCGCGATAACGGGATGCACGCGCTGATTATTTATGATGATTTATCCAAGCAGGCCGTAGCTTACCGCCAGATGTCGCTGCTGCTGCGCCGCCCGCCCGGGCGCGAGGCCTATCCCGGCGACGTGTTTTACATTCACTCGCGCCTGCTGGAGCGCGCCGCCAAAATGTCCGATGCCATGGGTGCCGGTTCGCTCACGGCACTCCCCATCATCGAAACCCAGGCGGGCGACGTTTCGGCTTATATCCCGACCAACGTGATTTCGATCACCGACGGGCAGATTTTCCTGGAAACCGAATTATTCTATAAGGGCGTGCGCCCGGCGGTGAACGTTGGTTTGTCGGTGTCGCGCGTCGGCAGCGCAGCGCAGATCAAGGCGATGAAACAGGTCGCCGGTTCGATCAAGCTGGAGCTGGCGCAATACCGCGAGATGGAAGCCTTCGCCCAGTTCGGCTCCGACCTCGACCCGGCAACGCAAAAACTGCTGGCGCGCGGCCAGCGGCTGACGGAACTATTAAAGCAACCGCAATATTCGCCGCTGCTCACCAGCGAACAGGTCTGCGTCATTTACGCCGGCGTCAAAGGCCATCTCGATAAAATCGCCACCAAGGACATCGGCAAATTCGAGCAGGCGCTGTTGCAGGATCTGCGCACGGGCAGCAAGGACATTCTCGCCGCCATCGACAAAGAACAAAAACTCGACGACGCAACGGAAGCCAAGCTTAAGAAGCTGATTGAGACGCTGGTGAAGAGGTTTGGGTGATAGGGGCTAGGTTCTAGGGGCTAGGTGCTAGTGTGAAAATGAAACATTATAGAGAGTTATTGGTCTGGCAGAAAGCAATGCAACTAACGAAAGCTGTATATGATATTTCTGCGGGTTTTCCCAGAGATGAACTTTATGGACTGACTTCACAAATGCGCCGTTCAGCCGCCTCCGTTCCATCTAATATTGCGGAAGGACATAATCGCGATTCACTGAAAGATTATATGCGCTTTCTTTCAATAGCCCAAGGTTCGCTTGCAGAATTAGAAACACAAATAAGCCTTGCTAAAATGATGAGGTATATCGATGAAAGCAAAGAGACAATAGTTTTACAGCAGGCTGACGAAGTAGGCAAAATGATGCGGGGATTACAAATGAAATTGAACGAAAAAATACTAGAACCTAGTACCTAGAACCTAGCACCTATGCCATCATTAAAAGACCTCAAAAACCGCATCAAGTCGGTCAAATCGACGCAGAAGATCACCAAGGCGATGAAGATGGTGGCGGCGGCGAAGCTGCGCCGGGCGCGCGAGCAGGCGGAGAATGCGCGGCCTTATGCCGAAGGCATGGAGCGCATGTTGGCGTCGCTGGCGCAGTCGGTGCCGGAAGGGGCGGAGGCGCCGAAACTATTGCGCGGAACGGGCAAAAGCGCGACGCACCTCATCGTGGCGGCCACGTCCGACCGCGGGCTGTGCGGCGCGTTCAACAGTTCCATCGTGCGCGCCGTGCGCCGCCGCGTCCGGGAATTGCAGGAGCAGAAAATCAACGTCAAGTTACTCTGCGTCGGCCGCAAGGGCTATGAGCAGCTGCACAATGAGTTCGGCAAAATCATCATCGGCAAATCGGAACTGAAATCGCGCAAGCTGGGCTATGGCGACGCCGAAGCCGTGGCGAAAACGATTGCCGAAAAATTCGCCGCGGGGGAATTCGACGTCGCCCACATCGTCTACAACAAGTTCAAATCGGCCATCGCGCAGGTAGTGACGTGGCAGCAGCTCGTTCCTCTGCCAGTTGGCAGTTTGCAGTTTGCAGAAAATACTGCCAACCGCCAACTGCCAACCGCCAACGCCCCTTACGAAGTCGAACCCTCCGAAGAAGAACTCCTGGCCGAATTGCTGCCGCGCAACCTCGCTGTGCAGGCCTACCGCGCATTGCTCGAAAATTCCGCCAGCGAGCAAGGCGCGCGCATGACGGCGATGGACAACGCCACGCGCAACGCCGGCGACATGATCAAGAAACTCAGCATCAAATACAACCGCACCCGCCAGGCGGCGATTACCAAGGAACTTATCGAAATCATCAGCGGCGCAGAAGCCGTGTAACCAAGGAGAAATATTATGTCATGGATGAATAATATCGACGCCAAAGATAGACAAACATTGCAAGATATAGGCAACAATGTAACCGTTGGCGGCAGGCACTATGATACCGGCACAATTGCGCGCTCGTTGCTCCTGCTGGGATATGGCAATGACATGGCGGCGGCGCTCCTTAGTATCAGCGAAGAGCGCCTTAAATCTGCCGGGTTTAATCCTGTGGAACTCGCTAAATACGGTTTTTTTGACGGGACCGAACGCAACGGATCAGTGAAATATGTATTCGATAGCACACTGCCATCGCCTCATTATCGCAATATCAACGATTACGCTGGCACCACGGCAAAAGAACTGGCGGAGAAAATAAAAGCCTTCATTGATCAGAAGCGCTTGCGCGCGGATGAGCATAAGCGCGTGGACTTGCAGCCTGATAACATGGAGGAATTAAGTAAAACGCTTGAAGTACCTGCCAGCGTGGTTCGCAATAGCGTATTCGTCGCATTAAAACAGAACGGGGGACGAAAACCCCAAGCCTACGGCGGTGAGGATACCGTTAGCATCAATCTGGCCATGCTGGATGAAACAATTCGTAATCACGTCCCTCACCCGCGTAAACGCAGCTGGGTAAACGGCCACGGGAAAAACGAGAATGGCAACGGTTTCGAAGTAGTATAAACCTAATATTAGGAAAAGCATATGCAAACATCCACCCAAGGCATCATCACCCAAGTCACCGGCGCAGTGATCGACGTCAAATTCCCATCGGGGCATCTGCCCGCGATTCTCAATGCGCTCGAAACCAAAAACCACGGCAACCGGCTGGTGCTGGAAGTGGCGCAGCATCTGGGCGAGGGAGAGGTGCGCACCATCGCCATGGATTCCACCGAAGGGCTGACGCGCGGGCAGGAAGTGTCCGACACCGGCTCGCCAATCAGCGTGCCGGTCGGGCGCGAGACGCTGGGACGCATTTTGAACGTCATCGGCGAGCCGATCGACGAGCGCGGTCCGGTCGGCCATAAGCAGACGGCGCCCATCCACGCCAAAGCCCCGGAATTCATCGACCAGTCCACGAAAACCGAGATCCTCGTCACCGGCATCAAGGTCATCGACCTGCTGGCACCTTACGCCAAGGGCGGTAAGGTCGGGCTGTTCGGCGGCGCCGGCGTCGGCAAAACGGTGCTCATCATGGAACTCATCAACAACATCGCCAAGGCGCATGGCGGCTTTTCCGTATTCGCCGGAGTGGGCGAACGTACCCGCGAAGGCAACGACCTCTATCACGAAATGATGGAATCGGGCGTCATCAACCTGGAAGACCCGAGCAAATCTAAAGTGGCGCTGGTCTACGGCCAGATGAACGAGCCGCCGGGCGCGCGCGCGCGCGTTGGGCTTTCCGGTCTGACGCTCGCCGAATATTTCCGCGACCAGGAAGGCCAGGACGTGCTGTTCTTCGTCGATAACGTGTTCCGCTTCACCCAGGCCGGATCGGAAGTCTCGGCGCTGCTGGGGCGCATCCCCTCCGCCGTGGGCTATCAGCCGACGCTCGCCACCGACATGGGCAACATGCAGGAGCGCATTACGTCCACCAAAAAAGGATCGATCACCAGCGTGCAGGCCATTTACGTCCCCGCCGACGACTTGACCGACCCGGCTCCGGCCACCAGCTTCGCGCATCTGGACGCCACCAGCGTGCTGTCGCGCCAGATCGCCGAGCTGGGCATTTACCCGGCGGTCGACCCACTTGATTCGACATCGCGGATGCTCGACCCCGCCGTCATCGGCGAGGAGCATTATGCCGTGGCGCGCGAAGTGCAGCGCGTATTGCAAACCTATAAGAGCCTGCAGGATATCATCGCCATCCTGGGCATGGACGAGCTTTCGGAGGAAGATAAAATGGTCGTGGCGCGCGCGCGCAAAATCCAGCGCTTCCTGTCGCAACCGTTCCACGTCGCCGAAGTCTTCACCGGCGCGCCGGGCAAACTCGTCTCGCTCGCCGATACCATCAAGGGCTTCAAAGGCATCTGCGAAGGCAAATACGATGACCTGCCCGAATCGGCCTTTTACATGGTGGGCGGCATCGAGGAAGCGGTGGCCAAGGCGAAGAAGATGGCGGAAGCGGCGTAGTCGGTAATTGGAAAAACGGTAATTGGTAATTGGAATAGAAGCAAAATGTTTGTCCAGGATGTAGAAGATTTAGAAGTTTTTAAATTGGCTTATGCTGTTTCGCTGGCCATACATAAGGTTAGCTTGGGATTTCCAAAAATTGAGCAGTACGATTTAGCCTCACAAATGCGGCGCGCTAGTAAATCCGTATGCGCTAATCTTGCTGAGGGCTTTGCCAAACAGAGTGACTCAAAAGCCGAATTCCGCCGGTTTATCAGTTTAGCGATAGGGTCAGCCGGAGAAATGCGGGTATGGTGCAGATATTGCACCGATCTGGGTTATATAGCATTGCAAATATCTTCGGATTGGAGAGATAAATATCAAAGCATTGCTAAAATGTTGCACAAATTAAAAAATAGCACTCGAACTTAATTCCAATTACCAATTACCGGAGTTCCAATTACCATGTTACTCAACATCATCACCCCTGAAAAAACCCTCTTCTCCGCCGAGGCGCAGATGGTCACCATTCCCGGCACGGAAGGCGAGTTCGGCGTATTGCCGGGACATGCGCCGTTTATCTCCTCGCTTAAGCCCGGCACCATCACCGTCGATACGGCGGATGGCAAGCAGCAGGCAATAGAAGTCACCGGTGGCTTCGCCGAAGTCGTGCCGGAGCGTTGCACGGTGCTGGCGGAAGTGGCCGCATGATACTGTCATCCCCGCGTAGGCGGGGATCCAGCTAAAGCGCCATGGGCGCGGTATAGACCTTTTTGCGCCGCAGACCCGGCGCTACTGGATTCCCGCTTCCGCGGGAATGACAAAAAAATCCCCCTTCCGGGACATTGCATTCCGCGTATCATCATAAATATAGACTCGACTTGGTGTAATCGCCCGCGGCACGTATTTTGCTTTCTCTTCCCGCATGACCGACGCCGTCGCCGCCACACCGCTTCAGATTACCATCCACCCGCTGCCGCAGGCCGCTGCGCCGGATATTGGCCGCCTCGTCAATGCCAATCCCGTTCCCGGCACCATACCGGACAATCCGCAATTCTGGGGACAAAACGGCTTATCCTTCAAAAGCGTCCTCGACACCGTCAACCCCCTGCAGCATATTCCGGTCGTATCCATGCTTTATCAAGCCTTGACCGGCGATACCCCCTCTTCCGGCTCCAATATCGCCGGAGGCATTTTATATGGCGGGCCGATAGGACTGATCACATCGCTCATCAATGAAGTCGCCAAAACTCAGACCGGTAAGGATGTCGGCGGCAATCTGGTTGCCATGCTGCGGGGAGAATCTTCCGCGCAGGTAGCGCAGAATGATGTATCCGCCGATGCCACCCCCTATCTAAGCCCCAACCAGCGCGCTTCGTATAGTGCCTATGTGCGGACGCAGAATATGACGACGTAATTATTTCCGCTCTCCGAATATTGCCCTTCCCAGCCTGACACACGTACTGCCCATCCGCACCGCTGTTTCGAAATCATCGCTCATGCCCATGCTGAGCTCCCTGAGCCCGTGGCGATCTGCGATTTGCCTAAGCAGCGCGAAATGCGGGGCGGGCGGCTGGCCAGTGGGCGGGATGCACATCAGACCCACTATCGGCAATCGCAGTTGCGTTTTGCAATAATCAATCAGCGCATCGGCCTCTTCGGGGATAACCCCGGCTTTTTGCGGTTCCTTGCCGGTATTGACCTGGATGAAGAAGTGCTGAGTTTTGAGTGCTGAGTGCTGAGTGTTTTTGTTACTCAGCACTCTCAACTCAGCACTCAGCACTTCTGCTACCTTGGGCCGGTCAATAGTTTGAATCACATCGAACAGCGCCAGCGCCTGTTTCACCTTGTTGGTCTGGAGCGGCCCTATAAGATGGAGTCGCAGCTGGGGATAGGCCTTGCGAAGGGCGCCCCACTTATCCCCGGCCTCCTGCACGCGGTTTTCGCCGAAATCGGCAAGCCCGGCTTCTATCGCCTCTATAATAAGGGGAGCGGGCTGACCCTTGCTGGCGGCGAGCAAGGTCACCGGGTTTTTAGACAAGGGGCTGTTTTTACATATTTTTTTTATATGCGCCTGTAAAATTCCTATCGTATCCGCTAGTGGCATAATCTATGGCCTTTCTTCGTCATATCATTAAAAAACTCTTAAAAAAATAACCGTTTACCCTCAATTTTGTTGCCATATTGCAACAGAGAGGGTGAAAAGCTGCCGTTTTTATCCCCCTCTTGCCGTTACGGCTTGCAAGGCCACCCCGTTTGCACAATAACTGTGCCCAGGTAAATGCCCAAGGTAAATGCAATCCATTTTACTTTGTGTAGCCTAGAGTATCCTTCTAGTCACAGATTTTTAACTCTAAAGGGAACAAATAATATGAAAAAGATTCTTCTCGGTACCACCACTCTCATCGGCGCTGCCAGCCTGTTTGCAGGCGCAGCTCTCGCTGAGACCCCGAAAGTAACCATTGGCGGTTACGAAAACTTCGAAGTCGGCATCGTCAGCGACGATTTAAACAGCAGGGCGACGAGCTATGCGGCAACGCACGGCACCGGCAACCCGGCGACGCAGTTGTCCGAACGCCCGCAGGCCTTCCGCAATGACACGCAGGTCGATTTCAAGATCGACGGCAAGTCTGATGCCGGTCTCGGCTACGGTGGCGAAATCGACCTTCTGGCCGATACGACCACTGACGTTCAGGGCCGCGGCTTCAACGCCAGCAAGACCTTCATCTATATGGACGGCATGTGGGGCCGTACCGAGATGGGTTCCAATGTCGGTGCTGATGGTACCATGAAAGTAGATGCAGGCACGATCGCCCGCGCTACCGGCGGCATCAACGGCGACTGGAGCTATTTCGCCAACGCTTCCGCTCAATTTGTAGCGATGGCTGCCCTGCCGCTGGCTTATGGCAATCTGTATGAGGGTGGCACTCCGGGTACCCCCACCAACAACTTTACCGGTGACCATAATGAGGAAAACCTCATCAAGGTAACCTATTACACCCCGCGTTTTGCCGGTTTCCAGGTTGGCGTGAGCTATCTGCCTGATCAAAGCAACACCGGTCAGGGCGTAGTTGGGACCAACGTGTTCCCGTCCGGCCCGAACCGCACCAAAGGCAATGCCGGCTTGTCCGATAATATCTGGACCGGCGGCATCAACTATGACAACAAGTTCGGCGACGTAGGCGTCACTCTGGCGGCTACCGGTGAACACGGTCAGTCACAGTTACACACCTATGACAACCTGAGCGCCTGGAACGCCGGTGCGAAGCTCGCTTATATGGGCTTCAGCGTTGCCGGTTCTTATGGCAGCTGGGGTAGCAGCAACATGCTGAAAACCGATCATTCCAATAACTCTCGTTACTGGGATGTGGGCGGTGCTTACGAGTACGGTCCGTTCGGCGTCAGCCTGACCTATCTCGACAGCCGGTTCGATTGCGGTTCTGTTACGGGAACGCATTCGTTCTGCACTGCCGGTGGCGACAACAATTTCCGCAACACGTCTCTGGGCGCCGACTACAAGCTGGCTCCCGGCCTGACCCCGTATGCGGAAGTCAGCTGGTATGATCAGGATGCCGTTGGCACCATCAATGACAACAAAGGTTATGTTGGCATCGTCGGTACCCAACTGAACTTCTAATCAACGAAGTTTTTTAAAGACTGGAGGGCGATGCAGTTGCATCGCCCTCTTTTCTTTGTATAGTATCCTTTCACTGGTGACAGAAAAGGATAGACACACAGCTATGCGTAATATTTTTCTCCTATGCGGCCTGTTAACGTTGCTGGCCGCCTGCTCCGATGACGTCAAAACCGACAATTCCACGCCGCAGTCGCAAATAGAGGCGCGTAAAACCCGCAACGGCAGCCTGACCGGCGACGAAGGCGGCTTTACGCTGCTGGGCGGCAGCCGCAAGTCGGATGAGGCGACTTCCGGTTCACCCATCGGCGTCAACAGCTATCTGTGGCGCGCCACGCTCGATACGCTGTCTTTCATGCCGCTGGTCTCGGCCGATCCGTTCGGCGGCGTCATCATCACCGACTGGTATGAGGATCCCAAAGCCCCGGGCGAGCGCTTCAAGGTCAACGCCATCATCCTCGACAAGACGCTGCGCGCCGACGGGGTGAAGATCACGGTGTTCAGGCAGATCGCCGACAGAAAAGGCGGCTGGCGCGACCAGCAGGTCGACGACAAGCTGGAGCGCTCCCTGGAAGACACCATCCTGACGCGGGCACGCCAATTGAAGGTGGGGCAGAAGGGGCAGTAGTGCTTAGGCACAAGGCAACATAATGAACGAGTCTCAAATCCCCCGCTATAATTTCCGTGAAACCGAAGCCAGGTGGCAGAAACATTGGCAGGATGCGCAGACCTTCGCCGCCAAAGAATCCGGCAATAAGCCCAAATATTACGTGCTGGAGATGTTCCCCTACCCGTCGGGCAACATCCATATGGGGCATGTGCGCAATTACACGCTGGGCGACGTGGTGGCGCGGGCGCGGCGGATGCAGGGCTATAACGTGCTGCACCCGATGGGCTGGGACGCCTTCGGCCTGCCGGCGGAAAATGCGGCGATTCAGAATAAATCCCACCCCGCCGACTGGACGCTGGCCAATATCGCCACCATGCGCGAGCAATTGAAACTCATCGGCCTGTCCTACGATTGGTCGCGCGAACTGGCCACGTGCCTGCCCGAATATTACCGGCACGAACAATTGTTTTTCCTCAAATTCCTTGAATCCGGCCTGGCCTACCGCAAGGAAGCCGAAGTCAACTGGGATCCGGTGGACAATACGGTGCTGGCCAACGAACAGGTCATCGAAGGCCGCGGCTGGCGCAGTGGAGCGCTCGTGGAGCGGCGAAAATTATCGCAATGGTTCCTGCGCATCTCCGATTGTGCCGAGGATTTGCTGGCCGGGCTGGACAGCCTCAAAGAATGGCCGGAGAAAGTCCGCCTCATGCAGGAAAAATGGGTCGGGAAGTCGCAGGGGGCAACGCTGAAATTAAAAGTGCAGAGTGCAGAGTGCAGAGTGCAGGGCGATACACTCGAAATCTACACTACCCGTCCTGACACATTATTCGGCATGAGCTTCTGCGCTATATCATCCGGTCACCCATTAGCGCAAGAACTCAGCACTCAGCACTCAGCACTCAGCACTTTCATCGCCGAATGCAATACACTCGGCACCAGCGAGGAAGTCATCGAAAAAGCCGAAAAGAAAGGCTTCGACACCGGGCTTAAAATCCTCCATCCGTTCGATGGCCACGAAGTGCCGCTTTATGTTGCCAATTTCGTGCTGATGGAATACGGCACCGGCGCGATTTTCGGCTGCCCGGCGCATGACCAGAGGGATTTCGAGTTTGCAAAGAAATATGGACTTCCCATACTTCCCGTGGTTCAAAATCCTGCGAACAGCAGCGCTGTTGCGCAGGATCCTGTGCAGCCTGACGGCTCACAGGATCTACCCTACACGGGTGATGGCATACTAATAAACTCGGATTTCCTGAACGGCCTGCCGGTGGCCGAGGCCAAGCAACGTGCCATCGCCGAGCTGGAAAAGCGCGGGCTGGGCAAAGCCAAAATCAACTACCGCCTGCGCGACTGGGGCATTTCGCGGCAGCGCTACTGGGGCTGTCCCATTCCCATCATCCATTGCGCTGCTTGCGGCGTCGTACCGGTGTCGGAACAGAGCCTTCCCGTCGAATTGCCGCGCGACGTGACGTTCGACAAGCCGGGCAACCCGCTCGACCACCATCCGACCTGGAAACACGTTCCCTGCCCCGCCTGCGGCAAACCGGCCAGGCGCGAGACCGATACGTTCGATACCTTCTTCGAATCCTCATGGTATTTCGCCCGATTCTGCTCACCGCACAGCAAAACCGCATTCGACAGCAAGGCGCTGCAATATTGGATGCCGGTGGATTGCTATATCGGCGGCATCGAGCACGCCGTTCTGCATCTGCTTTATTCGCGTTTTTTCATGCGGGCATTGAAAAAATGCAGCGTACAGCCGTTCGAGGAACCGTTCAAGCGGCTGGAAACCCAGGGAATGATCTGCCACGAAACCTATAAGGACCAAGGCGACCAATGGCTGTCGCCCGATGAGGTCGGGCGCGACGAAGCGGGCAAGGCCATTGCCATAAAAACCAAAAAACCGGTCGAGGTCGGCCGCATCGAGAAAATGAGTAAATCGAAGAAGAACACCGTCGATCCGCGCCACATCATCGAAACCTACGGCGCCGACGCCGCCCGTCTGTTCATGCTGTCGGACAGCCCGCCCGAGCGCGACCTCGAATGGACCGACGCGGGCATCGAAGGGGCGTGGAGGTATATCAATCGGTTGTGGAAACTTTGCCATCCTGCGGGCCGCAGCGCGGCAGCGCAGGATCCTGTGCAACGTGGCGGCTCACAGGATTTAAGGAAAGCCACTCACAAAACCATCGCCGCCGTCAGCGACGATATCGAACGTTTTCATTTCAACAAGGCGATTGCCCGCATCCGCGAATTGACCAACCTTTTGGAAGATACAAAACTGGACGCAGCAGCAGCCGAGGCCATCGAAACCATCATCCATCTTCTGGCTCCTTTCATGCCACACCTGGCCGAGGAATTGTGGCAGCAATTAGGCCATAAAGATACGCTGGTGGATCGCCCGTGGCCAAAGGCCGACCCGGCTTTGCTTGCCGATGACGAGGTAACGGTTGGCATCCAGATCAACGGTAAGCTGAAAACGACCATCCAATTGCCCAAGGATGCTGACCGCGCGCTGGCCGAGCGAACGGCATTGGAGTTGCAGCCGGTCAAGGATGCGCTTAAAGATAAGACCGTGAACAAGATCATCGTTGTGCCCAACAGGATCGTCAATGTCGTCGCAAGCTAGGTGTCAGGTATCAGGTAACAAGTGTCAGACAGCCGGGATTTTTTCTGTCACCTGTTACCTGTTACCTGTCCTCTTCCTCACCGCCTGCGGCTTCAAGGCCGTTTATGGGCAACAGGTGAATGAATCGGGTACGACCAACTCCGCCCAGCTGGCCAGCATCAGAATCGACCACATGGACGAGCGCACCGGGCAGGAATTCAAGGAAGATCTGGAAGACCAGCTCAATCCCGGCGGCTTCATCTCCGCAGCGCCCAGCTATCGCCTGCACGTCACGCTTACCACCGTCGAGGGCGCCATCGGCACATCGCGCGACGGCACGGTGTCGCGCTATAACGTCTACCTTAATTCCAGCTATGCATTGTTCCGCATAGCCGATAACGTCCAGGTCACGGGCGGCACGCTGAACCATGTCAGCAGCTACAACAACGTCATCAACGCCTATTTCTCGACCTATATTTCCGACCAGGATGCCACCAAGCGCGGCATCGCCGAACTCGCCGAGATTTACCGGGCGCGGCTCTCCGCCTATTTCGACCAGGGCGCGCCGATCCAGAAAACCGCAACGCCAACACCGATGCCGGCCGGGAATACTGCTACGCCCAACGCTACTTCCACCAATCCCTTCAATTCCATGCTACCGAATCCGCCTCCGGCACCAGGCAGTGGATATAGATAATGAAAATCACGCCAAGAGCAGCGGAATCCTATCTGGCCAAACCCGACAGCCAGCATCGCGCGCTGCTGCTGTACGGCCCGGATGCCGGGCTGGTGCGAAGCCGCGCCCGATGCCTGACCCAAACGCTGCTGGGCGAAAATCACGACCCGTTTGCGCTGACCGAATTGTCGGACGCACAACTGGCCGCCGATCCGGCGCTTCTGTCCGATGAAATTTCGGCCATTAACCTGATGGCACCCAGGCGGGTAATTACCATAGAAAACGCCGGCGACAAGCTCACGCGCATCATCGAGGGCGCGGCGCCTTATTTTCACGAAGGAACATTTCTCATCGTCTGCGCCGGGGAATTGCCGACGCGATCTTCCTTGCGCGCCTGGTTTGAGAAGGAAGTCATGTGTGCCGCGCTGGCCTGTTACAAGGACGAGGCGCGCGACGTGCAGGATTATCTCCGCAAGGCCTTCGAGGCGGTGGGCATCCGCGCTGGGCGCGAGGTGGTGGATTACCTGTCGCAGCAGCTGGGCAACGACCACGGCGTCACCCGGCAGGAGGTCGAAAAGCTGATTACCTATGCCGGGGAAGGCGAAACCCTGCAGCTGGAAGAGGTGCAGGCGTTGGTGGATTATAACCGCGATACCGGCTTTGACGATGTGGTAAATGCCGCCTGCGACCGCAACCTGCAGGCACTGGAAAAGACGCTGACCTTATTGCTGCGCGAGGGGACGCAGCCGGTGGCCTATCTCAGGGCACTGCAGCGCTATTTCAACCGCTTATATTTCATCGCCTCGCAGATGAGCGCAGGTCTTAGCACCGAAGCGGTGATTTCCGGCCTGAGGCCGCCGGTGTTTTTCAAGCAGGTGCCGATTCTCACGCGCCACGCGCAAAGCTGGAGCATTCCTCAAATCGTCAAGGCGCTGAAACTGCTGATTTCCGCCGAGCTGGCCTGCAAAACGTCCGATATGCCGCTAGTGCCTGTGAGTAGTAGAAGGCTAATGCAGGTAACGCAGGTGCGTTAGCCTACACATGCATTAGTCATTCGCTATCATTTGAATATAGCACTCCCCAATAATTCGCCGATGGATCCTCCCGCCACCATCGCTCCGGCATTATTCTGTGTATTTGGCAAGTACCGCGCCAATGCCTCGGCCAGATTGATAAGCGGCATGCTTTGCAGCCATATGCGGCCCGGGCCGGTAAGCGTCGCCAGGAACATTCCCTCGCCGCCGAACAGAACATTGCTGATGCCGCTGACGATCTGAATATCGGTGGTCACAGTGGGCGACTGTACACCGATATGTCCGACATGCACCAATAGCCGCTCGCCTACCGCTAACTCTTTCGTAACAACTTCTCCCGCCAAATCCAGCCAAACGGTGCCGGGGCCGGTGAGGCGCTGAAGAATGAATCCTTCGCCAGCAAAAAAACCTGCACCCAGGCGTTTTTGCCATGCAATGTCTAAACTGACCGTTTGCTCGGCGCATAGAAACGTTTCTTTCCGGCAGATAAGCGATTCGCCATCTTTCAGCATCACCGGCATGATGTTGCCGGGGAATTTCGAGGCAAAGGCGATATGGCCATCCTTTTGCGTCGCCGCAAACGTGGTTACGAATAAGCTGCCGCCGGACATACTTCGCTTGATGCCCGACCACAGGCCGCCGCCCGTGTGGGTATCCATCTGGATATTATCAGTCATCCATGCCATCGTGCTAGTCTGGCTATAAATCTTTTCTCCCGGAGCCAAATCAATTGCCACGGTCTGCATGGTAGTTCCGGAAATTTCATATTTCATAGCGCAATCTCCTATTTTTCAAGACTTACTCTATTTATAAAAGAGAAATAATAAAATTCTATTAATATTTGGAATTTATATGACATTTCACCGGTATAAGAATTATTTTCCAAACAACTTATCCCAAAAACTCGGCCCCAGTATGACATCGCCGCCGCCCTGCTTGCGCAACTGGCGCTGCTCGGCCGAGGGCTGCCCGGGGAAACCGGCCTCGCGCGGCGGCCGTGAAAAGGACTGGAAAAAGCCGCCGGTATGAATATCGGCGACCGGCATTCCCTGCGTCGCTTCCGCCATGAATCCGTGCCAGATGGCGGCGGGCAACATGCCGCCGGTGACTTTTTTCATTTGCGCATTGTCGTCGTTGCCGACCCAGACGCCGGTGACCAGTTGCGGCGTGAAGCCGATGAACCAGGCGTCGCGGTAATCCGACGTCGTGCCGGTTTTTCCGGCGACGGGGCGGCCGATCTTCGCGGCGCGCCCGGTGCCGTTTTCGACCACGCTCATCAGCATGTCGTTCATCTCGCCGACCACGCCGGAACGCAGCACCAACCCTGCCGACGACGCCTCCCGCCGGTACACCGGCTCGCCTTTTGACGTATCGATGGCGACGATGCCGTACGGATAGACGATGGCGCCGTCGGCGGCGAGATGCGCATAGGCGCTGGTCAGCTCGATCAGCGACACTTCGGTCGAGCCCAGCGCGATGGACGGCAGCGGGTCGAGATCGCTGGTAATGCCCAGCCGCCGCGCCATGGCGATGACGTTGTCGAGGCCGACGCTTTCAGCCACCTGCACCGCCACCGTGTTGATCGACTCGGTGACCGCCTCGCGCAGCGTCACCTCGCCCAGATATTTATTGTTGTAATTTTTCGGCTCCCAATATCCTCCCGCTACGCGAATGCTGACGGGTTGATCGACTACCGCTGAATCGGGCGAAAGCCCGCTTTCAAGCGCCGCCAGATAGACAAACAGCTTGAAGGCCGAGCCGGGCTGGCGCAACGATTGCGTGGCGCGGTTATACTGGCTCATGCCATAGCTGCGTCCGCCGATCATGGCGCGCACGGCGCCGTCCGGCGTCATGGATAGCAATGCCGCCTGCCTGGCGTCATGCGCCTCGCCTTCCTTGTCCATCACGTCGTTCACCGCTTTTTCGGCAAGCAGCTGCCAGTCGGGGCGCAACGTCGTCGTCACCACCAGGTCTTCCTGCACGTTGCCGATAAATTCGGGCAGCTGGTCCATGATCCAGTCGGCGAAATAAAGCGTGCTCTGGGCGTTGCGGTTGCGTGCGCTCATCGTCTTGGCCAGATCACTCTGCGCCTTGACCGATTGCGGCGCGGTCAGATACCCGGCGTCCAGCATGTTGAGCAGCACCTGCTCGGCCCGCCTGGCGGCAAGCTGCGGGTTGCTGGTGGGAGCAAAGCGCGACGGCGCCTTGAGCAATCCGGCGATAATGGCCGATTCGGAGAGCGTCAGGTCGCGTGCCGATTTGTCGAAATAGCGGCGGGCGGCGGCATCGACGCCGTAATTGCCCGCGCCGAGATAAACGCGGTTTAAGTAAATGCTGATGATATCCTGCTTGGAAAAGCGCCGCTCCAGCTTGATGGCCAGCAGCATTTCCTTGATTTTACGCGTGAGCGAGCGCTCCGACGTCAGGAAAACATTCTTGGCCACCTGCTGGGTGATGGTGCTGCCGCCCTGCACGACATGGCGGGCGCGGATGTCGGCGAACCCGGCACGCAGCAATCCGAAGGGGTCGATGCCGAAATGGTGATAGAAATTGCGGTCCTCAGTGGCGATGACGGCATCGACCAGCGATTGCGGCAACTGCTCGAAGGGAATGTAATCGCCGTAAATATCGCCGAAGCTGCCGATGATCTGCCCGTCCTCGGATTTGATCAGGATGCTGGGCGCTTTGACGAAGCTGTTCAAATCGTCGATATTGGGCAGCGTAAGGAAAATCCATGCCAGGTAAAAACCGGCGGCGGCGGCGCCATAGATGCTGCCGCGCTTAGCCATGCGCCGCAAGCGCGTCGGCCGGCGCTGCGAACGATAGCTTGGATAACGGCCGACCGGACGGTCGGTCTTGCGTCGCCGCGGCATATCCCTGGAATCCAGCACCGGCGGGCGGCGCGGTCTTTTACGGCGGCGGGAAAACAGGGGGCGCAACCAATGGGGCAATCGCATCACTCATCCTTTTCTTTATTCTGCATATATTGCAATTTGCGGATGGCCAACTCCGCCAGATGCTGGCGCGGCGTATGCGGCGAGCCGATGATCGAGACTTCGCGTAAACTTACTGGATCGAAGGCCGTGACTTTCACCGAATTCCCCACGGTATAATATTCCACGATATAGCCTTCGTCATGTTCGTCATCGCTCATATATCCACGTCTTCAGGCAGTTTGGTGCCCTGCAATTTCTCGATGCGCAGGCGCGTGATCTGCATCGTATCCTTCGCCGCCACCGTAAAGCGGAATCCGTGAATGTCAAAATGCTCGCCGACGCCGGGAATACTCTCAGTCTCATGGATAAGCAATCCGGCCACCGTCGAGGCATCCTGGTCGGGCAGGTTCCAGTCGAGGCTCCGGTTCAGGTCGCGCAGCGTAACGTCGCCCTTGACGAGGTAGGCGCCTTCCCCGATGTTGCGAATGTCGTCATCCGGCTCGTCATGCTCGTCATCAATGCCGCCGATGATTTCCTCGATGATGTCTTCCAGCGTGACGACGCCCTGCCAGCCGCCATATTCATCAACGACGAAGGCGAAATGCTGGCGCATGTGGCGGAAGGCGACCAGCTGGTCGCGCAAGCTGGTGGTCTCGGGGATGAACCATGGCTTGCTGCAGGTAGCGAGGATTTCGGCGGCATCGGCGTGCTCGCCAATCTGGTTGTGGCGCTGGCTGAGTAACTTGACAATGGTTTTGACGTGCAAAAGGCCGACGATATTATCGGGATTATCCTTCCATACCGGCAGTCGGCGGTGGCGGCTGGATACGGCCTGCGCCACCAGCGTTTCGGCGGGCAGGTCGGCGTCGATGGTTTCGACCTGCTTGCGGTGGATCATGATGTCGCCGACCTCGATATCGTTCAAGTCGAGGATGCTGCCCAGCATGTCGCGGTCCTGCTTGATCATCTTGCCTTCGCGGTGATGCAGCTCGATGGTGCCGCGCAGCACGTCGGTGGCGGAGATGAGCGTATTGGTCTTGGTGATGTCGATGCCGAACAAGGTCAGCAGCAGGCGGATAAAGGCGCGGACGCTCCAGGTGATGGGATAGAGCAGCGTCACGATCAGATTGACCGCCGGGGCCAGCGCCAGCGATACGCGCTCGGCGTTCTGAATGGCGTAGGTCTTGGGCAGCACTTCGGAAAACACCACCAGCAGCAGCGTCATCGCCAGAGTGACGATAGCCACCGGCTCGCCTTCGCTGCCGAACAGGGTGATGACAAACGAAGTCGCCAATGCCGAGGCCGCTACATTGACGGCGGTATTGCCCAGCAGTACCGTGCCGATCAGCGATTCTTTATTGCGTCGCAGCCGGGTTACAATCTGCGCCGCCTTGTTGCCGTCCATCACCAGCTGGTAAATGCGCGCGCGCGAAATGGCAGTCAGTGCCGTCTCGGCGGCGGAAAAAAACGCCGAGATCAGCAAAAACAGCAGGATGGTCAGGCCGTAAAAGAGGAGTTCGTTATCCATCGCCGCATATTATTACGCCGCGCTGGCTTGCGCAAGCATATCGCGTACGTGATTATGGTTAACCTCTTGCGTAACAAATGCTTTTCCGATACCGCGCGTTAAAACAAAGGTCAGTTTGCCCCCGCTGGCTTTTTTGTCGCGGGTGAAATGTTCCATTAACGCATCGATATTCCATTTCGGCTGTATGGCGCCGGGCGTTGCGGGAAGGCCGGTTGCCTCATAATGCGCAAGCACACGATCGAAGTCCGCCTGCCTGCACAGCCCCATCGCCACCGATAACCGGAACGCCAATGCCATGCCGATGGCCACCGCTTCGCCATGCAATAATTTGTCGCCGTAGCCAGTCTCAAGCTCCAGCGCATGGGCAAAGGTATGGCCGAGATTGAGCAGCGCACGCGCGCCGTTCTCCTTCTCATCGGCGGCGACGATGGCGGCCTTGGCGGCGCAGCTTTTGACAATGGCCTGCGTCAATAATTCCGTATTGCCGGCAAGCAATGCCGCGCCGTTTTTCTCCAGCCATCCAAAAAATTCCGCATCGTTGATAAAACCGTATTTCACCGTTTCGGCGTAACCGGCCAGCAGCTCGCGCTTGGGCAGCGTAGAAAGTGTCGACACATCGGCCAGCACAAGGACGGGCTGATGGAAACTGCCGATCAG
>Ga0207022_10068_pt1 | contig 28802 bp, 21 predicted proteins | sample Alteio_BWMinCont_46_FD_153307 | JGI IMG/M metagenome (GOLD analysis project Ga0207022, IMG submission 153307) | Enriched cells from forest soil in Barre Woods Harvard Forest LTER site, Petersham, Massachusetts, United States -... | ecosystem: Environmental > Terrestrial > Soil > Temperate forest >... | reverse complement strand
AAGGCGTTTAATGAAAACTTCAGGGCTTTCTCCCTTGTAAAGCGGGAGTTCAGAAGCATCTGAATTGGTAACGAGTGTTGCAAAATATTCCTTGCTGAATTCCGGCATTATTTTGTCGTTGGAATAATGGTGGTGAATTCCGCTGGAAAACCAGACACGCTTGGCATAGACAAGGAAGTTTTTGTAATCGGGTGTTTCTTTATCGCCTTTGTATGAACCCACGATGTCCTCAATGGTCTTGCGCACGGTCAGGTTGTATTTGTAATTCTGGTCCCAGTGTATATCGCGCCCGCACAAAGCAGCTTCATAGAGATAATAAACCATCTCTTTTTGTTTTGCGCTGAGTTCATTGAAACGGGGCACCTGGTAACGCAGAATGCGCAGGTCGGCAAACTGATCGACCTGGTATTTGAAGTTTGAATCGGGGGTTTCTTTCACTACCGGTGTTTCTTTTACGGTTTGCGTTTCTTTCTTCGGTTCCTGGTTTCCATTTCCGCAGGAGGAGATAAAGATTATTCCAAGGGTAGAGGTAACAATTGCCAGTCTGCGCATATTCGTTTTTTAAAAATTAGGCTGCAAAATTGGGATTATTTTCTTTGTTTATCTGTTTTATGGCAATTATTTATCAAAAAAGGTGTTGAAACCCCTTTGGCAGTATGGACTGGAATTGTTTAAATTTGTTCCGAAACCTGAACCTATGTCCGTTCCATTACCCGATAATAAAAAGAGAAAGATCACCTCTTCCCTGCCGGAGGATGTGCTGCTGAAAGCATTTGAGCTGATGAGCACTGCCAAGGCAATGACTGAACTCTACGAAGCGAATAAAGAAGTAACAGCCAAATATGTGCATGCCACATCACGTGGTCATGAAGCCATTCAACTGGCGCTCGGTCTTCAACTGAAGCCACAGGATTATCTTTCCGCCTATTATCGGGATGACAGTATCCTGCTGGCTATCGGAATGAAACCTTACGAGCTGATGCTTCAACTGCTTGGTAAAAGAGACGATCCCTTCTCCGGAGGCCGCACCTATTATTGTCATCCCAGCCTGAAACGCGATGACATGCCAAAAATTCCGATGCAAAGTTCAGCTACCGGAATGCAGGCCATCCCGACCACCGGAATTGCGATGGGAATTCAGTACCGCGAGTTGACCGGACTCGATGATGCCAATATCGCCGAAAAACCTGTTGTTGTATGTTCCCTGGGTGATGCTTCCATTACCGAAGGCGAAGTGGCAGAAGCTTTTCAGATGGCAGTGCTTAAAAAACTACCTATACTTTACCTCGTTCAGGATAATGAATGGGATATTTCTGCCAATGCCAAAGAAATCAGGGCACAGGATGCCACAGAATATGCAAGAGGTTTCAAGGGATTGGAAGTGCGCACTATCAATGGCAGCGATTTCGTCAAATCTTATGAAACAGTAAAAGAGGTGCTTGCCATCATCCGGAAAGAACGCCGGCCTTTTCTCATACATGCAAAGGTTCCTCTTTTGAATCATCATACTTCGGGTGTCAGGAAAGAATGGTACAGAGACGATCTGGAAGAAGCTTCCAAACGCGATCCTTTCCCAATGCTCCGGAATCAGATGCTTGTTGCCGGTTTTGATAACAAGGAGCTGAACACCATCGTTACCGAAGCAGAATATTTTGTTGAATCGCAATACCAGGAAGCGCTCAAAGCGGAAGATCCGAAACCCGAAGATCTGTTCCTCCATGATTTTGCCCCTACACCCATCACCGAAGAAAAAGGAGAACGCAGTCCGGCAGGTAAACAGGCAACAGTCATGGTCGATTCTGCACTTTTTGCTATCAGGGAACTGATGGCCAAACACAAGGAATGTCTGCTCTACGGGCAGGATGTAGGCGGGCGGCTTGGCGGTGTATTTCGCGAAGCGGCAACCCTGGCTCAGCAGTTCGGTGATTCACGGGTGTTCAACACACCCATCATGGAAGCATTTATCATCGGCTCCACAGTGGGTATGAGCGCGGCGGGATTGAAACCAATTGTGGAAGTGCAATTTGCAGATTATATCTGGCCGGGTTTGAATCAGCTGTTTACTGAAGTGAGTCGTTCCTGTTATCTGAGCAACGGGAAATGGCCCGTGAGTTGTGTCATCCGTGTTCCGATTGGAGCTTACGGCAGCGGCGGGCCTTATCATTCTTCAAGCGTGGAGAGTGTTCTTGCCAATATCCGGGGAATCAAGATTGCGTATCCATCCACAGGGGCCGATCTGAAAGGTCTTTTGAAATCGGCCTATTATGATCCCAACCCGGTTGTCATTTTCGAACACAAGGGTTTGTACTGGAGTAAAATAAAAGGCACCGAAGAAGCAAAAACCATTGAGCCCGATGAAGACTATGTGATTCCATTCGGAAAAGCAAGACTTGTACAAACGGCAGAGCCAGCAGAAAAAAAACAAACACTAACCATAATCACCTACGGAATGGGCGTGTACTGGGCTAAAAAAGCTTCCAAACAATTTCCTGAACAGATTGAAATCCTGGATCTGCGCACCCTTAATCCGATTGACGAAGAAGCCATTTTCAATTCTGTCAGAAAACACAATCGCTGCATCGTGCTGACCGAGGAACCTGCCAATAACAGTTTCGCCCAGGCTCTTGCCGGAAGAATTTCTGAACATTGTTTCAATTCTTTGGATGCCCCGGTTCATGTTATCGGGTCGGAGAATCTTCCTGCCATTCCATTGAACTCTGTTCTGGAAGCCACCATGCTTCCGAATGCCGAAAAAGTTGCGAAATCGATTGAAGAGGTTTTGCAGTTCTGATCCGACTTTCGCGCAATTTGGGAACAAGAAGATCCGGAGCCATCCGGATTTCGTATCTGCTTAATAACGCCCGGGCAATGAAATTTTCCTCCCTTTTCTTTTCGATTTGTTTTGCTGCAGTTCTTCATGGACAGACTTCAGACACTTCAGGAAGTAAAGTTTCTTCAACCCGCTTTTTCAGACACATCTACGAGAATGATTTTTTTGACAATACCGATATGTACTATACGCAGGGCCTGCGCTATGAACTCTTTCTTCCGGCCTTTCGGAAGTTTCCGCTTTCCTATGCGCTTTTCGGCCTGAAAAACAATGCCATCAAATATTACAGTTTGTCGCTCAACCAGGATTGTTACACACCGTCCAGCATCCGGAGAGATACCATTTTTACCGGCGACCGTCCATTTGCCGGTGTTGTTTTTCTGGGAAGTTCCCTGATTTCGAATGACGATAAAAACAAGCAGCGCCTGACTTCCGAAATCGATATCGGTGGCCTGGGCCCCTGTGCACAATGCGAGGAAGAACAAAAGGCGATACATCGCGCACTGGTCAATATTCAGCCGCTTGGATGGCAGTTTCAGGAAAAGGGAGATGTATTGCTGGATTATTCTGTTTTCTATGAGAAGGGAATTGTCAATCAAAAGTATCTTGAATTTATTCTGCAGGGGAAGGGGATGATTGGCACCGTATATGATTACATCAATACCGGTGCCATGCTGCGAATGGGCAAGATGGATGGTTATTTCAAAAGCTTTGGACCAGGGGAATCGAAAGAATCAAAGAAACTGCAGATCTGGTGTTTTGCCAAAGGCTATTCCCAGTTTGTGGGATACAATGCAAGTATGCAGGGTGGACTGTTTGATCGTGGGAGTGTGTACACGGTTGCCCCTGAAAATATAGATCGGGCTGTACTTTATTTTCAATACGGGGCTGTCATCTCCTGGAAACATCTGAGCATCGAAATGTCGAATGTGGAGATTAGCCAGGAATTCAGGAATGGGATGACGCATGCCTGGGGACATGTGAATGTTACGGTTGCCTTTTGAAGAGTGAAACAACAATTTTATCACGAAGGCTTTCCGAAATCCCTCCGTGTTTTTCTCCATGTTCTCCATGTTCTCCATGTCTCCGTGGTGAGGTTGTTGTTGTTGTTGTTGTTGTTGTTGTTGTTGTTGTTGTTGTTGTTGTTGTTGTTGTTGTTGTTGTTGTTGTTGTTGTTGTTGTTGTTGTTGTTGTTGTTGTTGTTGTTTGTTTGTTGTTGTTTGTAGGTTGTATGTAGGTTGTTGCCGCTGTCGGTCATCTCAATCAGTACAATAGTACATTGCTGAATCCTCAAAGGCTCATCAGCAATTCCACATAACTCTTCAGCCGTTCCTTATTCTGTTTTGCAAAATGCTGGTATTGGGCATTGAAATCAAAATGATATTCGCTGAGCATCACATAACAATCCAGGAAACCCGCCTGCTGCATCTTGCGTGCGAAGACAAATTTATCTGAAGGTGTTTTTTTGAGCATGTATTCCCAGGAAAAGACTTCGGCATAATGCGTCTTGGTTAAGTCGTTTTTCTGAACAATGATACCGTCTTTGTCGCAGTATTTTTCGATCAGCGAAAAGCCATTGATGTATTCCATCCAGTCGCGGTCTCCTTTTTCGTTCAGGGGCTGATCGCCAACGGTGTTTGGAAACACCACACGTTCCATCCAGTGTCTTTGAAAGTGTTTGTTTTCGGCTCTGGCTACTTCTTCCAGTTTCAGAAACATGCCTACATCGGGATATACAAGCAAGGCATCCACTGCTTCGTTCTCTGCCTCCTTGAAAGCCTGCATGTGATAAAGCGCATCCACCAGATATTTACGCGGTTCCTGCAGATTTGGATGTATGCGAACGGCTTCCCTGAAATATCTGGAGGCAAACACATAATCTTTTTTGCCGTAATAGGCATCACCCATATAAAGTCTGGCCTTGTAAAATGTGGAATCCAGATCAACGGCTTTCTGGTAATGTTGTATGGCTTCCGTATAATTCTGTTTCTGGAAGGCATTTTCACCCAGGTTAAATTCTTTGATGGATGCCTGACCGGGAGTGGAATCATGATCGGTATCGAGAAAGAAAGTCCGCAAAAGCATGGAAGGCAGTTCCGCATCTTCGCATTTCAAGGTGGCCTCACGCCAGGTTGCTGCGGCATTTTTGAAATAGATCTTTGAAGGCTTCATTTCATTGAGTATGCGCACCAGTGCACCGGCCAGTGAGTCACTGGCTTTTGTTGGCCCGTCGCTGCCTGAGATGCTGATATTGCTTGTCGAAAAACTGAAGAGTTTATCGGCTTCTGTTTTTTTGTAATAATTGTTCATCTGCACCTGTGCGAGCAGGTTCCAGATCATGGCAGATTTCGGATATTTTTTGGAAAGAGGCCGGAGTATTTTTTCGGCTTCATCGTATTTTACCTGTTCATACCTCGCCCTGGCTTTGTTGTATTTGCGCAGATCATGTTTCGTAATTTGGGCGCAGGCAGTTCCATGCATCCAAATGATGAAGATTAAAGAGGAGAATATCCTTCCTGTACGCATAATGTCTTGTGTTTCATCTGTAAGGTAATCTTTTTTCAATTATCCTGCTGAAGGGCAATGAAGCCGGAAGTAAATGGGCTGCAAAAAAGCATAAACCCATAATTTACTAACTTTACCTCTGATGTTTGCTTTCAGGCCCCAACACCTCTTTTCGTTGTTTCTCCTTCTCCTCTGGGGCATCCCGGCCGGTGCGCAGCAGGAGCTACTTATGAAAGGCCGTGTGACCGAGCTGGGGACCAATGACGGAATGCCCTATGTCAACGTATATTTAAGCGGCACACTCACAGGCACCACCACAGATTTTGAAGGGTATTACACGCTTAAGACAACCCTTGTCCGTGATTCCATCACCGCCCGCTATCTGGGTTATAAACCCAGAAGCAAAAGAATCCGCAAAACAGAAAAGCTTCAGACCATCGATTTTCAGCTTGTCAAGGATTCCAAAATGCTTGAAGGCGTGGTTATCCATCCGGGGGTCAACCCGGCTATCCGTATCGTGCAAAATGCGCTCGACAACAAAAAGAAATACAACAAGGAAAGCCTGGAAAATATCCATTACAAAAGCTATACAAAAACTGAGGCGGATATAGACAATATGACCCAAAAGATCCGCAAATGGAAAATCTTCAAACCCATTGTGAGTATGTACGACAGCATGGATGTGATTGCCGGTGAAAGCAAGGCCAATCTGCCTGTTTATTTCAGTGAAGTGGTTTCTGATGTGTATTACCAGAAAGATCCGAAGAAGAAAAGAGAAAATGTCAAAGCCATCCGGATGAATTTTATCGGAAAGAAAGATGGCAGCGCTGCATCACAGTTAACCGGGTCGGATTTTGACAACTACAATTTCTACAGCGAGAACGTGGATATTTTGAAAAAACCTTTCCTTTCTCCGCTGGCAGATAATGCCATGACCTTTTATCATTATTACCTGATCGACAGCATGCTGATCGGAAAGGATTTTTGTTACAAGATCAACGTTGTCCCGAAAAACATGCAGGATGCTGTTTTTAAAGGGTATATCTGGATTGCCGATACAAGCTGGGTGGTCAAACAAATTGATCTGGAAATTCCTAAAGAAGCAAACTTCAACCTCGTGGAGCGGGTACACATCCAGCAGGAACTTGTGCCTACAGAAGCCGGCCCCTGGATGCCTTCCAAGACCCGAATCCTCATAGATTACGTCGACATTACCGAGAACTTTGTGAGCATGGTTCTCAAAGTATATCAGAATTGTTCTGATTATGTGGTCAGTCAGCCGATGCCTTCCGAATTTTTTGATAAGGTCACTCAGTTTGCCGAAGATGCGCTCCTGAAAACGACCACGAGCTGGGATACTTTACGGACGGAAAAGTTATCGAAGCTCGAGGAAATGAATTACAATGTCATCGATACCGTGCGGCTCATACCGGTTGTCAAACATGGGGTGAACGCACTCTATTTTTTATTCATGGGCTATCTCACCCTAGGCCCGCTTGATTTCGGGCATTACATCAACCTGTATTCTTACAACAGTTACGAGGGAAGCAGGGTCCGCCTGGGCTTCCGGACAAATAATAAATTCAGCAAAGACTGGATATTGAGAGGTTATGTAGCGTATGGTTTCCTGGACAAAGGATGGAAATACAATTTGCAGGGCGAACGCATCATTTCCCGCTTTCCATGGACAAAGGTGGGCGCCCAATACCGCGATGATATTGAAAGGGTGGGCAGCTCGTTCGATTATGCCGGTGGTCAAAGCATCGGCAATGCAAACAATCTGCTCTATTCAACCAGTTATGTGTTTGGCGATTTACGTCAGTTTGTGCGTAAAAACGAGGCCCGGACCTGGTATGAAACAGAACTCAGGCGCGGACTGACCCAGCGCATCACTTTCCAGAACGTGCGCACTTTCCCGCTCTTTCCTTTCACTTTCGGAAACGATCCGTTTTCCATTTTTCAGCAACGCAATTATTCCATCACCGAACTGGTTTTCGATACGCGTCTCTCCATGGGCGATCTGTTTATACAGAACGGCAACGAACGCATGGCTTTCGGAGTGTCGAAAAGCCCTGTATTCAATTTCAATTATACAATGGGTATCAAGAACCTTTTCGGAAGCGATTTTGAATACCATAAAGTTTCGCTCTCTGTATCCCAGCGAATCAAATGGGGGATCTTAGGCACGACAATGTATACATTCACTGCAGGTAAAGTGTTTTCGGCTGTGCCCTATACACTTCTGCAGATTCACATGGGCAATGAAACGCCCTTCTTCGCTTCCAATGTATTCAACTTAATGAATTATGCCGAGTTTGTGAGCGATCAGTTTCTGGAAGCACATGTACAGCATTATTTCATGGGACTGATATTCAATCGCGTGCCTTTAATCAAGAAGTGGCATTTGCGCGAAGTGTTGAGTTGCAATGCGGCTTATGGTAATCTCAGCAGCAACAACCAGGTTTTTAATCAGAACAACCATTTCAGCGAGCTCAATAAAATGCCTTATGTGGAATTGGGAGCGGGTATCACCAATATTTTTGATATCCTGCGTTTTGATTTTATTTACCGGGCCACTTATAACGATGCTCAATATATACAACAATACCAGGCTCAGAATTCGGGTTATGGAATTCATAGCTGGGGGATCAAGGTTTCTCTTCAGTTTATGCTTTAAGGGGGTATTGAGGTGTTGACGTGTTGGAGCTTCGCCCTGAAGCGATCGACTGAAAAGGCGATCTGCTTTAGGGGGTGTTGAAGTCGAAGACAGATAAATATTTGAAATCATGCGAAAGATACTGACCCGATTGCTTTTTCTATTTGCATTATTTCTGAGTCATTTGACATTTTCTCAAAGCAAGGAACTTGCAAAATTTATTCTGCCCGGTTATGAGATACGGGATACGCTCTGCGGTGATTTGAATGCAGATGGCAGGATGGACGTGCTCCTTATTTTGAAGGCTCTGGATGAAGATACCCTCCCTGGCGACAAAGTTATGACACGGCCCTTGCTGATTCTGATCAGGCAGGCAGATGGAAATCTGAAGCTGGAAGCCCGCAATGACGATGCGGTTTTGTGCAAGCAATGCGGAGGGGCTTTTGGTGATCCTTACACAAACATGGTCATTACCGGCGATTATTTTTCAGTTGAGCATTATGGCGGCAGTTCCAGCAGATGGACCGATATCGTGACTTTCAAATACAATCCTTCAAAGAAGAATTGGTTCCTTCACAAATGGGGCGGTGAAGTGATCAATAACAATTACCCGGAATCAAATTCCAACTGGCTGAAAACCACGAAGGAGTTTGGTGTCGTTTTGTTCGAAAAATTCAACCGCGACGGTTCGAAATAGACGTTTGGGAGGGCAGCACCTGTTGAAGGCTGATTAGCTATTTCTTTTTCGTCTGGTCCTTCACAATCTTCATCATGTAGCTGAAAGCCTTTCCCATCACTTTTGTATAACTCTTGTCAATAAAGGTGGTGGTGCCTGATTTGTGTTTGGAGAAAAGGCTGAGATGGAGTTGTTCTTCTTCGTCCATGTCGAGAGAAACGGTATAGAGTTGTAAGATGTGTTTGAGTTTGGTGGTGTTTTTCATACTTCCTTATAGCTCGTTAATCAAAAGACTTCGTTGTCCTGATATACTTTATTGTTTGATAGACCGAATCACAGCTATGGCAGTGATAGACAATTGCCAGTCTTTTAACGGGCCAGAATGGAGTGAGACAACCCATGCATGTCTTCCTTTTTGCGTTCGGGCATCTTTCATCTGAGCAAGCTCTTACTGGTTTGCCATAGCGGGTCCCGACAAGGGTTTTTGACATTGTTGTATTGTGAAGACTGCATATATTGCTTTCCTCGTTTTTTGTCGCGTTATAAACCAGACAAGACTGCAGAAATGAGCAAACCAATAGAGTATAAAGTAGCTTGAATTTCAATCAATATATTTTAAAATTTCTAAATCTGTTGATCTGTAAACATTTGAAAGATCAAATCCTGATTCCGATCACACAAACATCATCCACCTGTTCCAGATTTCCTTTCCATTCGGTAAAGAACTCATCCAATTGTTTTAATTGCTCCGCCAGGGGTTGATTGCTGATACCCAATAATTTCTCTTTCAAAGGACGGTACTTGAATTTCTTCCCTTGCGGTCCTCCGAACTGGTCTGCATATCCATCGGTGAAAAGAAAGAACAGGTCGCCTGAACTGGAAGCAAGGGCATGGGTGCTGAAATGTTTCCGGTTGTCATGCTGGCCGATGGGTTGTTTGTCGGCCGCGATCTCTTTCAGCAAACCGCCGGAGATATACCACAAAGGATTGTTTGCTCCGCTCCAGAATATTTGTCCGGTCTTTTGATGAATGGCCATCAACGAAATGTCCATTCCGTCTTTCACTTCTGTGCTTCCTTTTTCAAAGGTTTCCAGAACGAGGTCGGTTACTTTGTCCAGTATCTTTCCTGTATCCCTGCATCCGAACTCCTTTACGGTTCTGTTCAATGCGTTGCTGCATACAATAGAAACCATGGCTCCTGGAACTCCATGGCCCGTGCAGTCGCAGGCGGCAATAAAGATGATGTTGTCCACTACTTCCATCCAGTAAAAATCTCCGGCTACAATGTCCTTCGGTTTGAATAGAACGAAACTGTCAGGCAGATGTTTTTGCACAAAATCAAGCGGCGGCAGAATGGCATCCTGCAAACGCTTGGCGTAAGTGATGGAATCAATGATCTCCTTTTGGTGTTCATCCACCAAAGCCTTTTGACGTTCCACTTCTCCTTTTTGCCGTTCCACGGCTCTTTTTTGTATTTCGATGATGCGTTTTTGTTTGCGTGTGATCTGGAGGGAACGGACAATAATCAAAGAAAATAAGCCAACCAGGATCAGTCCTCCGGCCACGGACCAGATAATGAGCTTTTGCTTTTTGTTTTGCGCTTCCGAAATGGCCATCTCTTTATCATGTATGGACTTTGTCTCGGCTTCTTTTTTCTCAAACTCGTAATTCATTTCTTTACGCACAATCTGTTTTCTGTTTTCCTTGCTGAAAAGGGTGTCGCGTATGGCAACAGAACGTTTGTAATAATACAGTGAACGCAAACGCATCTGTTCCAAAGAGAGCATCTTTCCCCCGGAAGAGTCGGGCAGGGGGGTATTGGATTCCTGGTAGAGGGTCGACAGCAGTTCGTAATTATGCTTTACGCTGTTTGCCGCTTTTAAACTGTCTGTGATGGCAAGGGCCTTGTAAATGCAATCAGAAGCCTTGTTGAAATGCTTTGTAGCTGTGTTTATGGAACCAATGCAAGCAAGCATGATTGCGGTTTTGTGTCTGTCTTTGATTTCTTCAGCCAGTTTCAATGCTTTCTCGTAGTAGTTCAATGCCATTGCATAATTGTCCTGGTAATCATACACCACACCGATATTGCCGAGCCAGTTTGCTGTTACATGTTTGTCGCCAAACTGTTCAGCCATTTTTAGTGCTTTGCCCAGATATTCGAGCGCATGTACATAATCTCCTTTTTCGGCATAAAGAATTCCGATGTTGCCGTTTGATGTGATGATTTCCTTTTGATCGCCTGTTTCTTCGTCGAGCTTCAATCCTTTCAGGTCATAATCGAGAGCCTTGTTATAATCGCCCTGCATATCATAGACAACGCCTATGTTTCCCAGTTCATAAGCCATTCCCAGTTTGTTTCCGGTCTCTTCATTTTTTTTCAGTGCAAGAAAATAGCAATCGAGAGCCTTGAGGTACTGGCCCTGATCCAGGTAAACATTTCCAATGTAATTGTTCGTGCGGGCAACGGCTCTTTTGATTCCTTCTGTTTCCTTCGACTTTCCTGCAATTTCCAATGCCTGCCTGGCAGCCTTCATTTCTTCCGTCAAATCGCCTGACAGCTCGTATGAATTGCATATTCTGTTTAAATGGGCTATCCGGGCAGTATCTTCCTTGTCTGTTTTCAAAAGCGCGCGCAGGGAATCAACTTCTACATTTTGTGAAAAGCAAAAAGGAGAAAATATAAAAAGCGTTGCAGATAGAAGCAGGCGAAAAATTTGTTTCATAAGCAGACAGGAGTACACAATTCCACCATACGATGCCGTAACTTGTTTCACAGCTAAGGCATAATTCCGTTTTATTTCTCAGTCCAGATAACTTTCCCGGCTCTGTTTATATAAACTGTTTTTTTCTTCGACTGAGCCTTTGCAAAGCCTTGGTAAAAATTGTCGACCGAGGCGAATTCAGGTTTAATCACGAGATTGCCCGAAAGGTCGATGAAGCCCCAGTTATTCTTTAATTTTATCGCAGCTCTTCCGTTTTTGAATGACCAGGTATCATCATATTCTTTTTTGCCTGTTTGGGTCCCGGTCTTGTCTATGAAGAAAACATGCTTATCTGTAATCACATAGGCCCGTCCTTCACTGAACCCCAGGCTTCCCCAGTTATACTCTGCCTTGATGACCAACTTTCCCGTTTGATCAATAAAGCCCCATTTGTAGTTAAATTCCTTGCCCGTTTGCACCAATGCCCTGTCATCAGAAAACAGTCCGGCATTTTGAAATTGTGGAGCGATTATCATCTTGCCGGTTTTATCAATGTATCCCCACAACGAATCTATTTTAACAGCAGCAAGTCCCTGAGAAAATGCTGCAGCGCCTGCAAATTGTGGTTTAATAACCTCTTTTCCGTTTATGTCGATATAGCCCCACTTCTGGTTCAGTTCGGTAACGATCTGGGCCGGGGAAACGCCTTCTGAAAAAATCAATTCGCCGTATTTTGGTTCAACTGCATATTTCCCTGTTTTATCAATGGCACCAAACACCGCTTCCTGAGCCATAACCACAGCAATACCTTCAGAAAATGATTCTGGAGAATAATAATATTGTGGCTCAATAATTACCTTTCCGGTGGCATCGATAAAGCCCCATTTCCCGTTTATTTTAACAGCAGCCATTCCTTCAGAGAAAGCCATGGCTCCTTCAAAGCGGACTTCGATTGCTATTTTTCCGGTGGTATCAATAAACCCGTATTTGTCGCCCAGGTTTACCGGTAGTAAAACAGATTGCTGACTATAAAGCATGGAAGATGTAAAACTGAAAAAGAGGATTGCCAGGACCTGGATAAAACGCGGATATGTTCTGGAAAAAGACGGGAAAGGAGGATTTTGCATGATGGTTGTTTTAGATTGGAACAGTTTGGAATTTATAAATGATATGGATTTTGTCAAATGCATTACTTCATTTTTTCAATCTTAACCGTACAAAACAACACCTGATCGAATTTAAGTTCTTTGACGCTTTTTGAAATTTCAAGCCATTCATCCAATGTATGTGATTCCATTCCGATCAGATCGTCGATGATCGTGTCTTTGTCGTAAATTCCCAATGTGATTTTATCACCTTCCGAAATAAAGAAGGGAGTCGAATAATCAATCCATGCTGCAGAAAGAGAGTTTTCAATGGAAGCAGACGTATAGAGGAAGTCAGGCTGAACGGCATTGCTGAGAATTACTTTGAATTCCGGATCAGGAAGTCCGGAGAGTCCGAAATCCCAGTTCTTTCCATGATCAGTGGGTGAAACGCGGACAGCCGTGCAAAGCAAACGAACCTTGTTTGACGGGGGCTTGGAAATGGCGAACTTTTGTGTGGTGACTCCATCTGCATAAACGGTTCTCAGCTTTTCGTCAAAAGAAGTATCTCTCACACTGCAGCGGATAAGATATTGGAGTTTAACCTGACCGGGTGGCAGATCCAGACAGTAATAAGGAACAAAGAAATGCTGGTTGATTTTTGTTCTTACAGAAACAATGTGTTCGGTCTTTTCGGCTCCGGCAAATCCTTTTTGATTAAACGCAGATCCGGTGCTTACTGCACGAACCTGTTTTCCTGCCGCATCCAGAATATTGATTTCAATGACAAAATTAAAGGGTTCCTTTTTGGTGTGTCTGGTGTCGTAACTCAGGAATGAATCGAAGTCGATCGTCACTCCAAGGATGTCCTTGCTTCTCACATCGGGTGTTATCCGGGTATTTGTAATGTAGCAGGTGTCTCGCCAGCTTACGGCAGCTTGCACAAAAGGCAGCAGCAGGAAGAAAGCGGCCAGTGAGAAGACTATTTTTTGCATGTATCTATTGGAATTGGAAAGGGTCTTTCAAATGTAGGTAAAAAAGTGTTGAGGTGTTGGAGTATTGAAGTGTTGATGTTTAACAACAACACGCGCGCTCCGGAATCCATTCGCCCCAACACCCCCTGAAGCAGATCTCCTTTCAGTCGATCGCTTCAGGGCTAAGCTTCAGCACCTGCAGCTCTTTTTCCAGAACCGCCTCTATCTCCGGCAATGATTGATACAGTGCTTCAAAGGAATCGATGATGTAATACTTTTCCTGAAAAACATCGGTACGGAACTCCGAACGCATGATGTCTCTGACATTGAAATTCAGATGCTTTGGTTTGTTGCTCAGGCTGAAGAGGGTTTCTCCCGCAGAAGAGATGATGCCTGCACCATATATTTTCAGGACATTTTCTTCGCGGATCAGGCCAAATTCAATGGTAAACCAATAGACCTTTCCAAGCAGTTCGATAGCCCGGGGATCATCCGCATGTTTTCCGGCGAGCTTTGCCATTCCGATAAAGAAATTTGTATAAGCCTGGTTGCTGAGCAAAGGGACATGACCAAATACATCGTGAAACATATCGGGTTCTTCGAGGTAATCGAGCTGGCTCATTCTGCGGAGCCAGGTAGTTGCCGGGAATTTTCGGATGGCCAGCAGCTCAAAGAATTGTTTTTGGGGAATAATGCTGGGCACCACTTCCATACTCCAGCCGGTAATACCAGTGAGAATCTGGTCCAGTTCATTGAAATCAGGAATCCCGTCGCGGTGAAACCCAACGGTCTTAAGTGCCGACAGAAAGGCTGAAGATGTTTTGCCTTTCAGATTATCCATTTGCCTGTCAAACAAAGTCTGCCAAACCAGGCGGTCCTCATCAGTGTAGTTCTCAAAAATCTGTTTCATGTTGTTTTTGTTTGGAGGTTTTGGGGAATAAAAAAATCCCGGTTCTTCTGGAACCGGGATGCGTTTATCTTTTTGTTGGTTTTAGCAGCAGAGAGAGCAACAGACACCTGTTCCGAAGGAATTTCCGGGATAATAATAGTAAAAGGTGTTTGTTGAGAAAGGTGTCATTTCAGAGTTGTTATAAACAAATGTAACGCAATTTCTGAAAATAAGCATCAGTCATCGCTTAATTGTCAGGAAATCCTAATTTTGCAGCCGAACTCATTCCCGCTGATGGGGAAACCTTTCAGTCCTGTCATCACTGGATAAGAAAAGGGAACAGGATATAACCGGCAAGCCCGACCATTCAAAAATTTTGTATTCGTTATGGCTAAATTTCATTCTCTTAAGATTGCTGATATAAGGCGCGAAACCGCTGACTGTGTTTCCGTTGCTTTTGAACTTACAGAAGCGCTACAGGAAGAATATAAATATATTCAGGGGCAATACCTCACACTCAAATTCAAGGTCAACGGAACAGAAATCCGCAGGTCATACTCGCTTTGCAGCAGTCCGCTTGCCGACCGAGAGATGCGCATTGCAGTAAAAAAGGTTAAAGACGGACTCGGTTCTGGTTTTATCAATGACAAGCTGAAGGCGGGTGACCAGATGGAGGTGATGACTCCGATGGGAAATTTCTATACACCGCTTTCGCCATCAAATAAAAAGAACTATGTTCTTTTTGCCGGAGGAAGCGGAATTACTCCAATGCTGTCTATCATCAAGACCATAATCCAGGCCGAGCCATTCAGCACGCTGATCCTGTTTTATGGAAACCGCGATGTCCAAAGCATTATTTTCAAAAAGGAACTGGAAGATCTCGCCGGAATCAATTCCGGACGCTTCGGATTGTACCATGTTCTTGAAAACCCGACTCCGGGAACATCCGAATTGTATACCGGGATGCTGAGCAAGGAGAAAGTGAAAGCGCTCATGGATAAACACATCCAGAAAAGCAGCGATAACGAATATTTTATCTGCGGACCCGGTCCGATGATGGAAAATGTCAAAGCCAGTCTTCAGGAATTGAAACTGGACGAAAAGCGCATTCATATCGAATACTTTACAGCGGTTCTTGAAGCCGTTAATAAGGCCGAAGCGGCTTCCGCAGGTGTTGCAGATACCTTCAGCAAGGTTACAGTCATCATGGACGGGCAAAGAACAGAATTCGATCTGGCCAGTAACGGAAATGTGATTCTCGATCAGGCACTGGATGCAGGTGTGGATGTGCCTTATGCCTGTAAAGGAGCAGTCTGTTGCACCTGCCGTGCAAAACTGCTCGAAGGGAAAGTAAAGATGGATAACAATTATGCGCTTACCGATAATGAGGTGAAAGAAGGCTTTATTCTAACCTGTCAGTCGCACCCGCTTACGCCCGTTGTCGTGGTTGATTATGATGTTTAGAGCCTCTTTATCTACTAAGTTTTAGCCCCCCGTTATGAGGCTGGATAGGGTATTCTACTTGGCTCATTTTTCTTTTCCGAAGCCCAAGTCGCCGATTTCTCATTAACAATTAGCCGTTAACAATTTATTCTCCTTTTAGCAGCCATTCTCCCCATCCTTTGTACATTTGTTTAAGAGTTTCTCTATTGTAAATCGAAAATAAATTTTCTTGAAAAAGGGATTCACAACAGTATGTGCCGGTATTCTCAGTTTTTGTGCCTTTGCACAGAATCTGGTACCCAACAGCAATTTTGAAACTTTTGCATCCTGCCCGGCTGCCCTTGAACAAACCAATAAGGCCGCAGCCTGGTACAGCCCTACCCTGGATTCCTCAGATTATTTCAATGCCTGTGCATCGGCTGGTGTTGTTGGTGTGCCTGTCAATGCTTTGGGCTTTCAAAATGCACATTCCGGTTCTGCCTATGCGGGAATATCCTGTTTTGGAGCTATCCCGGGCAACAGAAGGGCATATATTCAGGTTCAATTGACAGATTCTTTGGTTGCCCAAAGAAGTTACTGTATTTCATTCTATGTAAGCCTTGCCAATACGTCCGGTTTCGCACTCACCGAACTGGGAGCATTCCTCTCTTCGGCCCAGGTAGGATCTCTCACACAGGCTCCTTTGCCTTTCACGCCCCAGATAAGTTCTCCGGCGCATGTGTATCTCCGGGATACATTGAACTGGATGTTGATTTCGGGCAATTATACCGCTCAGGGTGGAGAGAAATACATCACCCTGGGTAATTTCAGGGATGATGCAAGTAGCGACACCCTCAGGCTGAATGCGCTTTCGGCTGTTTCCTATTATTATATCGATGATGTTTCCGTGAGATCCTGCGACTCGGTCACTACAGCTTCCAGTCTCGTTATTCCCAATGTGTTTACTCCCAATAAAGACCAGGTGAACGATATATTCAAAATTACCACCACCAATATTTCCTTCCTGAATTGCAGAATTTATGACCGCTGGGGCGGGAAAGTGTACGAAATGGTAGCCGATTATGACTCCTGGGATGGCCGCAACAGTACCGGCGAAACTTGTGCGAATGGCACCTATTTCTATGTTTTGAAAGCCAACGGAACGGATGGCAAATCCTATTCGAAGACAGGCTTTATACAATTGATACGCTAAATCAAAACCTGGCGTCTTTTCAGTTTCTCTGCTCTTCTTCCTTTCGCAATCTCGTGCACCGGCTCATTCCAAAAAAAATTAGTGAAGGATCAGAAATATTTATCTTGGCAGATCGCTTTTGCATTCTGATATGAAAACTTACAGTATTCAGACCCTGAAGTCGATTGGATTTTCATTTGTCATTATTGCGTACATTGCGTCCGATCTGAAAATGTATAAAACCCCAATGAAACACCGGTCTTTTTCATATTATTCATTGATCCATAATTATAAGAATTAGCATTCATAATTACCTGCCGGACAAAGGCAAAAATAAGTACACCGAACCTCTATGACTACTCAGGAAATCAGGAAAAGTCCGTTTGCAGAGGCTTTTGATTTTGAAGATATCCGCCCTTATTATGATTCAGAAGCACATGCCGTTCTTCAGCGCATGGCCAAAGATCCTTCATTCGAAAAGCTTGTTCATCATCTCTGGCCCGAAATGCCGATGCAAGAAGCAGTGGCCAAGGCAGGCCGCGTACACAATATCATGGACTTCCAGATGGAATTCATGCATTCGGCCATACGTACTCTTCTTTCGCGCTCATGCACAGGTTTGAGCGGAAGCGGATTTGAAAAACTGGATAAGAACAAAGCTTATTTGTTTGTCGCCAATCACCGCGACATTCTTCTGGATTCTGCCATTCTGCAAGTGATGCTGGTTGAAAATGGATTTCAGACTTCTGAGATCACCATCGGCGACAACCTCATGGAGCCTGGCTTTATAACCGATTTCGGACGCATGAACCGGATGTTTACTGTGCAGCGCGAAGGTACCAACAGGGAGCTTTATGACCGTTCGCGGAAATTTTCGGCATATATCAGGCATACGCTGGTCGACAAACATGTTTCGGTTTGGATTGCACAAAGAAACGGACGTACCAAAGACGGATTGGATCAGACCCAGACCGGACTTTTGAAAATGTTGAATCTCAGCGGCAATGGAAATTTTCTTGAAAGTTTTTCGCAGCTCAATATTGTTCCGGTAAGCATTTCGTATGAATACGAACCATGCGATGCTCTCAAAACCCAGGAACTCTATCTTTCTTCGCTGCACTCGATTTATAAGAAAGCCCCGGGTGAGGACCTGAACAGCATTCTTACAGGTATTATGGGAAACAAAGGACGTATCCATATTCAGGCCGGAGCACCCATTCTGGCCGAACTGAATGAAATCAACAAGTATCCAAACGAAAATGAAAAAGTCAGACAACTGTGTCTGATTATTGATTCCAAAATCCATTCCAATTATAAACTCTGGCCGCTCAATTATATTGCAGCAGACATGCTTGAAGAGGGAAGAAGGTTTGAGAGCCACTACACTCCTGAAGAGAAAGAAGCATTTTTGATTTATGCCCAGTCAAAAATTCAGGGTCTCAAAGGAGATCCTGAAACATTGATCCAGGGTTTTTTGAAAATGTATGCAGGGCCATGCTTAACAGCAGACTTGAAAAAGTATTGAAGTGTTGGGGTGTTGACGTATTGGAGAAAACGGGTGCAGAAGTCTTGTAATAAGAGCGTTCAATATAGCTCATTTTGAGACCTGTTTTTGTTGTTGTTTCTCCATGCTTTTCCCTCGCCTGCGCCGCCTATCGAACTACTTGAACAAAGCCAGCTTAAGGCTCCGGCGGGCACGGTCCATGCCCTCCATGCCCTGGTGAAAAAAATACTTGAAAGGACGCTTCTCCTCCATTCTCCCCAACACCCCCTAAAGCAGATCGCCTTTTCAGTCGATCGCTTCAGGGCGAAGCTCCGACACCTCAACACGTCAATACCCGGTTACCTCTCCAGTTCCACAAACCCTTTGAACTGAAAGGCAGAATTTATATAACTTCCTTTCAGCACATAATAATAGACCCCGCTGGCGGCTTCTTTCCCGCTTTTTGCATATCCATCCCATTTGAAATGAAAATCATCCGAGTCAAAAACGAGTACTCCCCAGCGGTCAAAAATCTGAATGTTGAAGTTGTCGAAACAAGCGCCCAGCTGATCGGTTCTGATTTGAAAAAAATCATTGAGCCCGTCTCCATTTGGAGTAAAAACATTGGGCATGAGCGAATCCATTTTACCTCCAACGGGTCCCTTTACATAAATGGCCAGGTCAAATGCTGTGGTTTTGCTCGGGTAACAGGAATAATCTTTTGCAGTAAAGTGCACCATATAAGGAGCCGTACGGATGTGGCTGCAGTTGGTCCGGATGCACAGATTGTTTTGAGCGGTGCGTTGCGCGCTGTCGGGATCGAATGTTGTTAATGGTTCGGTTGGGGAAGCGGAAAACAATTCTGAGCTTCCCGAAAGCTTTATCCAGTCATTGTCGGGGTCGACTGCTGCAATATTCAGACAGAGGTTTTGCCCGGCTGTTATGGTATAAACCGTATCGGGAGGGGATACAAAAGCAGGTGCCAGATCATTGCTGCAGGGAAGAACCGCCATCTGGACATCTCTTCTTACTTCGCCGATTTTTACATGATTGCGGTATTCATCCACTTCGACACAAAAAACGTAGACTCCAAGGGCAGTGGGTGCAGCCATGACAATTCCGGTATGGCTGTTGATCGTCATCGGTGGTGCACCCCCGACAATATTGAACATACCAAAGGTTGGCCAGGCAAATGTCACTGTATCATAAGGAGCCGGAATGGGAGTTGGAGCAACCGGTGCAAGAGAGCTGGTGTGACCCGCAAGGGGTTTTACCAGGGAATAGACCAATGAATCGCCGTCAGCATCGGTGGCGGCAAAATTGAGAATATTGGGTTGGTTGGCGCACATATAGCCCCTCGGATAGGGACCAAAAACAGGAGAAGAATCATGGATGGATGGATCGGGAAATTCTGCGTAAAAGACCATGCCGGTATTGGAGGGGCCGTTGATGTTCATGATGATCCCATTGCGGCAGCAGCGTTCCCAGCTCAGGTAATAACCGTTGGGGTTGGCAGGCAAAGAGATTGTATCGATAAAAAGTCCTTCCTCCACACAAAGATTGGGCGGACTGTAACACGAATCTCCGAGAATGAGTTTGGTATGCGAAATCAGTTTCATGGAATCGGTCAGGTACAGGGAATCTGTTTTCTTATCAAAAATGCCCAGCGGAAGAGGTACATCAAAGGGGGTGCTGCTGTTACAATCGCGAAAGAAATGAAGGGTAACCTGGAATTTATTATTACCAAGAGATTTAACAGAAATATCTCCCCCTATGATATGGGAAGAAAAGGCTGCATAAGGAAGCATTGAAAGGGCAAGCAAAACAAGTATCTTTTTCATTTTTACATGAGTTTTTCTGGTCGCAATTCTTTATGCGAAATCCTGATAGGGGATCGCTTCTCTTAAATACAAGTACCTGTTTTATTAAGAAGGATCAAAATCAAGTATCGGTTTATTATTAGCATTCGCTTTGTCGTTCATGGGAAGTTCTTGTTGCATGCTGATAGTTTTTTATCAGGAGTATTGAAGAGGTGGATGGAAACCGAAAAACATTCCGGATTTGTTGCCAAAAGGGATAAACCGACGCTTTTTCGAAGCTGTCGGTTCTTAAGACAGATTGATTATCTTTGTCAATTGCAGGAAAAGGAGGGGGAGATTAACCTGTCATTTTTTTGTTTAGCAATAACCAAATATGCTGATGGAACAAATTACCAAAGAACTCGTAGGGATCAACGAGATTTCTGAATATCTTCCGCACGAAGCGCCGATGCTGATGATTGACTGCATCTACCAGTGCGAGGGGCAGGAGATTATCACCGGTTTTACGGTTCGGCCGGATAATATCTTTGTAAAAAATGGTGTACTCCGCGAACCGGGCATCATGGAAAACATTGCCCAAAGTGCCGCTGCCAAAGGCGGTTACAATGTAAAGAAACTGGGAGAAAAACCCGGTCTTGGATTTATAGGTGCCCTGAGCGATCTGAAAATATACTTTCATCCTCCTGTGGGAGAAGAACTCATCACCGAAATTCAGGTGAAGAATGAAGTTTTCAATGTGTCCCGCATTGAAGGCCGGATGATGTGTAACAGCAAACTGGTAGCCGAATGCGAGATGAAAATTATCCGTGCCAAAACGGAGATTAAGGACTAACAATTTCAAAGAATTCCTTCCGCTATCCCCACATCAATCACTGACATTTCAGTCAGCTTCATTCAATAAAGAATTTGATTTTTTATTGTTTTGTCAACTGCCAAGTGCTCCAAAGGAGTCCCTTGGGGGCCAACTTCTCTTCAGTTGCCGTCAGGCTTGGATGGAACAGAGATATCGCCGGTAGTCTTCCCGGCAGCATCCACGAAATGAATCGTGTCGCCGCTGGCCTGGATGATCCGGTCGAGTTCAATCAGGTTTGCGAGTGCCACCTGAGAGTAGTTTTGAGAAGCCATGCCGAAATTGCCGGCCCTGGTCTGCCAGAGTTGTTTGATCAGATCAATGTTTCCTTCGCAGGGATTGATCACATCCAGAGCCCTGGCCACATTGCCGGCGCCTGCATGATAGATGTGAAGAATAAGCAGGCGGTACCAGAGATCGCTGGGGTCATAAGCGACTTTATGATCGTCCAGCATTTTGTTTGCATAAGGTATACAAATGGTACGTATCAGCTTTGCCGCGGCCCAGGCGCTTTTGTCAAAATCCCTTCGCTCATCCACATTCTTATTGATTTTGAGACCCATATTGCGGGCTACACCTTTCATGAGCTGGAAAGAACCCATGGCTCCCACACATGATTTGCCGTTGCATTTACCCGGACTTTCGATGAGCATGATCACCTGGGCATAAAATGGATCCGTATTTTCATTTTCAAAAATGCGGATGCCTTTGTCGATATTGGGCATGACACCTTGAATATTGTAAAAATCGTTTTTGCCCGAACTGAACAAAATGGGTTCTGATTCAGGAATCAGGTATGCACAGCGCAAAGCCGTGCGAAGTGAATCTTTTTTGAGTTCTGAAAGACGGGCGTATTCCTTGACGGTCATCCGGCTCAAAATCATTCTGTTGGAAGCGAGGTTCATGATGCCGCTATCGGGACTCATTTTGATGATTGTTCTCCAGAAACGAACCTGCGACGTGGTATCGAGCCCGTAGCTGTACATTCTTTTATCCAGAATATAAAAGTGAGAACTTGCATCTTTCACGCAACGCACCTCGATCTTGCCCTGAGCTGTTGTTTCCTGCCCGCTAAGCATGCCCAGTTGAAGCATGCAGATTAAAAAAAGTACAAAAGAAGCGGGTTTTATCATAGCCATTTATAAAGATAACAAATCCGGGAAGGAATAAAAAACAACCGGACTGGAACTTGTTAACCATTCTACGTTAATTACTTCAAAGAGTTGTAATTTTGATGAAATCATTTCCGATTCATTGAGCCCTGTAAAAACTACATTCGTCGAGTCTCCGGGTAAAGCCGACGCTTCCGCCTGTGCCGGACTCATGTCAGCCGCGGAGCCCTGGCTGACCCTGGGAAGAAGCTATCAGCAATGCCTTTCACTCATTGAGGATCCATTGTCTGACTTGTATCTTGCAAGACAGGATGAAAAGATAGTGGGTTTTGCAGTGGTCAAAACAAAGGGGCCCTTTGCAGCATATGTTCAGACATTGCTGATCTGTCCGGAATTTCAGGGCACTGGTTTGGGAACCCGTTTCATCTGTTTTCTGGAGGAAAGCCTCTTCAGAAAGCATCCCAATATTTTTATCTGCAGTTCGTCCTTCAATCGGGGAGCATTGAAATTGTACCGGCGGCTTGGGTATGAAGTCATCGGCGAACTGAAAGATTACATCATCTGCGGTCATTCTGAAATACTCCTGCGCAAAACCATTGCACCCATTGCCGGCTTTGAGGAGAAGCTCTCTCCGGACGGTGCCGTGTGAGCAAAACATTGCTTATCTTTGGCGCCGCAATGGACAAATTACTATTACTTGAAGATTTTTATTTTATCCGTGAAATCAATACGAGTTCTCCGGAAAAGATAAGTGCGAAGGTGGAACTCAATGCCGACCATGCCGTCTACAAAGGCCATTTCCCCGATGCCCCGATTGCTCCCGGAGTTTGCGTCGTTCAGATGATCAAGGAAGTGGTGATGCAGCATTTCAGAAGAAACCTGCTGATGACAGAAGCCGGAAACATCAAGTTCATGGCCCTGATGAACCCCAATCACAATCCATTCTTTTATATTGATTACGATCTCAGTTTTCCGGATAAGGACTGTATCGAAGCCTCGGCTGTGGTGAGATGGGAATCCATTACCTATCTTAAATTCAAGGGTAAATTTCAGAACGTAGCGTAAGAAATCTTCCATTCCCGGAAGCTTTTCTTATTTGAGTTCTTTCTTCTTTTTCTCTTTCTCCTTTTCTTTCTCTTTCTTCTTTTCTCCGAACTGTTTCAGGTAATCTTCCCATTTGGAGGTCTTGTAGGCATTGTCGCCATAGAACCAAACGATTGGTTCAAGTGTTTCCGGCGAAAGATAGAAGGGGAGGGAATCTATGGTTTTCATGTTCTCGTCCATGACGATGAGCGTAGGCAATGAAATGCTTCTGTGCGAGAGTTCCATCACCAGGTCATGAAAGGGCGTGCCGTTTGTGCCGCTGTTGAAATATGTTTTTCCTTCATAGTTCAGCGTGTCTTTTGTTTCGGCATTGAGATCGACCAGATAATAATTTTTGCTGATATAGTCCCTCACAAGCGGGTTGCTGAACGTGGTTTTGTTCATCACCTTGCAGCCGTTGCACCATCCGGTATAAATATCAATCAGGAATTTTCGCGGCTGTTTTTTATTCAGTTTCTGTGCTTCGGTAAAACTGTACCATTTGATTTCGGGTTCTTTTATTTTGGATGTATCGTAAAATGCTTTTTGGAAATGGGTCTTGAATTCCTCATAGGCAGTGGTGCGGAAAATATTTTCGACCGAATAAACAAGAATGGGCTCAATCTGCCTGTTATCGAGATAGCCGGATGTGTTGAGCTGGAACAGGAAATTATTGCCGATGAAAATGGTAGATGGATAAGAGATCCGGTCACCCAGAAACTTGATGGCCAGCTGGTGTGTCGAGCGGGGTTCTTTACCGGGGTTGATATATTTTATTCCGTTGTAAACAATGGTGTCGTGCCCTTCTGCATTGAATTTAACGGGGTAGAACCAGGTGTTGATATAGGAAGACAGGTTGGGATCCGAATAGGTTGTGCGCATCATCTGTTTGCACCAGCCGCACCAGTCGGTATAGATATCAACAAGAAATGGTTTGGGTGCTTTCTTGTTCAGCTCAAGGGCTTCGTTGAACGATATCCATTTGACCAGTCCCTGTTCTTCAACTGTGGGCTCATGAATCAGCTGAGCTTTGGCAAAAGGGCTGCAAAGGATAAGAAGAAAAAACAGTCTGAAACGATTGCGCATGCGATATGTGTGGTGTAATTATTGTAAAAATAAAAAAATAAGAGGAATTAGATCCGTTCTTAGTCAATTTAAGGCCCCGATAGCCATCGGGGTTTCATTCTTAATTGGTTTAGAACGGTCTATACCGAAGGACATGACCTTTCTTCTCATGTTTCTTCGGTATATTCAGCGTTTTCGGAATTCTTTGAGATGCCCTTCGACTACGCTCAGGGACCGGCCCTTCGACTACGCTCAGCGAGCGGGTTCACTCCTCCGGTGGTTGAGCGGAGTCGAAACCAGCGGAGTCGAAACCAACGGAGTCGGAGCTAAAGCTTCTCCAGCATCTTAATCACTTCCGGCCTTTTGCGTGAAGAAACCGGAATGGAGGTTCCGTCATTCATGACCAGGTATCCGCCTTCTGTTTTCACAAATTCCTTGATGTATTTGGTATTGATCAGATGCGAATTGTGGACGCGGTAAAAACCATGTCCGCTGAGCAGGTCATCAAAATCTTTGAGGGTGCGGGTGACCAGCATTTTTTTTCCTCCGGCAAAATGAAATTCGGTGTAATTGATACTCGATTCACAACGAAGGATATCGGCAATGTTCACAACATGTATTTTATCGAGCGAGTGAAGCGCCAGTTTTTCCTGTTTTTTGTCCTTGCCTTCGATGTTCTTTTTCAGCAGATCCAGGCTCTTTTCACTGCCGCTTATTTTTTCGGAAAGTTTCTGAACGGCTTGTTTCAATTCGTCGGGATCGATGGGCTTGAGCAGATAATCCACTGCCGAAAAGCGAAATGCCCGGATCGCGTGTGCATCTGATGCTGTCGTAAAAATAATGCGGTAAGAGATATCTTTAAGAATATCCAATAAATCAAAACCGCTGCCATCCTGCATCTGGATATCCAGAAAAACAACATCGGGTTGTATCTTCTGAAGAAGCTTGACGCCATCGATGACTCCTCCTGCTTCACAGATTACTGTCACTTCCGGACACCAGCGCGCGAGATCCTTTTTCAGGGTTTTACGTGCATCTTCAATATCGTCGATGATAATGGCGCTGAGCATATGGGGCTTTTTGTAAAGATAGAATATTTTTTCGCGGCTTACATACACCCCGTTCAAATCATATTTCTCAGTGCTTTTCTCTCTGTTCTCAGTGGCTCCGTGGTAAAATTGTTATTGTTGTATCAATGGAAAAATGGAGACAGGAAAAGGAACGTCCATCTTCCCAAATTAAACATCGTCAGATGAAAATGCCGGAACCGCAATTTGGAAATTGATTTTGATACACGTGGGAATAACAAAATCTATTGAACAAATATTTTTGGCAAATGAAAAAGAACGAATGAAATATTGGAAAATACTTTTGTCAGGTGAAAAAAGGGTACAATCATTGGGAAATGTCACATCGTTTTGAGTAAATGTGGCATCGTCTCAAAGAAATGTCGCGTCATCTCATGGAAATGCGACATCGTTCCAGGAAGATGTGACATCGTTCCGGGGAAATACGACATCATTCCAGGGAAATGTGACATCGTTCAGGAGAAATGGGGTATCGTTTCTTCGAAATGCCACATCTTCCCCTGGAAATGTCACATTGTCTCAAGTAAATGCTACATCGTTCAAGGGAAATGCCACATCGTTTCAGATAAATGGTACATCGTCAAAGGGAAAAGGTACATCGTCTCAGATAAATGTGGCATCGTTCAAAGGAAATGTCACATCTTCTCAGGTAAATGTGACATCGTTCAATGGAAATGTCGTGCCGTTGCGAGGAAATGTCTAAAATCCTGATTCTGAAAGATGAATAAGGCGGGATGCTGAGAAACTGATCTGAAGAAAAGGCACTGTTTAACCTCTTTTTTGTTATTTCTTGCAATAAAATAAGCTTATCGGGGGGGATAATTCCCCGATTTCTATTTGACCGGAACTCTGAATAGTGATCAAGCTATATGCCATTTCTTGTGTTACTTTGATTCCTCATAAACTTATCTATCTTAGTTTAGCTTATTGCCGGGGGCTTTTGAAGAGGGACAAGGATTGCAAGTCCGCTTTATAGGGTTCTCTCTTATTTGGCAAGCATCTGATATTCAAAAAATTTGCAACATGAAATTGATTTTGTTTTTTGTTTTTGCTTCAAGCATTTTTTTTATTTCTTGTTCTATTGAAAAGCGTCATTATCTGACAGGATTTAATTTGACCACAAGTTATTTTAAACACCATCATGAAGATTTATTAATACGGCATTTTCAGAACGCTGATTCAATTCAAAATAAATTCACGAAGAATCATCAACACCCTGTTAATTCAATTGGAAAAAAAATAGTTTTGGTTTCCAAAGAGAAAGTTTCACTTGGTTCTCCTAAAAATTGCAATTTGAAAGAACCAATACTTTTGAAGAAAACCGAAGGCATTGTCCCGATTGGCAGAAGCGAGATTTGTGAAAGGGGATTTGTAAACGGTGTTAACCATTTTGGAAACAAACTAAATAGCAGCACTCCTTATTTAGCAAGCAAATATCAAGAGAATTCGGGCCAATCAATAAATGCATTTGCCCTGGCCAGTATGATTTGCGGAATCGTTTCGATTTGCACTTTTTTTCTTGTTGGTGTTCTTGCCATTTTGGGGATTATAGCGATTGTTTTGGGGTTAAAAGCCATAAAGCAAATGAATTTAAATCCTGATAAGTATAAATCAATCGGAAGGAAGTTTGCCTGGGCAGGAATTATTTGCGGGATTATTGGATTGGTAATTCTTCTTGCTTTCCTCGTTCTAGCGGTTTTGTCAGCACCTCTATAATAAACGCAATCCACGATCCTATGGAAGGGGAACTGTTTTCTATTCTCTATTCAGCCGGAACCCTCAACAATACCTTCGTCCCCGCAGCCTTCCCGCCCTCATCAACAAGATCAATAATCTCAAGCGATTTCAGATCTTTCTCTTTGTTCAATATGTCCAGCCTCTCCTGTGTCACCCTCAGGGCAGTGGATTTGTGATCCTGATCCCGCTGCACACTGTTGTTCTGAGCTGCCTGTGTCCTTCCAATGCCGTTGTCTGTTACCGTGCATTCAAGAAATGTTTCTTTTCTTTTAAACGCAACTGTTATTCTTTCGCGTTTCGTCAGACCCTTCAGACCATGAATGATTGAATTTTCCACAAAGGGCTGAATCATCATCGGAGGCAGAGAGAGATCTTCTGAAAGAAGAGAGTCATCAGCATCGATCTGATAATCGAACTGATCGCCGCTGCTGAATTTTTCGATCGAGAGATAGGCATCCAGCACTTTTATTTCTTCCTCCAATGGAATAAGCGCATTGCCCGAATGCTCGAGAATCATGCGCATCAGCTTTGAAAACTTGGCCAGATAATAACGTGCTGTTTCTTCGTTGTTTTGTCCGATTGAAGCCTGTATTGAATTCAGTGCGTTAAAAATAAAGTGCGGGTTCATCTGAAGACGCAATGCCTTTTGCTCCAGCTCAATGAGCATCTTTTCTGTCTCCAGCTTGTTTCGTTCCTCTTCTGATTTTATTTTCAGCACCTTTTCCCTCCAGCGAAACAGGAGTGTGGCAAAGAGCAGGAAAGCCAGTGCGCATGAAACTACGAACCAGGTTTTCAGCCAGAAGGGTTTTAAAATAACAAAGTGAAGACGCAATGGTTCCTTGTTCCAGACTCCGTCTTCGTTAGCGGATTTGAATTCAAAGGTATAATTGCCGGGAGAAAGATTGGAGTATGTGGCATCATGTCTCGAACCTGCCGGCGACCAGCTTTTGTCAAACCCATCCAGTTTCCATTGGTAAATCACATTTTCGGACGAACTCAGATTGATTCCGTCAAAATCAAAACCAATGTGATTCTCATTGTAAGGAAAGATCAGCGGCAGCATAATTTCTCCCCATTTGCCAACATGATTTGCATAGACTGTTTTTTCAATGGGTTGATAGAAAAGGCTGATGGTGCTCAGATGCAGAATAGGAGCAAGCAGATTTTTTGTTTTGTTGTGCGGATTGTATGAAGTCAGCCCGTTGATGGTTCCAAACCAGATCACTCCGCTGCTGTCTTTGAAGACTGAATTCTGGCAGGTTTCTATACCCGAAAATCCTTCCGTTTTTCCATAATGTTTGATTTCAAGAAGATGCCCCTCTGTATCCAGACTCAATTTATCAAGCCCCGATTCTGTGCCGACCAGAATATCATTCTTGTCTCCGCAAGCAAGCAGATAGACATTGGCGGAAGTGAGTCCGTTTGATAAGTTGAATGATTCAAAATGAAATTGATTGTTTGAGAGTCGAACTCTCGTCACCCCGGCATCGGCGGTTCCGACCCAGAGATTGCCAGATTTGTCTACCAGCATGCTTCTCACCACATCGCTTGCCAGCGAATCTTTTCGTGAAAAGCTGCGTGTGATTTTATCATTCTCAATATATCCAATCCCGTTTGTTTCGGCACCGAACCA
>Ga0207022_10064_pt1 | contig 29185 bp, 33 predicted proteins | sample Alteio_BWMinCont_46_FD_153307 | JGI IMG/M metagenome (GOLD analysis project Ga0207022, IMG submission 153307) | Enriched cells from forest soil in Barre Woods Harvard Forest LTER site, Petersham, Massachusetts, United States -... | ecosystem: Environmental > Terrestrial > Soil > Temperate forest >... | reverse complement strand
ATTGGCGGAACGCACACTGGCTGATCCATCCAAGTAGGGGCGCTGCTGCAAGGCGATATCCACGTTGGGTAGGCCGCGGGTGTCGACAACCTGCAGGTGGAGGTCAGAGGCTTCAACCTCCGCCAAAACCTGCGGTGGGGAGGCGCCAGCCTCGATACGAACACTGTGTATCAGACGAAAGTTCAAAGATGGCGTCACATCAGCGGTGCGGACGATGAAGCCTGCAGGAATGACCACATCGGCATTGTGCGGCTTTGATAGACAGAAGAATACCTCAGCCCGCGCTGCACTGGCACCACGGGGTTTGTAACCCAGCATCTGGGCGTGCGCGAGGATGTTCTTCGGCTGCACAGCCGTTGCCAATCGTGTTTCTCTGGCCTGAGCCTGGATATAGAAGTCCAGGACATCAGCGACGTGCGCAAATAGGTCGCGCAAGATATTGTTCCAGCTAGGGCTCTCAAAGTCGTCCCACTGCGGAAATGCACTTTGGATCAACCGGTTAAGCCGATCTCTCGTCGAGTCAAAATCGAGCCCTATGTAATTGTCTTCGGGGGGTCGGCGCATCTTACCTCTCGAGCGGCGCTGCAAACACCTGCAGACCACCACTCTCGTCAGTGAAAGTTAGATCGACTTGCCAGCATGAATTATCCTGTCGGATACTGCACGCTATCAACTTGAACGCCGGCAGCCAGCGGGCAAAAGCATCTTCGATATAGGTTTGTAGAAGCTCACGCGCCACGCTATCCATAGGTCCATGGCGCAGAACATAGAGTCCGCAGCCAAACTCTGTTCGCCAAGGCAATTCACCGGCATGCCTGGGTGTGGTGCACTCTGTCAGGAGCACCTGGGCAACCATACTCTGCGCCAATGCCGGGCCATCGCCATGGGCAAAGTCACGCTTCCGATCCCGCTGGAATGGGGTCAATAGTCCTATCATATGACGATCTTGGCGACTGCCGCCCGCGTCGTACTCAGCGCCTTAACCACGGCATCGAGCGGCGCTACAATGCCTGTCAAGGGTTGACCCGCAAGGCTACCAATATCCGGCATCTTGACCGGATGCGGAGTCAAAGACATCAGCAGCTCAATGATGCCCAAAAGATGCCCGACACCAGCCAGGCCACGCCCAACATTGTCTGCCTCTTGGCCGATGTTGTGTTGCACACATTCAAAGACATGCAGTAGACGGGCATCACCTAGTTTTTGGGCCACGCGTTCCACCTCCAGCAAGTTCGTCGCCTGCTGTTGCAAATGCACCAATGCGCTACGGGCTTGGGCTATCAGCCGCAACACCGCATCCAGCATGCCGAGCGCCATGCGTGGTCCAGAAACCACCGGGAGTACGTTCAACAGCTTGGAAACCCCATCCGTGATCTTGTCGAGGGCAGCTTTGGCAGCGGCAAGATCGGGCGGCATCTTTGCCAGAGCCCTCAAGACATCCACAATGGCGGTGACTGTTTCGATGGTGGTGAACATCGGCATCAGTGGCGCGAACGCTGGTTGCAGCAGCTCATGCACATTGATATGCTGCAGGGTGATGCCGCCGGGCATGACCACGGTCAGCGGGTCTTCAAGACGCGGAATTTCAATGCAAATATCAAATGCCATGGTTGCTCCTCAGATAGGGTCGGCAATCGGGCGCACCTGCCGGCCCTTGATGGTGATTTGTGCTGCGTTCAATTCAATGGCACCCACGGCTTGAATGACAACGGCAGTTGTTGCCTGCACCAGCACCGTATTGGTTGACGCATCGAGCGTGATATGATCGCCATTGCGCCGATTGGTGACCTTCAACTTTTCCACGCCAGCTGTTTCATCCAGTTCGATGCGAAAGCCAGGGGTCGCTATCACGTAGTTGTCGGGCGGTGTGCGCTGTCCTTCTTGCGGTACTTCGTTGGTGCCTCCCGGTTTGCCCCAATGACCACAAAGGTAATGTGCCGCGTCTAGATCGCCATTCGCAAATAGGATACCCACCTCCGCGCCCAAAGGCGGCACTGCGAAAATGCCGCAATCGGCGGCACCACCACCGGAGGTTCCGAGAGGCCAGGCCCAAGGCCCTTGTGGCTCAACCAGGCCTGGGATGCAGAAACGAATACGGCCGAGGTTTTCGGGGTCGTTACGCATGGTGACATATCCAATATGTAGACCATACACTTTGCGAGCGTAGGTAACGCGGTCACGAAATAGTTCATGGGTCATGGTAAACGGCTCCTTTGATATCTTTCGGTATCGTAAATTTCAATCAGCTGCTTCATGCCAGGCTGGGGAGCTGGTTGATCGTTGTGACGACCTCCCTGCGGCGCCGACTTCTCGGTGGCTCCAGCCCCATCGCGAATGATCTGCAGCTCTGTGATGTAGCCAGCATCCGTGATGGAATGGCAGGCCTGCTGAACGTAGTAGTTGCCACTTAGATAGGTTGATACGCCGCTAAGCCTGACAAGCTGTCGCGCACACAACGTGGGGATGCCCACAAGGCTTACTGTGGCCTCAAATGCCATTGATTCAGCGCTATCAAATCGAGTTGCAGCTTCTGTCGTAGCAGCCTCCAGACTGCCCGCCGAGGATGGGTGGATTGCTGCCTTGGCATTATCCCTTTGGTGTGCTGTTTGATAGCGCTCGGGATCATAGACTTCTATGGCTTGACCGAGGGTGTCGCGGGCAACTGTTTCCGTATTCGCCTTGGCCTCCACCGTGCGGCGCTGCAGAGGGTCTCGGCTGCGTACGGCCACAGACCCAACATGGCGCATAAGATTGGAACCAAATGATATGTCAAGAATGCTCCCGTCTGGTGCTCCGTAGACCAGCTCAACGCTAGGGGCTTGGCTTTTTCGTGGTGCTCGCCAATGAAACCCCAAGCCATCAACAAAGAATTCAAACCCATGTGCTTCAGCCAACCGCTTCAACAGTGCAGCATCGGTTTCCGCTGCCTGCACCACAGTCGATTCCGTCGGCACTTCATCCACATCGATATTTGCCGCAGTGAAGCCATTGCTTTGCGCTATTTCCCGCACCACGGCCGCTACTTTGCGGTCAAGCCAAGCATGCGTCTTGGCGGTTTGGTTGAGAGGTCGCTCTCGGCCTGAGAAGGTTAGTTCCAGTTCCGTAAATCCACGAAAGCCCTCGAGAAAGACCCGCCGTGGGGTAGCCATTTGTCCGGGATACCCCCAGGTCACATCGAGTGCAGCGCCATGGTAGAGGGCGGGATGCGCAAACAGTGCCAGATCGTTATTGTAGGCCGTCACTTTCAACTCGTCCGTGGCGCTGGTCAGCATGGTGTAAGAGAAAGCCACAATCCGATGCTGGAGGCTCCAGACCGCGCTGCTATCGGCATCGGTCATACGAATGCCAGGGGCAGACTGTTCTTTCATAGGGAGCCTCCAACGAGGGCCGTCACCACCCGCAACGGCGGCACAATGATATGGTGGCGGTCTTGCCAAAGAGGTGTGAGAGGGTCGACCACCGGCTCAGGTTGAAAATCCGCCAAAATCCACCAGAGGCCACTAGGACGTGGTAATGGTGCAAAGTAGTGTCCCGCCAGCGACCACAGGCTGTCGCCCTGCACCACAGGATGAACCAAATTGTCGGCATGAGACTGATAGCGATAGGGCTGGCGATCAAACAAGTAGCGCCGCCCTAGTTCGTCGCGAGCCGCTTTGCATGCGGCATATCTGGAGTTGCGGAACACCACCATCAATGTTCCTCCTGGGCGGAGTGGGGCCTCCGGCGGGCTTCTTCCAAAGTCATTTGCGCGGTGTAAACCATGACACGACCATCACTGGCAAATTGTTGATAGGAAAATTCCAATTCGGTAACAAAGCCCTCAAGCGTTAGCACCTGAGGCCAGATCAACAGCAAACGTGGAGGGCACGCAGGTCCGCGTGAAGCAGAAGGCATGGTGAACGCCCGCAAGAACCTGCGAAATTGGTCGCTATCATGGGCAGCAGACGTCGCCCTATCGACATAAAACCTCAGCTGCGTCAGTTTGCGATTGTCGGTGCCAAGGTAGTGCATAACCTGGTGTGACAGCGCATAGGGTTCTAACCGAGCATAGCGCACAGAATTTCGCTCGGTCAGAGACTCTGGGTTGAACTGGCAAGCAAATCTCTCCGCCGTGTCCACATTGACTAGAGTGCATCGCACCGGGCTGCTACCCAACATCAGTATGCCCTCAGCGGCGCATAGTGTCGCGCTGCTAGATTTTCATTGGCTTTGCGCACCGCTCGCGCCACAGTTTCACCGTCGATCTGAACGTTGACCGCAAAAGATTGCGAGGCCGGTGCTGGGGTCAACGGGGCATCGGTCGTTGAATGCTGCCAGCTAGGCTTCGTTGATTGCCTCGCTTGGGGCGGAGAGTGGAAGGTTTGCGCCGGCAAGATGGGCTGATTGCTTTCAATAGCATAGCTTTTGCTGTGCAGCGGCATGGGTTCTTCAGGTCTTGCCATCGAAGTTGGAACGGCCCACGCTGGAAGTTTCTGAATGAGGCGAACGACATAGCTCCAGGCCGACTGAAACGCTTCACGAATCGAGCGCGCCACGTCTGCGGTACGCTGCTGTACAGCCGCGAGGCCGAGAAGCATTGCATCAAAGCATCGCAATGAAGTGCGTTGCAAAGCGCTCATGAGATTGGCAGTAGTCATAGTGCTCCACCATTGTGTGAATTTCCTTGACCCACGCTGCAGCATTTCGTCAACCTCGGCTAATCCGGCGAGAATCGCATTAAAAGCGAGCAGCAATACATTGGCAAAACGCACCCCGCCTTCTACGAACAAGATGAACACCCCCAAGAGCCCAGCCGTGGCGGCTGCCACGATAGCAAGTACATCACCGATGGCGACGGCAACCCGCCTCAGGGACGTGAGGGCATTGCCAGAGGGCCCCACTATCAAAGACAAGAGCAGAGCGGCTTGCTCGCCCAACCGGATCAAACAATTGCCCAGAAATGCGAAATACGGCCCGCAGATCTTGACGGTGCTAGCAAATCCCTCTTTGATGCCATCCCAAAGCTGAGACAGCGCATGCCAGGCCTTAAAGCTTCCGACAACCAAGCGCTTTACCAGAAGATGGTGCTGCATATTGAGTGCTTCGAGAGTGCTTCCCTGCAATGCGCCGGTATCGAAAATCTGGCGCAGCCCTTCCCAATAGAGCCCGATTCTCTTGCCGGGACCGTCCATCAAGGTTGCCATCCCGCCGGCGTTGGTCCTATAGGCTGCGGCCAATAGACCAAGCGCCGCGACGATCGCAAGAATGGGGAGCACCGCTGAGCCCAGTGCGAGCACGGCCTTGGCCGCATGACCTGCGGTGCCGCCAAGAGCGACCGCCACGACTTTATTAAGTACGGCCAACGCCCGTCCGGCTAACAGAGTGCCAACCCCCAAAGTGATCATTGCGGTCGCTGCAAGAAATACAGCTCCGGCCACCTTTTTGAGGGGCATTGGCATGGCCACCATGATGGACAGCACCTGGTTCAGCGCCCTGGTCGTGAAGGCAAGGGCTGGCGCCAACAGCTCACCGAAGACTTCTCCTATCAACGTAAAGAACGCCGAGATACTACCCATCTGCAGTGTGAGTTGTCCTGCGAAGTTGTCGTTGTAGCGGTCGGTGAATGTCTGTGCCGCGCCAGCCGAGCGTAGCAACTCACTGCGCAAAGCGGCGATGGCGTCACGGCCCTTGTAGGTTGTTTCAATGCCATCTTTCACCGAGGTAAAGCCAGCATTTAAGATAGCACTGAAAGCTGGAAGGCCCTCCTCACCGAACATTTTCTTGACCATGGTGTTGAGTTGCAAAGGGCCCAAATTCTGCGTCATGTCGCCAAAGTCTTGGATGATATCCAAGATAGACCGCATTTGCCTGGTACGAGGGTCGACAATCTGCACACCAAGGCGCACCAACATCTCTTGGGAACGGGCATCGGCCCCTACGGCATAAATCGCGTTGCGCAGTGAGGTTGAGGCCACGTCGGCAGAGATGTTGCGATTTCTGAGCAGGCCCATACCAATGAGAATGTCGTCAAGACTCTGGCGAAATTGCACACCTGCTTCTGCTGCGCGGGACAAACCCACGGCAAAGTCTTTGGCCTGAAAGTTGGTCAACATTGTTGTCTGCACCAGCTTGTCGGTTACCTCCGCGGCGCGATCAGCTGCCCACCCATACGAGTTAAGTGTGCCGACCACCGCTTCAGTTGCTTGATCTACCGTGAGCTGACCCAATGAAGCTGCAGCCAAATCGAGCGATGGCTTCAGGGTGCGAATTGCCTGCGAAGCGGTTTGGCCTGCGGTAGCCAATGAAATGAGGCCATCGACTGCCTCCTTGGGTGAAAATTGGGTAGCAATGCCGGCCTCCATCGCGACATCATGCAAGCGCTGCATGTCGGTTGTGGTAGCGCCCATCGCTGCACCCACCGCCGACAAGCCCTGCGTAAACTTGCGCGCGTAGAATGCCGCCCCAAAGCTCGCTCCGAGCGGGGCCAATTGGGTGATCAACGTCCTGGCGCTGTTGCCAATGTCGCTGAACGCCTTCTGCAGTTGTTTGGACCCGCTGGTGACGCTTTTGTCCAGACTGTCAAAGTGTCGCTTAACAGTATCGATGACCCCACTGGCGGCATCGTGAGCGCGAAGAATAATACCAATTCCCATGCTGCCGCCGTTAAGCGCCATGGCTAACCTCCTCCCTGCACAGCGTGGGCTTCATCCTCGCGCTGTTGCGCCATCCGCTTAAGCCACCATAGAATGTCGCATACTGGCATGCCCATGACATCTCTATAGCTGAGCTGAGGGCCCGATCCGCCATGTTGATGCCAGCACAAGTGAAACGCCGCTTCACGCCATTCCTCCATATCTACGGCTGGGAAGACGCTCGGCTGCGCCGGTCCGCGCTCGGTAGCCAAAACGTCTTGGTAAAAGGGAGCTCAATCTCCTGTTGGTCAAGGCACCGCGGGCACTCGATGGTAATACCCGTTTCTACGCCGCAGCCCGAGGCATCAATATCACTGAGCAACGCATCGATATCGCGGCCTGGAAGCTGGTCAAGCGTTTGGCGCTTGTTCAAAGGGTCAACGCCATCGATTTCGATCACACAAGCATCGAGTGTTGCCAGCTCAGTATCCACATGGCTGTTGCGCTGCAGGCGAGCGATATTTTGTACGTCCACCCCGGTCAGCAAACGATAGACCACCCGTTGACCTGATTGCGGAAGAGTCAGAGAAAAGCGGTTTCCCGCGGCAAATGCGTCTCGACTCCTTTCGGAAAAATAGCGTATGGGTAGCGCACGGAGATCAAGCAACCAATCGATGTGCGCTCGGCATGCCGGATTGCTGCACGTCACCCGAAAAGCATAGTCAGCCCCAAAGGTTTGGCAACGAATCTGGAGCAAAGCAAACAGCCTGTCGCCCGGCAGTGCGTTATCCCATGAGAAGGTGCTGACATCGCACTCATAGGGCCCCACATCCGTTGCCTCGAGCCAGCAAGCTCGCAGTAGCGCACCGTCGGCGCTAGATTGGCCGTTTTGCGGCTGCCGGTTGAGCAGGCGCATTTCCTCAAACTTCATGCCGCGAATGCGACCCTGGAGCCCCGAGGGGCAAACAATATCAATAGAATCAGGCAACATCTTGGCGTCCTCCGCTGCTGCTAGATGACGAAACTTGGGCTTGGAAATAGTCGATGGCCAGCGCCAGCTTGGTGATCACCACCTCATCGCTGGTGTTGTCCCATTCGCCAGCGGTGAATTCGATTGGAAACGCTCCATAGACATTCCAGCGCAGTAATTCACCACCAGAGCGACTGAGCTGTACGATACTCAGATCGCGCTTGAAGTGCGGGTCTACCTGGCCAATGCCTTCGGCCAAATCAGCCACTTGGCTAAACCAGTTGTACATCTGCAGGTCGGCTGTGGCGCCACGCTCCAGGGTAATGTTGTCTACTTTGATTCGCCCAGGCCCCTTGTGGGCCAAAGAACTCCCTCCCTCGTAGTGCTCGCGCAAGGTCACCGAGGCCTTTAGTTCGCTGCACTTTTCAAAACCTGAGTAGCTCAAACCTGGAACTTCCACCACAAAACGGTGCCTGTCGTGGAAGGATCTGGGTGTTCCAATAATCGGCATATGAATTTACTCCTTATCGTTGGCGGCGCCGCCAAGGTTGATACTTAAATGCACCCAAATGAACTCCGCCGGTGCGGCGAAGCTGAGACCGACCGCCATCTCCAACGTCGCGGTCCGAGTGGGTGGAACCATGTAGATGGAAAATGCTTCAGATGGCTTGTTGCTGGCAAAGGCGCCATGCCGCATCTGTTCGACCAGATAGCTGCGCATGGTGCGATAGGCTTCCGACTGCAGGGCGCTATTGAGTGGGCGATGGCGCAGGTAGTCTAGCCGCAGCCGCAGATCCCGTTCGATATGACTGGCTCCGCGTCGCCATGCCAACCATGGAAAGTTGCTAGATGGCGCCAACGTTCGTGAGCCATCGATGTAGAATGGCCGCCCCGGAGCGGTGGTCAAAGGATTTACACACACGGGGAAGACCAAATCGCGTTTGGCTTCCTCTAAGGTGTCGCTATGATCGAAGCCTACAACCCCCAAAAGCCGGCCTGCCTCTAATCCTGCAGGAGGCAAGTAGACACCTCCCGCCGCGTTGCCGACGAGGCGCGCAATGGTACCGGCGATAGCACCACTCGGGGCAGCTGTGACAACCCCAGCGCCTTCTGGATTGGCCACCAGTAGCCGCGGCCAATAGATGCTGCCATGGGCGCTATGGTTAAGGAGTCGAGCGTCATCGGCAACATACTTGGTAATATCTTGCGCAGAAGCATGGCTTGGCGGGTCAAGCACGCTGTATACACTACCGCCGCGGGTCTCCTCGCAGTAGGCTAACAACGCACGATGCACATCCTGGGTGCAGGCCCCAGGAATGGCCACCAGTGAGAGGTCGAGAACTGTATCCAAAGCATGCAACCCCGTCTTGCTCGCTGGATGACCTATGTAGTCAGCGTCGGATAGCTGAGCCAGACCATCATCGCCATCTATTAAAGCAACCGCCTGACGGCCCTCAGCAAGGCGGGCATCTTGGACGCCTGGTTTCATCCTGATGAATCGAGATTGGGCATTGACCACATGGAGATAGTAGCGAGCGGCCTTGGGGTTGTTGCTGAGCCCAGAAAGCAGCTCCCGCCGGCGGCCACCCGTACCCACCTCGATCTCGATGTCGTTGCCTGAGTTCGAGACATCAATGCGCAGTGTATTGCCAAACGCTCCCGGATAGCGCGCTGAGATTGTGGCGAAAACGCCTTGCTCCGCGGCCACATCTCCTTGTGCGGCTTTGGCTGCCATACTCTCGGCATCGTTTGCAGAGGCATAGTGGCAAGTTCGCACAACATAGAGCTGACGACCGCCATTGGAAAAAAACAATCGAGCCGATAGGGCCAGCTCAAATTGCCCAAGATATCCGCCAAATGTTCGATCAAATTCCTCAAGTGAGGTGCAGAGCGTGGGCACGCCTATGGGCCCCCAGGCTGCCGTTCCCACAATGCCAGTAACCGACGATGAAAGCGCCGGGAACAGCCGGAACTTGGGCGGTTCTTCAGTTAGCAGCACTTTCGAAGACAAAAGCTCAGCCATTGTTTCTTCCTTCCGCGCGGATGCGAACTGTGTCCACGGCTTGATGCAGGCCTTGTGGTTGAGCCGATTCGAAGTCAAAGCCACGCACCACAAACCCACACGAGAAGGCCCGCACTCCGTCAGGTCCTTCCAGTTGGGTGCGGGTCTCGCCCCAGGGGTCCAACTCCCAGCGAACCTCGCCCAAACTGGGATGGGCAGGGTCTCGTGGCATCGTTAGCCAGTCCTGATGGCGCACAAAGTGGGACGCTGCACTCAAGAGGTTCAACAGTTCAACGGTGCTCGCGGCTGCCCCAAGAAGCGTGAACGATAGATCCACCGTGGAGGGTGGGCGATAGTGCATGAAGCTACCGCGACCATCTGCAAGCTCCAAGCTTTCATGGGTGATATAGACGCGATTGGTTGCAATGTCTGGGCCGGTCAACACCAACGCTGGGAGCTTGGCCATCGCCGCTGTTTGCAAATCCCCCTCTCCTGGGCCGGCGTAGTCAACAGCGACGGTCATGCTCACATTTTCCAGCAGGTGGTGCTTGAGCTGGCGCAGCAGTGTTCGAATGAGCCGGGTTAGTTCACTTTCTTCTGCCAAGGCCGCGCGGCGATAGGCATAGCATTGTGGCAGCAGCACGCGATTTGCATTCGACTCCAAACAGATATCCACTGTCCCCGCCGCGTGTGCAGGTGCTTGCACATAGCAGCGGCTGTGCGACTCTCCGCTGTCGACCGCCAGGACTCGCGCTGGTATCTCGCCAAAAAAGACCTGCGCCCGCTCAGAGAAACCATCGCCTTGCAGCAAGACTACGTTTCCGCCAGCAACCGAGCCTACTTTGGGATCGACACTGACCAACTTCATTTGCTTTTCCCCCCACCGAAATTGGCAATGCGTTGTTCAAAGCGTTGGCGCAGGCCTTTGACAAAAGCATCGCGGGCCGGCCGCAAAAATGGGCGGGCGGGAACCCGTGTTACAATGTATCTAGATTTGCCAGTTGCGCGCGAGGGTTGGTCGATGCCCGTCTTGCGCAGCATGGCCCACAAAAAACGTCGCATACGGGGTGTGACCCGAATAACAATAGGCCGACTGCCAAACTCTTGGACCTCAGCAATGTCAACCATCTTGCCGCCAGTGCGGCTGCGGGCTTTGCGCAGAACGCCGACAAATGCCTCGCAACCCTTTGCTACCACTGCGACGCTATTTCTGAGGTCGGCGCGCACCATGAGGGTCTTGCTGCCACCAAAACGCTTTAACTTGCGGGCGACGAGCGTCAAGGGCGATAGCGCAGGGCGAAAAGGTAAGCCACCCGGAGCTTGTTGGGTAATCCCTTGAATGATGTTCTTTCGCAGTTCATGCGCCTCTTGAAAAAGTGCATGCTCAACGGCCTGCGGAAAATTTCTGTGGGCATCAGACAATATCTTGACGACTTGCCCCCAAGCGCCTGACTTGAAAATCGTGATCACACAAACCTCCTGACCGCTTGACTACGGTCTACAAACAACACACGCAGCAAATTGGCTTCGCTGACGCCACGACCTAGTCCATAGCTTAGCGGACGCGCCTCAACAGCAAACAGCCCTGGGGGATTCGCATAGCGATGTAAACTGTGACCATGCAGGGAGAACAAGCCAGACAAGCGGTCTCCCACCTTGGGTGTGCGAGCTCTCGCCAAATCGATTTGGTGAAAGATCAAGGCCATCTGTGTTCTTGGGGCATTGCCGTTGGCGTGCATGTCCAGTGCTTCCGTTTCCATAGGCTCTACCTGGCAGGGCACCCGCCAGGCGGCACCATCTGTGATCGATGAGACACTTGGCCCATCGATGCCAGCGGCGTGACGCATTGGCTCTTTAAATTCGGGGTCCTCCAGTGCCGGTACGAATGGGCAAATCTCTGCGAGCACCGGGAATATGAGACGACCTCGCACTATGCGGCTCCTATGCTTATGGGCTTTCGATACGCCAAAAGAATGGCATCCACCTCAGGGTTACCGGTTAGCGGTCCATCACCTACTGATTCCATGCGATAGCTTTGATCGCGGGTACGCTCTTCAACCAGACGCCAAGGAGCGCGTACAGAGTAGGGATCAGCAAGCTGCGGCAGGTATTGCAGTGCCAAGAGGACCGTAGCTCGGCGAATGTCGCGCGGAGTGTCTCCGTCTGGCGCATCCTTGGTAGCAATGGTGTAGCCCCAATGCCCGTCCAACCAGACGTTTTCACGTCCTTTCGGAAATGTCCCCGCCCTGTACATTACCATGGGGACGTGGAAACCAGACGCAGCCGGCGGTGCAAATGAAAAATCTTTGGGCGAGTACAGGTTTGAATCGATGACAATGTTGGCCAATCGAATCGGCGGCACGGGTACTTCCAGCGTCGCATTGCCTCGACCCGATAGCGCAAAAATCGCATGGCGTGGCTCGAAGAACCAACCGGTGGCGCGTTCAATCGAAGCCATCGCATTTTGAATGGACTCGGTGACGCGATCATCGCTGGCACTGTCGACCGAGACCCCCTCAGCGCGTATGTCTGCAACCGTTGCGTACATCAACCAACATCCCTGGCTTTGCGAGTAGAGCGACTGGGCGTTTCATTTGTATCCACCGGCTCCTCTGCGGCCTTGGCAATACCAGCCTTCACAGCTTCCTCTTCGGTAATCACCTCGAAAGCAAGCGGCGAGCGGTTGTCGCGATAATTCTCTCGCACCTCCCGCAGCTTGTCGGCGAGGTCTTCTGAAACGGGGCGCCAAGCCCCTGCATCAAAGCGCGTGCCCCCAAGCATGAACACCTGCATTACATAGTCGTGCTGCGGGTCAAAAGGCTTCAGTCGTGCATAGAACGTTGTCACAGTGTCTTCTCCTCTCGTCTAGAGTGTTCAGTGAGATGCCGCCAGCGCCGAGACGTTAACCCCTTGAGCGGTGGCCTCGGGCTCCGAGAGCACCACATCGAATCGCATGGTCGTCACCACTTTCACCGTGCCCTTGGAAATATCCTCGGCGGTTTTGACGCGAATCTGCCGCCAAATGCCGACAAACACATTCTTGGGGTCGCAGAGCAGCACATGTGTCTGATCCTGATGCGCCCCCAGATTCTCCGGAAACAACGGTACCGACATGATCGGCAAGCCAAACGCCATAATCGGCGTTCCCCCCTCCAAGAACTTGTCACCCACCGCGGTGGCTCGCTCGGCCAGCGTGCTGCGGTAGTCCTGCTCAGCATTGATGCCGGTGAGGAAGCACATCTTGTTCTTGTTGCGCTTTTGCTCCGCCGGCAGAATCTTCAACAGGTTGGACAGCAAGTCCTTGTTGATCGCCTTACCCTGTGCGTCGATAACGTGGCGACGCGACTGCACCAACAGGCCATCCATAGTCTTTAGAAATGGATCTGCCGATTTGGTGTCGCCATTGATGATCAAATCCTCTTGGTCGCGAGCAATCGCCTCCGCCATCATTTGCATGATAGTCTGCTGAAAGGTGCCGCCCTCGATGTTGTCCTCCAAGGTCTCATAGGTGATATGGGTCTCCGCCTTGAATAGCTTGGCATCCAGCTCAATCTCCGCAAACGACGGCTTTGCGTAGTCATCGGGATGCAGTGCCACCGCCTCCCTGCCGGCGCGCAGTACGCGGTCGGCCATTTTGATCTTGGTGTACTGCTGCTTGGGCGCCTTCATCGGCACCATGGTCACGCGTGACAGCAACACGCTCTCTTTGGCGAGCATGTGCATAAACTGCTTGGCCTGAGCCGGCAACAAAATGCCACCATGGTCAGTCATATCGCCTACGGCGATTTCTGCCTTGCGCAATACCGTTTCATTACTCATCGTCATGCTTACGTTCTCCCTCGGCCGTTGCGTGCTTCTAAGGGGCGGTTCATATCAAACGGCCAGCCCTCATCAGCGGCAGCCACAGAGGGTGATTCCGTGGTCTGGCTATGGGGTAAGCCAAAATGTTTCTCGAGTTGGTCAAGTCGCTGAGCCATTGCTTTGCTTATGGCCAAAGTGTCGGCTATCTGACCCCCCTCTTTGTCTTCATTGGCCGCTGGCTTGGCCACAATCGCAATCGCGGCTTGCAAAGCCTGAACTGCTTGGGCCAGCAGAGCCTCGTGATTTGGTGCGGGAGCTGGGGCCTTATCCGCCAGCTCCGGGGCTGCTTCTGTGTTATCGTTTGACACAACATCTCTCCTTTTTGCGATCAAATAGCGCCATTTGTTGGCCGCGGCATCAACGAGCGACACCTCGTGTGCCTGCATGTTGACCAGCCTTCGGCGTGGCATTTTGGGGTCTTCTGGTTTATCAAGGCGCTTGGTCACAGCTGCCTCCAAATCGATACATGCGGCTTTACCTCCAATGGAAAACCCAGTGAGTTCTCCCGCCTTGACCTGTTGCCAAATGTTCTGGTCGTCTATCCGCACTGCCATGAGCCAGGTCCCTTTGCGCACTGTCACATGTTCCAGGCGGGCGTCGACCGGAAGAATGTAGCTTTCGAGGATTCGCACCGAGTCACTGGCCTCGTAGCGATGCATGAGTCCCATGGTGCGAAAGTTGGCCATGAAGTCGTGGGCAGCGCCGCGAACGGTTTCGGCATCATAGATATCGCCGTGGGCATCCACGACGTCTGGCTCAAGAACCACCCCGAGCAGATAGCGCTCATCAGGCACCTGCTTGACAATAGCCACAGCCTTCTCAAAAGCGAACGGCTCGCCGGGCGGTGGTTCTAGAGTGCCACCGTAGTTGGTGACGATGGCCGTTGCCAGAAGCGGTCGACCGCTAATTCGAGGGGACACCGGTGCGTTGCGCTGAATGTAGTGCTGGCTAACCTGAAAGCCAGCCCGCGCACAGTTGCGTATCAAGTTGCCGCCGGCGCCATAGGTTAACAGGAACCGGCCCTGCAGGCCCTTGAGAACCTCGAGAAAGCGTTCCTCGTCAAAGGCGCCTTCACCAACCCCCATATTGGAGCCGCAGTAGGGCGGGTCAAAGAAGAACACCGTCTCGGGACCATCGTACTTCTCCACGATGGCCTGGTAGTCACCAGCTTCGATCACGGTCTTGCGCAGCCGTGTCACCCCTGCCTCCAGTCCCCGAGCAACCCCACTGCCGGCTCCTTCGCGCGTTGGGTCAAAATGGCGCCGGCGCTTCAAAAAGGAAAACTTGGCGCGATACAGAAAGGCGTACAGCCAATCGCGGGGACCAGTGGCGTCATCTACCTTTTGAAGGGAGTCAAATTGCTCCCGCTTGCCGACCCACGACGCCCCCCGCAAAACAGCCAGATCCTCTTCACTTAGGGATTGAGCCGCCCTGAAAGCCCGAACGATATCCGCATCGGCGTCGCCAAGTACTTCAACCGGCGACGACGCCTTTGCAAAAAAGACAGCAGCGCTGCCGGCAAACGGCTCAACATAGACCTGATGGGGTGGCAAGAGTGCCGCCAATTGCTTGGCGATGCGTGTCTTGCCTGCGGGCGAGGCCCACAAGGGTCTCGGAATCGTCTGTACTTGGTGCTGCATCTACTTATTATATGGGTGTCGAGTTTTGGTTTGTGACAGGAATGGCGGCACCTGAACTTCTTCAGCTCGGTTCTGTAGCACAGTGTGTAAAAAAGTTCTTGGCTCCCGGATCAAATGGAGCTAGACGTCCGCGCATGCAACTGCACGACGCAGTATACCATGATCTTGTTACAAACCCTGAATTGGCAGGGGAGATTTTCCTGGAGATCGACGCCCCTTGGAAGGTGGACGTCGACGTTGAGACGATTGAGTACCTGAGCCCCAAGCTGCGAACTCCCAATTTGGGGCTTCGCATCGGCGACCTCATTTTTCGTGTGAGATTTCGCGACAAAGGGAAGGAGTCATATCTCTGCGTGTCGATCGAGGTTCAATCGAACCCGGTACGACTCATGGGAGCGCGAGGTGGCGGCTACATCTGCGCTCTACATCTCGCCCTGCAAGAAAAACACCTAGTCGACGGCAAAAACCCGCCTGCAGTTAGCGTGGTCCTCTATCGGGGCGAATACCGTTGGACTGGGAAGCACGATCTTCACAGCCAAATTGCCTTGTCTGAAGGCCACCCCCTTTGGAGCGACCAGTGCCAGCAGCGCTTTTGGGTTGTTGATCTGCGGCGCTACAGCGCGGAATGGGCCATCCAGTGCAACAAGGCCTTTAGCGTCCTCGTCCTGGTGGAGCAGGTGAATAACGCCGACAAGCTAAACACGGCGAGGGACGTGCTGCAGAGCGTCCTCCGCCAACCCTACACCCGCAAGCTAAAAAACGCTCTGGTGGTGTTTTTTCTAGCGGCTTTTTCCCAGCCCGGTACTAGAATGTTAACCGAGGCTGATGTCGAAAACCTTTTGTTGGAGGAGTTGCAGGTCATGCTTGCTGAAAATGTTGAACGGTTGCATGAGTCCATGCGTGAGGTGGGTAGGAAGGAAGCTCGGCGGGAAGCTCAAGAGGCAGTGGCTAGGGCTGAGAAGGAGAAGCAGGAGGCCCTGCAGCGCGAGAGACAAAGGTCCGAGAAGGAGAAGGGTAAACTTGAGCTCGCTTTGCAGATGGCCGTTGTGTCTGTCCTCCAAGCCCGCTTTGGCTCGCTTGGTAATCGATTTTGGGACGACTTCTTGGCCCATGGCAAGCAGGCTTTAGATTGGGAGCACGTATTGGCGGTGATCAACCGTGCCAAGACGATTGACGACCTCAACATCTTGAAACCAGGGCGCCGGTAGTCCAAGCTGGCCGCTGCCAGCGCATGTGACTAGCTGCAGCGGTTGAACCAATCCGCCAAGCCCCAAGCATTTGCGTTCACCTCTTGTTTCCCATCCCAGTCCTCATCATCGTCATAGTTCACCGCGGCACAAGCCGCCCTCAAGGCATCCAAGACCTCCTTGGTCTCAGCGGGTGAGAGGTGGACTTTGGTAACGCCGTTGGCGGTGTGATCGTATAACCAGATGGTATGCGGCTTTGCATGGTGCGTCATGTAACCCCCTTAGTTCGCCAGGGGGATACTTCATTTCTGCGGCGTTGAGAAGCCCATTGCCAGTGTTTCTCTATTTTCATCTCCCCCGAGAGCGTGCCAAGGGCACCGAGGTCATCTTACGAGTGTAGAATCGCCCCAGCCTTGTCTTGCCGAGCGCGACTTTCCGCGACTATGGGCTCGCAGGCTTCGTTCAAGGCTACGAGGACTTCGCAATATCCTGCCCCAAGGGAAAGGAAGCGGCTTCGGCACGTCTGCAGCCAGGATGGGAACCGCAAGTCCATGCGCGAGCTGAACCAGAATGGCGCCAAGACCGCCGACATTGAGCTCCGCGCACACGTGATTGCGCGCGATGGCATAGAAGGGCATCGAAGGGTGTTCTGCGTCCGACGGCCTCTGGACGAGGGCGAGCCCGCCGGCCGCCGTCACAGCCACCAGCCCGCGCGCACCGTCCTCACCGCCGCCGGTGAGTACAACGCCCACCAAGCGGGGCCCGTAGGCCAACGCTGCCGATGTAAAGAGACGATCTACCGCCGGCCGCGTATGGTGTTGCTTGGGGCCTCGATCGAGGGCCACGTGACCGTTCGCGAATGTCATATGGCAGTCTGAGGGTGCAATATAGACAATACCTCGAGTCAGGGCCTCACCCTGGGCGGGCTCGATGACTCGCAGTGGCGTCTTGCTGCCAAGCATGTCCGACCAATTTGCCGGCGACTGCGCACCGCGATGAATTACCACACCGACGAAGGCGGATAGATCTGCTGGAAGGTGCGAAAGGACCTCCCGGACCGCTTCAATTCCCCCCCCTGAGGCACCGATAACGATGACGTCGCGCGGTATTCTCTCCGTGTTGACCGTTGTTCCCATTGGGGCCACTTTGGTGCGCGCCGCCCACATTTTGCAAGGGCTAGACGGATGCTATGTCGCCGATGCACATGGCCTGGCATGAGCCTCGGAGCTATCGGCAGCTTTTCATATTAAGGCAACGGTATTGGTCCTACAAAGCCCATGGTAAGGCGGAAAGCCCAATCCCATGGCGGCCAATGCACCGTCGGTGTGGGGTATGTCACCTGCGCGGCGGGTCAAATTCACCCGCTTTTTTCCCTCCATAAGATAGAGCCCATGTCCATCGTGCCGCGGCCACGGATTTAGATGTTTAAGCGCCTCGGGATCGTTTAGCTCCTCGCCCTCGGCAAACTTTTTCAGTGCCTCCGCCACAGAAAACACTCGCCCATGCAAAAGCCGGCAGATCTCCGACGTCCGCTCGTCGAGCACCGCTTCAACACGATAGTTTTTTATGCCGGCATCGCTGTAGCTACTAATCTGGCCATAAGATCGCCCACGACCAACGAAGGCGCCGGCAACCACCTCCAAATAGAACGTACCTCCAGTTAGCTCGGCGCCTACCACATCGGCCAACGCCGCCGCAATGTCATCCCTCCCCAACCCAAGCTGCATACCCTCCGCCACCGACGCCCGCACGCTCTCGGCCAAGCCTTCAACCCGCCGCCCGTACTCAGCACGCACATAGAGCGTCTGACTGCGCGTCATGAACCGCATCATCCGCTCATCGAGGGCGGTGAACTCAGTTCCGATGTCCAAGCCCTGGAGACGCAGGACATCATGGCGAGTAGATCCAAGGACTTCTTTCGCGGCATACTCCAAGGGTGGTCTGATGCTATCAGCCGCACCAAAGAGCCCTCCATCCGCCGCATGCACCGCCTCGGCCACCAACTGCGCCCGTTGCCTAGAGGTCGTTTGAGCCCAGTCCACGTCAAGGGTTGCCAATGCCGCCTGAATGGCGCCGCGCTCAAAGCCATCAACATGCTGCCGCAAGATCGCCGCCAGCCGCGCCACCGCCAGGTTGAACTCCTCAGGAGTCCCCAAGCGCGTCGCCTTCTCAATGGGAACATCCAAATAGGTGCCAAGAATGAAGTCCGCACATCTGCATGCCGCCGACACCAGGCCAAAATCACTCATTGATCACCATCTTCGGCCGATAGAGCCACCGCAGCTTGCGCCATCCGCCGCTTCGCCAGGGTCTGCTCATATGCTTGCAATTCATCCCGAAATCGCACCAGCTCTCGAGCATCCCGAAGAAGGCGGCGCCGCTTGGTGACGGGTCGCGTCTGCACATCACCCGCCCCAGTTTGAATGCCCGCCAGCGTCAGTGTAATCGGCCGCTTGGTCCAGTCATCGCCAATCTTGCGGAACTCCCGATTGAACACATCCGACGCCAAAGCGCGGCCCTCCTCCGGAGTTAGCACGCCAACCCGCACAAGGCGTTCCACCGAGTCCGTCAGCCTTTCAGGATCACGGGTGATCGGCGACTGTGACTTGAACCGCCACATGCATATTCCCATATCGGGGAACAGCTTATGGTTGATAAAATAGTCAAACTCGTCCCGCTCAGGCTGAAACACCTGGTCTTCGCAAAAGCGCAACTGTGCATCGGCCACGGAGCGATTGAAGTCCTTGCTTTCACCGCGCAATAGGCGAGGCATACGAAATGACGCGCCCACCTTGTCGATGTTGCGCTCGTCATAGACCTGAAACAGTCCGTCTTTCTGCTGGGCATCCGTCAGCGGTTTGAGCTCAATGCGAGTCTTGTTGCCATCGCCACCAGCGGCGCTATCTGCCTCAAGAATCAATATTTTGTGGAAGTTGTTCTTGCCCCGCAGGTTCTCTTCAATGAAGCGTTCAATCCGAGGCACAGAAGAATCATTCAGCCTGCCGCCAGAAACCAGCAGAGCCAGTGGCGGCACGCTTTTGTTGGAAAAGTAGAGGTAGTTGATCTCCTCCATCTCACGCGACCCTAGCACGGAGAGCAGGCAGCCAATCCAACGGGGGACTCCATACGGCGAGCGTGGTGAATAGATTGCAAAGTGTATGATTTCACCGGCTGCGACGTCCCCAGGCCGGTGTATGCGCAAGGAATCAATGTCAGTAAAGATTTCCCCCGTGGTGCGGCTGACCACCCGAGGGTCACCAAACGACTTGAAGTAGACACGGTCCGAGCCATGACGCTGCACATAGCGCCGCAAACGACGCATCACTGGCAGCACTTCATACTTCACGCTGGAAACCCGGTGTTTCTCTTTGACCTCGACGGGCTTGGCATCCAGTGGCAGGAGCCTGACAGTATGCGCTGGCACATGAACCAGTCTGGCGACGCGGCCTCCCGCGTTGCGTATGACCTCCCAGTAGGCATTGCCGGTGATTTCAAGATCTTGGCGTGTTCGCCGGCGTAGTCCAACAAACGAATAGTCAAAGCAGCACGTATCAAAAAATGCACTCAAGCGCGCCCGCTCAGCGCGAGCCAGCTCCTCCAATTCATGTCTTCTGGCGGCGACAGCCTTGGCCTTCCAAGCCGACGTCCGGGAGTCAGATAGGACATCATCGGTGACCATGGCCTCCAAGCTCATGGCCTGTGCGATGTGGACATCAGCGTCCTCCGCTTCAAAATCAATACAGGGCTCGAGGCGGTACCCAAACCCATCAATATTGGTGCAGTAGGCATCGACGTTTTGCCTGAGAGAATTGCTATGCTCAAACAGCCTACACAGCACCTCTGGATCATACGGAGGCTCGAGCGCATCCGTTCCCATGAATGCCTCTCTGACATCTCCTGGCCCGATGCTGTGCGGCAACTCGTGTGTTGCGCCAAGAATGGTGGCTTTCAAAATCCCTTTTAACCGCTCATCAAATGGAATTACCATAGTCGTCCCCAATCACCACGAGAGTCTGTGCCCAAAATGCGCACGGCAATGGTGGCCACGGATTTTGCTTCTTGCCCGCGCTCCTTCTGGCAAGCCAAGGCAACTGCCCAGAATCGGTCAGCATGCCCATTTTTGACGGTTTTGTCGGCGTCAAAACTGACCTTCCCCGAAGGCAACACCTGACGCTTGATGCTGTGAATTTGCGAAACCAGCTTTCGATCTTTAGGCAGCGCCACTTCACGCCGCTGCAGCAAAATCTTGAAGTCCACAGCCCATTGTTCCTTGCGGCTGCTGCTGAAGTTCTCGGGCACCACCTGCGGAAACTCACGGGCCAAGTTCTCCGCCAGATTCATGCCCAAACCGCTGCTGTCGATAGATAAGCGAGCTACAGGCAGAATGTTGAGCAGTCGCCGCAGTTCGGCCTCTTGCGCTGCGAATGTGACTTGGTCAAATGAACGCAGCAGCAAACATACAAACCGGTCGCCTTTTTGTTCAAACACCGCGAGTTCTGACCGGTCGCGAGTGCGGCCAACATCAAATCCGGCCACGATCCGTCCGCTGGTGCGACGGATATCTGAGACATCTTCACGGACTACAACCTCATCGCTGGTGCAGGGCAAGATCAGATCGTATGGGTAGTAGCTGAAGCTTTCATCCACAAAGTTGCATTCAAACTCCTGGGCGAAGTCATCCAAGGGGAGTGAATCGAACTGCTCAACAATGCCCGAGCGACCAAAGCGCCGAACCCGCTCCTCCGTTGTCATGCTGGGCGCTTCCAGGGCCGCTGCCTTGGTGTCGGTAGAAAACGAGCGACACAGCCACCAGGGGACGTTTTGTCTGCTATGATGTGGATATCGGCGCGTTGCTTGGCTGGCGATTTCATAGAATACACCGCGCCGCCCCAGGGGTGTACTGCAGCCAGTTAGCTGCCCGCCACCACGCAGAATGAGCGCCGTTGACCCACGATAAACTTCGGCGTCGGTAGCATAGTGTGCAAGTTCGTCCAAGTAGATGTCGCCTTTCTTGCCGCGAGGCGCACGACTGGGATTGGATATGATACGCGAAATCTGTTGCTGCGGACCGTTGCTGGCAAACGCCAGCTCAGTCTTGCTGTCGGAGATCAACTTCTTCTGGAAGGCCAGCGGCATGTCCTCGTAGAGTTGCCGTGCGATCAGAATCTTCTCCTTCGAGTCGGACAGATTATACGATACGATGACGCTGGTATAGCGCGAGCGCAGGTGGCATCGCGCCAAGGCCTCCATTGCTAGCAAGAATGAGTAGCCCACCTGCCGGCTCTTGTTGACCCACCTAAATCGGCTTCGATCCCGCAGAAACCGCAGCTGGTACGCCTCCAATTGAAGAGGCTGATCGTCAACCTTGCATAGTGTCGTCAAGAAGCCCCACTCAGTGCCCAGAGCTTCGGCGAACTCGCGCTCGCTCTTTTTCACAACCAGAAGCGTCATGGCGCTTGACTCCAAGTCAAAATGGAGTGGAAGTCCGCGTCCTGAACCAGTTTAGGAGACAGGGAATGAGCCATTTCGCCAAGGCGCTGCGCCCACCTCGATCGTTTACCCAGGCAGAAGCACGCCGCCTCCTGGATGCCAGCGGCCAATACGCTGAGCACTTTCAAGAACACATGATCTTCTCGCTGGCGATCGGCCTGGGCCTGCGCCTGCATGAGATTCAAGCGTTGAACATCGGTGACGTCTTCACGCCTGAGGGTGCGGTTCGGTCGCGCCTGGCGCTGCGCATTTTCAAGGGATGCGAGCGTACCAACAGTACCCAGGAGGTCCACATCTCGCGCATGTTGGCTATCAAAATGGCCAAGTTGTTTGAGCTCAACCAGCAAAGTCGCGGTTCTTACGCGCCAGACGTGCCGCTGTTTGCCACACGCAAGCGATGCCGAATTTCGGTGCGACACATGCGGCGGCTGCTCAAAAACTGGCTGGAGAAAGCCGGGCTGGATACCAGCCTGCGATTTCACGAGCTGCGGCACACCGCCGTCACCAGTTTCCATGAACGTACCCGGAACGTGGTGATGGCTCAAAGGTTCGCTCGCCATGCCGACATCCGAACGACCATGCGCTACCTGCACACGACCGACGAAGCCATGGCGCAAGCGCTCTGCAGCCAGCTTTGTTAACACAAGTCACTCACACAAAGTCGGTCAACTCCAAGTAAATTGACCCTAAAAGTTGACCCAATTGACCGCCCAATGCACCGTTTCTTCACTTGACTTCTCAAAAACCACATCCGCATTAAAAATGTCCCTAGAACCCGTTCTGATCCATTCCATCGCGTTTGAAAGTTTGACCTCCCCCCCGGGTCCGCCACCTGCGGGGAAAGCGGACATTGGTTGACCAAAGTTGACGGGTGTCACTGCCTCCAAAGCCGCTTTCCTGCCGGTTTACGTAGGATAAGAGCCCAACCAATGTCCGCTTTTGTGCAGAAGCGGACATTGGATCCGAGCCACTAAGGGTCAATTTCAAGGTCAACTTTACTTTCCACCTCCTCATTTTTGCCCGATTCCAAGAGCGAGTCATCATTTTCCACACCAGCTTCTTCAGGCGTGGCGCCGTTGATCATCTTTAACAACTGCAGATGCGCAGCCTGCATGGCCTCTAAGGTCACGCCATTTTTGACCTCCTGGCGCGAATCAGCATCTCCCTGCAAGAATCGACGCAGCCTAGCCACTGTGTTCAGATCTGCGGCGGTGAAATTACCGACGCCGCGCTCGTCGATGGCCTCTTCATATTTCTCCATCAACTTGTCGCAGATCTTGAGCATTCGCTCGGTGTCAAAAGCCAAACGCTTGCCTTCCTCGCGCACCAGTTCAGCGTGAGCTTTTGCCTGTACCTGGGACTGCAGTTCGGCGCGCCGCTCGAAGCACCGATGGGCTCGCGCATACTTGCTGATCCAACTTGGACTGACACCCAAGCGCTCCGCAATCTCGCGCGACATCGGATACACTCGCATTGGCTTGCCGTCATTGCCGGTGACAGTCTCGCCTTCAACCAGCAAACGGTCAATCTCCTCGTGTTGAATGGTACTATCTATGAAGCGTACCGGTCGACCTAGTTCGTGGCTCATGCTGCACTTGCTCCCAATCGCTCTCGCCATGCGGCGGCGCTCAATACGCCCAGGCGGGTCATCATCACGTAACTATAGGGCGGGCTGACACCGCAAAGGCGCGCCTGGATGGCCGTTGATTCTTGAGCCAGAGCCAGTGCCTGGTCACTAAGCCCGAGTTCGTCCCAGATCTCAAAACCGTCCCGCTTCAACTTGTCATTCGCTTCGCAGACGAGAACATAGACTTCCGCAATTGGAGTGAACGCCACTTTAAACGCAAATATGGCTTCTGCCGGAAGCTCATACTTGGGATGAAAGTTTTGCAAAAACTGCATCACTTCAATCACACCAACATCTTTAACCCGTGGATCCAACTGGATATTCATCACGCAACCCTTCCGGCATACCACTGCCGAATAAATGTCAAAAAGTCCTTGAGATACATATGCACTGTCGCCTCTTGGAAATCGTCCTTGCATACAGCCAGCGGCCAGCGTGTTCCCTTCGCTGCTGCTGTCGCCTGACGCAAGGCCGTGCGATGGTTGGTCTTGCCACCTACCTTCGCTTCCAGCCAAAAGCCTGGAATATCCACGTCTGGTGCATCACTGCCGCTGCGCCACTGGTATCCACGACAGACCCGCGCACCAGGCAACGCCTCGCTGAATTTCTGCACCAGCTCGCGCTCAAAGCGCTTGCCCTTCTCAACTGAAAATTTTCCCATGTCTTCCTGCTCCAAATTCATTTTCGGTCTCTCCCTGTCTCTCCTTGCTTTGATTTCACTTCTGGTTTGCTCCATAACGATTGGGTGTAGGTGCGCTCAGCCACCGCCTCGAGTTCTGCACGCAACAGCGTCATGCGCTGGCTTGGCTTCGACTTGCACAACTCGCCGATGTATCGTTCCAAACCACTGTTGCTCACCTGGGCAATCCGACCCGCCACATCGCCCGCCGCCACCTGCGCTGCCTGCGCTATCCGAACAATGGTCTCTCCCAGTGGATAACTACGACGCGCGGTATTGCGCACAAAGTACCGCATGCCCGCGGCGACAATCTCCGGCTGGTCGACCAAACGCGATTTGATGATTTCGTCCAGCTCCCGCTTTCTATTCTCCGCCACCCGCGCCAAGGCCACCATACGCTCGCGCTGCTCGGCAATGGCATGGATGTCCTGCGGCACAGTCTCCATCACCGTGGGCGGGTGGCGCAGCACCTTGGCGTAGTCCGGACAAGCCAGGCGATGCAGGCACCCACCACATGATGTCGACAACCGCGCCGCAAACGTATCGGTGGCTTCGGCCAGTTGAATGGCCTTGCCACTGGCCTCGACATAGCTCAACGCGTTTTGTACCGCCTGGTCGCTGCGGCAAGTCTCCAGCTTGATCCCATGGCGAATCATCGCCAACGACAGCTTGATCTTCTTGGCCCATGGCCAAAGTTGCCGTGCACCATGGTGATACAGCGATAGTTGCAGGTGGTGCTGTAGCTCCTCCGGCGCCGGCATGATGTGATTGGTCTTGTAGTCGATTACCTCGATGGTCTCGTCGTCGATCTTGTCAACGCGATCCATCACCCCATTCAAAGTGAACGCGCCAACTTGGACGCTGAAGGGCACTTCCATCCCCAGCACGCGGCTGGAATCGAAGTGCCCCTCGTTCTGCACAAACCCTATCACCAATCCTGCCGCCTCCTCGAACACATCGCTGCCCACAGCCTTCTCGGTGCTCCAAGCGTCACGCAGTGCCTCCAGCGCCCACGCCTCGTCCAAAGGACCCTGGTGCTTGTGCTCAATCGCCCGCCGCACCAGCCCCTCCAGCGCCGCATGCACCACGGTGCCCAGATCCAGCTGCCGCGCGTGCTGCTTGGGGGCGCCGTCGATGTAATGGAGCTTGAAAGCCAAGGGGCATTGCTCAAAGTTTTTGATCCGCGTGTGGCTCAGTGCCGTCCCGTCGTAACAGTATGGAGTTGTCGGTGTCATACTTATTATATGGGTGTCGACATTTCGAATGTGACAGCCACGGCGACGTGGGGCTGTCTTTTTCGGGCGTCGGCAGCGCAGACCACGGCCCAATGCAGCAGTGTGATGCGGAACAGCAACAGCGATGGCAAAACGTTCGAGTCTCACAACCACTATAGGGGGTCGACGAGAAAAAATTTCGGGGTGGTTCCGAAAAAAAGTCATCTTTCCCCCGACCCTGCGCGGCAGCCAAGGGAATAGGGCAGTGCGGCCGGGTGCTGCGCCATGACAACGGCGGTGGGAGAAGACTTCTGTTTCACACCCAATATAGGGGGCTGACAAAACCCAAAGGACCCAAAAAATATTCGACCCGGGCGTATTTTCGATGTCCCAGTGCGCAATAGCCAAGGTGGTCGGGTGCTGCCGCAAGATACTGCAGAGCGACAAGGCGCTGCCAATAAGTTGGTGTTCCATCACCAGTATAAGGGGGGTGACGAAGGCGAAGGCGGCTCAAAAAAGATGCGATGGCATGACTTTTTTCGGGCGCTCCTGCGTCAGAGAAGTCCATCGCAGGCGGCAACAACAATGCCGCGTCATGATGAGTGTCGGGATAGCGCCTTTGCTCCATGCCCGCGATGAAGGACAGTTCTTGATGCCGCCATGTGATGGTTTGGCCTTGAACACCGCCACCGACTCAATGTTCCAAGCCGCGCGTTGTGTTGGGGCCACGCAGCACCGCCGATGGCTCCGCCGGCGAGCTCAAATCAGAAATTCTCTTGGAGACCTGCCGAATTTGGATGACGCCAATCGCCTCAACACACTGGCATGGGGAACGGTGCTACGGTTTGGTCAGGTGCAAGCCACTGGGGTACAGCAGAGCGCGGCGTATTGCTTGTGGGATTGGTCACCAGGCCCCGCATCCATCCCGCTAGCCTATCTAAACGTTTGCAGGGGATTGCCCTCAAGTTCAGTCTGGGGGACCCAGCGAAGGGGCGCCGGCGGCGATTTGCCAGGGTCCGATAGATATTGGTTGGAAGAAGCCTGAGTTGCTATTGTTTGATTTGCGTTGAGCGAGGCGTAGCGGCTCAATCCAGTTTCAATCGTCGTCGGTGATGAGCGTAGCTGACCACTTGGTATGCTTCCTGTTGAGGTTCATCTGGCAATCAGATTTGGCTCCGTTCGGCAAGAAGCACGTTTCCGGTTGTTGGCTATCGGCCCAATACTCACATTCTACCCCTGTTTTTACATCCTGCAAATGGACCAGGCACTCGCCCTTGTAGGTTACAGAGGCGCGGAGTTCGCGGGGTGTCCCCTTGTATACCTCGACAGTGGGCACTTCCGTGCCATCATGGAGGGGGTTTTTTCCCTTCATGACCAGTTCTGTATTCGGCCCTGGCCAGCAGTCTGTCTCCACAATGAACTTTGCCACGAAGCTTTTGCCGACATACCCGCAATTGATCACATTGGGGTCCTGTGGCGTCATCTCGAAACACCCAGGCAAACCCAGGCAGCCGAAAAGAACCCAGTGAAGAAGACCTGGTTTTGAATAGTACGAGAACAAGCGGCTAGCCATGGAACACCACGCCATTGTAGAGACCAAACGTACCGAATTTTTGGGGGATCGTATTGTTGGCATTCATCTCCAATTTTAGCTCATCCAGCGTCAACGCGTAAAAAGAACCATCCGTGTCGACGATCAAAACTTTGCCCTCGTTTCTATTGTAGCCGGCAAGGGTAACATAGTGCATCTTGAACTCGCTAAACACCAACAGTAGGATCATCGGCTGCTGCAAATCAACAGATTTTTGGAGGTGGTGGAGAATGTCATTCCAATTGTCGGTTGTTGGCGTTCCTAGCCGAAGCCCATTGAAATGCCCAGAACTCGTAAGATAGTTCGCCAATTCTTTGTGTGTTGGACCAAACGCCGGTACGGGAACAAATGCCACGTCTTCGTGGCGGGGACATTTTTCGACAAAGTCCATGGCATTTGGCACCGGTCGGCCCAGCAAAGCCAAGCAGCGCAGCGCACTGTTGGGTCCGCAGCACCACCGCGCATAGCCGCCCATATCTTGTTGTCTGAGAATACCCTTCGCACGATAAAGCCGATCGATGGGTAACAACTGATAGCCTCGTGCCGGCAGTGAACCCAGATTCCTGGCGTCGATGAATTGCCAATTGGGCGCCGGCTTGTCCACCTTGAGGCGCCTTGCGTGCTCAATCAGGGCCAAGGAGACAGCCGGGGCCCCGACCCCGATCCCGAGCCAAGCAGCGGGAAACGGCAGGGGGTTTACCGTCTCGATAGCATCATTGATGGTATTGGCTACGTCCACCACAACTTTGCCAACAGCCTTGGCCGCGTCAGCAATATGGGGAAGCGGGTTGAGACTACCCCAGCCAAAATACTTCGGGCGCTCCTGCATCGCCTCACCGTCAAACCCGTTGCGATCCAGGCCGGCGCCAGGCACCTGGGAGGCGTTAATCCTAGCTGCGCCGCCGAGACCTTCGCCTCTCCTGCCATCCGCGAGGTGCGGGAGCGGATTGAGGCTGCCCCAACTTAAAGGAGCCAAAGGCCCCTTCGGAAGATCTTCCTCAAACACGTCTCGAACCGCCGCCTCATTCGCAGCGTCTTGCTTGGGCACCGGAAGGTCGTGGACCGGCGCGGCTGAGCGAGCAGAATTCTTGATGGAAACATTTGGCATCGGACTCCCCTTTTGATTGCGCACCACAACGCGTTGGTGGCCATCACAGTCACCACGCGTTGTGCCTGCGCTGAACAGCCATTTCTCGTTATCGACGTTTTGCGGCAGACGGTGCTGAATAGCGCCAATTTTTTTGTGGTCAGCGATCACGCGCTATCGGCACTGAGCAGAGACACGCCTTGCCGCGAACGACGTTAAGGGGAGGGTTTTCGGGCCCCAGGTGACTTTCACGCGCAATATTGCCCGGGGTGGCCACTGGGGCATGCTCTTCCCGCGGCTAGTGACCCCTCAACGCTAAGCCGAGGTCTTTGGCCCTTCCATTTCGGTGGCGCTAACCCAACCAGCCACGCTGGTTTATAGCGCGTTGCGAAAACCCCAGTCCAACGCATCGCGCTCACCTTTGCCCCACGGAGAGGTGTTACGAAATGCAACCTAGGTGTTGGCGCAAATGCGAAGAAAGAGCTGATTGGAGCCCTTTAAAGGGAGGTAACACATAGTTATACTGGTTACACAAATATACATACTCTATAGGGACTTTCCATTCAGAGCGATGGGGGGTACCTGCAGAATAGAGCTTCCCATATACCTACCTATTTTTTGGGGGTAGCCTGTGTAATGGGTGCAATTGAGGAGCTAGCCGGGCAACCACCTCTGGTCTGCCGCGAATGACCCATCGCGGGGGACAGCGGGTGGTAACTCCCATAGGTCCCGCAGCAAGACACCATGCGCTTGAGAGCGGCCCCAAACGTCAACGGCAGGCCCCTCCCTATGAGCCATGCTCCTGATGCCGCGCGGGCCAATCATGCTGACTGGGTGGAACAGGCGAAGGAGAGCCGGGCTAGAGTGGTAGGTCTTGCTCCTTGGCTCGGCGCAGTTGCGTCATGGCCAGTCCATTCTGATGATGGGCAAATGCGGCCGCCATCATATTGCTGGCGTGAAGGCCTTCCTCAACTTGGCGGTAGTTTCTACGCTCCACGGGTTGGACGTGGCTTTCGTTGTGACTTCAAGGGGTGAGTGGCTTTGCACCTGGCCTCATCATGGCCATTTAGGAGTTGACCACCCACAGCGCAGTGCGCGGACGCAAAGCTCAGCAGAACATGAAAAGGCATTCCACGTCGATGGCGCCGACGGCTACCACCTGAGAGAGAGGCTAACGCGCTGCGCTCATCTTCTTGGCCGCGCCAGAGGTGTAACGAAGTGCAACC
>Ga0207022_10063_pt1 | contig 29643 bp, 27 predicted proteins | sample Alteio_BWMinCont_46_FD_153307 | JGI IMG/M metagenome (GOLD analysis project Ga0207022, IMG submission 153307) | Enriched cells from forest soil in Barre Woods Harvard Forest LTER site, Petersham, Massachusetts, United States -... | ecosystem: Environmental > Terrestrial > Soil > Temperate forest >... | reverse complement strand
AACTATGTCGAACGTCCACAACATTCGTCCCAGTAATCATGAATGGCTTAGCGGTTTATCTCCCGAGCAGCAGGAGGCGGTGTTGTCGTGGGTGGTAAGATCGCAGGGAGAGATTGCGGGCAATCTCGCGCACATGCGGAAACAGATAGAATCGGGTGCGATATACTGGAAACAGCTTATTGATATTCAGAAAGCCTGCGCGGCAAAAATTGAAGCCCTGGTAATGCCGGAAGATCTGAAATCCCTTGTAATGGCGTTAGGACAGGATCTGGCGGAAATCGCTGCTTTCACCATAGCGTTGGAAGAGACGGATGAGGTGGACTCGGAAGACATCAGGTACAGGCCGTCGGCTGCCGCCTACACCGAGCAGCTCCTGAAGCAGATTGGGTACGACAAGGAAACCAGAGAATACAGCGTCATTGAATTAGGCGCTCTTTGTAAGGATTTCGGCGACATGGCGCAGGACAATCCATTGTATATTCGGACGGTGGAAGTGTATGATACCGTGCACGCATTTGCGCGGCAGGGGCAATCGGCGCAGATATCAGTGATTGAGTGAAATGACAGATATGGTGCAGTACAAAATTAGGCAACTCACGACTCCTGAAGAATTTGCTGTTTGCGCGCAGATGATGCTGTCCGCCAGCCCATGGAACGTGCTCTATTTTACGCGAGAGCAATGCAAGGCCGATCTTGCCAATGACGCCCTTCAGGTGCATGCGGCGGTAGCGCCGGATGGTGAGATATTTGGGTTTATGGCTTCGATGGCACACGGAATCGGCTTTGAGCCCATGATTGAATATCTGTGCATAGGTCAGAAGCACCGCGGTCTGGGAATTGGTTCCGCGCTGATTGCGTTCTTTGAAGAAAAGCTTTTCCCTGAGGCGGATAATCTCTATCTTTTCGTCTCCGATATCAACCCGGACGCCATGCGCCTGTACGTAAGGCTCGGCTACCAGCAGGTCGGGGCGTTACCAAATTTCAACCTGGAAAAACAGACGGAATTCCTGCACCGCAAATCGCGCAGGCCGCGCCAGGCCGCCCGCGCTGCGGCGTTTCTTACTCGATAAATTCCTTCATCTTGACCCCGAAGACGCAGGCGATCCGAAGGAGGTGCTCAATGTTTATATCACGTTTGCCGATTTCATACTGGTCAAGCAGTTGCTCGGAAATGCCCGTGAGGAGGGAAAGCCGCTTGAACGACCATCTTTTCTCCCCGCGCAGACGATAGATCTTCTGGCCGATGATGAGGCGCACGTGACGAAGCAGGTATTTGCTGTAAGGCTGCATGTTTTTCTCCCTTGTCCGAGTGAAGGGTGCCAGCCGGAAATCGGCTGACACCGGGAGCTCAATACATGTAAACAAAAACATGCCCCATGCTTTTGCCGCAAGCGGCTGTTGTATGGCAAGGGACTCCCGGCCAAGCGGGAACCCCTGAACTATCGTATCAGGTCGCAACGTTTGTTTATGGTGGATTGAGCACCCGCCCGGATAGTAAAAGCGCCGGGTGGTAAAGTAAAGGCGAAGTTGGGCACATTTTGGTAGTTCTGCGCTTGAGTTGACAGTTGACAAGACTACTGGTAACCAGTATAATGTGAGCGATGATAAATTTGAATGGGACAACAATAAAGCTGGGGCTAACTGGCAAAAACATGGTGTCAGTTTCCCTGAAGCATGTAGAGTGTTCCGCGATCCATTTGGCATTGAAGAACTGGACGACAGGAAGGCCTACGGTGAAACCCGGTTTGTCCTGACCGGCATGTCTGGAAGTAGGCTTTTAACTATTGTCTACACCGAACGCGGCGCGAACATCCGAATTATATCAGCACGAGAGGCAGGAAAACATGAGCGAGAAAATTATTACAGCCAGAATGAACAAGGGTGGGACGGTAATTGAGGTATCGCCAGATGGAAAGGAGCAGCCTTTTCCCGTGCTTCCCAAGCGTCACATGACCGAGGAAGAAATTGAAGCGGCAGCATTGAGTGATCCTGACGCGCAGCCGCTTACGGATGCTGATTTTGCACGTATGAAAAAAACACCGCAGGCGAAAATTGTCCGTCGCGTGCTGAGTCTGACACAAGAAGAATTTGCACTGCGGTACCATATCCCGCTTGGCACTCTGCGGGATTGGGAACAAGGCCGCAGTGAACCGGACCAGACGGCAAAGGCATATCTGAAAACTATTGCCGTCAATCCCGACGCCGTTTATCAGGCGTTGCAATTCAGTCCGCATTGAATTGGTTATCATCCAGTTGACCTGCCTTGCCGATTCAGGATATGGATACTCCATGAAAGACAGGGTTTACCTATATGATTCGACCTTGCGTGACGGGGCGCAGGCGAGGGGAGTGGATTTTACTGTCGCGGACAAGCAGGCGATCGTCCGCGAGCTGGACAAGCTCGGCATAGACCATATCGAAGGCGGCTGGCCGGGCGCAAACCCCAACGACGATATGTTTTTTGCCGCCGCGCCGAAGCTGGCGTACGCGAAGCTGGCGGCTTTCGGCATGACGCGCCGCGCCGGGCGCAGCGCCGACAACGATCCCGGTCTTGCGGCATTGCTCGACAGCGGCGCGCCGAGCGTCTGCCTTGTCGGCAAGGCGTGGGACAGGCAGGTGGAAAAAACGCTCGGCATTTCCCGGAATGAAAACCTTAAAATGATCGGCGAAAGCCTCGCGCTGGTGGTAAAGAAAAAACGCGAAGCCCTGTTCGACGCCGAGCATTTCTTTGACGGCTATAAAACCAATCCTGCCTATGCTCTTGAAGTCATAAAATCGGCGTACGAGGCTGGGTGCAGGTGGATCGTGCTGTGCGATACCAACGGCGGCTCCCTGCCGCATGAAATTGAGTGTATTGTTGGCGAAGTGACGAAGCATATTGCCGGCAAGCGCCTCGGCATCCATTGCCACAACGACACGGAAAACGCGGTAGCGAATTCCCTGGCTGCCGTGCGCGCCGGCGTGCGGCAGGTGCAGGGCACCATCAACGGCATCGGTGAGCGCTGTGGCAACGCCAACCTTATCAGCATCATTCCCAACCTCATGCTCAAGATGGGCTTTGATACCGGCATTGCCAGGGAAAAGCTTGTCCGCCTGACCGAAGTATCGCATTTTGTGAATGATCGCCTGGGCCGCCCTCCCGCCGTTCACGCGGCCTATGTCGGCACGGCGGCGTTCGCCCATAAAGGCGGCCTGCATGTTTCGGCGATGGCGAAGGACAACACCAGCTATGAGCATATTGATCCGGCGATGGTTGGCAATACACGCACGATTCTGGTCTCTGACAAGGCGGGCAAATCAAATATCATCAATCGCCTTGCCGGCATGGGCATAAGGCTGTCGGCGGATCATCCCGGAATTGCCAGGCTGGTGCATGAAGTCAAACATCGCGAGGTACAAGGCTATGCCTACGAGGGAGCAGAGGCCAGCTTCGAGTTGCTGGCGCGCCGCCAGCTTGAGCAGATACCGGAGTTTTTCAGCGTCCAGAAGTTCCGGGTGCTGGACGAACGCCGCTGGAATGCCAAGCGCCAACTGGTGATGGTGTCGGAGGCGACGATAAAACTAAGTGTCGGCGACGAAGAAATGATGACCGTGGCGGAAGGCAACGGGCCGGTGAATGCACTTGATACGGCTCTGCGCAAGGCGCTGAGCAGGCATTACCCCAAGCTGAAAGACGTCACGTTGACCGATTATAAAGTGAGGATCCTGACGCCGAAGGAAGGCACGAAGGCGCTTACTCGCGTCATGATCGAAAGCCGCGACGGCAAAGGCCACGTATGGAATACCATCGGCGTTTCGCCCAACATCATCGATGCATCTTTTGACGCGCTCAATGATGCGCTTATTTACAGATTAATCAAAAGCGGCAAGTGACTGCTCCCGTAACAATATTGGTAAACACACAGCTTTCCGAGAATATCGGCGCGGCGGCGCGTGCGATGAAGAATTTCGGGTTGAGCGAGCTGCGCCTTGTTGCCCCGCGCGAGGAGTTTCCGAATAAGCGCGCATACGACCTGGCCGCACATGCGGTGGACGTGCTTGACAAAGCCAGGATATTTGCCACGACGCGCGAGGCGGTGGCCGACCTTAAAAGGGTATACGCATCCACGGCGCGCCCGCGTGAGATGGTCAAAGCGGTATATACGCCGCCTGAAGCGGTAGCTCATATGGCGGAAGAAAATCTCCCGACCGGCATTATGTTCGGGCCGGAACGCACAGGACTTACCAATAAAGACGTTGCTGTCTGCGACGCCATCATCACCATTCCCACCGCCGAACTTGCCTCGCTTAACATTGCCCAATCAGTTGTAGTCATAGCTTATGAATATTTTCAAAAAACTTGCAACTTGCAACCTGTAACCTGCAACTTAGTGCACAAAAGCGAATTCGCCACCAAGGAAGATCTACAGGGATTTCTTGACCATCTTGAACGCCGCCTTGATGAAGTGGATTTCTGGAAAGTCTACGAAAAGAAGGCCAAGATGTGGATTAACCTGCAGAATATCTTCACCCGCTCCAGCCTTACCGAACAGGAAATCCGTACCCTGCACGGGGTGATTGCGGCTGTCATAAAACTGTAACTTTTAATCTGCTTACCTGTGTGACAATATGAGACGGACATTTGCTGATAGGGAGAAATCATATGGGACCCGGAGGTCATGGCGGGGGTGGAAATCAGGGAGGGAACGGCGAAGATCAGAAATTCCTGGATGAAGCTGTGGAGCTTGGCGTTATAGGAACTGCCTTGGGGGCTTGGGATAATAGTTCGTCCTCCGTAGCAAATTCCGCGGATGCGCCGCCGAAAAGAAGCGTACCCAAAGCAGCTGTTACCGGCGCTGGTATCGGCGCGGTTCTTTACCCCGCTCTGGGACTTATCGTCGATACATTCTCCAAAAATAAATCCTTCGTTCCCGGAAACCGGCTGCGTTTCCTGACATCGCAGGCGAGTTTCGGCGCGGCGCTCAACGCCACGCTGAACGGCACTATCGCCTGGGTGCAGAATAAGATAGCTGCACGTAAATTCACAGATAGAATTGAAGCCGGGAAACAGAATATAACTGGTAGAGATCAAATGGGCATTAAATAAGCCTTGCCAGTTCTCCAGCGGCCTCCCGCACTCTCTTTAGGTAGTTGTGTGGGATGGGAATAACCCCCTCTCCTTTAGGCGAACACTTTAGTATAAAGGAAGGATGGATTACAAGCACGGTTCTCATAGTACTTACGACTTAAAATATCATGTGGTATTCTGTCCGAAATACCGCTACCGGGTACTGACGGGTGAAGTAGGGAACCGTGCAAGAGAGTTAATCCGGGAAGTGTGTCGCAGCAATTATGTGGACATAGTAAGCGGGAGTATGAGTCCCGACCACGTGCATTTGCTACTGTCGGTTCCGCCAAGTATATCGCTCTCCAAACTCATCCAATACATCAAAGGCAAGACTGGACGGAAACTGCTGATGGAGTTCGAGCATCTGCGGAAGCGTTACTGGGGACAGCATCTGTGGGCGAGGGGATACTTCGCGGTTACGGTGGGTAATGTCAATGAAGCGGATGTACAGAAGTACATAGAAAATCAAGAACATCACCACAAAGAAGATAACTTCACAATTACCCCAGGCTGAGAAGGCCTTCAGGCCTATCCTCTGCTTTACTTTAGCGTCATCCCCGGAAAATTCACGGGCGAAGAATAATTTATGATCCGGGCGTAAGTTTGGCTTTTTTTCGTTCAGGCGGCAGCGCTCAGGAACGCCAGCAAGTACCTCAAGGTTGGCGTGGCAACAGGGGATGTTTTTATCTGTGCCATAATCTCATTCGCCATTTGACGTATCTCATCACGGGCGGCGGTGGTGTGGGGGGCTATTGCAAGCGTGCCGACCGTTGTTCCAAGCGCATATTGCCAGTAAAGGACGGCGAACCACAGTGGCATCCAAAGAAAGATAGTTTTCAGGTTGAAGGGGGAGATGGGAATACCTTGCGCCTGCAAGGCTGTAAATCCTTCGCGGATGGCCTTTACCATCAGAACGACATTCTTGCGTGTATGCCCAAGCCGGACGCTGTCTCCGTTGGTCATAGCAAGCGCCGCTGAAACGCAGGAGATAAAGACGGCATGCGTTTTGAGCCATGCCTGCATATCGTGACTGAGAGCGACGGAGAAGCCCGCTTTTCTAAATATCATGGCAAGCTGATGAAGGCGCGGCGTTATCCGGCCATCGGCTTCGCCAAGGGTCGTTTGCTGCTGACGGATGGTTATATACCGGATGATCTCCCCGTGTCGTGTTCCTCCTGCTGAAGGAAAACCGAGGAGTATGCGTTTGGGTTCGATAGGTTCATATTGTTTTATGCCCATGGGATTGTTAAGCATGAACAATACAGCCGGTATCCGGGAATTGGCGGCAAGAGCAGGCAAGACGGACGCGAGTTGATCCATTCGCACCGTGACGAGCACGACATCATAGGCATCATTCGGATCCAGGTGTTCGATGACAGAAACGCGTGTTGTCGTGAGTTGTCCGGTCAACCCGTCTTCAAGAAGAATGCCTTGCGTTCGCAGCGATGCCGCGCGCTCACCTCTTGCAAGGAGAGTAACACGGTATCCCGCCTTTTGGAGCCACGCAGCATAGATGCTGCCAATGACTCCTGCCCCATAGACCAGAATATTCATGGTGTCTTTGCTTCTTTTTCCGGAATAAGCCCCGCCAACTCGAAGGTTGCTTCCCTGACGCTCTTCAATTTAGCGTCATCATCGGAAAATTCACGCGGGAAGAATAACTTGTGATCCGGGCGCAATTTAGCCTTTGCTGCGCTCTTAACAATATAGGCAAGGAGTTTTTCCGGATTGGGGAAAGTGTTCTTGCGGAAGGTCAGCAGGATTCCTTTCGGCCCGGCGTCCACGCGTTCGATATTGGCGATGCGGCAAAGCTGCTTGATGTGCATTACCGCCAGTAGATGTTCAGCCTCCTGCGGCAGCCTGCCGAAACGATCCACCAGTTCAGCGGTGAATGCGTGAATCTCTTCTTCATTGGCCAGTGCCGCCGCGCGGCGGTAAAGCCCCAGCCGGGTTTCCAGATCCTGCACGTAAACTTCCGGTATCAGCACGCTCATGCCGAGGTTAATCTGCGGGCTCCATTCATCTGCCGCCGTCGCTTTTTCGCCTTTATGTTGCAGTTTGGCGGCTGCGACCGCGTCTTCCAGCATCTTCTGGTAAAGTTCTATCCCGACCTCGCGCACCTGCCCCGACTGTTCTTCGCCCAGCAGGTTGCCGAAGCCGCGGATGTCCATGTCGTGGCTTGCGAGCGTGAAGCCTGCGCCCAGGTTATCAAGCGTCTGCATGACTTCAAGCCTGCGGGTCGCCGCGTGCGACAGCTTCTTTTTATGGGGCAGGGTGTAATAGGCGTAGGCGCGCGTCTTGCTGCGGCCGACGCGCCCGCGCAGCTGGTAAAGCTGCGACAGGCCGAACATCTCCGCGCGGTCGACGATAATCGTGTTGGCGGTGGGTATGTCGAGCCCCGATTCGATGATGGTGGTTGACAGCAGTAAATCATAACCGCCATCGTAAAATTTGTTCATGATGTCGTCGAGTGTGGCGGGAGGCATCTGGCCGTTGGCGACGGCAATACGGATTTCCGGCACCAATTCGCGCAGCATCGCCTGCAGTTCATCCATATATTTTATGCGCGGGGTGACGTAGAAAATCCGTCCACCGCGGTGGTATTCACGCAGGATGGCCTCGCGTAATACCACCGGATCAAACGGTATCACGAACGTGCGCACGGCAAGGCGATCCACCGGCGGGGTCGCAATGAGGCTCAGTTCGCGTACGCCGGAAAGCGCAAGCTGCAGCGTGCGCGGGATAGGGGTGGCCGACAGGGTGATGACATGGACGTCGCTGCGCAGGGATTTGAGCTTCTCCTTCTGTGCCACGCCGAAATGCTGCTCTTCATCGATCACCAGCAGGCCGAGATTCTTAAAATTGATATTTTTTCCCAGCAGCGCGTGTGTGCCAATCACTATATCCGCCCTGCCTTCGGCGATTTCTTCCAGCGTTTTCTTATTTTCCTTTGCCGGAGTTAGGCGCGATATGTGACGGATGCTAAACGGCAGGTCGGAAAACCGATCACGGAAGGTATGAAAATGCTGGCGGCACAGGAGGGTGGTGGGGCAGATGACGGCCACCTGCACCTTGCCCTTGTCATTGCACGCGCTCGCGGCGACGAAGGCAGCGCGGAGCGCAACCTCGGTCTTGCCGAACCCGACGTCGCCGCAGACCAGGCGATCGGTTGGTCTGCCGGAGGCAATGTCATGCAAAACGTCTTCGATGGCTTTGATCTGGTCGTCGGTTTCGGAATAGGGGAAGCGGGCGCAGAATTCGTCGTATAATCCTTGTGGCGGCTCAAACGGTGTTGCAGTTGAAACTTCCCGCGCCGCTGCCGTTTTAATGAGTTCTTCGGCGGCAATGGAAATGCGTTCCTTGAGTCTGGCCTTGCGCGATTGCCAGGATGCGCTGCCGAGCTTGTCAAGTTTCGCGCCTTCTTCCTCGCTGCCATAGCGCGAGATGATGTCAATATTTTCCACCGGAAGGAACAGCTTGTCGTCGGCTTCGTAGAGTATTTTCAGACAGTCGTGTTGTGCGCCCAGAACATCGAGGGTAAACAGCCCTTCAAAGCGCCCAATGCCGTGCTCGGCGTGCACTACCAGTTCGCCGGGCGCGAAATTGGCTGCTTCACTAAGGAAATTCTCAGATTTTCTGCGTTTTGGCGTTGCCCGTATGATGCGCTCGCCGAATAAATCCTGCTCGCTTAAGATGGTGATATCATCCGCCTCAAAGCCGTTTTCAAGCGCCACAACGGCCAGGCCGACGGTTTTGCCGCTGATGTTTTTAACGTCGGCAAAAGCTTCAATGCGCACGGCATGGAAGTTATGTTCGTGCAGCATGGCGGCGATGCGCTCGCGGCTGCCCTGCGAGTAACATGCTATTAACACGCTGCGCCTATTGGTGCGTGAGCTGGCAACATAATCGCGCAGATCGGAAAATAATGCTTCCGCGGTTGACTTGCCTGCGGAGAAACGTCTGCTTTTGCGGTAATTAAGTCCGGATTTGTCGTCGGTGCTGATAAAGCGGCTGAAGCTTAGCGATTCATGCCGGTCAAACTTTTGCTGCCAGGCATGTTTATCAAGATACAGCGACTCCGGCGGCAGGGCGGGGTAGGGCGTTGCACCATAATGCCTGGCGGTGTCTGCGGTTTTGCGCGCCTGATAATATTCCTGCGTCAGCTCCAGCCGTTCGTCGAAGGCCATCTGCGCCTGCACGTCGAATATGAAAAGGGCGTTGCCCGCATAGTCAAACAGCGTATCGAGGGAATCATAAAACAGCGGCAGCAGGTGCTCCATGCCGATGTAATTGCGCCCCTCGGAAACCGATTCATAAATCAGATCCTCCCGGATAACCGCGCCAAATGCCAAGCGATATTTTTCCTGGAAAAGCTGTATAGTTACGGGGTTCAGGATGACTTCGCTCGCCGGGTGCAGAGTTAATTCGCTGATTTTATTCTTGCTTATCTGCGTGGTTGGATCAAACAGGCGCAGGCTTTCGAGGTGGTCGCCGAACGTATCCAGCCGGACGCCTTCGACCATCCCCGGCGGCATGATGTCTATGATGCTGCCACGCACGGCGAATTCACCGGCTTCCATGGTCTTTGCGGTGCGGCGGTAGCCATGCTCGATAAGGAAGTGCACCAGCGCGTCGTGCGGCAGGGTATCGCCTGCTTTTAAGTTGAAGCGTGCATTCTGCAGCAGCGATTTCGGTGGCAGTTTCTGCAGCGCGGCGTTGACGGTCGTAAGAATGATGCGTCTTGCCTTCGCCGGAGTGAGGATTCGCGACAGGGCTATGATACGGTCAGCAAGCACGGCTGGGTTTGGCGAAGCGCGGTCGTAAGGCAGGCAATCCCATGCCGGGAGGCTTATCACCTGTGTGCCGCTGGCAAAAAATTCCAGTCCGGTGCGCACCGTTTCCATTTCACGGTCGGAAGAAGCGATAAATACGATGTTGCGATCCGAAGATGCCAGAAGTCGCGCCAGCGCGAAACTTTCCGAGCCGTAGGGCACGCCGGAGAGTTCCTTGTGACTGGCACTGATTATTTCAGCGGGAAGAGACATGCTCGGTATCAGTTTTTCAGAGTGTATAATTTCCTTAAATTTCTGAGCAGCGTTTCGTAATTTCTGCCGTCTGGCGATGATTTGCCTGTTACCCAGTCCCATATATCGGTATCGTTTTCCGATAAAAAGGCCTCAAATTCCTGAAGTTCCTGCTCATTCATATTTTCCAGGTTAGCTGATGCGTACGGGCCAAGGATAATATCCGTTTCCTTTGAGCCGCGGTGGGCGCTGCGGAAATAGAGGCGCTTGATTTGAGTTTCCCTGTCCATCACTTCCTGCCAAGCAGGCGGAGCCTGAGTGCATTCAGCTTTATGAAGCCTTCGGCGTCTTTCTGGTTATAGACCGTGTCTTCCTCGAAAGTCACGTGCTGCTGGCTGTAAAGGCTCACCGGTGACTTGCGCCCGGCGATGGTGGCCGAGCCCTTGAACAGCTTCATGCGTACGGTGCCCGTCACGTTGGTCTGCGATCTGTCAATCAGCGCCTGCAGCATCTCGCGCTCTGGCGACCACCAGTAGCCGTTGTAAATCATCTCCGCGTAACGTGGCATCAGTTCATCCTTGAGATGGGCGGCACCGCGATCGAGCGTCAGGCTTTCCATGGCGCGGCGGGCGGCCAATAATATCGTTCCGCCGGGGGTTTCGTAAACGCCGCGCGATTTCATGCCGACATAGCGGTTTTCCACCAGGTCGAGCCTGCCAATGCCGTTTTTACCGCCGACTTTGTTCAGGTGGGCAAGCAGCTTTGCCGGGGTCATCTTCTTGCCGTCCACCGCAACGGGATCACCGTGGGCAAATTCGATTTCTATATATGTCGCCGTATCCGGGGCTTTTTCCGGCGATACCGAGCGGGTGAACATGTCTTCGTAAGGCTCTTGCCACGGGTCTTCGAGCACCTTGCCTTCGTAGGAAATATGCAGCAGGTTAGCGTCGGTCGAATACGGCGCTTCGCCGTGCTTGTCTTTGGTGATGGGGATCTGATGCTTCTCGGCGTATTCAACCAGTTTGGTGCGCGAGTTCATATCCCATTCGCGCCACGGGGCGATGACCTTGATGTCCGGCTTCAGCGCGTAATAGCCGAGTTCGAAACGCACCTGATCGCCGCCTTTGCCGGTCGCGCCATGCGCCACGGTGTCTGCGCCGGTTTCGATAGCGATTTCAATCTGGCGCTTGGCAATCAGTGGACGGGCGATGGCCGTGCCGAGCAGGTAAGCACCTTCGTACAGCGCGTTGGCACGGAACATTGGGAAAACGTAATTTTTTACAAACTCCTCGCGCAAGTCCTCGATGTATATTTTAGATGCCCCCATGCTTTCGGCTTTTTTGCGCGCAGGCTCCAGTTCTTCGCCCTGGCCGATATCGGCGGTGAACGTCACCACTTCGCAGCCGTATTTTTCCTGCAGCCAGCGCAGGATAATCGAAGTATCAAGACCGCCGGAATAGGCTAGTACGACTTTCTTAATTTTTTTGCTCATGTAGTTTCCTCATATTTCTAAATACTATGTAAAAGCAGATTATTCCACCTGCGAAACAGGCTAGTGCCAGGTGCGGCCAGGCCAACGTGCCCAGATTCTCCATTACGGTGTCAAGTGCATTAAGGCAGAGCCTTTGGTCCGGAAAATGGTAATATTTATCGTCTCCCTTTGTCGCACATCCTGCAAATAACGCAAGCTGCGACCAGAGGATGGATAGCTGGAACAATACTGCATAGGAAACCAGCAGTTTCAGCGCCATACTTCCAAGGCGATGCCTGGCCAGCGTTGCAATCCCGATTCCGAGTATCGGCGCAACCCATGGCAAGAGTATGTGCAGGTAAGCCGATGGGGTATTGCCGGTGCCGCTTATCGCCAGGCTGATGATGATATGGCGCAGGAATCCAAACTCGAAAAAGCAAAACAGCGCGACTCCCAGCCACGCCGGATCCTTCAGTGGCCTTCCCTTAAGGGTGAAGGCGAACGCCCCCAGCACGAGAAAAAGCAGCATTAGCATGGGAACGTACATGAGGGGAAGGATATGGACAAGCGACCATGTGCCTTCCCATATCCACGTTACCAGGTTGACGGCGAATCCTTCCATTAGTTCGTGAAGGGTAAAATTCTTTTCAAGACCGGCGATAAGGCCGCCCTGCTGCGCAAGCATCTGCGGTTCGCCGAATCCTACGATAGGAATATCATTTATGAGGTTGCCGATATACCATGGAGCGCCGATGGCCAACGCGGTGAAGCCGATTATCAGCATATTGATGACGTGCCGTTTCCTGCTATGCGCATCCTCGGCTTTCCATAAGTATGCGGCGGCCATCCATACCGCGATCCCGGCGCTTATGGGAATAAAGAATGCCTTGGTGAGGAGACCTGCTCCAAGGACAAGGCCGATAAGCAAGGAAAGCGTTCTGCTTGTCACCCCCGCGAAGGCGGGGGTCTTAGCCAGGATTCCCGCCTGTGCGGGAATGACAATGGACTCACGGTCTGATGATTTACTATAAAAACTTAGCAGCAAGGCAAGGATTGCCGACAGAAACATGCACAGGGAGTCGTTTCCGATGCGCCCAAACTCGGCAAAAAACATGGGAAAGAGAAGGGGATACAGAACGAAACCTCGGAATGCTTCTTCCCCGGCAGTGCGCAGGGACAGCGCAACTCCGGCGATGACCATGGCAAATGAGATAAGGCGCAGGATTAATACCTGGCTTACCAGCGACAGGCCATCAGTTATTTTCTCAACCGGGGCAAGCAGCAGGTAATAAAGCGGCGCATGCAGCGCTTCCCAGCTTACATCGGTGCTCGCTTCGTAGTTTCTTGCAACCGGCGCCTGCCGGTAATTGTGGATGTATTGGTTGATCGTATCCGGGTTAAGAAAAAATTTGTAATAGGCCATGTTCCTGTCAAAAGGCGGTCTGAGCGTTCCATAAGGCATTGGTGCGGTCTGGGCATAGGTTACTACCAGGGCATCAAGCATGGTGGAGCCGTATGCCGGCAGTTTTCCGGTGGCGGCGATTTTCCGGATGTTGGAATAATGCGAGTTTTCGTCAAATCCCTCGAATGGCGGCAGGACGGCAATGTATCCAAGCCCCAAAGCAAAAAGTCCAGACAGGTAAAGCAGCAGAAGCTTTTTATATTCTTTCATTGCCAATGTTTCCGCACGATTCTAGAGTTTGCCTTTATAAGCCTTAAAGGAATCTATGCAACCACAAACCATATCCCGCATGATAAACGCCTGGCTGCTGCTGTGCCTGATACTGCTCTCAGCGGCCATGATTATAAAGGGGACGGCCATGCTCAGGGAATCCGGCTTTTCCATTGCCGAATGGAAGCCTATCAATAATATCGCCCTTCCTGCGGATGGCGCCGATTTCCAGAAAGAGTTCGAATCGTACAAGAGCCTGCCGCAGTTCCAGAAATTCTTTCCTCATATGGAGATGGATGAATTCAGGACAATTTATCTCCTCGAATATACCCAGTACGTTCTGGAGTATATGTTGATAATCATGTTATTCCTGCCGCTCTTCATATTCTCCGTCATGCAGGCGCTTGGCTGGCGCAGCATCCTCAAATTCTTGTTCATTTTCGGCTTTGGCGGCCTGCAGTACGTGGCGCATTCCACTATGACGGATCATTCCCTTATGGACGATCCGCATTTCCTGCCCTACCGCATGAGCCTGGAGCTTGCCCTGCAGTTTACGTTTTTCGGCCTGATATTCTGGCAGATACTGACTTTTTCCTATCCCAAACAGGGTATCGGCGGGTTTGAATTGCCGCATCCTCCGGTGTTTCTCAAAATATTCTCCTGCCTGACGCTGGCCGTGATATTCGTGCAGGTGATTCTGGGCGGTGCGGTCAGCGGCCTGCACGCGGGGCTGATATTCAATACCTTCCCGCAGATGGATATGACCTGGGTGCCGGACGGATTATGGCCGATGCCGGAATGGTATAAAAACCTGTTCGAGGACGCTGCCACCGCGCAATTTGTCCACCGCATGATTGCCTATGGCCTGACTGCTGTTGTATTGCTGTTCTGGCTGCTCGGGCGCAACAATCCGCACGTGGCGCACCTGCTGCCGATTCTGTTTTCCATTTTCGTCGTGCAGTTCCTGCTGGGCGTCCTGACCCTGCTTTTTACCGTTCCCATTCCGATTTCATCCCTGCACTATGCCAATGCGATACTGGTTTTCAGCATAGCGGTCGCCATCATGCACCGGCTCTTTATCCCGATAAAGACCATCTATTACGACATAGGTTCCGGTTAATATACTGCTGGCGTTTCAAGCATTGGAAAATTCTTGAAACGCTCAGGCAGTATATGCTTTAATGCGAGCGTCGCCCGCCAGGCAGGCGACGCGCTGCATTTCCGCCGTTTTCTGATCTTCGGAAAATGGCTTCAATGAACGAATATACCCATCGCGTCTTTGGATACTATCCCAAATCTTGATACGCGATGGGTATATTTTCTTTCTAGATTAGTGCAAAAATGTTCATTATATAGAAGCCCGTATGAACGCTCTATTCAGCAATCCCATATTCGGCAAACCGGTGGTAAATCTCGTAATGCTCGCGGTATTGCTTGCGGCACTGTTTGGCCTTGGGCTGGGGGAGCGTCCCTATTCGACGCCAAGCGAATCGCGCTACATCGAAATTGGCCGTGAAATGGCCGAGTCCGGCGACTTTGTCACTCCCCGGCTGGATTACGTGAAATATTTTGAGAAACCACCGCTCTTTTACTGGATTCAGGCGGAGATGACGAAACACTTCGAGCTTGATGCGTTCGCCGTGCGTGTCCCGACCGCGTTATTTGCTATTGCCTTCTGCCTTCTCACCTATGCCCTCGGGGAGTTGCTGTATGGCCGCCTTGCCGGATGGCTTGGTGCGCTGACGCTTGCGACCAGCCTTTATATGTTTGCACTTTCGCGGGTGGTGTTGGTGGACGTTCCGGTGAGCGTATTCCTCGTCGCAACCCTTTATTTCTTTCTTTACGCCGTCCGTGCACCGGATGGCCGCTGTCGAACAGTTGCGCTTTATGCCATGTATGTCGCCGCCGCCTGCGCGGTATTAACCAAGGGGCTAATCGGTGCGGTATTGCCTGGCATTATCGTCTTTATCTGGCTGGCTTTGACCCGGAACTGGAAAATACTTTCCACGTTCCGCCTGCCAGGCGGTCTTGCACTGTTTCTCCTTATAGCGGTTCCGTGGCATATACTGGTTTCCTTGCGCAACCCGGAATTTCCGCATTTTTATTTCATCCATGAGCATCTCGAGCGCTATCTCACCAAAGCGCACGGGCGTTACCAGCCGGACTGGTTTTTCCTGGTGGTGTTTGCTGCCGGACTGTTTCCGTGGACAATGTTTACTCCTCAGGCGCTTCATAGCGGGTTGCGGGGATTTTGGAACGCACGCTTCAGGGATGGCAGCCAGTTGTTTCTTTTGATCTGGGGTGTATTTATTCTTTTCTTCTTCTCGCTTTCCGACTCAAAGCTGATACCTTACATACTGCCGATATTTCCGCCTGTCGGCGTATTCATGGGGCGTTATTTTGCCGATGCCTGGCAGGAGAAGCCGGTTGAGTATTTCAGGACCGGGCTGGTTTTCATGGTTCTGTTGCTGCTGGCAATGACCGTCGCTCCCACGGTGATGCCGAGAATATTTGATCAAGACAGCAAGGTTATGGAAGCCGTTACCCAGGCAAAAGACGATATAGACAACTTATCCATACTGTCTATTATCGCTGCCGGTGCCTTGTTGATCACTTGTATCCAGGGGCAAAAGCGCCATCTTATAGTCTGTCTGATTGTAGTCGCAGCAACCATCATGCAAGCAGGGGACAGGGTGGCGCAACATTATAACAAGGATTCCATGGCGGATATCGTCGGAGCCATAAAATTCCTCGGCAAGCCCGGCGACGAGGTGGTGGCCTACGACGAGTACTATCAGGACCTGCCGGTTTATCTGGGAAGGAAAGTTACGGTTGTGGGCTGGGGCAAGACCGAGCTCAATTTTGGCGCCAGCCACGAAAACACTTCCGCCTGGATGATAGACAATGACGAATTCTGGAGACGCTGGCTTAAGAATGATCATCTCATGTTCGCGGTGATGCGGGACGACGTTTACAAATCCGTTATACAAGGTAAAAAACCGGAAGATTTCCACCTCTATGACGTAACCCATGCCGGGCGCAATATATTGCTCACGAACCAGATATCGAAAGCCAGATAGTTATGACAGATGCTTCTTTTCTACCGTTTGCCCGTCCGTGCCTGAATGAGGAAAGCTATCGTGATGTTGAGGCGGTGCTTCGCTCCGGCTGGCTCACCACTGGCCCGCGCGTTGCTCAGTTCGAGAAAGACCTGTCGGCGTATTTCGGCGGGCGGAGTGTGCGCTGCGTGGCATCGGCCACCGCCGGGCTCCAGCTTGCACTGATGGCGATAGGGCTTAAGCCTGGCGACGAAGTCATCACCACGCCGCTGACGTTTGTGGCGACGCTCAATACCATTGTGCAGGCGGGCGGAAGGCCGGTGCTTGTTGATATCGATCCCGATACCCGTAACATGGATGTAAAGCTGCTTAAAAAAGCGGTCACAAAGAAAACCCGCGCGATTGTGCCGGTGCATTTTGCCGGACTGCCGGTGGACATGGATGAGTTGTATGCTATTGCCAAAGAGCATAATCTGCGGATCATTGAAGACTGCGCCCACGCCATCGGCGCTGCCTACAAAGGCAGGAAAATCGGTGCGTTTGGCGACATACAGGTGATGAGTTTCCATCCCAATAAGAACATGACGACCGGGGAAGGTGGCGCGGTCGTTACCGATGATAAAGAGGTATTGCAGCGGATCGAGCAGTTGCGTTTCCACGGCATTGACCGCGAGGCATTCAACCGCTTCAGCAAAACCGGCAGTCAGCATTACGACGTGGTGGTTCCTGGTTTCAAATACAATATGATGGACATACAGGCAGCAATTGGCTTGCAGCAGCTGCCCATGCTGGATGGCTTCATCGAAAAACGCAAAGCCTGGGTGGAGCAATATTATAAACAGCTTGGAAATCTTAAGAACCTGTCCTTGCCGTCCGATCCCGCGTACGATCATTGCCATGCTTGGCACCTGTTGACCGTGCTGGTAGATGAGCGCGATGCCTTCATCGACAAGATGAAGGAGAAAAGCATCGGCATTGGGATGCACTATGTCAGCGCGCATCTTTTCACTTACTACCGTGAAACGTTCGGGTTTAAGAAAGGTGATTTCCCGCACGCAGAGAAAGTCGGCGCGCAGATTTGCAGCCTGCCACTTTTTCCGTCCATGATCGAAGTCGAATTTGAACGCGTTGTTGCCGCAATACGGGATATATTATAAACAGTAACCAAAGAGCGAATTATGTATTTAAGTGTCGTAATACCGGTTTACAATGAATCCGCCAACCTCGATCATCTGTGCTCGCGGCTTCTGCCGGTGCTGGACGGGCTTGGCAGGCCTTACGAGATCATTTTTACCAATGACGGCAGCAAGGACAATTCGCAGGCCATACTGAACCATCTCCACGGCGTGCGCCCCGATGTCATCAAGGTCATCCAATTTGCCCGCAATTACGGCCAGCATCCAGCCATCATGGCTGGGTTTGAACTGTCCAGGGGCGAAGTCGTGGTGACGCTTGACGCCGATCTGCAAAACCCGCCGGAAGAAATACCGAAGCTGCTTGCCCTCATTGACGCCGGGCATGACGTCGTCGGTGGCTACCGCGGCACACGCCTTGATTCCGCCTACCGCAGGTTTATTTCCAAGATGTCGAACGTCGTGCGGGCGAAGATTACCAAGATCGAGATGCGCGACCAGGGATGCATGCTGCGCGCCTATCGTCGTGAAATCATCCAGCTGATTGTTCAAAGCAACGAAAGCACGCCGTTCATCACGGCGCTTGCCCAATACTTCGCCAACAACCCGGCGGAGGTGGAAGTCGCCCATGAGGAACGTCACGGCGGAACTTCCAACTATAATCTTTATAAGCTTATCCGTTATAATTTCGACCTGTTCACCGGGTTTTCGCTTGTGCCGCTGCAGATGTTCACCATCCTCGGTATGATTCTCTCGGGATTAAGCGGTGTACTGGTGCTCATACTGGCCTTTCGCCGCATTTTCATCGGGCCAGAATCCGAAGGGCTGTTTACCCTGTTCGGCATCATGTTCCTGATGGTTGGCGTCGCCATTACCGGGCTTGGGATCATCGGTGAGTATGTTGGAAGGATTTACCTTGAGGTGCGCCAGCGCCCGCGCTATGTAGTCAGGACAATTTTGAGCAACGATGATAAGTAAATGAAAATTTTAATACTCGGTGCCAACGGGTTCATCGGCAGCAACCTTATCGAATATATTGTCAACAACAGGCCGGACTGGCGCATCACTGCGCTTGACATCGCCACTGACAAGCTCGGTGACCTGATTTCGCATAAAAATATCGGATTTCTCAAGGCCGATATGCGCGAGAGCCGTGCGTGGATAGAAGACCAGATAAAGCAGGTGGATGTCGTACTGCCGCTGGTTGCGATTGCTACCCCTGCGACCTATGTGAGCAACCCGATAGCCGTATTCGAGCTTGATTTCGAGGCCAACCTTGCGATTGTACGCGATTGCGTCAAGTACAAGACGCGCCTGATTTTCCCCTCGACATCGGAAGTCTATGGCATGAGCGGTGATCTGCCCTACGACGAGGAGGAAAGCCGCCTTGTGACCGGTCCCATCCACAAGCAGCGCTGGATATACTCCTGCAGCAAGCAGATGATGGACCGCGTCATCTATGCTTATGGTGCGCGCGGCGATCTCCGGTTTACGTTGTTCAGGCCGTTTAACTGGATGGGGCCGAAGCTTGACAATGTATGGTCGAACAAAGGCACGAGCAGCCGCGTGGTGTCGCAGTTTCTGAGCGACATATTCCATGATCGCGATATCACTATCGTCGGCGGCGGCGGGCAGCGGCGCTGCTTTCTGTATATCGACGATGCCATTGATGCGATGATGCGTATCATCGAAAACAAGGACGGTTGCGCCGATGGCCAGATTATCAATATCGGCTGTCCAAAAAATGAACTGTCTATCCGGCAACTGGCGGAAAAGCTGATTGCTACCGTCCGGGCGCACCCGAATTACGCGATGGGAAAAACACATATTCACGATGCCACCGCCGATCAGTATTACGGCAAGGGCTACCAGGACGTTGACAGGCGCGTGCCGAGCATCAAGAAAGCCTGGCAGGTTTTAGGCTGGGAGCCAAAAACCGGGATTGACGACGCGCTCAGGAAAACGGTGGATTATTATATCGGCATAAAGCCCGTAAGTCATAGCGTGTGAAGCGCCAGAATAGCATTGCTTGTAAGCAGGCTGGGAAAGGCAACGCTTGATTTTACTTCTTTTTCCGTGCGCAGCAGCAAATTGAGCGAATAGGAAATTTTTCCGGCAGTCCAGCGGGAAAGCGCTTTTTCGATAACAGGAACCGCTTTGTAAAACACCGGCGGGCGCAGCATCTTCATTGCTTCAGCCCGGCTTTGCCCGGATTTCATATAGCCGTGCAGCAGGTCAAGGCGCTGGAAATAGCGGATCAGCGTTCTTATGATGGCCACCGGCTGGATTCCCTCATGCAGCAGGTGCGCAAGCAGCTTGTCGGATTTGGAAGCATCACCCAGCGCCACGCTGTGGCATAAATCCTCGATGTTTTCCGCAGTGTTATTGCCGGTAAGCAGCATGGCGACTGGCAGCGTAATCTCTTTTTCCTCTCCCATGTAAAGGGCGATTTTTTCCAGTTCATTCCGGGTAATCAGTCGGTCATTGCCGAGATTACTTGCCAGATACATCAGGGCATCGTGGGTTGCGCTCAGCCCAAACCCGCTCAGCGTGCTGCGGATGGTGGTCTCGATATCGCGTCCCTCCTCAAGATAGCAGGGAACGGCAGCAAGATGTCCTTCTTTCTCAAAGAATCTGAAAAGCGCCGAACTTGTGGGTAATCCTTCCGCTTCCACGATCAGGTAAGTGGAATTTTTTGCGCCTTCAAAGGCGGATTTTATCACGCTGTCAATTTTCTCCGGCGGATCGCGCAGGATAATGACCCTGCGCCCACCCATGAGGCTCATGGCATTCAATTCGTCCGGCAGCAGCGCCGGATCGGCTTTCACCTGCGCTCCGGTAAGCTCCACGCGATTAAGCGGATCATAACTCTTGCCGAGTAGCACCTCAATGACGGTGCGCGAGCGTTCGCGTATCAGCCCGCCGTCGGAGCCGTAAAGCAGAACTGCCTGCGCCTGCCTGTCCGGTTGCTTAAGAAACGCCCCTACGTCGCGCGGCGCCAGTTTCATGGCTTGTCTTCCGGTTTCTTTTCCGGCGAAGCAAAATAATCCGCCAGGCGCAGGACATAGTCTTCGGCGATTTCCTGCAGCGTGCGTTCGATAGTGTCCTGCTCGGCTTCATAGGTGGCGAAATTGGCGTTTATCGCCACATTGTAGCTGCCTGTGCGGCCGATGGTGCTTGTAAGGAGCAGTTTGTTGTCGGCAATTTGCGTTAGTCTGAAGGTGGTGGTGAATTGTACGATATAGCGCTCAATGGTGCCGTCGCTCTTTACCACGGCGGGAACGAGGCTTCTGACAAGTGTAACGTCCAGCCGGTATTCAGGCTGCGCGGATTTCAGGCCTTTGGGGTTTAGCCGATCCTCAAGGGCGATTTTAAATATCTGGCCTTCGTGGCCGCCAATCGGAGCAATAATCAGGTTGCCTTCGAGTGGGCTGTTTTCCGCCAGCGCCGAGTGCTTGCCGTACATGGGCTGAAACCCGCAGGATGCTGCCAGTAGGCACAAAATGATTGTTAGAATTAATTTATAAATAACCGTCATTCCCACGAAGGCGGGAATCTCATTATCGGCGTAGCAGGACGTTGCAAAAGAGATTCCCGCCTTCGTGGGAATGACGAAAACACGATGTTTATACCAATTCCTGGTTTTCTCAAGCGGCGACGACATTGACGATTTTCCCCGGCACAACAATAATCTTCCTGATTTGCTTGGCGTGGATGAAATCCTGCACGTTTTTCTGGGCGAGCGCAAGCGATTCCATCTCTTCGCGTGTGGCGTCCGGTGCACAAGAAACGGTCGCGCGCAGCTTTCCGTTCACCTGTACGGCGATGGTGATTTCTTCTTCCACGCACAAGGCCGGGTCGGCCTTGGACCATGGGCGCGTGACAATCATATCCTTGTTGCCCAACTGTTGCCACAGTTCTTCCGCGAGATGCGGCATGAACGGTGCAATCAGGTGGATAATGGCGTTGACGGCTTCCGTTCGTGCGCCGCCCAGCGGTTTTCCGGACAGCGAGCCGAGCAAATTGGATAGTTCGCGTATGCGGGCGATGGCCTTGTTGAAATGGAAACGCTCGATATCCTGAGTGACACGCGCAATGGTCTTATGGGTTTCCTGCCGTAGCTTTAATACCGTTGCCTCATCGGGCACACCGGACGCATCCGGTTCGAGCAGCAGCCGCCACAAGCGGTTTACATACCGCCATGCGCCGTCTATTCCCGCTTCCGTCCATTCCAGATCGCGATCCGGCGGCGAATCGGAAAGCATGAACAGGCGGGCGGTATCCGCGCCGTAACTGGTGATGATCGCACGCGGATCGACGACATTCTTTTTCGATTTGCTCATTTTTTCCGAGCGGCCGACCGTCACCGGGCTGTTCTTTTTGATGACCTCTTCCGGGTAGAGCCAGTTTCCGTCAGCATCCATGTAGGTTTCATGGCATATCATGCCCTGCGTCATCAGGCCTTTGAAGGGTTCGATTACGTTAAGATAACCGCAGCGCTTCAGGGCGCGCATGAAGAACCGGGCATAAAGCAGGTGCAGCACGGCATGTTCCACGCCGCCGATATATTTGTCTACCGGCAGCCACGTGTTGGCGGACGGGTTAAACGGCTCCTTTTCCGAAGGTAGGCTGCAAAAGCGCGCGAAATACCAGGAAGATTCAAAAAATGTATCGAATGTGTCGGTTTCGCGCTCGGCTTTCGCGCCGCATTTCGGGCAATTCACATGTTTCCATGTCGGGTGATGGGCGAGCGGGTTGCCGGGTTTATCAAACGTCACATCTTCGGGTAGCCTTACCGGCAGTTCGTTCTCCGGCACCGGCACGACGCCGCAGTCATTGCAGTGAATAATCGGAATTGGGCAGCCCCAGTAGCGCTGGCGCGATACGCCCCAGTCGCGCAAGCGGTAGTTAATGGTTTTCTTGCCTGCGCCCAGCTTCACCAGTTCCGCGATGGCTTTTTCTTTAGCTTCTGAAACGGAAAGGCCGTTTAAAAAACTGGAATTGATAACATTGCCGTCACCACTATAGGCTTCATCACCGTGCAACAGATTATCTAACCAAGCAGAAGAATCGCCCTCCCAATTATATTCAGGGGGTACGATAACAGGCAATATGGGTAACTTGTATTTCTTGGCAAACTCAAAGTCACGCTGATCGTGCGCCGGGCAGCCGAAGAGCGCGCCCGTGCCATATTCCATCAGCACGAAATTGGCTACGTAAACCGGGTGCTCAAGGTTTGCGTCGAAGGGGTGTTTTACTCTCAACCCGGTGTCAAATCCCTTTTTTTCGGCTTTCTCGATAGCCTCCTCGCTGGTGCCGATGCGGTTGCAGTCTTCTATGAAAGTTGCAAGTTGCAAGTTGCAAGTTGCAAGTTCCTGAGCCAATGGGTGTTGTGGAGATATGGCACAAAACGACATGCCGAATAAAGTGTCTGGTCTTGTCGTAAAAATCTCTATTTTGTCAACCTGCAACCTGCAACTTGCAACTTGCAACTTAAGTTTTACACCAACCGATTTTCCAATCCATTTTTCCTGCATGATTTTTACTTTATCCGGCCAGTCGGCAAGCGCAGTAAGCCCCTCAAGCAGTTCGTCGGCGAAATCGGAAATCTTCAGGAACCACTGGGAAAGTTTCTTGCGTTCGACCGGTGCGCCCGACCGCCAGCCGCGCCCGTCGATAACCTGTTCGTTGGCTAGAACGGTGTGATCCACGGGATCCCAGTTGACGAAAGACTCCTTGCGGTAGGCCAGCCCGTTTTTCAGGAAATCGAGGAAGAAGCGCTGCTCGTAGCGGTAATATTCCGGATCGCAGGTGGCAAGCTCGCGCGACCAGTCATACGAAAGGCCGATGGATTTAAGCTGCTCGCGCATGGTGGCGATATTCTGGTATGTCCATTTTCCTGGATGTACGCCGCGCTCGATGGCTGCGTTTTCCGCCGGTAATCCAAAAGCATCCCAGCCCATCGGATGCAGCACCGTGAACCCGCAGGCTCTTTTATAGCGCGCCAATACGTCACCAAGCGTATAATTCCTCACATGCCCCATGTGGATGTTGCCGGACGGGTAGGGGAACATCTCCAGCACGTAGTAGTGAGGCGCGGATGAGGGAAGCGTTCTCTCCACACAAAATACCTTTTTATCTTCCCAAATCCTTTGCCATTTCTGCTCGGATTCGCGGAAATTATAACGGGCTGCGTCTGACATATTCTTTAGGGTTTAGGGCTTGCTGGACTGCGCCATCCGCATTTCGCGTGCACGGGTGAGGATCGTATCTTCGAGATCGCGCGCAAGATCTTTGGGCACTTCCGTATCGCGCCATACACCCTTTGCGTCCATTTTCTGCTTGAACAGCGTGACTTTCAGACCGTCAGCGCGCAGGGTCTGGTCGATGATGAGCACATTGACCTTGTAACGCTCGCCCTTGGTTTTCGGGTCTTCATACCAGTCGGTAATAATGACGCCGCCGAATGGGTCGGCGGAAGCCAGCGGCATGAAGGATAGTGTATCCAGCGTCGCGCGCCACAGGAAGCTGTTTACGCCGATGCCGGGGCCATTGTTTTTATTATCGGATCCGCCGAATAATCCCTTGCCGCCGGTAATACTGCCGCGGCTTTCCTGGAGGCCGAGATGGGAATTTATCGGAGCTTCGGCTTTGCTGCCGCCGCCGAACATGCCGCAACCGCTGACGGCAAGCAGGAAAGCCAGCGTCAGGAAAGAATTTATGAGTGGTTTTTTGCCCATGAGCTATGTATATAAGGAAACGCATGGCATCTTGCAAACGGAAAGTATGAAAATTCTTATCATCGGCTCAGGCGGAAGGGAGCATGCGCTGGCGTGGAAAATCAGACAATCACCGTTGGTGAAACAAGTATTTTGCGCACCGGGAAACGGCGGCATAGGGCAGGATGTAATCAGCGTTGCGCTTGCCACGCATGACGAAATAGTAGCCTTTTGCAAAAAAGAGGCGATTGATCTGGTGGTGGTTGGCCCGGAAATTCCGCTGGTGGAAGGGCTTGCGGATATACTTGCTGAAAAAAATATCCCCGTGTTTGGCCCCTCGGCGAAAGCGGCGCAACTTGAAGGATCAAAGGGCTTCACCAAAGATATCTGCCGAAAATATAACATCCCGACGGCTGGTTATAAGCGGTTCATTGACGCCGATCCAGTTGCGACCGGCATTAAGCGAAGCTTTGAAACCAAATACGGGCCATCGGCCAATGCTCTGGCTTATGTAAAAGAAAAAGGCGCGCCGATTGTCATAAAAGCCGACGGCCTTGCCGCAGGAAAAGGCGTAACGGTGGCGATGACGGAAAAAGAAGCCAGCGATGCCGTCAACGAGATAATGGGTGGAAGATACGGCAATGCCGGTGCTTCGGTCGTCATCGAGGATTTTCTTGAAGGCGAGGAAGTAAGCTTTTTCGCGCTAACTGATGGCAGGGAGGCGATAGAATTCGGCTCGGCGCAGGATCACAAGCGTGCCTACGACGGTGACAAGGGGCCAAATACCGGCGGCATGGGAACCTATTCCCCGGCGCCCATCATGTCCGATGCATTGCGCAGGCAGGTAATGGATGAGATCATTCATCCGACGGTGCGCGCGATGGCGAAAGAGGGAATGCCCTATAAAGGCGTGTTATTCGCCGGGCTGATGATTACCAAATCCGGTCCCAAACTTATAGAATATAACGTGCGTTTCGGCGATCCCGAAACCCAGTCGCTCATGATGCGCCTTGATTCGGACATTGTGCCTGCTTTGCTGGCCTGCGTTCACGGTGATCTTGATAAGGTCGAGATACGCTTTAAGTCGCAGGCGGCGCTGTGCGTGGTAATGGCAGCAAAAGGCTATCCCGGGGATTATAAGAAAGGCAGTGTGATTAAGGGGCTTGATGCAGCGGCCGGTTTTGCCAATGTAAAGGTTTTCCATGCCGGCACGCAGCTAAAGGATGGAAATATGACCGCCATAGGCGGGCGGGCGCTTGGCGTTACTGTGCTGGCCGACACCATACAGGCGGCGCAGCAACTGGCATATAATGCGGTGGACGCAATCGACTGGCCGGAAGGATTCTGCCGCAGGGATATAGGAAGCAAGGCAATCAGGGAAATGGAAACGCTATGAATAATTTAATAATGGCGGCAATAATTGGGATAACTAAGAACAAGGGATGGTATGTCGAGTTACACTCGATATACTATATATTGATGTCAGACGCAAATTTACAATTATCTCTCCCATTAGGTATGGACTTGCTTCCACAACCAGACATTAACCTTGCTTTATTAACACCTAGAGATATTTGGGTTCGTTTAAATCAGCGTTTAATGCTGCAATTAGGTGAAGACCGACGCCTTGAATATAAAAGAATAGATAATATCGATTTTAGTGATTTAGCACGCTATTACAGGGCCTTTTCAAATACTCCGGATGGAGGATTGTTGGTATTTGGAGCGACAAGTAAAGGTATAGCGGTTGGTTGCAATAACTTACCATATGCTACTCGTAATAAACTTGAAACATTTCATACCCGAATGTGTCCTCTGGCTCGCCCAGAAATTAAGCGTTTTGAGGTTATAATTGATGGTGTGAGTAACTTCTGTATTGCTATCTATATTCCATATATTAGTCGCCTTGTGGAAACGAATAGAGATGAAGCTCATATTAGATATGGAGACTCCATTCATCAAATGAGCGACGAAGAAAAAAGAGATTTCAGATCAACAAGACAGGAATTGTCATTTGAGCAGGAAGTTGCTCCTTATTTATTTCCTGGGAAGGGCATCCTTTTATACAACTCAGGAAGTTATTCACGCGACCCGAAAGCACATTACATTCTAAAGCAGAAACAAGATGGTCGCAGCAGCAAAGAAAAATGAAAGGCGAAAAGCCGAATTCATCAAACTACTCAGCGAATCTATTAACCTCTATTAGATGCAGAAATAAGGTATGCAGGCGAATCGCGCCATAGCGCATAATCAGGTCACGTACAGTGTCAGCGAGATATCCTCCGCGATCAAGCGCATGGTGGAGGATAATTTCGGCCATGTGCGCGTGCGTGGCGAAATATCGGGTTGGAAGGTCGCAGCCTCCGGCCACGTCTACCTAAAGCTCAAGGATGAGAATGCGTTGCTGGATGCGGTCTGCTGGAAGGGCGTCGCCGGAAAGATTCCGTTCAAGCCGGAGGACGGGCTTGAAGTCACTTGCTCCGGCAAGCTTACGACCTATCCCGGGCGCTCGAATTACCAGCTTATCATAGAGTATATGGAGCCTGCGGGCGTCGGCGTGCTGATGGCGCTGCTGGAGAAGCGTAAGAAAATGTTGGCTGCTGAAGGGTTGTTTGACGAGAACCGGAAGAAATCCCTGCCGCGGATGCCGCAGGTGATTGGCGTCGTCACGTCGCCGACCGGCGCGGTCATTCGTGACATACTCCACCGTTTAAGCGACCGCTTTCCCTGCCACGTCATCGTCTGGGGTGTGGCGGTGCAGGGGGATGGCGCTGCCGAACAAGTGGCAAAGGCTATTGATGGGTTCAACGCCATTTCCGGCGGAGATGTCCCGGTTCCCGATCTGATTATCGTTGCGCGCGGCGGCGGTTCGTTTGAGGATTTGTGGGCGTTCAACGAGGAAGTTGTCGTGCGTAGTGTTGCCGCATCGCGCATCCCGGTGATTTCGGCGGTGGGGCATGAAACCGACACCACGCTGATTGATTACGTCTCCGACCGCCGGGCGCCTACGCCGACGGCGGCTGCGGAAATCGCCGTGCCGGTGCGCGCGGATCTGATGGTGTATGTCGCGGAGCTTGGCAACCGGATGCTTGCCTGCATCGCCAGTTACCTGAAGCAGCGCGAGGATAACATAGCCGGGCTTGCGAGAGGGTTGCCTAACCTCAACGCGCTTGTTGACACCGCTATCGTGCGGATTGATGACTGGAGTGAGCGTCTTGCCCTGTCGCTGCCGGCGGCGATTTCCCGTAAGAGCCAGTTGCTGGCGGTGGCGTATGCGAAGCTCCAGCCACGTAATTTCATACAAAATATGGATCATCATGGCGCAAAACTCATGGAAACGGGCGAACGGCTTGCGCGAATTATTCTGCGCAATATAACCGAGATGGAGCGCAGACTTGCGAATGCTTCCCAGCTTCTTGACACGGTCAATCCGGTGCGGATACTGGAGCGCGGATTTGTGCTGGTAAGGGACAGGAAGGGGAAAGTCATTGCCCGTGCTTTCGGTGTGCCGGCGGGAGAAACGCTGGAACTTCAATTCTTTGACGGTGTGAAGACAGTAGAAGCATGAAAACCGTTTATCTATTGCGCCATGCCAAGGCGGAGTCTGCAAAAGGGGCTCAGGAAGACATCGAGAGAAAATTAGCGCCGGCCGGGCGTGAGGCGTGTGCCGTCGTAGGCGTCTATATGAAGAAAAAAGAATATGTGCCGGATTTCGTGCTGTGCTCGGCCGCTTGCCGCACGCAGGAAACCTTCGAACTGGCGATGCAGGCTGCCGGCATGTCGCCGCCATACCGGCTTGAGAAGAAGTTATATGCAACGACCGTGGATTATATCCTTAGTCAGTTACGCCTGCTGGATGACGCTATAGGTTCGGCAATGGTGGTCGGGCATAATCCGATCATGCACCAGTTTGCGCTTACCCTCGCAAAGACAAAAGCTACCGATATGCGCCGCTCTCTTGAGATGCGCTACCCTACGGGCGCACTGACCGTGCTGCGCTTTGCAGCGGATTCCTGGAACGATGTGGAACGCTGGCAAGGTGAACTGGTGGACTGCATGATGTCGTCCGCATCCTGACAAAATGCCTTATTCCGACGCGCCGCCTTTTTCGAGGCGTTTCTCAATCCGTTCAAGGTGGGCGGCAAGCCTCTCCTGCTCTGTGCGGGCATGTTCGGCCATTGCGCGCACGACCTCAAATTCCTCGCGCCGGACGAGATTCATGCGGCGCAGGACTTTCTCCATCTTATCCATGACAATGGATTCGACTTCGTGCCTGATATCGGAAAGGGTGCCAGCCGCGCCGGAAGCGAGTCGGGCAAAATCGTCAAAGAGCCGTGAGTCTTTCTGCATAAGAATAACGGTGAAATTTATAGGGGACTAAGCAGCGATTATAGTCTTTTTCCCTCACGCTGTCACGGGAAATAACCAGGTTTTGTCTAAATTTCGCTGCCGGAAGTGTACTTCACCGGTGTAATCTCCGTCGGCACGGATTTGACGAACACCCGGTCGGGAAGCCGCATGTCCACGGAGAGGATGGCGCGCTCAAGAATGTGATCTTCCTGCTCCATCTCGGCGAAGCTTTGCCATGCCTGTCTGGAATTGGTTTCCGGCAGCTTCAGTTCGACGCCGTTCTTGAAGCGCACGTTCCAGCGCCGGTCGCCAATCCGCAGTGCCGCGACAACATTTTTGTATAATTCCGGCTCCAGTGCGAACGTTTCGAAAAGCTCGTGTATGTATTGCGGCGCGCCCGCGCCTACCACCAGCAGAAGATTTTTATATTGCGTCGGATCGCCATATTCCATGGCCACGCCATCATCATCTATGAGATGAATCTTGCCGTTATTCTGCCAGATGGCAACCGGCTCGCGCTCGACAATGCGTATGTGCAACTGGTTGGGAAGGATGCGCGCCACTTCGGCATATTTGACACGCGGTATGGCCTGCAGGGAATCGCGCATGTCGCTAAGCGATAAAGCCAGTATCGGCGCGCCGGTCTTGATGTTCATAGCCCGGGTGATGTCGGCAAGCGGCGTGGATTTACGTCCCTCGAGGTATACGTCATCCACCTTAAAACCAAGCTTGGCGGTCTGCTGCCAGAGGTCGTTGATCATGGCCGTTTCCATCTGCCCGATTTTTTCGGCCGAGTGCCACAGCCAGAGGCTGCCTGCCGCGAATGCAAGCGCAAGGACTGCAGCACCCGCAAGCATACAGCGGCGGAAAGTCACCTTCCACCACTGGCGTACGGCGCGCTTGCGGTTGATTTTCCTGCTTTCCCGTTGCCGCGTTGTCAGTTTCTGGGATGTTTTTCTCATTATGCTTCCAGCCTTGCACCTTTGATGAGGGCGTCGACCAGCTCGTTGAACCCTATGCCGGCATAGGCTGCAAGCTCCGGCGACAGGGAAAGCGGCGTCAGGCCCGGCTGCGAGTTTAACTCGAGAATGTAAAAAATGCCATCTTT
>Ga0207022_10060_pt1 | contig 29662 bp, 30 predicted proteins | sample Alteio_BWMinCont_46_FD_153307 | JGI IMG/M metagenome (GOLD analysis project Ga0207022, IMG submission 153307) | Enriched cells from forest soil in Barre Woods Harvard Forest LTER site, Petersham, Massachusetts, United States -... | ecosystem: Environmental > Terrestrial > Soil > Temperate forest >... | reverse complement strand
CGCTTCGACCGGATGCTGGGCAGCCAGGAAATCGGTACGCTGATTACGGCGATCGGCACCGGCATCGGCCGCGACGAGTTCAATATCGAAAAAACGCGCTACCACAAAATCATCATCATGACCGACGCCGACGTGGACGGTTCGCACATCCGCACCTTGCTGCTGACGTTTTTCTTCCGCCAGATGCGTCTGCTGATCGACAAGGGCTATCTCTATATCGCCCAGCCGCCGCTGTATAAAATGAAGCGTGGTGGCAACGATGTGTATCTGAAAGACGATGAGGCGCTGGAGCAGCACCTGCTGACGTCGAGCTTGGAAGATGCGGTGCTGATCTTGGCCGACAAGCGCGAAGGCTCCGGCTCCGATCTGCGCGAAGCGGTGGAAACCGCCGGAAAATTGACGGCGGCGGCGACCATATTGGCCAAGCGGATGCCGCTGGCGCTGATCGAAGCGGGGGCGCTGGCGCACGTGTTCGACGGCAAGGGCGGCGGCAGCGAAAAGAAAGCGCAATTCTGGCAGATGGCGTTGCAGAAACTGGTCGGCGAGCAGGCCGGCTGGACATGCCGCTTCGCCGGTGGAACCTATACGTTGCAGCGCATCGTGCGCGGCGTCGAGGAAATCCACCTGATGGAGGAAAAATCGCTGCTCAGCAAGGAAGCGCACGACATCGCCGCGCAGCTTTCCTTCCTCGACGAGTTCTTCGCCGATGCCGCGATGCTGTCGCGCAAGGGTGTGTCCGTGAAAATTTCGACGCCATCGCAGCTTTATAACACCATGATGGATTTTGCGCGCAAAGGCTCAACCATCCAGCGTTTCAAAGGGCTGGGCGAAATGAATCCCGAACAGTTGTGGGATACGACGCTAAATCCCGCCACGCGCCGCCTGCTCAAAGTCGAGATCGGCGACGACGCCGCCACCGAATCCATTTTCTCGACGCTGATGGGCGACATCGTCGAACCCCGCCGCGATTTTATTATCACCAATGCGCTGAAGGTGGCGAATTTGGATGTGTAGCCGTCATTCCCGCCTACGCGGGAATGACGAAGTTAAAAAGATAATTTGATTAACTCCCTCGCCGCTTCCGTCGGCGTGATTTTTCCTTCCATCACCGCCCGTTCCATTTTTTGGGTCTGCGCCGCGACTTTTGGATGCCGCTCAAATTGCGCCAGCAATGCTTCGCGGATTTCCTTCCACATCCAGGCTTTGGCCTGCACGGCGCGGTGGCGCTTCATGTCGCCGCTCTCCTTCATGATGGTGGCGAACTCGCCGATGAATTTCCATATGGCATCAATGCCCTCGCCATGCAGCGCCGAGCAGGTGACGACTTTGGGCTGCCATTTGTCGCTCGATGGGTGCAGCATCCGCAGCGCCGCAGAATAGTCGGAACGCACGCGCTTGGCCTGTGTTTTCAAATCCCCGTCGGCCTTATTGACGACGATGAGATCGGCCAGTTCGACGATGCCTTTTTTGATGCCCTGCAGTTCGTCGCCGCTGCCGGGGAGCAGCATCAGCACGAACATGTCGACCATGTCGGCGACTTCGGTTTCCGATTGCCCGACGCCGACGGTTTCGACGATGACGACGTCGTATCCAGCCGCTTCGGTGAGCAGCATCGCCTCGCGCGTGCGCCGCGCCACGCCGCCCAGCGCGCCGCCGGTGGGGCTGGGGCGGATATAGGCGTTTTCATTTTGCGCGAGCTTGGCCATGCGCGTCTTGTCACCCAATATCGAGCCGCCGGTGCGTGCGCTCGACGGATCGACGGCAAGCACGGCCACTTTATGCCCGCGCTCGATGACGTGCAGCCCGAACGCCTCGATGAACGTCGATTTGCCGACGCCGGGTGCGCCGGTGATGCCGATGCGGATGGAGTTTCCGGTCTTGGGCAATAAGGAAGTCAGCAGCGCCTGCGCCTCGCGCTGATGGTCGCCGCGCGTCGATTCGATCAGCGTGATGGCGCGGGCGAGGGCGGTGCGGTCGCCGGAAGTGATCTGCGAAATAAGCGTGCTCATAGGTTTCATACCAATGCCTGCAATTGCTGGTCGGTCAAATTGCCCGGCACCATCAGCAGCGGGACGAACAGCTTGCTGCCGAGTTGCCCGGCCAGCCACGCCGCCAGCGTGCCGCGCCCCGACCCGTGCTGCGCGATGCCGATGACGATCATGTTGATGTTGGGATCCTCGAACGCTGCCGCGAGAATTTCATCGCCCGCCGCGCCTTCGCGCAACAGCAGGCTGGGCGTGATGCCATAGCGGTTGGCTTCCTCGGATAGGTTTTTCAGCAGTTGTTCGCCTTCGCCGCGACGTTCCTCGCGCATACGGTCGGCGATGGCGCCCAGCGTTTGGAAATCGGCCGGGGTGATGACGTGCAGCAGATCGACCGAGCCGCCGCTGGCCGCCGCTTTCATGCAGGCCAGGCGAAGCGCGACGCGCGATTCCTCCCGGCTGTCGACGCATACCAGGTATTTTGTCGCTTTTATTGGATTCGATAGTTCCATATTGCCTCCTATGTCAAATCCTGTGAGCGCCGAAGGCGCTGCACAGGATCTTATTTAGATCCTGCGCAATCGCTTTGCGATTCGCAGGATTTTTACACATTCTCAAACACGCGGCCGGTAAACCAGCCTATGCCCAACGCCAGCACCACCGCCGTGATGCCGTAAAGCAACGGGTAGTCGTGCGCGTACGTAAATAGAAACGCATCCATTCCGCTTTTGACCACCTTGATCGGCGTCGATTGCATCCCCACCACCTCGCCGTCGCTGATTAAATAGATCTCGGCGGTATAATCGCCCGGCGGGATATTGTCGGGGAATTCGATGACGGTTTTGAACAGCATTTCGCCCATGAACTGCACCGTCCCCGGGGTTTGCAAATACAGCCCGCGCTCGTGCTGGTGGCGCAGGAAGGCGTCGGCGAACTCCTGCGATTTCGGGTTGACGGGCAGGGGCAGCAGGTTGTTCTCGCCGATACCGAGCTGGCGGGAGACGGCCGCCTGCTCGATGTCAGAGAGCGGTTTGCCGGCGGCGATGGCGTAGAAATCGGGAACGCCCCAGAATTTCATGTGGTCGCGGTTGATCCACAGCCCGGCGATTTTTTCCTTTTTGCGCACGATGTAATCCCGCCGCGGGCCGCGCACGACGACAACAATGTCGCCGTTATCGTTGCGCGCGCCGAACAGGAATATGCGCGTGCCGTTGAATCCGGAATCGATATCGATGCGGTAATTGGACAAGTCGCCCACCAGCGGCGCCGCGAAAGCGGGGAGGGGGAAAAGAAGAATAAATAGCGCGAAGACTCGAATCATTCCATCACGCTCACACTGTAAACATCCGCCGGCGGCGTAAACAGGCCGAACGCCAGCTTGATGGCCACGCCCAGCACCAGGGCCGCCAGCAGCGCGCGCAGATATTCCGCCGGCAGTTTCGCGCCCCATTTGCTTCCGAACTGCGCGCCGATGACCGAGCCGGAGAGCAGCACCAGTGCCAGCAATATATCCACCGTCTGCGTCGAAATCGCCTGCAGCAGCGTGACGTTGGCGGTGATGAAAATAATCTGGAACAGCGACGTGCCGATGACGACGTTGGTCGGCATCCCGAGCATGTAGATCATCGCCGGTATCAGGAAAAACCCGCCGCCGATGCCCATCAGCGACACCAGGATACCCACGAAAAACCCGATCGCTACCGGCATGACGGCGCTGATATGCAGCTTCGAGCGCTGGAATTCGACTTTAAACGGCAACCGCATCGCCAGCGGCAGGCGGGCGGTGGACAAAGGTTTCCTGGCGATTCCCAGGATCGAGCGGATGCTTTCGCCCGCCATCATGGCGCCGACGGCGCCCAGAAACAGGACGTAAATGAGCGAGATGACCAGGTCGATGGTGCCAAGCCGGTTCAGATATTGAAATGCCTCGACGCCCAGCGTCGATCCCGCCATGCCGCCCGCCAGTAGGAAGCACCCCATCTTGAAATCGACGTTGTCGCGCCGCCAGTGGGCGAGGAAACCGGAGACCGAGGAGGCGACGATCTGGTTGGAGACGGTCGATACCGACACCGCCGGGGGCACCCCGATGAAAATCAGCAGCGGCGTCATCAGGAAGCCGCCGCCGACGCCGAACAGTCCGGACAATACACCGGTCGCCACGCCCAGGCTCAGGATGACGAAGATATTGACCGACATTTCGGCGATGGGGAGGTAGATGTTCATGCGATGCTGGTCATGGGTTGTTGGTCATGGGTCGTTGCTCATAGTAATACATCAACCCATGACTCATGACCAGTGACTCATGACTACCTTAAACCCCATGCGAATAATTAATATAATTCCCAAAATACTGGTACATGTTTTTTTCCAGCTCGGCGTTCATGCTTTCCATCAGGTCGAAGATCATTTTGCGGAAAATGGCACTGCGCTCGGCCAGGCTGGCTTTTTCGTTGATGGTGACCGAGCGCGTGGCGACGACGTCGATGCTGGCTTTCGACATGGCGTCGTCACCGGCATAGATGCGCATCTCGACTTCGAGCCGAGCGTCGTAGCGCCGGTCATGGCTCAGGGTAATAATGCCGCCGATGCCGCCGGATTCCGGCAGCAGCGTCGAGATGACGCTGGCATCCTTGATGATGACCTGCAGGGAATTCTCCGCGCCCACCGCGCGCAGCCGGTCTTTGATCCAGATATGCATGGCGTCGGACGGGGAATAGGGGATCAGGTGCTCGACGTTGGGCGGCTTCATCGGCGATTGGTATTCCTCGACGAGGTCGATGCTCCCCACATGCAGGTAAATCGGCTGATAACGGGTAAAGCTCGGTTCGCCCGGCGCCGGTGGGCCGGGATGTTCACAGGCCAATAATAAAAGAAACACACAGGAATAAATAATTTTGCGCATAGCGCCTCCATTTGGCCGTGACATCATAGCAAAATCTGTACGGTTGCAAATAAATGATTCATAACTTTTTCACTGGCAATTTGGCATCCGGCGGACGGATGTAGAAGGCCTTAAGCGGTTGCGCCGCCGTACGTGTCGCCGCCAGTTCGGCCAGGGCGTCGGCACGGGGAAAGGCGCTGGTTGCCCCCTCAACATTTCCGGCGATAACCGCTCCCTTGGATAAAGCCATGGCTTGCTCCAGCGCGCCAAGCATAGGTTCGGATAAAGCCCGCCAGCCGGGAACAGCCTCGAATAGCTGATAATAATATTCGCCTTTTCCGGCGTGGAGGAGGGAAAGGATGCGCTCTCCCCGGGCGCGTGCGGCAAAGGCCATCGTCTCCAATGTCGTAAACCCCAGGCTTTTGATCCCGGCGGCAAAGGCGATGCCGCGCGCCGCCGCCAGCCCGACGCGGATGCCGGTAAAACTGCCGGGGCCGACGGTAGCGGCGACGGCGGACAAATCGCCGTAGCCGATGCCGCTGTCGGCCAGCGCCGCCTCGATCATCGGCATCAGTACCGAGGATTGCGCGGCGGGATGGAGATTTTCCTTATAAGCGGCGACGCGCCCGTCCTTCCATACGGCGACTGAGCATGGGCCGGTAGCGCTGTCGATGGCGAGAATGGTTTCCCCCGTCATGGCCCGAATCCCGCAGGGATTCTAGGGCCATCCAGTAAAAAGTAAAATTGGGTCGCCCTAGAATTCGCTTCGCAAATTCGGGCGATGACGAAATTCATTGGATGGTCAGCGGGAATAGTCATCATTGACTGCTTATGAAGGAAAAGATAATAATTACCTTTTATAATTGCTTATGGAGAAAGATACAATGGCCAGCCGGTGCGAACTTACTCAGAAAAAATGCGTACCCTGCGAAGGCGGCCTCAAGCCGCTGCCGCCGGAGCAGGCGAAAAAGCTGCTGGCCGAAGTCCCCGGCTGGGAATTTGCGCAGGAAAGCAAAGCCATCAAACGCTGCTTCAAATTCAAAAACTTCAAGCAGGCGCTGGAATTCGTCAATAAAGCCGGCGCCGTTGCCGAAGCGGAAGGCCATCACCCCGACATTACCTTCGGCTGGGGCTATGCCGAGTTTCTGCTCTGGACGCACGCCATCGGCGGGTTGCATGAGAATGATTTTATAATGGCGAGTAAGATTAATGTCATCCCCGTCGGAGCGTAGCGGATGACGGGGTCCGGTACTAATTTTGGCGCCAGTGAAGTTGAATCCAGACCCCGCAACAAGTGCGGGGGTAAGCTGTATATCAAAACCTACGGCTGCCAGATGAATGTCTATGACTCGCTGCGCATGGGCGACGTCATGAAGCCGTTGGGTTATGCGCCGCATGATTCCTTCGAGGATGCCGACCTGGTCATTCTCAACACCTGCCACATCCGCGAAAAGGCGGAGGAAAAAGTCTATTCCGAGCTGGGGCGCATCCGCGAGGAAAAGCAGAAAAAATCCGCGCGCGGTGAGAAGATGCTCATTGCCGTCGGCGGCTGCGTCGGTCAGGCCGAGGGCGAGGAGATTATCCGCCGTGCGCCGTATGTCGACATCGTTCTCGGCCCGCAAAGCTATCATCAACTGCCGGAAATGGTAACCCGCGCCATCCGCGACGGCGGCGGTGTGGTGGAACTCGATTTTCCTGCCGTGCAGAAATTCGACCTGCTGCCGGAGTCGACCTCGCCGCAGGGTGTTTCGGCGTTCCTGTCGGTGCAGGAAGGCTGCGATAAGTTTTGCAGCTTCTGCGTCGTGCCCTATACGCGTGGTGCGGAATATTCGCGACCTGTCAATGCGATAGAAAAAGAAGCTAAGAATTTAGTTGATCAGGGCGCCATGGAAATCACATTGCTCGGCCAGAACGTCAACGCCTATCACGGCGAAGGCGCGGACGGCAAAATCTGGTCGCTGGCCGATCTGATTACGCGGCTGGCGAATATCGGGGGGCTGCGGCGCATCCGCTACACCACTTCGCATCCGCGCGACATGAGCGATGATTTAATCGCCATTCATGGCAGCGAGCCGAAGCTGATGCCGTTTTTACATTTGCCCGTGCAATCCGGATCGGATGCAGTCTTGAAAAAAATGAACCGCAAGCACGATGCGGCATTCTATCTCGATATTATCGCAAAATTGCGCAAAGCCTGCCCGGACATGGCGTTTTCATCGGATTTCATCGTCGGTTTCCCCGGCGAGAGCGAGCGCGATTTCGAGGCTACCATGCAGTTAGTCAAGCAGATGAATTATGCGCAGGCCTATTCCTTCAAATACAGCCCCCGCCCCGGCACGCCCGCCGCTGTGGAGGAGCAAATCGCCGAAGAAATAAAAGATGAGCGGCTGCAGCGCCTGCAAGCCTTGCTGCGCGATCAGCAGACCGCGTTCAACGAGTCCTGCGTGGGCGAAACCATGCCGGTGCTGCTGATGCGCGACGGCAAGCATGAAGGCCAGCTTCTCGGCAAAAGCCCGTACATGCAGTCGGTGCATGTGCGCAATGCGGAAAGCCTGCGCGGGCAATTGGTTGACGTGCGCATTACCGGGGCGTATTTGAATAGTTTGGCGGGGGAGATAGCTTATACCGAACATAAAATCAGAAAAGCCGTTTAGAAACATAATCTTATGGCAACGGTGCAAAGCGGCGCATGTGAATGGGACGATGCCAAGAATAGCTTCAATATCGCCAAACATGGCGTTGATTTTCAGGATGCAATTCGCATATTTGATGGTATAGTGTATGAGTATGATGAAATTGATTATAGCCAAGGCGAAGCGCGGCAGCTCGTTACCGGCTTGTGGCACGAAAGAATCATCTCCGTGGTCTATACCTGGCGCGGCGATTGGCGACGTATAATCTCGGCAAGAAAGGCAACCGGAAATGAACGCAGACGATACATCGAGGAATTTACCTCCGTCACGCACGGATTGTGACCGTCTTGACCGCATGTCCGAGGAGGAGCTTGCGGCGGCCATTGCTTCCGATCCGGATACATTTATACTCAGCGAGGAGAAACTTGCTCGCGGCCGGATGGTATTTCCCGACGGACGTGCGGTGCTGCGGGTGCCGGTGAATAAGGAAGATGCCGATTGGCTGGCGCAACATCAGGTTGACAGCGCCCAGCTGGCCGGCGTGGTGCATGATTATATACGCAGTCATCAGTAAATAAGGATACGAGTTGAAAGAAAAACCCGGCAACGGCAAAAACGGCAACGGGCCGCACGAAGCGGCCACTGTCAGCATCGTATTCCAGGACAACAGCCTGCTGCCGATGCTCTACGGCGAAGGCGACACGCACCTGGTAAAAATCGAGAAGAAATTCAACGTCTCCGCCTCGTCGCGCGGCAACGTGCTGGCGCTGTCGGGTGAAAAATCGGCGATCGAAGCGGGCAGGGCGGTGTTGGAATCGCTTTATGCCGATTTGAAAAAAGGCGCCGATGTTGGCTCGGCTGAGGTCGATGCGGCGATACGCATGATCGCGGGCGGTGAAGACGGAAGTACATTATTCGGCGGCCAGGAGCAGATCGTCGTCAAGACGATGCGTAAAACCATCAAGCCCTATTCGCCGCACCAGGCGCAATATATCAAGGCGCTGGGCGGCAGCGAGCTCGTCTTCGCGCTTGGGCCCGCCGGCACCGGCAAAACCTATCTCGCGGTGGCGATGGCGGTATCGATGTTTACCTCGGGCCGCGTCGAAAAAATCATCCTGTCGCGCCCGGCGGTGGAGGCGGGAGAAAAATTGGGATTTTTGCCCGGCGATCTCAAGGAAAAAGTCGATCCCTACCTGCGCCCGCTTTACGATGCGCTCTATGATATGATTCCCGGCGAAAAACTCCTGCGCCACATGGAAAACGGCGAGATCGAAGTGGCGCCGCTGGCCTTCATGCGCGGCCGCACCTTCTCCAATTCCTTCGTCATCCTCGACGAGGCGCAGAATACGACGCCGACGCAAATGAAGATGTTCCTGACGCGCATGGGCCAGGGCTCGCGCATGGTCGTCACCGGCGATTTGAGCCAGACCGACCTGCCCAAGGACGTCAAATCCGGCCTCGGCGATGCCGTGCGCAAGATCGAAGGCATCGAGGGCATCACTTGCGTTCGCTTCTCCGACGCCGACGTCGTCCGCCACACGCTGGCCGCCAAGATCATCCAAGCTTATGATGAGTGGGACAGGAAGAAGAAGGTTGAGAAATAATATATAACATTAAATTAATTTCAAGAGTCCGAACAACCTGTCCCCCTTTAACGAAGTTGAGGAATATTTATGTCTTTTTCAGCGGAACAATTGTTTAAGAGGATTAAATGGGAAGCAAAAGGCGACAAATTAGTAAGTGTAGGAGATCGTTCAGTTCCTTTGTTGCCGGTGCAGGATGCGGAGACAGTAGCCACATTTATTAGAAGTAAATTAGGCGATGATAGCGTTGAAGTAATTGCAGGCCGCCGAAAAAAAATCGGCCTAGACGTAATATCAAAAGAGCCTGTTAGCTTTTTGGGGTCACAATTAATTGTATGGAATGCAGAAGCATTCAAAACAATCTTTCCCAACGCTTCCATCACAACTTCTTCCCATGGCAGAAGGAGTAGAGAATAATTGTGCAATTGCATTACGACATTGCCGTTATTTTACAAAATCCCCGTTGGAAAACACGGCTGCGGCCTTATTGCAAAACCATGCGCGAGGCGTGTGTTGCATTTGTAGTCCTCTTGTGCTACAATGATATATAAACCTTAGGGAGGATGATCTATGCTTGAGAACCAGACCGAATATGTGCGTGCGCGGATTTCGCCTGCCGTCAAGGCAAAGGCCGAGGCGATTTTCGACCAGCTGGGGCTGGGGCATACTGAGGCTATCCGGCTGTTTTACCAGCAGGTGCTCTTGAATCGTGGGTTGCCGTTTAGCGTGAATGTGCCGAATGCAACGACGCGGCGCGCACTTAACAATATTCGTTTAGGCAAAAATCTCCATAAAACCACCATTCAAAAGTTGCGGGATGAATTTGGTGCGTGAGGTTATTTACGAAGGTCGATTCAAGAGAGATTTAAAACTTCTCAAAAAGCGCGGCAAAACGCTTACAAAACTGTTTGATTTAGCGGAATTATTACGTGATGATATTCCCCTGGCATTCAAACACCGCCCACATTTGCTATCTGGTGATTGGGCAGGGTATTGGGAGTGCCATATTGAGCCTGATTGGTTATTGATATATCGTATTGAGTATAACACGCTTTACCTTGCACGCACCGGCACGCATTCGGATTTATTCTGATGCCTCTCGATATCGCCATTCAATTGCAACATCCACGCTGGAAAACGCGGCTGCGGCCTTGTGGCAAAATTGTGCGCGAAGCATGTAACGCTGCATTGGCTGAGGTGAAAATAGATAATCCTGAAATAACCGTCCTACTTGCGGATGATGCGTTTATTCGCGATTTGAATAAAACTTACCGCGGCAAAAATAAGGCGACGAACGTGCTTGCTTTTTCTGGCGATGATGAACATTTGGGTGATCTTGTTTTGGCCATTGAAACCATCGAACGCGAAGCGGCGGAGCAGGGCAAAAGCTTCCGCGATCATGTGAAGCATCTGCTCGTGCACGGCACACTGCATCTGTTCGGCTTCGACCATGAACGTAAAAAAGACGCGGCGCGCATGGAGGCGCTGGAAATAAAAATCCTTAAGAATCTGAATGTTAAAAATCCCTACTTGTAGGGCGGGCAGCGCTTATGCTATATATTTAACCTGAAAATTATGGAATCCGCCGCGCATAAGATCATCCCTCCCGCCATGAACGATCCCGCAGGCAGCGCCGACAAACCGGCGTCGCCCTCGCCGCTTGCCGCCCTGCGCTGCTGGCTCAAACATGCCCTGAGGCAGAAGCCGGAATCGCTCAAGGAAGCGCTGGAGGAGGCGATCGAGGAGCATCAGGAACAGGCCGACGAGCGCCTCGCGCCTGAAGAAAAAGTCATGCTGCACAATGTGCTGTCCTTCAGCGACTTGCACGTCAGCGACATCATGATCCCGCGCACCGACATCGCCGCCGTCCCCGCCGACGTCGCGCTGCCGGATTTGAAAGCGCATATCCGCGCCCAGCGCCACACCCGCATTCCCGTTTATGACGACACGCTCGACCACGTGCTGGGCCTCATCCACGTCAAGGATTTGATCCCCATGCTGTCCGGCGATGCGCCCTTTGCCATCCGCGACGTGTTGCGCCCGCTGCTGTTCGTGCCGCCGTCGATGCGCATCATCGACCTGCTGATCAAGATGCGCCACGCCGGAAGCCACATGGCCATCGTCGTCGACGAATATGGTGGCACCGACGGGCTGGTGACGATGGAAGATCTGTTCGAGGAAATCGTCGGCGACATCCAGGACGAGCACGACGGCGACGAAGCACTGGAAAATAAAATTGTCCGCGTGGGCGATCACATCTTCGAGGTCAACGCCCGCACCCGCATCGACACGCTGGAAAAGGAGCTGGGGCTGAACCTGGTAACGGAGGAAAAAGAAGACGAATTCGATACGCTGGGCGGCCTTATTTTCTTCCAGCTCGGCCGCGTTCCGGCGAAAGGCGAAATCGTGCCGCACGTCTCCGGCATCCGCTTCGAGATCACCGACGCCGACCCGCGGAAGATTCGCAAGGTCAGGATACTTACGGCGTGACCAAAAAATAATGGTTGATTTTTTATTTTACCCTACTATCTCTAGTTGAGATATTCGCAACCTATGCCGTTTTGACACGCTTCTTCATATGGCCGCCTCGCCCATCGCCTGGATAGATAACATCGGCCAGCTTACCGGCTGGAAACGCAACGCACTGGCCTTCGCGCTGGGCCTATGCGCGACGCTGACGCTGGCGCCGTTTTTCATTTTTCCATTGTTGATTCCGGCATTCACCGGCTTGTATTGGTTGATTCAGGGTTCTTCACTTTACCCCCTCCCCTTGAGGGAGGGGGCAGGAGGAGGGGCCCCTTCTTTACCAGCAACCAGCAACCAGCAACCAGCAACTAAAAGTACCCCCCTCCCTAACCCTCCCCCTCAAGGGGGGAGGGGATATAAAATAGCACTGGTCGCCGCGGGCGGGTACGGGCGCGAGGAATTATTCCCCTATTCCGATATCGACCTGCTGTTTTTATACGATGAGAAAGGCGCGGACGAAGCGGCGCGCATCGCTGAATTCATCCTCTATATCCTCTGGGACCTCGGGTTGAAAGTCGGGCAGTCGCATCGCAGTATCGACGAAACGATGGCGCAGGCGCAGGACGACATCGCCACCCGCACCAACCTGCTCGATGCCCGTTTTATCGCCGGACGGCAGGAAATCCATGATCAATTCCGCCGGCGGTTCGATCAGGAAGTGGTAGCGGGCACGGCGCGCGAATTCGTCGAAGCCAAGCTGGCCGAGCGCGACAATCGCCATCGCCGCTTCGGCGATTCGCGCTACATGCTGGAGCCCAACGTCAAGGAAGGCAAGGGCGGCCTGCGCGACCTGCATACGCTGTGGTGGCTGGCGCGTTACGTCTATCCCATTACCGCGCTGAAAGATTTAGTCGGCATGAAATTGCTGACGCCGCAGGAATACAAGGCCTTCGACCAGGCGCGGCAATTCCTGTGGCGCACGCGCATCCATCTGCATTACCTGGCGGGTCGAGCCGAAGATCGCCTGACTTTCGATTATCAACAGAGGTTGGCTGCCTTGATGGGATACAAGCACCCCTCGCCCAACCGCTCCATCGAGCGCTTCATGCGCCGCTATTTCGTGGCGGTGCGCACCGTTGGCAGCATGACGCGCGTGTTCTGCGCGCTGCTGGAGGAGGAAAAAAAACGTGCGCCGCGACGCTCGCTGGCCTGGCTGTGGCAGGCGCCGTGGAAGCTCGGGCATTTCCGGCTCGACGGCCAGCGCCTGGGCGTGCGCGCCGACACCGCCTTTGAAACCAACCCGGTGCTGATGATCGAACTGTTCCGCGTCGCGCAGATTCACGAACTCGACATCCACCCGCGCGCCCTGCAGCTGATGGCGCGCCATTTGGGCTGCATCGACGACGCCGTGCGCGCCGATCCCAAGGCCAACGCCCTGTTCCTCGATATACTGCTCGCCTACCAGGGACCGGAGACAACCTTGAGGCGCATGAGCGAAGCCGGCGTACTCGGCCGCTTCATTCCCGATTTCGGGCGCATCATCGGCCAGACGCAGTTCAACATGTATCATGTCTATACCGTCGACGAACATACGCTGGTAGCGCTGGGCATTCTCCATGCCGTCGAAAAAGGCCATCTGCGCGCCGAGCTGCCGGTGGCCACCTCCATCATCAACCGCATCCAGATGCGCAGCGTGCTCTATCTTTCCCTGCTCTGCCACGACATCGCCAAGGGGCGCGGCGGCGACCATTCCGAACTGGGCGAGCGCATCGCCGCCAAGCTGGCGGCGCGTTTCGGCTTTTCCGCCGACGAAACGGAAACCGCCGCTTGGCTGGTGCGCCATCATCTGTTGTTTTCCAATACGGCATTCAAGCGCGACATCGACGATCCTAAAACCATCCAGGATTTCGTCGCCATCGTGCAGTCGCCCGAGCGGCTGAAATTACTACTGGCTCTGACCGTCGCCGACATCCGCGCCGTCGGCCCGGCGGTGTGGAACGGCTGGAAGGCATCGCTCCTGCGCGAGCTATACCGCCGCGCCGAGCAGGCCATGGGCACGGGCGTTGTCGAGCTAAAAAAACACCAGGCCGGACAGTTCCGCGACGACGTGCTGAAATTGCTGCCGGGCTGGGCAGCGCGCGACGTTGATGCCTACCTGGAGCAGGGCAACCCGACCTACTGGGCTAATTTCGATTTGCCCCGCCACGCCGTGATCGCGCGCATGATGAAAGAAGCGCAAAGCCTGTCCATGCCGCTGCTGGTCGACACCCAGCATGATTACGACCGCTCGATTACCGAAATCACGCTGGTCACTTACGACCAGCACGCGCTGTTTTCCAAGATCGCCGGGGCGATGTCGCTGGCCGGCGCCAACATCATCAACGCCAAGGTGTTCACCCTGAAAAACGGCATGGCCGTCGACGTATTCCAGGTGCAGGACACCGCCGGCCAGGTGTTCGACCGCCCCGACCGCCTCGCCAAAATGTCGGTCTATATCGAACAGGCATTATCGGGCGAGCTCGATATCGCCGCCGCCAACGCCCAGCGGACACGTAACGGAATCAACTCCAGCCGCAGCGCCCTCCCGCTGCCGGGGCAGGTCCTGATCGAGAACAACGCCAGCAATATCGCCAGCGTCATCGAGCTCACCGGCCACGACCGCAGCGGCTTCCTTTACGACGTCACCCGCACCATCGCCGAGCTGGGGCTATCCATCGCCACGGCGCATATCTCCACCTACGGCGCGCAGGCCGCCGACGTATTCTACGTCAAAGACATCTTCGGCATGAAAATCACCCACGACGCGCGCCTGAAACAGGTACGCGAAAAGCTGCTGGAGGCGATCGGCAGCTAATCCTTCCCCTCGTAGGGGGGGCTAGGAGGGGGGCGCAAATGGGAAAGCCTGAACTTAGATAATGCCCCCACCCTGGCCCTCCCCCTAAGGGGGAGGGGATATGCCAGCTAAAGCTTTGACAGCCAGCAATACCCTCGCTAGGTTCGTCACATATTTGTAAATACTTGAACGGGTTATTTGTGCAGCCACGCGTATTTCCGCTTATTCTCTCCGGCGGCTCGGGAAGCCGCCTGTGGCCGGTATCGCGCGCCAGCCGCCCCAAGCAGTTCCTTTGCTTAAGCGACGACCATGCCATGATCGCGGGTACGGCGCGCCGGGTCAAGGATGCAGGACGGTTCCACACGCCGACGGTTATCGCCAATACCGACCACCGTTTCCTGGTGATGGACGCGCTGGAGCAGGCCGGATGTCCCCCAGCGCAGGTGCTGCTGGAGCCGTGCGGCCGCAATACCGCCGCGGCGATTGCCGCCGGCGCCTTGTACCTGGCGGAAAAAGATCCCGAAGCGCTGGTGCTGGCCATGCCGTCGGATCATGCCGTGCAGGATGAAGTGGCATTTGCGGCGGCAATAGAACAGGCGCTGCCCGCGGCGGAAATCGGTCATATCGTTACGTTCGGCGCCTCAGCGTCGCGCCCCGATACCGGCTATGGCTATATCCAGAGGGGCGAAAGTATTAATCCTGTGAGACGTAAGGCTGCACAGGATCCTGCGCAATCGCCAAGCGATTCGCAGGATTTATCGAAGTTATTCCACATCCAGCGCTTCTGCGAAAAGCCGGATGCCAAAACGGCACAAACTTATATCAATGCCGGGGATTATTTTTGGAATACCGGCATTTTCCTGTTCAAAGCCAGCAGCGTGATAGCGGAAATGCAGGCGCTTTGCCCAAAATTACTTGAGGGCACCCGGCAGGCGTTGCGCAAGGCGTGCCAGGATCTCGGCTTTATCCGTCTCGATGCGGATTCCTTCGCCGCGCTGCCTTCCGTAGCCTTCGACGTCGCAGTGATGGAAAAAACCAAAAAAGGCGCGGTGCTGCCGGTGGAGTTCGGCTGGAGCGACATCGGCTCCTGGCATTCGCTGTGGGAATCGATGAAAAAGGATGCGCAGGGCAATGCCGGCAAGGACGATGCCTGTTTTTTCCACAGCAGCGATTGCCTGGCCTGGTCGGCGCCGGGCGTGTTCACGGCGCTGGTGGGACTCCATAACGTGGCGGTGATCGCCACCGACGATGCCGTGCTGGTGATGGATAAAAACCGCACCGAAGAGGTAAGGGAAGTGGTAGAGCATCTCAAATCGGCGCGCCGCAGCGAGCATGTGACCGCCTCCCAGGTCTACCGCCCGTGGGGAAATTACCAGACCATCGACACCGGCAAGGGCTATATCGTCAAGCGGCTGGCAGTGAAACCGGGAGCCAAATTATCGTTGCAATACCACCATCACCGCGCCGAACACTGGACGGTGGTGGAGGGCGTGGCGACGGTCACCCGCGGCGAGGAGGTATTCGACCTTCCGGCCAATACCTCCACCTATATCGCCAAAGGCCAGACGCACCGGCTGGAAAACAAGCAGCGCACGCCGCTGGTGCTGATCGAGGTGCAAAGCGGCGAAACCATCGACGAGGAAGATATCGTAAGGCTGGAAGATAATTACGGAAGGGTGTAAAAGGCATCATGGCAAAAATAGCATTGATAACCGGCGTCACCGGTCAGGACGGCGCCTATTTAAGCGAATTCCTGCTCGACAAGGGCTATATCGTGCACGGCATCAAGCGCCGCGCCTCGCTGTTCAATACCGACCGCATCGACCATCTCTACCAGGACCCGCACGTCGAAGACCGCCGCTTCATCCTCCATTACGGCGACCTGACCGACAGCACCAATCTGGTACGGCTGGTACAAGCCATACAGCCCGACGAGATTTATAACCTGGCGGCGCAAAGCCACGTCAATGTCAGCTTCCAGCAGCCGGAATACACGGCAGACGTCAACGGGCTGGGTACGCTCAGGTTGCTCGAAGCCATCCGCATCTGCGGGCTGGAAAAAAAGACGCGCTTCTACCAGGCCAGCACCAGCGAGCTTTACGGCCTGGCGCAGGAAACCCCGCAAAAGGAAACGACGCCCTTTTACCCGCGCAGCCCCTATGCCGCGGCAAAGCTCTATGCCTACTGGATCACCGTCAATTACCGCGAGGCCTACGGCATCTATGCCTGCAACGGCATCCTCTTCAACCATGAATCGCCGGTGCGCGAGGAAACCTTCGTCACGCGCAAAATCACGCGCGGGCTGGGGCGCATTTACTTAGGCTTGCAGGACTGCCTCTATCTCGGCAACCTCGAAGCGCTGCGCGATTGGGGACATGCCAGGGATTACATCGAGATGCAATGGCTGATGCTGCAGCAGGAAAAGCCGGAAGATTTCGTCATCGCCACCGGCGTGCAATACAGCGTGCGCTATTTTATCAATGCCGTCGTCGCCGAATTAGGCATGACATTGGCATGGAAAGGAAAGGGCGTGGACGAAGTCGCCATGGTCGATAAAGTATCGGGCAGCGAGTGCGTATGCAAGCCCGGGCAGGTAATCATCAAAATCGACCCGCGCTATTTCCGCCCCACGGAAGTGGATTCCCTGCTCGGCGATGCAGCCAAGGCGCGGCAGAAGCTGGGCTGGACCGCCAGGATCGGCTTTAAAGAACTGGTGGCGGAAATGGTGCGCGAAGACATGAACCTGGCCCGGCGCGACGCGCTGGTGAAAAAGCACGGCTTTGCCACCTGTGATTACCGTGAATAATTCGCCGATATTTGTCGCCGGGCATCGCGGCCTCGTCGGCTCGGCGCTGGTGCGTGCTCTGAAACGGCAGGGATATAATAATATCCTCACGCGCTCAAGAAAAGAACTGGATCTGCGCGACGGCCAGGCGGTGGAGGCATTTTTCGCAAGCGTTAAACCGGCCGGCGTTGTGTTGGCGGCGGCGAAGGTGGGCGGTATCCTCGCTAATAATACCTATCCCGCCGATTTCATCCGCGAGAATCTGCAAATCCAGACCAATGTCATCGACGCGGCGCACCGGCATGGCGTAAAGAAGCTTATTTTCCTCGGCTCCAGCTGCATCTACCCGCGCGACTGCAAGCAGCCGATGCGCGAGGATTACCTGCTCACTGGCCCGCTGGAGGCAACCAACCGCCCCTATGCGCTGGCCAAGCTCGCCGGTGTGGAGATGTGCTGGGCCTATAACCGGCAATTTGGTACGCAGTTTCTCGCCGTCCTGCCGACCAACACCTATGGCGAAAATGATAATTATGACCCGGAACGCTCGCACGTCCTGCCCGCCCTCATCCATAAATGCCATGAAGCCAAAATCCGCGGAGAAAAGCAGGTAACCGTCTGGGGCACCGGCGCGCCGCGCCGCGAATTTATTTATGCCGACGACCTCGCCGAAGCCTGCGCGTTTTTGCTTTCCAATGAAGAAGCTATGGCATATCTCACCGCGCCTGAAACGATTCCTGCCATCAATATCGGCTGCGGCGAAGATGTTACCGTCCGCGAATTGGCCGGGCTGGTGGCGGAAGTCACCGGATTTCAAGGAGAACTCGTATTCGACAGCAGCAAACCGGACGGTACGCCCAGAAAACTCCTCGACATAAGGCGCATCGCAGCACTGGGCTGGCAACCCAACATCGGCCTGCGCGACGGCATTGCCAAAGCCTACCAATTCTATCTCAATAGCATGAAATAATATGCCCCCCACCCTTGCCCGAATCCTGTACCTCCTGACGCTGCGCGGATGGCGCGGCGTGGCGGTATTATGGTCGGGCATGGTAGCGGTGGCGCTGTTCGAGGTGGCGGGCGTGGCTTCCGTCATGCCATTCATTGCCGTAGCCTCGCGCCCGCAGCTGATCGAAAGCCAGCCCTTGCTGCACCGGCTATACCAATTCACCGGCGCAGCCGGCCCCATGGATTTCCTGGTCATACTGGGCGCCGCCATGATCGCCCTCCTGGTCAGCGCCAACGCCATGGCAGCGCTGGTCAACTGGAAGCTGTTTTCCTTCACCTACCGCCGCGGCCACGAAATCTCGCAGGCGCTGCTTGGCGAATACATGGCCAAGCCCTATCTTTATTTCCTCGCACATAACACCTCGCTGATGAGCAAGATGATCTTAAGTCAGGTGAGCCAGGTGGTGAGCGGCGTGCTGATACCGAGCCTGCAGCTGGTGGCGCGCACGCTGGTGCTCGTGTTCATGCTGGTGCTGCTGATGGCGGTCAATCCGCTGGTCACGCTGGTGATTTTCGGCGTGGCGGGCAGTTGTTACATTGTGCTGTTTTTCATGATGCGCCGCCACATCCTGCGGCTGGGGCAACAAGCAATCAAGGCCGAAGCCGAGCGCCACAAGGCGGTGGCGGAAGCACTCGCCGGCATTAAAGAAGTGAAGCTAATGGGGCGCGGGCATTTCTTTCTCGACCGTTTTTCCCGGCCATCCGCCCAGGCGGCACGCTATAGCGGCGGCAAGGAAACCATGGCGCTGATGCCGCGCTACCTGCTGGAATCCTTGGCCTTCAGCGCCATGGTGGGCATCGTTCTTTTCCTGCTGGCGCGGCAGCAATCCTTAAACGACACGTTGCCTACGCTCGCGCTCTACGCCCTGATCGGCGCCCGCATGATGCCGGCATTGCAGCAGGTATTCCACAACATAGCGGTGATCCGCTATAACGTACCCGCCCTGGCGCAATTATGCGAAACGCTGGAATCGCAGCAGGCCGATGGCGGGGAAGAAACCCATGTCGCGCCGCTGCCGCTGGAGCGCCACATCGAATTGCAGAACCTGAACTTTACCTATCCCGGCCAGGATGAGCCGGTGGTGAATGACCTGTCGCTGCTCATTCCGGCGCGACAGATAACAGCGCTGGTCGGCGCGACCGGCTCGGGAAAAAGCACGCTGGCCGACCTGATAACAGGGATGCTTTCGCCGCAGTCGGGCGCCATCCGCATCGACGATACGTTGCTTAACGCACACACACTCAGGGCATGGCAGGATGGCATCGGCTACGTGCCGCAGCATATTTTCCTGCTCGACGAATCGGTCCGCCGCAACATCGCCTTCGGCATCGAGGATAAAAAAATCGACGAGGCGGCGGTCATCCGCGCCGCGGAAATGGCGCAGATAGACGGCTTCATCCGCGCCGAGCTTAAAGAGGGATACGATACGGTGGTGGGCGAGCGCGGCATCCGCCTTTCCGGCGGGCAGCGGCAGCGCATCGGGCTGGCACGCGCCTTGTATCACAACCCGCAATTGCTGGTGCTGGACGAGGCGACGAGCGCGCTGGATAATGTCACCGAGCGCACGGTGATGGAGGCGATTCATAGTCTGGGCGGCAGCAAGACGGTCATCGTCATCGCCCACCGCCTGTCCACGGTGCAGCAATGCGACCACATCGTGCTGCTGAAACACGGAAAAAGTGAAGCCGAAGGAACCTATGAATCGTTGCTCGCAACATCCCCCGCTTTCCAACGGCTGGTGCACGCCATTTCGGAAGAGCGCGAAGGCACTTGAGTCCAGCCGCAGGAATTGATAGTAGGAAAGGTCAGGAAAAATAATCGCATGGCCCCAAACACTCTTTTTGCCGCGCTGGTGCAGCGCCACACGCCGATACGGGAGACGATCCCGCTCATGGGCAGCCTGCCGCTCAACAAACACATGGCCGGGTTCGCCGTGGTGGTGGATGAAAAGCGCAAGGTCGCAGGCGCGGTGAGCGACGGCGACATCCGCCGCGGGCTGGCCGCCGGCATCGACATCGCCGCGCCGGTGGAGAAGATCGCCAACTTCAACCCTCTGACGCTGAAACGCACGCTCACCCCGTCGCTGATGCGCCGCACGCTGATGGACGAAGCGCGCCGCCGCGGCAAGCATTTCATGAAATACGACAAGCTGATCCTGACTGAGGATGACGGCGTTTTTTACGACGTCATCGCGCTGACCGACATACTGGAGCCCAACCTCGACGAGAAAACCATCGCCGTCTACGGTATGGGCTTCGTCGGGCTGACGCTGGCCTGCACGCTGGCCAACGCCGGGCTGTCGCTGGTCGGCGTCGATACCGACAAGGAAAAACTGAAGCTGCTGGAAAAGGGCTCCGTGCCCTTTTACGAAAAAGGGCTGGACTCGATGCTGTCGTCGCTGGCCGCCACCAATCCCATCCGCTATACGCCGGAGGCATCGGCCGAGGCCAACATCCACATCGTGAGCGTCGGCTCGCCGGTGAAGCCCGACGGCACCCCCGACCTTTCGGCCATCGAGGCGGTGACGCGCATGATCGCCGGCATTCTCAAAAACGGCGATCTGGTGATTTACCGCTCGACCATTCCCGTAGGCACGACGCGCCGCGTCGCGCTGCCGCTATTGGAGCAAAGTGGCCTGCGCTGCGGCCGCGATTTCCACCTCGCCTTCGCACCGGAACGGACGGTGGAGGGCAACGCGCTGGAGGAACTCCGCCATTTGCCGCAGATCGTCGGCGGCTTCAACCCCGAAAGCACCAGCCTGACGGCGCGGCTCTTCCGCCAGATCACCAACGTCATCGTCGAAGTGCAGTCGCTGGAGGAAGCCGAGATGGTGAAGCTGATGAACAACACCTTCCGCGACCTGATTTTTTCCTTCGCGGGCGAGGTGGCGTATATGTGCGACGCTTACAACATCAACGCCTTCCGCGCCATCCGCGCCGCCAACGAAGGCTACCCGCGCGACCGCATTCCCCTGCCCGGCCCCGGCGTCGGCGGTGTCTGCCTGACCAAGGATCCCCTGCTTTACTCGCAGCCCGTCGCCGGCAGCGGCTACGCGCCGCTGCTGGGCCGCGCCAGCCGCACCATCAACCGCCGCGGCGCCGATTATGTGCTGGAAAAAGTCACCCGATTCGCCGGAAATGTGAACCGTCCGGTCGAACGCTTAAGCATCCTCATCGTCGGGCTGGCCTTCAAGGGTATGCCCGAAACCTCCGACATCCGCGATTCCATCGCCCTGCGCCTGCTGGAGAAACTACCCGACAAATCCATGATTACGGTGAAAGACTTTGTCGTACCGCCGAAAGACATCCTCGCGCTGGGCTGCAAAGTGGCGGAAGGTGAACTGCAGGGGGCACTGGCCGGGCAGGACGTCGTGCTGTTCATGAACAACCATTACCGCAACAATAAATTCAACGTCATCGAAGCGCTGCGCGGTATCGGCCGCCCCGTGCTGTTTTTCGACGGCTGGAGCCAGTTCGACTGGCGTGAAATCGAGCGCATCCAGGGCGTCTGCTACGCCACCATGGGCTACGCCACGCCGGGATTTACAGGCTGATGCGCTATTATAACATCGCCCGCCTGCGCGAAGGCGTTTCGCTGCGGATAAGCCCGGGCCGGGTGGAGGTCAATCTCGACCGCGTCACGCCGGAGGATCACATCACCAACGATGAAGCCTTCCGCGCCGCACAAGCGCCGGGGACATATTTCTATCTCTCCGGCGGCGGCAGCCTGCTTATCGGCGGGCGCTTTATGCCGGTGGTGAAGCGCGCCGATGCGGCGCTCGTGAACCCGGGCAAATATTCGCTCTTCACCGGCCGCGCCGAGGGCCTCGCGGAATGGCGCAACCCGTCGTCGGTCCTGCGCGAATTGTTCGAGGAGCTGCAGCTTTATCGCAACGGCGCGCCGATTCCTCTCAAGGAAATGACGCCCTTGCCCTTATCCAACACGAAACTCATTGTCCGCTGCGAGGGCATGGAAAACATAACCGACGGCTTCCTGCATATCAGCGCGGAAGGCGATATGAACCTGCTGTTTCTCTTTGCGATAACGCTGCCGCGCGAAGAACTGGCAATTCGCGACGGCGAAGGTGGCAGGCCGGTTTTCCTGCTCGACATCCATACCCATGCGCTGGAAACACTACCGGGAGAGCAGCTTGGGACCTGCCCGACAGAGCGGATGACGCCGCACCTTGCGGCATTGGCGGAAGCTGCTAGACTGGCCGCATGAAAATCATTGCTGAGTTCTGCCAGAACCATAACGGAGATTTCGACCTGCTGCGCCGCATGATTGCAGCGGCCGCCGAGGCGGGTGCTACCCACGGCAAAATCCAGACCATCTTCGCCGACGATCTAAGCTTCCGCCCGGAGTTCGAGGAAGGAAAAACCGCCGCGGACGGCCACGCCCTAATCATCAAACGCCCCTACAAAGCGGAGTACGACCGGCTCAAAACGCTGGAGCTGACCTACGATCAGCACCGCCGTTTCGGCGAGGAATGCCAACATGCCGGGCTGGTTCCGCTGACCACCGCCTTCAACCTGACCTGCATTCCGCATATAAAAGAATTGGGCTGGAGCACGGTCAAGGTCGCCAGCTACGATTGCGGTTCGCTGCCATTGCTGCAAGCGCTGACAGAAACGTTCGACGAGCTGATCGTCTCCACCGGCGCCAGCACCGGCGAAGAAATCGAGGCCGCGTCGAAACTGCTCCGCGCCTCCGGCAAAAAATTCGCCTTTCTACATTGCGTCACCATCTATCCCACGCCGCTGGAGCAGATGCACCTGGCGCGGCTGAACTGGCTTAAGCGTTATGGCGACACCATCGGCCTGAGCGATCATTCCCTGACGGCGCGCGATGGCATGAAGGCGGCGCTGGCGGCGATATATCTCGGCGCGCAAATAGTGGAGCGCCATTTCACCCTCCTGCCGGAAGACCAAAGCCGCGACGGCCGCGTGTCCATCCGCCCCGAGCATATTGTGGAAATATGCCGCTTTGCCAAGCTCGGCAAAGAGGAGCGGCTTGCCCATCTCGAAGCGCATGTGCCTGAATTTAAGCAAATGATAGGCCAGGAAGATCGCCCTTTAAGCCACGAAGAACTGCTCAACCGCGCCTATTACCGCGGGCGTTTTTGCAATAAAATCGGCGGAGGCCAGCTATTCAACTGGCAGCCGGAGGCCAGGGAAACCCTTACCGGAATGGTTGCAAAAGCCGCCCATGTTGGCTAATGTGCCTGGCGAATGAGCATAAGAAAGGGTTTTTATGGCTTCCGCAGGTAAAAAAACAACGATCGGCGTCGTCGGCGACGGGCTTTCCGCCCACCGCGCCAACTGGCGTTTTTCCGGCGAAGTGGCCAAGAATTTCGACAGCCACGTCTCCAAATCCGTGCCGCTCTATCACGAGGGGCACAAACTCGTCTGCGAACTCAGCGATTTTTTCCTCAAGCCCGGCTCGCTCTGCTATGAAATCGGCTGCTCGACCGGCGCGCTGACGGCCAAGCTGGCCGAGCACACCGCCGGAAAAGCCAATGTGCGCTTCATCGGTGTCGATGTCGAGCCGGACATGATTGGAATCGCCAAACAACGCGGCAAGGGCTATAAAAACCTCACCTTCGTGGCCGATGACGCGCTGCACATGGAAATGGAGCCGTGCGACCTCATCGTCTGCTATTATACCGTGCAATTCATCCGCCCAAGCGAGCGGCAGAAGCTGATCGACAAGCTGTACGCGCATCTGCAATGGGGCGGGGCGCTGCTGATGTTCGAGAAAGTGCGCGGCGCCGATGCGCGGTTCCAGGACATGTTTGCGCGCATGTATGATGATTATAAATTGTCGCAGGGCTATACGCCTGACGAAATCGTTTCCAAGGCGCGCAGCCTCAAAGGCGTGCTGGAACCGTTTTCCACCCAGGGCAATATCGACATGCTGAAGCGCGCCGGTTTTGCCGACATCGTCTCCATCATGAAATATATCTGCTTTGAAGGGTTCGTGGCCATCAAATGAAAACCTCAGCGCAACCCAAGTCGCCCGCGACGTTCGACATTCACTCCTTTGAGGAACGGCTGATAGTGAAAAACCGCTTCGACGGCAATTTGCGTCACGGCGCCAAGGATTTCCATAGCAAAACCAACCGCAGCGGCGAGGGCAAGCCGTCCAGCGGGTTTTTAATCCGCGAACATGCCAAGCTGGTCGAGGACAGCGGCATCGAGCGCTACCGGCGCAAGGAAGGCATGTGGGAAGCGGTGGATTCCTGCCCGGTCTGCGGCAGCAAGGAGCGCGAGCATTTCCTAAGCCGCATGGCGCTTGACATCTATCGCTGCACGGATTGCACCCACCGTTATCTCAACCCGCGCGTAAAATTCGACGTAGCGGAAAAAGTCTACATGGACGATAAAACCGCATCCGATATTTACACGCAGCCGCTGCAAATTGAAATCGACGAAATCAAATACCAGTACGGGCTGGATTTAATCGAACAGCTAAATCCCCCGGCGCGCGACAAGATTCTCGACCTCGGCTGCGGCGCCGGCGTGCTGCTTAAAATGGCGCAGAGGGGCGGCTGGCGGCAATGCGTCGGCGTCGATATCAACGAGCGCTACAGCAGTATTTACAGCAGCACGGACGGCATCCAGTTCATCAATTCCAGCTTCGAGCGCCTGGAGCCGGGACGCCTCGGCAAGGACTACGACGCCATCACCATGTGGAGCGTGCTCGAACATCTGTACGACAAGCACGCCATCCTCGATGCGCTAATCGCCATGCTGAAGCCCGGCGGGCTGATGTTCATCCTGGTGCCCAACGCCGCGTCGCTGGCCACCCGCCTGATGCGCGAAATGTCGCCCACTTATAACTGGAAACACGTATCGCATTTCACGCCCGAAAGCCTGGTGCGCCTGATGAAACGGCACGGGCTGGAGGTAGCGTTTCACGAAACGGTCATCACCGAGATCGACAACATCAAGAGCTACATGTCCGGCGAATATCCCTATCACGGCTACGGCGACCCGGATGGGCTTTTTACATTTATCACGCCGGACTATATCCACCGCCACATGCTGGGAAGCCGCCAGATCGCGGTGTTCAGGAAACCGTGATCCGCGGAGAAAAACTGACCGCGATCATCCCGGTGCGCGGCGGCTCGAAGGGCGTTCCCGGCAAGAATCTGCGCAAACTGGGCAAGGATACGCTGCTGGAACGCGCCATCAAGCTGGCCAAATCTTCGCCTTATGTCGACCGCGTGCTGGTCTCCACCGACGATGCCCGGATGTTTGCCATCGCGCAACAATACGGCGCGGCAACCCGGAATTTGCGCCCGGCGGAACTGGCAACCGACACCGCCAAAACCGTCGATGTCATCAAGCAGGTCATCGAGGCCGAGGGCATAAGCGAGGGTTATATTTTATTATTGCAGGTCACGTCACCGCTGCGCACACTGGCGGATATGGAGACATTGTGCGCCTCATTCGAGGCCGATGCGCAGGCGCAAGCAATCGTGAGTTTAGTCGAGCACGACGCCCCGCATCCCGACAAAATCCAGAAAATCGAGGCCGGGCACGTCTGTTCTTACCTCGGCAAGGAGTCGATGGTGGCACGCCAAAGCCTGCCCAAGGTCTACGCCCTAAACGGCGCGTTCTACCTCACCCACCGCGACACGCTGCTTAAGCATTCCAGCTTCATGCCGCCGGGGACGATTCCCTATGTAATGCCTGCCGAGCGCAGCCTCAACCTCGATACGGCAAGGGATTTGATATTGCTGGAGGCGCTGATCGAAAAATCCCATATCGTGCTGGAGGAATATGAGCTACGCTAACTCACTAATTGGACACGGTTTTCCAAGCCCGGTTTCTGAATGTAAGCATTGCCGTACAGCGGATCTCTCTGCAACGATTCCCGCAGATTGCGGGCGTCGAGAAATTCATTAATGGCTTTTTGCGCGCCCGGCCATTTATGGATGTCCCCGGCCTTGTTATATTCGTCAAACATGGCGATGCCGCCGGGCGCCAGACGATCCCAGAAAAACTCCAAAGCGGCCTTATAGGAATCATAAATATCGAGGTCGATATTGATCAAGGCAACAGGTTTTCCATCATAGAGGCTCAGGCTCTCGGGGATATAACCTTTCGCAAAAGCGATGCGGCGATTAATATCCGAGCGGGAAATCCCGAATTGCTGCAAGGTGGCAAGCACATAAGGGATGGTGAAGGCCTTATACTCCGATAAGCTTTCTTCGACGCTCATGTTGTCTGAATCCTTGGAAAGCTTGGGGAAGCCCTCGAATGAGTCAAACGCCCAGATAAGCCGGTGGTTGGGCTCAACCATAGATAAGGCAGTCCATACCGCCAGCCCGAAACCCTCGCCAACGCCGCATTCCACAATGGCGCCTTCGACATTGCGCACGCTCGACAGCAGGCGGGCAAAATACAGCGCGCGCAATAAAGTAGGTTGATTAAACGCTGGCAGATTCGTCGATGACTGGACATTATGCCGTAATAATGCGATAGCCAGACGTTTCAGGTTATATTTTAATGACATAAAATTTCCTATTCAGATTTCTATTACCCATTATAGTCCTTATTATGCGTAAACATATTTTATCTATGATAAGAAGCAAGCGATTTACATTGCGCCCCTGGTGGCATGTATATTTGAAATATTTTTCCGAAGTCGGGCACGTTACAAAGCGATTCAACCTGTGGGACAGCCGCCTGACCCAGTTGTTTCAGGGGCGGCGGAGGCGCAGGCTGGCAAAAACCATTCCCGCCTTAAGCGCCGCGCAAAACCATTTGTTGCAGGAACTGAATAGTAACGGCTTCTGCCGGACAACGTTGGAAACACTGGGGATCGATCACGCTGTTTTATCGTATCTGAAGCAACTTTCAAAGCCCTACGAAAACATGACCTTCGACCAAGTAAAAGCATCGAACCCGGGAAAAGCTAAATATTATTGGACGAAGATGAATAGGGACTGGAAAGCCGATCAGGTTATTTACGATACGCTGGCCAAGAATAAGTTTCTTCTCGATCTGCTTAGTAAATATTTCGAGGAAATTCCTTATTTTAACAGTTTTGAGTATATGTATTCGCCGCCGTTTCCTGCCGGGCGCCCTTTTGAGGGATCGCAAAACTGGCACCGGGATAACAATCAGAGAAAATTCATTAAAATATTTTTCAGCCCGTTTCCCCTGACGCGCAAGGAAGGGCCGCCGCAAATCCTGCCTGCACGCCTCAGCACCGATAAATATTACACCGGCTATCCGCGCTATATGACCGATGAGGAACTTTTCGCCACCGGGATAAACCCCGACGACCAGCTATTCCTGACCGGCGAACCGGGAACCATTTATCTCGTCGATACCGCCCGCTGCCTGCATTGCGGCTCACGCAGCAGCGCGGGGCGGCACCAGGCGATTGTAACCTTCAATTCCACCGATCGCTACGCGTCGCGAAGCAGCATCAAACGGGAATATGCCCGATTGGCCGAACCGGTTAATCAGGCCATGATGGAAATGTATGAAAAAAGCCTGTAGTAGAGGAATATGACCATGCCCATGACCAGCATGAAAGTAGCCCCGCAGGAATTAAAAGCGGACGGCGGCGAGTTGTTTTCCGCCGAATTCCTGGCGCTGGCTGCAAACACCATCCACCAGGCCATCAAAACCGACGGCTTTTTCATCCTGGAAAATGCCCTGAGCGTGCCTGCGATTGAGGCCATTCTCGAAGATGTGGACAACCACGGATTCGCCATCAACCGCAACTGGGCCCACGGCGTCTATGCCGAGCATCAATATTACCTGACGCACATGCTGGCCTGCTCCCGCGCCTTTACCCGCCTGGCCACCCACCCCAAATTATTCGAGATATGCGATGGCATATTGGGGCACGACTACCGCCTCAAAGCCATGCGCTATTATGAAACTTATGGCAAACACCACATGCAATGGCACACCGACAACAAAACCGACCGCGGCTTCGCACACATCCCGGGATTGATTTTCATCGTATACCTGGCCGACGTTGATGACGGCGAATTCCAGTATGTTAGGGCGTCGCATAACTGGTCGGGCGAGCGCGCCTATTCAGACTACGGCGATGAAGAAATCGAAAAAAATCACGGCAAGGACATCGTCAGTTTCAAGGCGCCGCGCGGCACGGTGATTATCTACGACACCTACGGCATCCACCGCGCCCGGCCGGTCGCCTCACGTACGTTCGTCCGCAAGAGCCTCTTCTTCCAGGTCGATTCCAAAATGGATTCCGCCGAGCCGATATTGCTCAACCCCGCCTATATCGACAGCATCGACGCCAAAACGGCCCAATATCTCGGCTTCGGCCTGCCCGCGGAATACAAGGTGTTCCCGAATACCACCATCAAAAACCTGCAATGGGGAAGGGTGGGGTTGCGCATGGTGAGCCAATGGCTGGCTTACCGCATGGCGAGGTCGCTGTTTGACATCATGCCGCACAACATTAAAAAAATCATCAAAGCCAGGGCAAGGCGCACATGAAAACCTCCGCCCGCCGCCAATCCGAATATTGGGACAATGTCGCCGGTCATATCCAGGGTTCGGATGCGCCGGATAAAGACCTGGTCGGCTATCACAGCCCGTACGACGCCCATGTGCGCCGCATTGCCGCCCTGCTGCTCGACCGTTTTTCCGCTGCCGTCGTCAAGAAAGATTGCATCGCCGAGCTGGGCAGCGGCGCCGGGCTCAACCTTCGCTATTTCGCCCGCTTCACGCCGAAAAAACTGCTGGCGTTTGATTGCTCCTCCCAATTATTGAACCTTGCCAGAGCGAATCTTTCCTCTGTGGATAACATCGAGTTCATACAAACCAGCGGCGAGGATATACCCGTTCCGCCCGGTACGTCCATCGATCTGCTGTTTACGGTGACGGTGCTTCAGCATATTACGGATCCCGAGATGTACCGCCGCGTCACCGCCGCGATGATGGACGCCAAACCGGCCACTATTCTTATTATCGAAGACACGCGCCGCCCCGCCAGGCAGCTGACGCCCCATTACATACTGCGCTCGCCGTCCGATTATATTTCCTCTTTCGACGGCGATAAATATTCCCTGGTCATGACGCAGTTCGCCTCACTGACCTGGGCGGCACGGCTGTTTGGCCTTATCAACCGGCTATTCGGTTTATACAAACAGGCGGAAGGCTGCCAACTGCCCAAAGCCGCCTTCACCATGACCCGGTTTTTATCCCCGCTGGCCGCCCGACTCGATACGCTGCTTCCGGGCAAATTCGGCATGACCGCCGCCTTGTTTCATGTCCGATAATCCCCTCGCAGTGTACATTCACTGGCCGTTCTGCAAATCCAAATGCCCGTACTGCGATTTCAACAGCCACGTGCGCGACAGCGTCGAGCAGGCGCGATGGCGCGCCGCCTTGTTTAAAGAACTGGGTTATATGGCGGCGCACGTCCCTGACCGCACCGTCACCAGCATTTTTTTCGGCGGCGGAACGCCGTCGCTGATGCCGCCGGATACGG
>Ga0207022_10062_pt1 | contig 29994 bp, 31 predicted proteins | sample Alteio_BWMinCont_46_FD_153307 | JGI IMG/M metagenome (GOLD analysis project Ga0207022, IMG submission 153307) | Enriched cells from forest soil in Barre Woods Harvard Forest LTER site, Petersham, Massachusetts, United States -... | ecosystem: Environmental > Terrestrial > Soil > Temperate forest >... | reverse complement strand
CAAGCGGGGCCGGGGTTCGTTGACACGCGCCGACGGCAACTTGTATTGTGTTGACGATTATCGTGGTCAGAGCCAACAGGCGCCCTCACCGACCGGGAGTCCCCGATGCAATTGCTCTCGCTATTCCGCGGGTTTAGTCTGTTGGCCGCGTGCTCCCTGCTGCTGGACTCGCAGCCGACGCAGCCCCCGATTGCCAGGCAGGTCGAGCACAGTTCCGTTCGGCACGGAGAGAACGTCAACGACCCCTTCTTCTGGCTGCGCGATAAGAGCAACCCAGAGGTCATCCAGCACCTTACGGCGGAGAACGCCCACACCGAGGCCATGACAGGGCACTTAGGGCCCTTCGCAGAAGCCCTCTATCAGGAGATGCTCGGCCACATCAAGCAGACCGACCTGAGCGTTCCCATCCGCCGCGGGGGCTACTTCTACTACACGCGATCACAGGCAGGACAGCAGTACCCCATTCCGTGTCGCAGGCAGGCGACCGTGGACGGCTCTTTTGACGAGGCGGCTGCCGAAGAAGTCATGCTGGACCCGAACGAAATGGCCAAGGGCCTATCGTTCTTCTCGTTGGGGCCGCTCGTTGTGAGCGACGACGGCAACCTGCTGGCTTACACAACGGACGTGACTGGTTTCCGGCAGCTCCAATTGCACGTCAAGGACCTCAGGACCGGCTCGCTGCTGCCCGACAGCAACGAGCGCGTCACCAGCGTGGAGTGGTGCGCCGACAACCGGACGCTCTTCTACACAACCGAAGACCCGGTCACCAAGCGCTCGAACTTGCTCTGGCGACACTCGTTGGGAGACGAATCGGAACCGATCTACCAGGAGAAGGATAAGCTCTACACCATCCAACTGCGCCGCAGCAAAGACCGGAAGTTTCTTTTCCTGCGGAGCACGAGCATCGACACCTGGGAGGCCCGCTTTTTGCCGAGCGACCAGCCGCAAGGCGCATTCCGGACGGTGCTGCCCCGGGAGAAGGGGCACAAATACGATGTAGAACACGGCGAGGGGCTTTTCTACCTGCGCACCAATCACGGGGCTCGCAACTTTCGCCTCGTCACGGCGCCGGTGGCAGACCCGTCGCCGAAGAACTGGAAGGAACTGGTCCCGCACCGCGCCGACGTGCTCCTGGGCAATGTCGAAATGTTCCGGGACTATGCCGTGGTCTCCGAGAAGTCGGCGGCCCTGGACCTCTTCCGGGTACTCGATCTCAAGTCGGGCGCGTGGCGCGACATAGGCCAGCCCGAAAGCGTCTATTCCGCCCTCCTGACCCCCACGCCCGAGTACACTTCGCGCACGTTTTGCTTCCAGTACCAGAGCATGGTGACGCCGCCCAGCGTTTACGACTGCGACATGGCCACGGGCAGGCAGACTCTTCTGAAGGAACAGGAAGTCCCCGGCGGCTACGATCGGAACCAGTACGTGACGGAACGACAATGGGCCGCGGCCAAAGACGGGGTCAAAGTGCCTCTCTCGATCGTCTACCGCAAGGGGCTCAAACAGGACGGCAGTGCGCCGCTTTTGCTTTATGGCTACGGCTCTTATGGCCTGGGCATGCCCGCCGGTTTCTCCAGCAGCCGACTCGCCCTGCTGGACCGCGGCGTGGCGTACGTCATCGCCCACATCCGCGGCGGCAATGAGATGGGCGAGACCTGGCACGACGACGGAATGCTCTTGAAGAAAAAGAACACCTTCAGCGACTTCATCGCCAGCGCCGAGTGGCTCGTCGCCAACGGCTGGACCAGCACAGACCGCCTGGCAATCGAAGGCCGCAGCGCAGGCGGGTTGCTGATGGGAGCCGTCGTCAACCTGCGGCCCGACTTGTTCAAGGCGGCGCATGCAGGCGTGCCCTTTGTGGACGTGATCAACACCATGATGGACGCCAGCCTGCCCCTCACGGTTGGCGAGTACCTGGAGTGGGGCAACCCGAACGACAAAACCGCGTTCGACTACATGCGCTCGTACAGCCCGTACGACAACCTGGAGCGGAAGGACTACCCGGCGATGCTGGTGACCACCAGCCTCAACGACAGCCAGGTCATGTACTGGGAGCCGACGAAGTACGTGGCCAAACTGCGGAACTGTAAGACGGACAAGAACGCGCTGCTGCTCAAGTGCAACATGGGCGCCGGTCACGGCGGGGCCTCGGGCCGGTACGACCGGCTCCGGGAAACAGCTTTCGAATATGCCTGGCTGCTGAGCCAGGTCGGCATCAGCAAGTAGAGCTTGGATCCCGGTGGCACCAAGCTGCAAGCTGGCAGCTTGCGACTACGAGGCAGAGCCTCGAACGCAGCGCGTTCCCAGGCAGAGCCTGGGAACGAGAAAACGGAGAGGCAGGGATTCGAACCCTGGGTAGGCTTGCGCCCACTCCGGTTTTCAAGACCGATTGGCGTCTGACGCAACCAACTTACCTAGCAATGGGTTGTGCGAAAACTGCAAAAAGGATGGGGCGCTATTTGGGACAAGGGATTGTCAGTGCATGTCGGTAAATGACGCCGATCTTCAACAGCTTATGGAGATTTGGCCGAAGATTCCACCTCAATTCCGCAAGCAGATTCTCGAACTGGCGAGGGGGCTGACGGATCGGCCCTGATGGAAATTGCACGGCGCAATTCGGAAGCCGAACCCGGTGTGGGCGAGCAGCGGCAGGTGGGGTTGGCGCTCGACGCTGATTTCCAAAGTGTCGTGTTCGCCTGAGAGAAGATTTCCTGGCAATTAAACCCGGTGGGGACGAGCGGCGGCGGGCGGGGATGGGGGCGTAAGGCTTGCGTAGCTCAGCCCCCATACTCGGGGTCCGGGCCAGCGACGCCGGGAGGCTGGGTCACACCGGGTTTGGCCCGTGTCTTTAGGCATTCAGTGGGGTAGGGTTCGATCAACGGTGAGCCGCCGAGTCAGAAAACCCTCGACGACCGCTCAAGCTTATGGGAAAATAGGATTAACCATTTTAAGAAAGAGAGCAGGCTCCCATGACTCTTCGCGATCAGGTTCTTTAGCAAGCCTTGGCATTGCCTCCTCGCGATCAAGCATACGTCGCCCATGAACTGGAGAATCATCTGATCGCTAATCTGCCCTCCGAGACCGACGAAGCTGCGGGAGTTAGCAGTGACGCATTGCTGGCAGAACTCCGCCGGCGCTCGGCGGCGTACCGTGCCGGCACGACGACCGCCCGCGATGCGGCTGACGTGATGGCCGATCTCCGGCAACGCCAAGCCCATGAGCTGACGAAGTGAAACTACGCGTGCTGGCCGAAGCGGAAATTGAATTGGCCCGAACCATTTCCGTCGCTGGCTGTCGTCCTACATACAGGCCATTGCAGAATGCAATCATTGGAACGCCCCAAAGGGACCATGCTGACCAGAACCATTTCATGCCGATTTGAAAGAAGCTCTGTGCGGGGAAAGTGTCAGGACCGCAGGGCGGTCGCCCTCGACATGAATTGCTGGATCAACATGGCCGACGACAAGTCCGCCACGGCTACGCGGGTGAAAGATGTGCTTCGCAAGCAGGTTTCCGACGGAAAGATATTCTGTCCCCTGTCCTTCGGCCTGATTACCGAGCTTTACAAACAGGCGGAAGACTCTCGACTGAATGTCGGTTCGCTCATGGAAGAGTTAAGTTTGAACACAACTTATGCAAATCGATTGGAGGTCTTTGACTGGGAAGTTGAGAGAGCTGTTCGTGCGCTGGCGGATGCCGTTCCATTGGACGTTTCAATATTTGAACTTTATGTTCCGATAGCTGCATACCTGACGTCGGAATATGAACTTCAGTTCCCCGCTTGCCTCCCACTCGAAGAAGTCGACAAAGTCGAAAAGGAAGTGAAGGACCGGCTGCAATCGCTGACTTTCACTGAATTGCTGGCAATGCGGGCAGCGCGCATCGGCGATGGGATTTTTGGCTACATGAAAAAACTCGTTGCCCCGAAATTCTCTGAAGGCGCGAATCGAACGTGGGCCACCGCTTCTGGCGACAAGCAGAAAATTTGGATGCTTATAGCCGCAAGTGTGTTTGAATCGCACATTCAACCTGCGATTCAGAAGTTAGCCTTGCCCATTCAGGCCCGCTTTTTACGGTTCCTTGAGGCTTCTCCGAACGATGATCGTGGGAGTATGCTCCGCGAACTTCTGAATTCACTCCCGGCCCTGCACAATCATGTTGAAGTAATGACGGCAGCCGCCCAGCAGCTTACAAGAAAGGACAAGATCAACGACTTCTTCGATTACGAGATCATTCCGGTGCCACTGGCCTACGCATCCGCGTTCGTTTCCCAGGACAAGGGAATCCGCGACCTTTTGCAGAATCGGACCAAGATTCTGAAGCGAACCCACTGTCGGTACTGCCCCGATCTGGCGGGGCTTGAACAATGGTTGGAGGATGACTGTGGTCCCCACATTGAGAAAGCCCTTTGACGTTCTCGCCGAAGGGCTTCATTCCGAAAATAGTCGAGGCGACAGGACACCGTTAGAACTTTTCCTTGCCGGAGTCGGGAGTTGGGAAGTCCGGGTTCGGCGGCGTCTCGACGGAGAGCGGGCAAAGGAGCGAGCATGACGGCTAAGCTCACCTGCCGGGGCCGTCCAACGGCGGCAGTGACGCTCGGAAGAAGTAATGCGGCCTCGGTCAGGTGTGCCTTTACCACTTCCGCGACGCTACTACCGCGTCCCGCTCAACTGCGGCTTCGACCTCTGGCAGCGGGTCGAACCCGACCTCGGCGTATTCTAAGAGCTGGAAAACCTGCTGCTCAAGCCCGGCATCGTACCCGGCGACTGCCTGCCACTCCCGCGCGAACCGCGCGAGCCAATAGTACCGGTTCCAGAACCGCTCGTCCGCTGACAGTCCCAAGCTGTCGACCATCTCCGGGCACTCGGTGAGAAGGCAGTAGTTCCGCAGCGACCGGCCGAGGATTGGGTGGGCGAGCATCTCGGAGCAATACCCGCTGAGCCGTGAGTCTATGTCGGCGAGGTGAACAACCGCAGAAGCGATGTCGTCGTCTGAAGCGAGTCGCAACCCGTCGCCCTCCTCCGCCGAACTTGTGATTATCTGGCAAGACTTCGTGGATAATAGTGGAACCTCAACGACTCTTCAATGACCGAGTTCCCCATTCATCAGCACCATTCGTCCGCCTCGGCATCTCGTACCTTGTCAGCGGACATTTCGATATAGGCAGCCGACAGGCTGTCGGTCACGACGAAAGGCCGGGCTAAGTCTTCAAGGAACTTCCCGATGTTGCCCCGTCCGATTACGGCTTGCAGGCCGTCATAAACTCGGTCGTCGATGGAAATGGTCAGTTTTCTCGTCATGGGCGAACCTATACGTATGTTTATACGTCCAGAATGCGACAGGTCGGGTATCATTGTCAAACGGTTTCCCCGGCAACAGGGAAAGGCTAGCCGGGTTCAGGGGGCGGCAATGAGCCACCTGTCGCCGGCAAGGAGGCGGCGAAATCTTGCACCGATGCAGGGCCGGAAGCTGTCGGCACTTGCACGCTTGCACGTTTGAATCAGGTCAATGGCCGCGCCCTCGTCATAATTGGGTGAGTATTATGCAGGAATGGGAGTCAATTTTCCCGGCGAGTATTTCTTCTTCGCTTGGAAGTGCCGTTGAAGCCATTGATCGGGTCGCAAGCCAAACTGAAGTGCTTTCGATGTTCCCCGAGAAATACAGCGATTCCGATATCAAGAGCCTGAGCGTTCATTCGTTTTACCTGAAGGAATGCGCGGCCCAACTGGAGACGGATTTCTTTGCAAAGGCAAGTTGCCTGAACAGCCTCCGTAAGCATGAGCCGCCGCAAGGCATCGGTTTGAGCACGCATGACTACGAACGCATGATTGAATCGCGTCTTCTGGACATCGCCCCAGTCGTTGACCGAATCATTAAGACAGAGGAAGGGTTAGCTTCGAGGGATGCTGATAATCTCACCCGTAATCGAAGGCTGTTGAAGGACATAACAGATTTGGCAGATTTTTTTCGTACAGGGGCTAATCCTTCACCGTGGATAAGGTTTACGGATGCCTTGGCTCGGCTGGATGAAAAATCGGCGGAGCAGGCCCTCAGAACAGACTGAGCTGCGCTTCGTTAACCCGTTGCTTTGCAATGCCCCGGCTGGGCTGCTGAAGCCTCGGCCTGAATCGCCGCAGGAAGTTGGACAGATTGGCCGATCGGCTCCTGGAACGATTCGACGGTTGGCCAGCAAGAGGTGGGCGTCCCTGCCCACCCCTGCGACCAGTCAGCCTACTCGTCTTTCTCGGCGGGGATTCGAAGCGTGATCTTTCCGTCAATCGGAACGGCGTCAAGCTGGATGTTGAAGCCCGCCCCGTCTGAATGCGCCCACGCGCTTCCGATGCGGGTCCAGATGGCCTTCTTTCCGTCGCGGTTCTTGACCTGGTAGGCAACGTGGGTCGGGGCTTTCGTCGTGGCGGCTTCGGTCGTGTTCGTCTTCATCTTCGGTCTCCTTAAGAAAAGTGAAACGGGGGAAACGAAACATCAGAAGAAAAGGGACGGCGGTTGGTCGTCGGTGAGGACTTCCTCGTCGTCGTAGCTGAAGGACAGCCCGCATTCGTCGCAGTAGGTGACGTTGAACAGCCACGTGCGTTCGGGGCCGACGGCATCAGGCGAGACTTCGGCCTGGGCCTGGCATTCGGGGCAAATGACGTAGTGCATGGTTGGGGCTTTCGATTTGGCGGGTCAAACGGTCGGCTGGGATTCCGGGTAGCGGGCGACTTCCTCGGCGTCGAAGAAAAACGATTCGTCGCATTCAGGGCAGTGGCCGACGTTTTTGACCTCGGCACAGTCCGGGCCGGTGGCCGTTGCGGGAATCTCAATGCCGATGTGGCAGAAGGGGCAGACAACGCAAAACATGGTTCGGTCTCCGTCAGAGAATTGAAATTGTCCTGTCGAGCAAAAGCAGATGCTTTTTGGGCGACGGGGACGAAGGCCAAAAAAGGGGGGCAAAAGCCAGTCAAGGACGACCGGCGCGGAGGGGCACCCGGTCTGCACAAGCGAGGCACGAGCGCGGAAGATTGGGGAGGAGGCCGCACAGGTCGCGCGGCCAGATCCTTGACGGGCGCACGGGGGGACTCCCCACCGTCCACTCTTCAGAACGCGGCAGGGCCGTCAGGCATCCGCTTTAAGGCCGACAGGCCGCCGCACCAGGGGGCGGGAGGGGGCGATAGCCGTCCGTCGAAGACGACCGAGCGGTGAGCGAGCCCGGGAGCACGCGGTCGCCAACGGCGAGGTGCCCAAGAGTTATTCGGGTTGGAATACGTCAGTTTTCAGGTATTGTTTCTGCACAAGCATTTCATGTTAGGAAACCCGACCAGCATCCCGATTTCAAACTGCTGCCTTGCTTTCACATGAGCGCAGTCCGGCTTCCTTCGACGACGGGAGATCAGCCAGCCAGGACCAGCGCGGGCTTTTCTGTGGGGTAGATCAGGAACAGTATCTGGTGAGTCGAATTGAATGCCTCTGCAATGCAGGCATGCGTGTCGCCATTGACATCCTTTAGCCGAATCGCTCGCGGCGCGGTGAACTTGTTCTTGGGGCGATTCTCGAAGAAGAACGTATTCTCCCCGCAGATTTCCGGCCAGGCTCGACTTCCAAATCGCGCCTTGAACGTGGGCGAGGCGACCGCCCTTCGCAGTTGAATCACCTCGCCGGTCCCCACGATGTGAATCGGCTGATTGTATACGACGAGCGCGCACGGGTGACGGTGGGTCGCGACGTAGCGCCGGACAGCAGAATAAACCGAGGGCCCGTACTTTTTCGCTAAGTTAATCGGAACCTTGATTCCCATCGCGAAATCGGCAGCTTCCCGCGTGAAGGCATCGATTTGAAACAGCACGTCGCTAGCGAAACAATTCGCCTCGCGCTCGAACAGATCGTGCGTATCGTGGTCAATCTCCGCTTCTGAATCCTCAATGATTTGAAATGTCTGTCGCTGGTGCGGTAGAAAATCATGCCCAACCTCGTGGATACTTACGTACAGCTTGCGCTTCGGATGTGCGTCGGGATCCAGGTGGATCGTGCGATCACGGCGATCGAGCAGGCCGAGCACCTTTTCCGCTGCCCGTTTGATTTTGTCGGGTGCCAGCTTGAATGCGTTGGGCAGGCTCCGGTAGAACCTGTCCAATCCGAATTTTGCCAAGGCCGATTCGCGAGCGATTTCCAGTTTCGCCGCTGAAATGAGATCGGCAACGGGTGTGGGAAAGCGTCCGTAAGCCGACGCCTTCCGGAGCAACAAGTCGGCGTACTTGCGCACTCTCCGTTCGGCATCGGGGGGCAGGCTGGCGTCGTCCTTCTTCACTTCTTCTTCCCCTTTCGCATGCGCAGAAATCCCAGGTACTTGAGAAGTTCGTCTTCTTCCTCGGCGGTCAATTCCTCCGTCGTAAATGTCGGCAATCGGCTCTTGCGTTTTTTCGAATCCGATTGGGCGGGACGGATATGTCCTGCCAATTCCATCATTCGCGTGTAAGAGCAACTGATTCGGGCGTTCTTCGGCAAACGCGCCGTGTAGACAGCATCAATTTCATGCAAAATGCCCGGCGATGGATTCTTGATTTTGCCTGTCTCAAGTTGACTGAGATAGGCATTCGAGATTTGGTTTTCTGACGCAACTTCCACGTCTCGCAAACTCATTCCTGCTGCCTGACGCAGGTCCCACAAGTACTGCCCCAGTTCACCGCGCTCTGATGGCGTGTCTGGAATTTGCAAACCCATTGCACTGCTCCCCCTCAAAATAATTAAATCAGCATAACCTCTCACGCTTGAAAATTCAAGCATGCGTTGCACTTGCGCCTATTTTTAAGCACGCTTGAAATTTTAAGCACTTGTGCATAGAATGAAATGAACGGACATCCGCATCGTTGCGGACACTCACCCCCGCCGAAACCACCGCAGGAGAATCTCGAATGAGTACAACCTCGCATTCCCACGATGAATCCGCCTTCACTCCAGTGATCGACGATCGCCGGTTTTCGGTAAGCGACCCTATTTGGAATGGTCGGCAATTGCTCGAGCTTGCGGATAAGCGGCCGGCCGAAGAGCACCTCATTTATCGCATCGGGCCACACAATCTTCTGGACGATCTCGGCTTGGAAGAAACGGTTGATTTGCGGCACTCAGAAGCTGAGCGATTCCTCACGTTCCGCAGTGACCGGTCGTTTCGGTTTGAATTGAACGGCCAACGCGAGGATTGGGGGGCGCCCAAGATTTCAGAGGCGAACTTACGCAAGCTGGCTTCGGCCGGCGATGATCATTCGATCTGGTTCGAGCAGCGAGACGGGAAAGAACGCGAACTTGCCCGTGGCGAACTTGTTGACCTGACCGACGCGGGGGTCGAACGGTTTCATTCAGAACTCCGGCTGATCGTCAAAATCATCAATGAGAATAATGGCGTCGATTTTGTGCTCCATGCGCGCCGCAAAACGCCGATTAGGGTCTTGCTCGAACGCATGTACGAAAATCTGGGACTCACTCGCCAACAGGACGACCGCCTGCGCTGCAAAGAAGACGGCTCCGACGTGTTCCAATTCGCCGATTTGACCCTGGGCGAGTATCTCGGCGCCAACCATTGTTGTCTCATCTGGCTTTTCGCCGGGGGCACGGGAGGTGCGGCGTGCCGGTAGTCCTTCCCGCCCTGGCAGACCCTCAAATCGCAGTTGCGACGTTCGCGAGTCATCTCGACAGTCTTTGGGCCACTGGGCATCCAGCCCAAGCTGGCTGGGAGCGCACTGTTCTCACGCCAATGTGCACAATCGTTTCCCTTCCCGGCGTTCGTCCAGACGGTGCGAGAGATTCGTACTTCATCAAACTGGGGGCCGAATACTACGATGCCGCGCCTCCAACAGCCACGTTCGTCGATCCGGCCAGTTGGTCCGACGCCACGGAACCCTCCCGCTGGTACCCGCTCATCGAGAACAAGCCGGGTTGGTTCGGTCTGCACAACGCCTACAAGTTCTTGGACGGAACGACACGGCAGTTGATCTGCTGTTCGATCGTCGCCCAGTACTACATGACCGATCATTCCCCTACCGAAACGCAACGCTGGCGCCAGGGGCAGCACACGGTGGCAGCGACTTTGTATCGACTCGCTGAGGTGCTGGGACCGCGCTACTACAGAAAGCCAACCGCGTGATCACGATCCCGAGTTGTTTCTGGTCGCAAATGCTGGCGGAGTTCGACAAGAACTTCCGGCCGGTCGAGCAAGTGTGTTACCTCGATGGGGTCAGAACCCCTGAGGGCAACGTGGTCACGACCTTGACGTTGCCGAATGCGCTACTCGCGCCGGGATTTTTTGAAGTTTCCGCCGCGGCCATGAGCCAAGCCGGCAAGCACTTTTGCACTCTGGGACTTATGCGCCTCGCCCAGGTCCATACCCATCCCAGCGACTGGACGGGCCATTCACCGTGGGATGATACGCACGCGTATTCGCAGCTTCCTGGGGCAGTGTCCATCGTCCTGCCGAATTTTGCGCGTCGACAGCCGATCCTGGCCGACGCCGGCGTCCACGTCCGAACTCTGACTGGGTGGATCGAAGTCGCCAAAACCGACGTTTCGCGGTATGTCCGTGTGATTCCATCTTCGCTGGACTTTCGCCCAGTTTCGGGAGGCCCTGATGAACGAGTGCATATCAAACCGGCACGAAAGCGATCTTGGTGGTCGCTTCTTACCTTTCGAAAGCACTAATCATGTCGGCGTGACAATCGTCGTCGCGCCAGCGACGGCGCATCAGGTCAGAATCCAGCACACTGCCTGGATGCTTGTCAATTTGCTTGCGCGACTGCAGGGGGTCGTTCACAGGATTGCGATCGTCTGTCCCGCAAACGTCCCGTTGGCATCAAATGTGGTGCCGTTCGCACACCAGGGTCTTGACTTGCAGTCTGCCCTATTTGCCGGCGCAGCCGAGATAGGCATCATTCCGATCAACTTGGAGGCTCGAAACGAGCGGACCATTGTCGTCGGGCCAGGGGGGAACGGCTCGCCCGCCGGCGATCTGTTCGTATACGGCGACGGCTGGTGGGGCGGAGCGTCAACGGCACCGATCGAGGTTCCGATCGGTGCTTCTTCGCTCCCCTTCGGCCCGTACATCGCTGCCTGCATCGCAGTCGCCGAGATTTTCAAGGCGGCGCGAATCAAATCTGATTCGCATACGCCGGTGAAATCCGCATTCTATTCCGCATGGTACCATCGCGCGTCCCCCGCCCCTCTGCCTGGCGGCCCTTCCACGGTTGAGCTCTCGCTCGAATGGGCCGTTGCCGGTATCGGTGCCGTCGGCAGTGCGTTCGTCCACGCACTCTGGGCATGCGTCGGGCTCTGCGGACGGGTCATACTCGCCGATTACGATCCAAAGGGCCTCGAAGCGACGAATCTCAACCGTTATCCCCTTTTCGGCAGTATGTCGGTGGATCGTCCCAAAGCCAGTGAAGCGGCTCGGATTGCAAATGCATCGAAAATCGTCTGGCTGCCGTACGATCAGCCCTTTGAAACCCTGGCGGCTTATCCGCCGAGGGTCATTTCTGCCGTCGACAAAAACACTTCGCGAGCCGCAATTCAAAACCGCTATTTCCCACGAGTCCTCTCAGGCTCGACCCGGGATCTCCGTGCAGAAATTCTCCGCTGTGGCCCCCCCGGCGTCGGCGCCTGCCTGCGCTGTTTTAACCCACCGGAATCGATTGTTCCTGATGACCACATTCGCAATCGCCTGCGCCTGTCGCCGGATGAAGACCTGCAAGACCTGGTTGCCGCCACCGGACTTACTCTTGAAGAAATCCGGCATTGGGCCCAGGCAGGGGGCTGCGCTACTGTTGGCGATCGTGTTCTCTCGCATTTCCGCGCTGCCGAACAACAGCCCCGGGAATTCGCGGTCGGCTTCGTCTCGGTTATGGCAGGCACCATGCTCGCCGCCGAGGCCATCAAGGACGAGTTTGCGGCCGGCATTCCGCTTTCTAACGAGATCAATCGTGCCGTATTTCAATTCTGGTCTCCGCTCGCCACATCAAATGGCGCATCGATACTTGGACGCGATCCGTCCTGCCCCATGTGCGCTAAAATGACCGTTGCCGCCGACATTTGGGCACAGCGCTTCCATGCCATGCCACCGAGGCATTCTGCACCGACGATCCCAACGCTGGGGACCTCCTAAGGAATTGAGAAAGCAGTAGTGACGCAAGCGGCCGTAGAACCGCCGGCAACAGCGATTCGAGCTGGCTTGAGGGCAAGAAGAACTGGTCGCGGTGTGCACTATTCGGAGACGTTGGAATCAATCCTTGATGCACGTCGAATTCGGGCTATTCGGACAGGACCTTTTTGAGCCCCTCAACCAGCGTCGCGCGCTTCGCTGGTGTGGTCTGGTCGAGATTGAACTGTCGCCATGTGACGGCGGGCAATTGTGCCACGTGGGGTAAATCAAGGATTTCCCATTCCGGCTTGCCCGTCTCGAATGAAATCAGAAAACGTCGATGAGTCTCCGGCATTTTGCCGACGATATTCTTGATTAACGCCTCGCGTGCGGAGAGTAGCTCATCGATGGCGACAGGTCTGTCGGTCATACCATCGAAGCCACGAGTAAATTCGTCAGAAATATCCTTCAGTCGCGGCGCAAGGATTTCCGACATGGGCCGGTTGTGGCTCAACAGGTAGACGATGAAGGCGCGACGCAACAGGTCGTCGATTCCTTCGTTGGCGAGAAGGGCGCCGACGTCGAACAGGTCGCGTGGGTGCTGGCGGTCAAGTGCCGCGACAAACTTGCCTGCATAAATATCGGCGAACGAGAGCATTTGTATTTCGGCAAAACCGAAAGCGGTTTCGACCGGCTCACTGACCGTACGCAATTCGGGGTCGAAAACGCAGCCGCGGAGAACCGGTGCGACCTCAATTTTGATCTGTACGCCGTCCGCCCGGATGAGCAGTTTCGTGACCCGGTTATCAATCTTTTGCTGGTCGATTTTGATGCCAGAGATATGTGTGCGCAGGCGTTCTGCGATACGCCGAAGCGCTGCATCAATTGCTGCAAGCGACTCGGGACGTTCTTCGAGCCCGAGGTAGGTGAGGTCGATGTCCACCGAAAGCCGCGGCATGTCGCGGATGAAAAGATTGATCGCCGTGCCGCCTTTGAGCGCGAAGGATTTCTCCTGTGCAACATCGGGCAGCACCCGGATGAGAAGCGCGGCCTGCCTGCGGTAGAGATCACGGAACGCCATTCAGTTCCTCCGGTACCGTGATCTGATAGGTTTTGTTCAGTTTGCCGCCCTTAACGAGCATGCGTTTCCCATCGCCCAGGCTGACGGCGTGTTTGTCGATCCGCTTTAGCCAGGCGTGCGGGTGACGATCGGCGAAAAAGAGAAACAGGCGCTTCACTTTCACGTTGCGGCAGTCTTCGAGCAGCACTTGCAGGCGGCGTGGACTGAGACTGGCCATGCCTTCCATCAGCATGTCGACTTGATGAAAGCTTTCGTGCTTGGGCAGTTCGTCGAGCAGTTCGAATACGGCACGCTCTGGCGTCGAGAGCGTTAGGGGCCAGCCCCATTGTCCCCAAGGCTGGACGATGACGTTGCTGTTGAGGTGGCTTTTGCTCGTCTCATCGGCTTGCGGAAAATTCGGCCCGAGGCGGTTGAGCCGCGGCATGGTGGGGGCATTGCGAAAGAGTTTCTTGTCATTGTGATAGACGAAACGGGTGCCGAGTTGCAGTTTCGCCAGCCAACCCGGTGGGCGCTTGGGACCGTAAAGATGCACTTCGCTGGTTTCGCGGGGGAGATAGTGGGAGTAACCTTGTAATTCGAGGGCTGTCCGGCCGCCGACTATCAGGGGATTTTCGAGCAGGGTTTGGAGCGATATGACGACCTGTTCCCACGTCAGGGTGCCACGGGGACGGCGATAGACTCCGCGGGCCGGTTGTTCTAACCAGCTCGCGTCCACGTACTGGCTCCGCAGGGAGGTTGAATAGCCGTGCCTGGACAGCCAGGCAGCATCGGCAACCAACCCTTCGGGAAGGTTGCGTTCCAGCCAGTTTAGCTTTCCTGTATTTTGCTCAGCCATACTTAGCAAAATAGCACATTTGCAAACCGAACGCAAGTTTAATACTCATCGAAATTGCTCAGTTAAACTGAGCAAAAACGACAATTGCCAAACCTCCGGGGGTTGTCGATAGGTCGCGGCGCTGCCAGGTGATTTTGAGAAATGCCGGTCCTTTTTCCGGATCGGGTTCCGACCTGACTGCCAACACGAGACAGGGAACGATTCTGGATCTCGACGGGCAGGTCGAAGGCGTCAGGGCAACATTCGCAAGGCGAAGCACATCCGCCCGGCGGTCTGGCACAAGTCCGATCGGCGCTCGATGCACTGGAACAGCTTCGTTAGAGACGACCCGGGTCGCGTGGCTCGATCCTTGACTGCACGGGGGCGGGCAGCCCTACATTCGACGAATTTAAGTCGCCGATAGGCGTCTGGTTCGCGGCCAAAGGACGAAAGCAACGGGGGGGCGCTAGGCGCAGTTTCAGCCCGGATAGGGTGACATTCGAAAGCCAGCAGTTCACTTGGAAAAGGCGAATGCGTGTCCTGACTCATTTCGGGGAAATCGTCCGGCGGGTCCGGACCGACATACCGTACGATGATCTGCAAAGAGAGATTGAAGCCACTGCCAACTGAAAAGTTCAAATCCAGTCGCCAGTCACAAACGCAACTAACAACCGGATCTGATGTTGTGATGAGTCGGGGCGAATGCGGGCGCGGGAATTGACCGAGCAATTCTTGCGCGGCAGTAACGATAGAATTCACAGATCAAAAGTGTAACACTCAGCCTCTTGCCGGCGTACAAGATTGTAACATGAGCCTGTTGAAAAAGGGGACAGTCCCTGTCGACAGCATCGATTTGTCACCGGAAAGTCGCTCATTGGAAAGGCGACGTTCGCTGTGAACTGGCGGAATACAGTCGCCTGAATGGACGTGTGCATCCCTAACGCGCCCCTAACGAACAGGAGATTTCGATGAAACGGTGGATTTTTGTTCTAGCCGCATTCGCTCTGGCCGCGGTGGGCTTCGGTCCTGCATGTCGCGCCGACGAATTGACCGTCAGCGTCCCGCAAGACACGAAGTTCGTGGTGCAATTGGACTTTCAAGCATTCCGCGCGACGGCCCTGGGCGGCAAGCTGTTCGAGATCGCCCGGAAAGAAGCCGTACATGAATTGTCAGCAGGCGCCGGGCCAGGCAAGGGGCCGAATCTCGAGAAGATTCACGAAATACTCGGGTTCGATCCTTTCGCAGAGATCCAGTCGATCGTCGTCTCGGGTTCCAACTACGATCGCCCCGAGCAATCGCTCGTTGTTACCATCCGCATGAGAAAATCGACCGGCAACCTCGAAGGACTGCTCCTGGGCTTGCCCGGATACGAGGCCCAGGAATACGGTAAATACACCATCCACTCGGCGGCTCCTGAAAATGACGTCCACGTGTTCGGTTCAATTCACACCGACGGGAAGGGCGACAAAACCATTCTGCTCGCGGCTCAGTCAGAAGCGGTCACACAACTGCTCGATTCTCTTGATGGAAAACCCGCGGCCGACGGTTCGTTCAAGACGATCAAACTGGCCAGCGAAGGCAAGCCAATTCTCGCGCTGGACGTGCTCAAGATACCGACCGAGATGATAGGAGACGGACCGCAGGCCGGTGTCGTTAAGGTCGTTCGCGCAGTCTCCCTGCGAATCAGCGAATCGAAAGGGGACGTGAACATCGTCGTTTCGCTGGCCGCAGGCAGCGAACAAAAGGCAGAACAATTGCGGCAGATGGCCCAGGGATTGATCGCCATGATCGATATAGCGCAATCCGCCGATCCCGAGGATGAGGACCTCAAGACTTTTCAAAAGTTCGCACATGACATCAAGGCCGCACGCGACGGTTTGTCCATGAAGGTCAGCTTAAGCGTGTCGGCCGAAACATTGAATGAGATCATCGACAAACAACTTGGCGATCACTAAATGCGTGCCCGCGAGGACAGTCCAGCGATGGGCCTGGGCGCGATCGAACCGAACGAGCTGGTTCGGCGCGCCCATGAAGGCTGCGGCGACTCGTTTGCCGAGCTCGCGCGGCGCTTTCGTCCGCGGCTGCTGAATCTCTTGCGCAACCGGATGGGCGCCGCGCATCCCGACGCCGAAGACATCGCCCAGGAGTCGCTGGCACGGGCGTTTCAACATCTGGATCGCTTCGATGAGCGTTATCGTTTCTCGACCTGGCTGTACACGATTGCGATTCGCCTGGCCCGGGATCACGCCAGAAGTCGGCGACGCCGGCCGCGGCACATTTCCCTGGATGAAGCTGATTTCAATTCCAGGGAATCTGGCGTCAGCGAGCGCACCGAGAGCCAGGATGCCGTCGACAATCTTTGGCAGACGGCCAGGCATGTTCTCACCGATTCGCAATACACGGCGATGTGGCTGCGCTACGGAGAAGATCTGTCGCCCGTCGAAATTGCGCTGGTGATGCGGAAAACGCGCATCGCCGTTCGTGTTCTGTTGCATCGCGGCCGATCGATTCTGATCGCGGAAATGGCCCGACGGGAGTCCGCAAATCCGGCCCACGGCCGAAACGTACCGGAGGAGGGGTGAAATGCTGCACATGATCGCCAGGTGGCTTATCAGCCGCTCGATCGACGAGGGACATCCTCTGCCCGGCTGGTTGCGTCGCTGGATCGACCGCGATGATGAACTCGAGCAATTCGAAATGCTGTCGCGGCAGCTTGGTTGCCGATTGAAAGGCGACGCTCCTGGCTGGATCGCAAGTCGGTCGTTGCCCGCGGGCGAGGAATCAGCCGGTCGGCGAGGAATCGTCGGCGGGCAACGCGCAGCAAATCGCCGCAACCGCAGGCTGGCTTGGTCGCTGGCAGCCTGTGCCGTGGCCGCCTGCGCCGGGTTTGCCATTGCTCGATTGCAAATGGAGCCAGATCATCGCGAGCGGCCCATTCCCAGCGGGGACGACACTATGGTCCAGATGCCTGCAACTGCGACGATTACCGTGGCCGACCGGGAGTGGCTGGCCGCGGCATGGAAAACCAGTCGAACGAATTTCGGCCAATTGCAGGCGCGCGCCAAAGACTTGCCCCGCCGAGCCGAGCGCTGGAGGCTGCCGGGCGCTTCCATCGTTGAACCTGTGGAAGTCGCCGGCTCGACAGCCGGCCGCGCGCTGGCCACGCTGGGTCGTGGCATGGACTCTGAACAACGGCAATTGACTTCCGACATGCAGACGGCGTTTTCATTCTTTACCTATCGTTTGCCTGCAAGCGTCGGCAAGCTGGTCGGATGGCGACCACCAGCAGATTGACGGAGTTGTCCGAAACGTCAGAGGTAATCGGGATTATCCCGACTTCGAAAGAGACGCCGAACTCGGTGGTGGATTCCACGATCAAAGCCGCAAGCCTGCTTGCGGCGGGAAAGGCGGCGGCTACGGGAGCGATCTCGGCACAGGTCGCCGCTTTAACGGAAGGAGTGATGAAGACCATGTTGTTCACCAAACTCAAGGCGACGATCACCGTCGTGCTCGTTCTTGGCTTCGTGGCGGCAATGACGACTGTTCTTACTTGCCGTACGACGGCGGGGCAGCAGGAGAAACCGGCCGTTGCAGAGAAACAAGATTTCGTGGGCGGAGAGACTCCTCCCCCGAAGACGGAAGCGCGTCCCGCAGCTGGCGGGACGAAGTGGGACGCGCCTGTGCCGGACGCCTGGTCCGGGCCTGTCAACGGACTTTGTGGCCGGCTCCGCATCATCTTCGCCGAAGAACACATTCCAGCTTCCAACCGTGGCGGCGTTATCACGGCCGAACAGACCCTGGTGTGGCTAGATTCCCAGGTAGAGCTGAAGAACGATTCCGCCAAGCCGCTCGCCGTCCCCAACCATTTTCTGCTGGAGGCCAAGGTGTTCGACGCGGCGGGAAAAGAAATCAAGGACCGGCAACCCCTGCCTTCCTCGGCAGCTATTATTCCCCTCGCATGGCGTAAAGTGCCAGTGGGCGGCTCATTGAGCGGCTATGTCAGCTTGCCTGCCTACCTGAGCCGTAACGGATCGGTTGTGCCCCTGGAGTCGTATCGCAGCCGGGCAAAGGGCGACGGCACCGTTCCCCTCTTTCTCGGCGAGCGGGAGTGGTTACTCAAGCCGGGGCGATACCGCGCCAAAGCCACATTGACGGTCGAAAAGGCCAAGTCTTCCCCTTCCGATGCCTGGTCCGGGCGTCTCGAGCTGCCGCCGGTGGAGTTTACCGTCACGCCTGAACAGGTCGGCCTGCCGTCGCCAGGTTCACGTCAAGGAGCACAAGCCGCCAAGGGACTGGAGCTGACGTTGAGTGCCGACAAGACCGAAACGCGGATGCAGCCGGACGGGAAGAATGCCGTCCCGGTGAACCTGAAGTTGACGTTCACAAACAACACCGACAGGCCGATCAAACTCGACGCTTACGTCTTGCAGTGGCGAATGGGATTCCGCTGCGATGGTCCGACGGCCGACAGTGTCAAGAGGAATGTCGAATACATTCGCCGTCCGGCCAATTTCCTCCCAACTCCGGTCGCGGAAGAGTCTCCCGTCCTTCAGCCCGGCAAAAGCTGGTCACCGGAATGGACACGCTCCTTCCCCGGCGGCATCGCGGACGGGTTCGACAAAGGGTTTGACTACGCACTGCGCACGCCGGGAACGTACAAGCTCCGCGTCACGCTGTACGAGAACCTGATCGCGGGCGACGAGCCGCAAGCGAAACGCACCGTATGCCTTGAAAGTAACGAACTGGAACTGACGGTGCGTGAGAAGGACGACGGGAAGGTTCGGGAAAAGAAAGAGGCGAGTCCGAGTCCAGACAACGGCCAGCCAAGCAAGACGACAACCGGCTTGAAGGAAGGAGTTTGGATCTTTCAAGGTCCGCGCAACATCCTTGGCGTGGCCAGTGACACGTTCGTCACCTTGGAGAAAAAGCAAGCCAATTGGCTCATCTCCTATCGACATATCCAGCACTTCAGCGTCAACGATAACAAACCCCCGCAGGAAACTGTCGTTGGCCCTTACGAGATTACGGTCGCCGGTCCGGCGCTGGAATACCAGGGACCAGACGGCGTCGAGAAGATCACCTATCGGTTTGACGGCGATTCCCTGGTCATGCCGGCGGTGGTTCGCCTCGACGAGCGCACCTGGATGATGCAGACGACGAGTGCGCTCTACGATCCGGCGAAAAAGGCAAAGACCACCCGCTCGGAGAAGTACGTGTGGCGATGTCAATCAGACCCGACGAAGATCGACCAGGGGGAGGCTGAGTTTCCGCCCTTCGGGAAACAGGAGGGAGGGTCGAAAGGACAGTACACTTACATTTTCAGTCAAGAAAAAGACAAAGCCGGACGGACGATCTCTCTTTTACGATTCCTGAATGCCTCCAAGGACATGAAAGATGCAACGGAGTCCTGCCGGCTGACGTGGGATGCCGAGGGAGCGATTCAGATTGAGGCCAGGAGTCTCCCCCCCGACTGGCACCAACGCAAGTACTCGCCCAAGGAGCCCGCCCGCTTGAAAGTCAAGGAAGAATGCCTGCGGGACGAGCTTATTCAACGCATGAAAGAGGATCAGGATTGCCGTGCACTCACTTGGAAGTTGCTCAGCAACCGGAATGACACTGATCTACAGGATGTCGATTGGGACGCACTCGTAAAAGATCACGACCCTGATCCAGAATCTGATGCGCAAATGAAGGCGGCCCTTGAAAAGGGCGGCAAAACGAAATGGAGCGACGCAACTCTGGCCGCATGGAAAAAAGAGACTCGGATTGATCGTGCAAATACCGCTCGGATGAAGGAGATCATCGAACGGTTCGGCTGGCCGGGGAAAAGTCTGGTCGGTACCGAAGCCGCAGATGCAGCATGGCTGCTGGTACAGCATGCGGACCTTGATCGACCGTTTCAAAAGCGGTGTCTCGGGCTCATTGATAAAGCGGTCAAGGATGGCGAGGCAGAGGCCAAACACTTCGCCTATCTGACTGACCGGGTGCTGATTGCTGAAGAGAAGAAGCAACTTTATGGCACACAGCTTGTTGAAGAGAACGGAAAGCTCAAGCCGAAGCCCATCGAAGATGAGCCAAACGTCGATAAGCGTCGCCAAGAGGGCGGGCTGGAGCCTTTGGCGGATTATCTAAGGTTGGCCCAACAGTTTTATTTTCCGCATTCGACTTCAATGCCGTAAACTGGCGGGCCGGACGTCATCCGCCAAATTTCCCGGCAGGGACTCTGGCTCGGCAATCGTCAGAGAATTCTCCGAAGATCAGCAGCGGGTTCAATGTCATCCTCCTCGAGACGGATTCCTTGGATGGTGCGCCAGGCATCGCTCGCCTGCAGCACCGGCGTTCTATTGCGCGCAGCTCAGAGATTCTGTGCGGCATTCCACGCATGGGAATTCAACACTCTGACGGGGACGCAGCACCAACCCGCACGATTGACACTAAAGACGCTATGTCTTAAATTGAATTCCGCTCGGCCAAATCCTGTCCTGTTTGGAGCAGCTCGATGCGCGTTCTTACGATCGCCACCACTTGCGTTGCGTGGAGGCCTTGAAATGAAATTGCACTGGGGACGTAGCTGCGTGTGTGTGCTCGTGATCAGCCTGGTTGGTCTGCTCGCTGTCGCTCAAGACGGGGGCAAAACGGATTCTTCCGGCGACGCGACTGAGTACATCAAGATCGCGCGGGCGAATACGGCGAATTTCCGCCTAGAGGACATCGAAACGAAGGCCGAAATCGAGCGCGTCGAGGATCCCGTCTTTCGTTATACGGAACCACTTCGACGGTCGATGCAGGGAACGATGTGGCTTTGGGGACGCAAGGGACGGCCGGTCGCGGTGCTGGAGATGTTTCGGGAGGAAAATCAGGATTATTTCTGCTTTCACGCCACCTCGGATGAGCCCTTTAAGCTGTCGGCGCGAACCGGGCAAGTTTGGACACCCAAGTCGAGCGATCTCCGGTTCCAAGCACTGCCGAACGCGCCTCCGCCGGCTGAGTCGCCGGCCCATCGGATGCGGCAGATGAAGGAATTCGTCCAGAAATTTGCGGCCCATCAATTCTGGATGACTCAAAGATACGAAATGCGAATCCTGCCCGTCGCCGTGCATCGCTATGAGGATCAAGATCAAAAGCTGATTGACGGAGCGATCTTCGTTATTGCCGTCGGAACTCATCCGGAAGCCACGCTCTTTCTGGAAGCAGCTCAACGCACCGACGAGGGCAAGCTGATATGGGAATTCGCGGTCGGCCGCTCTGGAACGGCGGAGATGGTCTTCAACTATGACGACCGGGAAGTGCATCATGTGCCGCTCATCGAAGCATTCCCAGCATCGACGAATTCCTATTGGCGAATGTTTTTGAAGGTTGAGAAAAAGTGACGTGAAAACGGCACTGAGCAGAGGACTGCAGCGGCGAGTTCGTGAAAGGCCTGAACATGCGCTCCACACCGTTTGTAACAGAGCTTGTAACGTCGAAAGTTACCGGACCAACTGAATGTGTGTTCGACCACAAAGCGTGTCTTTAACCAGAGGTGACCAGATGAGCAATCTCAAGATTCCGCTGCTGGTATTATTAACCGCTGTTGCCGTGTCTGCCTGTCCACCGCCGACTCCAGCTTTTCGGGCCCCAGATCCCGTGGCGCTGACCAGCGCCGCTGCGGGGCCCCGGCTCCAAATCGATCGAGTCAACTGAGTCCGCATTGCCGTCAATTCAGGATCACCCACGGAGGCCAAAATGATTTCTCAAAAACTGCTCACGATTGGTGCAATGCTGGCTTTGACGCTTCCCTCGATTTCGCTAGCAGACAAATGGCCGGCGCCCCGAGCCCGCGTCTTCGCGCAGGCACAGGGCGAGTACGCCTTGAAAGTGTTGCCCGACGGCGACGGGATCTTCTACACGCTCGACGAGCGGGGCGACGAAAGGGTGCTTTGGCGAACCAAACTGATCAACGTGCCTGTTTACGCGATCGTCTGCGAAAACGGGAAGCACGTGGTCACACGCGATACCTGGGCTCATGTCGGTTACGAGCACTGCCTCGTGGTCTACGGAGAAAGGGGGCAGGTTATCGTCGACTTCAACCTCGAAGATCTGCTGACGGCCGACGAGATCGCCAGCATACCGGCCAGCGCCGGCAGCCGGTCGTGGAGCGACAGGGACATCACCGAATTTGACGACCATTCGCGCCGGGACGAGTTCGTGATCCGGATGAAGCACAAGGGCTGGACCAAAGCCCTTCGTGTGACTCTCTCGACCGGAAAACTGGCGATGCGCTACAGCGAGGAATCGACTTGGGAGCCGGTCGAACGTATCGCTGCCGTCGACCGATTGCGGGAACTCGGAGCGAAGGTCTCGCTGAGTGAAGGCGCCGTGCGGGATGTCGATCTGACCAATTCACATCTTTCCGATGCCGACCTGGAGGCCATTAGCAGACTGACTTCGCTTGAACGACTGACTTTGAACGGCTGTCCGAACCTGACCGACGCTGGCTTGGTGCACGTGCGGAACCTTGCAAAACTCACCACGTTAACGCTCGAACGCACGATGATTACCGATGCTGGACTCGAAAGCGTTAAGGGCCTGTCGGAACTGAACATTTTGAGCCTCAATTGGACTCGAACAAGCGACGCCGGTCTCAAGCATCTGGAGGGGCTCGTAAACCTGGGCGTGTTGTACCTGTGCGAAACAGACGTGGGAGATTTGGGGTTGGCGTCCCTGAAGAGGATGGAGAACCTGCAATGGCTGGACCTGCGGGGAACTAAACTGACCGACGCCGGTTTGAAGCATCTCAGCAACTTTCCCCGACTCAGGCTGCTATGCTTGCACGGCGTGCGGATGACCGATGTCGGTGTGGCGGCCGTATCGGAACTGACAAGTCTGGAGATTCTGACCCTTGCTCAAACGCAAGTGACCGATTCGGGGCTTGGGCCGCTGGCCAAAATCCCCAAACTAATCGATGTGGATCTCGGGGGCACACAGGTCACGCTGGCCGGCCTCGCCAAGTTTCAGCAGGCGCTGCCCAATTGCCGAGTTCGGATCAGCGCCGCGCCACAGGCAATTGATTGAACGGTTGTTGAAGCATCTTGCGAAACTCGAAACAAAAGCGATCGTTGCCAGGTGCTCAGCCCGGCTTGCCCGCGCCGCGCATGACTCAGCCGGAAGCGATGAAGACGAATGCCTATGTTGGCGGCGTGGAGAAGGTGAACGGCCATGACGTCTGGGCGCTGTTCAAAGCATGCGCTGTGGGCGACTTGCAGAAGGTGAAGGCACTTTTGGCGAAGGACCGACGGCTGGTCAACGCGTGGTTCTCGTACCAACTCCCCATCCACATGGCGGTACGTGCGGGATACACGCTGATCGTCAAGCTGCTGCTGGAAAAGGGCGCCGAGCCGAGCAACGATTGGGACAGCCTGCTTCTGGCGGCCAGAGAGCGCGGGCATCGCCAGGTCGAGGAAGTGCTCCAGCGGGCGAGGAGCAAGAGGTCTAACTACTCGCCCAATTTCGATGAGCTGAAGGAAGCGATCATCGCCGGGGATTCACGAAAGATCGGCGCCGTCTTGCGGCGGCAGCCAAACTTGGCACAGGCGAGCGACGCGGTCGGCAACAATGCTCTTCACTGGAGCGTCCTCACGCGGCAATTGGGGTTGATCGAGCGATTCGCGGCGCTTGGAACGCCGATCGATGCCGAGCGCGCCGACGGATATACTCCGGTGCTCATCGCGGTGAACGGCGTGTTTTATGGCGAGACTGGCGACCGGTCGCCTCCGTCCATCCGAGAGATGGTTGAGTATCTGCTCGCCCGGGGGGCGAAATACACGATCTCCGTGGCAGCGGCCGTTGGCGATCAGCAGCGCGTCGAGCAACTCCTGCACAAGGATTCCGGGCTGGCCAGGCGGCTCAACTCGGCGGGAGTCAGCCCGCTGTCCTACGCGTCCCAGAGAGGCCATTTGCACATCGTCCGCCTCTTGCTTGAGCGGGGTGCAGATCCGAATATTGCGGAGGATGGCGCTCCCGACGGCCTGGCGCTCTACTTGGCCTGCGTGGGCAATCACCTGGACGTCGCCCGGTTGCTGCTGGAGCACGGGGCCAACCCGAACGCGGGCCTCGATTCGTGCATGCACTGTGTCAATATCACCAGGGTGTACCACGGCGAGCAGGCGCAACCGCTCGAAGAGCTCTTGCGCCGCCATGGGGCCTACACGCAGCCGTACCACATGAGCGTGCGCCAGATGAAGCAGGCCATTCGTGACGGTCATGAGGTGACCCGCCACTGCGAGTTTCTGGGCAACATGATGGGGAAGCACAATGCGGCGCTGTTCGATCTTTATCTCGCCTCCGATCCCACCGTTGTCGATCGCATGGCGGACGAGCTGGCTTATCCGTGGTCGGAAGCACTGGTCCGCAAGCTGTTGGCTCGGGGACTCGACCCCAACCGGCCGGACTGGCTCGGCAAGACGTTTCTGCACTCCTGCGCCGAGAGGGGAGACCGGTCCATAGCGGCCGTCTTTCTGGACACCGGCGCCGACATCGACGCCCGCGGCATCGAATTCAGCGAAACACCTTTGGCCACCGCCGTTCGCTCCGGGCTCGGCAGCCAAGAGCCCAAGCTGGTCCAGCGACGGCGACGAATGGTCGAGTTCCTGCTTAAGCGCGGCGCCGCGACCAACCTGCCCGATGACGAACCGTGGGCGACCCCCTTGGCCTGGGCACGGAAACTTGGACTTGCAGATATCGAAGAGATTCTCCTCAAGCACGGGGCTAAAGGATAGGTATGAAGTCATCATCCGCACTGACGGGAGCGAATACGGTGATCCGTTGGCTGCGGTGGGCTGCCGTGCTGGGACTCGTCTACTCCGCATGGTGCGGACTCCTCTACGACGTTGTTCAAATGGTCGGCGTCTTAACTTGTCCTTTCTTCCTCTTCGTCGCCGCGGGCGCGAAGATCGCGCCACAGAATCGCCTTGCGACGGCGATCATTCTGGCCGCTGTGCTGGTTCTGAACTCTTTCAGGGGTCACGTGCTGGCGATGGGCGGACCGTGGTGGTCGTGGACGATAAACTACAGGCACTTCACCCTGGAAGCCCTGGGGGCGGTGCTCGGGGTGGTATACATCTTCTGGTCGGAGATAGCCAAAGGGTCTGCGGTAAACGTACCGCCCGACCCGCTGCCACCTTGATGAAACCCGTCCCATGCGCCCTCCCCGAATGACAACGCGGCGGTGAATGATCGCCGTAGCGATCACGGGGCGGCCATTCGCGAGGCGCTCGCCCGTGCACGCGAGGCCGCTGCCGGAATGGACGTGCGGATCGGCGGGGGGCCGAACACAATCCAGCAGTATCTTCGTGAGGGCCTCATTGATGAGCTGCACATAGCGATCGCGCCGGTCCTGCTCGGCCGCGGAGAGCCGCTGTTCGAAGGGGTTGACTTGCGGGCTATGGGATACCTTGTGCGCGCCGGCATCATTTTCGGCTGCCCGTTCACTTCAATAAACTCAAATGCGCGCGAAACTACCACGACAAAGCTCTCTCGGACAGTCAAGACTCCAGCAGCACGGAATGAACACCGATGGCCGCACTCGATTTTTACGATGTCGCGGAAAAGATTTACGGCTTGATTACGAGCGGAAAATCCGCCGCCGACGCTTTGCGGAGCTTCTTTAAATTCTGCGAGCGGAATTTCCCGGACGCACTATGGCAGCGCCTGATGGTAAGTGACGTCGACAGCGACTTGTCGAAGCTGGTGATGTGGTTGCACGACGTACTTGACGCCGAGCCGCCCAGGCGCATCACCGCATTCTGGTTCGGAATGTTCAACCCCTACGTCAATAAAAAGGTTTCGTGCGGGCTGTACGTGGCCGGCTCGTCGAAATATCGGGAAGGCGTTAATGAAGATATCGACGCGTTTGTGAGTCCCGTGTACTTTCCCGAGCGGCGCTACGCCGACTCGCAGGTTCTCGCAGAAATCTACCGCCTGACGTCTCGCAGCAAGCTGGAGAAACGCCATGCAGCCGAAGAATTCGGATGTCTCGGATTTACTGCCATCGCGGTCTCGCATCTGCTGCGAACCGTCGACGCACGCCTGCTGCTCGGGAAGTGTCGCGAACGCGGTGTCGTGGTCGGATTTGATTCGGGCGACGCCCTGAAGATCGGCACGATTGACGGTGAACGCGGATTCATTCCATACCATACGAAACGGCCCGCGCTCGCCGCGATCGCTCCGACACCGTCGCCGAGCGAATTCTACCAGGTGGTCGACGCCGCGCACGGACGCTGGTGGCTCGATGAGCCCTGCGAGGTCGAGGTCGATGACCTGCCTGGCTCGTTCTGGACGACGGGAAAGCCGCTGAAGCTCAAGTTGCCCCTGAAGACCGAGATCATGGCTACTCCGAAAGGTGAACCGGCCGACTTCACGTTTGCGGTGCTGGAAACGCCAATCGTAACGGAGGCAGTTGGCCGCCTGCTTTCGGAAGCCGCGCCTGGTGTCCTGCAGCGCCTGCCGATTCGTATCGCAGGAAAGCGCGGACGTTATGACGTTTTGAATCCGCTTGATGTCGTGGATTGTGTCGATCTCCGAAGGTCGAAAATCATTCCGTTCGGCATCGAGATCACAAATCCGACAGATGAGGAACCGCCTCTGGGGTCGATTTTCAAGCTCGTGATTGACCACAGACGGGCCAAAGGACACGACATCTTCATGCTCGCCGGCCACAGGAGCACAATCATCGTGAGCCGCAGGATCAAGGAGCTCTTGGAGCGCGAACGAGTGACCGGTGTGAGGCTGGAGCCCGTGTGAAGCGACAATTCGCATAAAGGGTTCGACCATTGTGGCCGCTGTGCTGGTTCTGAATTCTTTCAGGGGTCACGTGCTGGCGCTGGCCCCTCCGGGGCTCACCATCGATGACATAAGTTCTAGGCTTTTGTCAAAGGATTTGCGGTGCCGCGAAACGCTGATCGGCTTTCGCCTGGATTCTCCGTGGCTTACGGGCACATCCTTGCCGCTTGTCAGAAAATCGGATACATTTTTCTGACACGAGGGGCAGCCTTATGAGCACGATTCAGGATGACATTCTGGACCGCATTCGCACGCACGGCCGGGGCAAGGTCTTCATCCCGAAGGACTTTCTCGACCTGGGTAGTCGTTATGCGGCCGACCAGTCGCTTTCTAGGCTGGTGAAGAGCGGTGACATCCAGCGGCTGGGCCGGGGCTTGTACCACTATCCACAGCGGCGCGAGCGGCCTCGCAGGTTGACCGCCCCTGACCTGGATGAGGTTGCCTCTGCGCTCGCAAGACGGACCGGAAGCCGCGTAGTTCCGTCGGGTGCAATGGCAGCACATCGGCTCGGACTGTCCAAGCAGGTGCCTGCCCGGTCGGTCTACCTGACTGACGGGCGTACCCGCCTGGTTCGGATCGGCAAGACGTTGATCGAGATCCGGCACGGTGCCCCGAAGGAATTGCCGGTGATGAGCCAGACGGCTGCGATGGTGTTCCAGGCATTGAGGTTCATCGGCAGGGACGCAGTCGATGATGCTGTTATCTCCAAGGTCCGAAAAGCGCTGTCGCTTGAGCAGCGAAGAGAGCTACTCCGAGAGGTTAACTACACAACGGACTGGATCGCAGCGGCTGTTCGGCTGGTGTCACGGGAAGAAGAGGCATTGCAAGAGGTATGACCACGTGGGTCGATCTGGAGCATGCCGCTTCGCGGTCTAGGCAGCGGCACAGGACGGCGGCATGATGATGAAAAAGAATGTTATTGACATCACGACTGCATCTGTGGCACAGCGCTGAGAGCGCCGACAACAGGTTGATGAAAGGTTGACACATGCGTTCCAGATACTCCGGGCACGAGACGTTCCCCTGCCGCTACGCGTGGCTGCCCAAGGCGTTTTCCGCCATCGAGGCGGACCGCTTGGCGTTCTTTGACGAAGAACGCGCCATGATTCGGCTTGGAGTGGGTAAGAACATGGTCCGGGCGATCCGGTTTTGGATGGTCGAGATGTCTGTTGCCGTCAAGCACGGCGACGGCGGTTATCAGCCTTCCGACTTCGCCAAGGCGGTACTCCACAGGAAGAAGGGAATCGATCCCTTCCTGGAGGACATTCGCACTCTCTGGCTGCTGCACTGGAAACTAGCGACGCACAGCGTCGATGAGCCGCTTTTCGCCTGGGACTTTCTGATCAACCAGTGGCAGTTCCACGAAATCAGTCGGTCCGCGGTGCTTCAAGCCTTTCGACGCGCTGCCGACAAGGAGGCTCGGCCGCCATCGGACGTCACGCTGGAGCAACATTTCGACACGTTCTTGCACACCTACGTTCCGACGCGCAGTCGCAAGGGGGAGATTCAGGAGGACAACCTCGACTGTCCCCTGGTCGAGCTTGAGTTCATCAACCTCGTCGGTGAACGACGAATCGACGGATCGGGTAAGCGAGAGCCCATCTACGCCTTCCGCGTCGAGGACAAGCCTGACATTACGCCAGAGCTGTTTGCATACGCAATCGACGACTTCTGGAAGCAACGGCGCGGCACCGAAAAAACGCTTACGTTCAAGGACGTTACCTTCGGGCACGGGAGTCCCGGCCAGGTCTTCAAGCTTCCTGAATGGTCGGTGCGGCAGCGACTGGAACTGATCTCATCGGATTCGTCCGGCCCCTTCCGTTATTCGGAATCGGCCACACAGCAACAAATCTCGCGGCGTGATGGAGCGCCGGCTCCTTCGATCGTCGCGGCATACGGGGAAGGCGTGCCATGCTAGCCAGGAACCGAATCGCGGACGTCTTCGACATCAGCAAGCGCTTTCTCCGCTCCGCTCACCTGGAGCGCGACTTCGCCGACAGCACCGCGCTGCACGGCTACGTCGTCACGCCGCCCGCACAAGAAGGGTTCGAGCGACTGCTCGAAGGCTTATCGCCCAAGTCCGGCCAGCGGGCGTGGCGCGTCACCGGGGACTACGGAACTGGCAAATCGTCGTTTGCGCTGGCGCTCGCCCACATGATGTTCCAAGAAGGCCGTGGGCTGCCCAAGGAGGTTCGCGGCTGTGTGGACTTTCGAAGCCTGGGTGTCAAGCGGCCGAACTTGTTGCCGGTGCTGGTAACTGGTACGCGTGCGTCGCTCGGCGAATCGTTGCGGCTGGCGCTAGCCCGCTCGCTGGAAGATCAGTGCAAGCGAGGTAAACCGCCGCAACTGATCGCACGCCTGCGCAACCATTCTGAGAAGAAATCAGGCCCACGAGATGGCTCCGAGGAGATCGCTCTTCTTCAGGAAGCAGGCCGATACCTTCGTCAGTCCGGCAAGGCAGACGGCTTGGTCATCATACTCGACGAGCTGGGTAAGTTCCTTGAGTTTGCGGCCCTGCATCCGGATCGGCAGGACGTATACCTGCTGCAAATGCTCGCCGAGGCGGCAGCGCGAAGCGGTGACACACCGATCTTCGTTGTGGGCCTCTTGCACCAGGGGTTCCATGCGTATGCGGAACAACTGGCCCTTTCCACGCAGAGGGAGTGGGATAAGGTCGCGGGTCGATTTGAAGAGATCCTCTTTAACCAGCCGTTGGAGCAGACGACCTCGCTGGTGGCACGTGCCCTCAACATCCGCCGAGACAGGCTACCGCGAGGCGCGACGGGACGACTCGAAGAGGAAATGGCGAAAGCCGTTGGCGCCGGCTGGTATGGCGTCGATGCGGTCAAACAACGGTTGGTCCCCGTCGCCCCGGAGATCTTTCCGCTCCATCCGACAGTGATCCCGGTGCTGGTGAAGCTCTTTTCCCGCTTCGGGCAGAATGAGCGTTCGCTTTACAGCTTCCTGCTCTCCAACGAACCGCACGCATTGCAGTCCTTTGCCGAGCAAGCTGCCAAGGCCGATAGTTTCTACCGGCTGCACAATCTTTATGACTTCACACGGGCAGCATTCGGCCATCGCCTGGTCGTTCAAACCTTCCGCAGCCATTGGAACCAGATCGAGTCAGTGGTGGAGAGCTTCCCGCGTGACCTGGTGACCGAGCTT
>Ga0207022_10061_pt1 | contig 30061 bp, 25 predicted proteins | sample Alteio_BWMinCont_46_FD_153307 | JGI IMG/M metagenome (GOLD analysis project Ga0207022, IMG submission 153307) | Enriched cells from forest soil in Barre Woods Harvard Forest LTER site, Petersham, Massachusetts, United States -... | ecosystem: Environmental > Terrestrial > Soil > Temperate forest >... | reverse complement strand
GGACTGTCCGTAGTTGACGTGGTCGTTGGGATGGCACTTGTACTCGCCTAGCTTGCCGCCCATCAGCTCCGTGGCGCGGTTGGCGATGACCTCGTTGGAGTTCATGTGGAAGCTGACGCCGGCGCCGGCCTGGAAGACGTCAACGACGAACGAGCTGTTGAAATTGCCGGTCTGGACCTCTTTCGCGGCGGCAATGATGGCGTCAGCACGTTCGGCATCGACCAATCCGAGCGACTTGTTGGCCTCGGCGGCCGCTTGCTTCACCATGCCGATGGCGCGGATGAGCGTTGGGTGCGCGCGCATTCCGCTGATGGGGTAGTTGTCAATGGCGCGCGCGGCCTGCACTCCGTAATAGACGTCGGCTGGGATCTCCTTGATCCCGATGGAGTCCTTCTCCTGGCGCATGGCGGTGGGCATAATGAGTTCGCTTTCTGGTGCGATATGAATGGCGGTGTCCTACAAAAGTATATAGAAGGAGCCGTTGATAGGGATTTAGCTGGCGAAGATTCAGTTCCGGATGTTCGGTGAGTGGGTAGCGGTCAGTGATCTGAACATGGTCATGCGGCAGTTACAACGTCTGCTCGCATTCATATTGTGCAGTGATCCATTTCTCCATGAGCTCAGAAGCCTTGGGCGGCGTGTCAATGAAATGCACGCCGATCTGTCCGTTGGGCAGGGACCAGACGATCTTGGCGGCGGACTTGAACTCCGCCTTTTTGATCGCTTGCGCAGTGGGCAGTGAAAAGGGCAGAGCGAGTGTGATGTGGATGGTCTGGCCGGCTTCGAACATGTCTGGAGCAGTGGCGGCGAGGCCGCTGTCACTGATGTTGATGGTAATGGAACGCACGATGATTCCGTCCCGTGATTGCAATGTGACCGGAAGTTCAAGGCTTACCCGGTAATAACCGGGCCGCTTCGGTTGCATGGCTTCGGGGTCCGTGTGCAGGTGTTGCTGTGCCCTCTTTGGCGCAACTTGGTTTTCCAGCGCGAAGAGCGCGGAGAGTTTACGCGCTGCCGTGGTACGACGGTCTTTGGCGGTGACTACAATGCGCGGAAGATCACATCCGGTCTTGCGGGCGCGTAAGCGTAATAGGAATGTGGGGGAAGTCTTCATAGGATCGTATTCCACCACAATGACGTCGTAGAGCGAAGATTCCAGAAGGTGTAGACCTAATACCTGTACCTGGCAGTGGTGAAGGACGGGTGTCCTTTAGTAATGGCAAGAATGAGCGGGAATCAATTCTGCTTATGGCTGAAGAGCAATGTCCAAGCGATGAGGATGACACCTAGAACGATGGAGGAATCAGCCAGATTGAAGTCAGGCCAATGATAGGTACCAACGTCGAAGGCGAGGAAATCTAGCACGCTGCCCATGCGGATGCGGTCGGTCAGATTTCCTGCTGCACCACCGATGATGAGCGCCATGCTCAAGCCGACCCGGGTGAACCCGTTCTCGCGCCAGAGCAGGACCATCAAGACGAGGATGGAGATGGCGGTGAAGACGCTGAGAAACTCACTGGCATGTTTCGCGTTGGCGAAGAGGCTGAAGGCCGCTCCTGGATTTTGGACATGGCTGATCATGAAGAAGCGCGGGATAACGATATAAGAGTGGTAGAGCGGTAGCCGTATGGCGACAAGCCATTTGGTGAACTGGTCAGCCAACGCGACCGATATTGAGATCAAGAAATAAATAAGCCGTGAGCGTTGGGCGGTGATCGGTGCATTCATGCCACGAGTCCTGCTTCACGGAGAGCTTCACTGCATCGTTCACAGACAGTTGGAACTTCTTTATTTTCTCCAACATGCGTGGAATAGCTCCAGCAGCGCTCGCATTTTTTGCCGTCTGCGGGAAGAACTTCGACCCGGACTGGTGATGCGCAGTTTTCAGGAGTTCCTTGCTCAACAGAGACTCCAGAGACGATGAAAAGCTCACGCAGTTCGTGGGCATGGGCGTTGACGGCAGATGAGTATTCCTGCGGGATTGTGACTTTGACCATCGCCTCGAGGCTCTTGCCGATCTTCTTGGCCTGGCGCGCTTCCTCAAGTGTTTTCAAAACCTCTGTCCGGATGAGAAAAAGAGTGTTGAATTCCGATTTCAGTTTCTCGGCGAACTGAGGATCGACCTTGCCGCCAAGGACTTCTTCGGCAGTTGGATAAAGCGTGAGATGGACACTCTCGGCGCTGCCCTTGAGTTTCGGCAGGTGGTCCCATACCTCATCGCAAGTGAAACTGAAGATGGTGGCAAGCAGGCGGGACATGGAATCCGCAATGCGCCAGAGAACGGTCTGCGCGCTGCGGCGGGCGTGGGAGTTTGGCGCGGCCGTGTAGAGGCGGTCTTTGATGATGTCGAAGTACAGCGCGCTGAGGTCGGTGGCGCAGAACTCGTTGGTCTGATGGTAGATGCGGTGAAACTCGAACTTTTCATACCAATCGACAACGCGAGTACAGAGTTCAGAGGTATGCAGAAGCATCCATTGATCGAGCGGTTGAAGTTGCTCGAATGGTAGAACTTGTGACGGATCAAAGTCGCTGAGATTGCCCAGCATGTTGCGGAAGGTGTTGCGCACCTTGCGGTAGTTCTCCGCGACGCGCTGCATGAGTTCATCGCTGCAATGGACATCCTCGCGGAAATCGACGCTTGCGACCCACAGGCGTACGGTCTCAGCGCCGAGGCGCTTCACGATGTCGATGGGATCAACGACATTGCCCAGTGATTTCGACATGGCGCGGCCCTGCGGGTCGAGCGTCCATCCACTGGTGGCGACGTTGCGGTAGGGCGCGGCGTCACGCGTACCGACGGCGCAGAGCAGAGAAGAGTGGAACCATCCACGATGCTGGTCACCGCCTTCGGTGTAGAGGTCAGAGGGCCAGGAAAGATTCGGTTCTTTGCCGAGCACGGCTGCGTGGCTGGCGCCGGATTCGAACCAAACGTCGATGATATCCATCTCTTTGCGGAAGTCGGATGAGCCGCAACTGCACTTCGTGCCTTGTGGAAGAATGTCAGTGGCTTCGTGGATGTACCATCCATCGGCGCCTTCGCGGCGGAAGAGATCAACGACGACGCGGTTGACTTCCTTCGATTCGAGGACTTTGTTGCATCCGTTACAGAAGAAGACTGCGATAGGAGTGCCCCAGACGCGCTGGCGCGAGATGCACCAATCAGGACGCGTGGCGATCATGTTGGAGATGCGCTCTTCACCCCACGCCGGGTCCCACTTGACGGTCTTGATGGCGTCGAGTGCGCGCGAGCGCAGAGTGCCGCTCCCGACTTTCGCTTCCATTGAGATGAACCATTGTTCTGTAGCGCGGAAGATGACGGGGTTGTGGCAGCGCCAGCAGTGCGGGTAAGAGTGTTCGATCTTGCCTCCGCCCATGAGAACGCCGCGTGATTTCAACAGCTCGACGATGGGCTCGTTGGCGAGAAACACTTTCTTGCCGTCATATTCAGGCAATCCGTTGATCAGGCGGCCGGCTTCATCAACGTTGCAAGTCTGGTCGAGCTTGTATGCCGCGCCAGTGTAGAAGTCATCGGCGCCGTGCGAAGGAGCGGTGTGCACGGCTCCTGTGCCTTGGTCTGTAGTGACGTAATTCGCGAGCACGCCGAGGATGGAGCGATCGAGGAATGGATGAGCGAAAGTGACACGATCCATCTTCTTGCCAGCGAAAGTGGCGATGACTTTGGCGGCGGACAATCCGCAATTTGCACGGACGTTTTCAAGCAAGGCTTCAGCGACGATATAAACCAGTCCGTCTTGCTCCAACGCGACATATTGGAAGTCAGGGTGGAAGGCCACGGCCATGGAGGCGGGCAGCGTCCATGGAGTTGTGGTCCAGATGATGGTGTTGACTTTTTTCCCAGCGAGTGCGGTATCGATGCTCGCGGGATCGCTGGTGAGCGCGTATTTCACATACACACTGGGACTGGTGTGCATGGCGTATTCGACCTCAGCTTCAGCCAAAGCTGTTTTGTCATGGATGCACCAGTAGACCGGCTTCAGGCCTTTGTACACAGCTCCGGATTCGAAGAACTGGAAGAACGTCTCAGCAATAGTGGCCTCGTACTCTTTGCTCATGGTGGAGTAAGGCTGGAACCAACTGCCGAGGATTCCGAGACGGATGAATTGCTCGCGCTGCAGGTCGAGATATTTGTTGGCGTAATCGCGGCAGGCGTTGCGCACGTCCATGGATTTCATTTCGAGCTTCTTACGGCCGAGTGACTCATCGACCTTGATCTCGATGGGCAGGCCGTGACAGTCCCATCCGGGAACGTAGGGTGAATCGTACCCAGCCATGGTTTTGGACTTGACCACGAAATCTTTGATGCACTTGTTGAGCGCGTGCCCGAGATGGATGGGTCCGTTGGCGTAAGGCGGACCGTCATGCAAGATATAGGTTTTACTCCCGTTGCGCGCGGCGCGGATCTTGGAGTAGAGGTCGATCTTCTTCCAATGTTCGAGGCGTAGCGGTTCGTTGACGGGAAGGTTCGCTTTCATGGCGAAGTCCGTCTTGGGCAGGTTGAGTGTCGATTTCAGGTCGAGCGGTGAAGACATTCATTCTCCGGTTCAGATTGCAGGAAAGAGCAAGATATTCGATTATAAATGGCGGGTGCGTTCGGCCGTTGGCAGCGCTTAGCGAAATCAAATCCTATGACGCAGGCAAGACATAAACATCATGAAGCCGTGATCATTCCAGCATCGGATCTGAAGGATGCGATCTTTTCCACGTCGAAAGAGATTCTGCAGGCGGTGGCAGCACATCATGGGCTGAATGAAGACCTTGCGCTCTCGATGTTGAAGCGCATGGACGTGCCGCCGGAAGTGCTCAAAACGCTCTCCACAAACGGACGCGTGCTCAAGTACCGCAAAGTGCGGATGGCGTTGGTGGTGCATCCGAAAGTGCCGCGGTATGTTGGGACTCCGCTGATGCGGAACCTGTATACGTTCGAGCTGATGCAGATTGCGCTGATGCCTCCGGTACCGGTAGATATAAAACGTGCGGCGGAAGATATTCTTGCGCTGCGCTCGCCGACTTTGAGCAGCGGTGAACGGTTGACTTTGGCCAAGCAGGGAAGTGGACGCATAGCTGCCATGTTGCTGCATGACAAAGAGGCGCGCATCATTTCAGCGGCGTTGAATAATCCACGGATGACGGAGATATTGCTGGCGCAAGCGATACTGGCGGAATCAGCCGAGCAGCCGTTGACGCTGGAGGTTTGCAACCATCCGAAATGGTTGCTGCGCAGAGACGTGCGGAGCGCGCTGTTGCGGAGTGCACACACTCCGTTGGCGCACGCGATCACTTGCGCACAATCCTTTCGATTGAATGAGCTGAAAGAATTGTTCATGCAAAGCCTGTTGCCGCAGAAGATTCAAACGTACCTTCTGGAGACAGCAGTCTCGCGTGAGAAGAAACCACGAAGTTGGTGAGATGTTGGTGCGATATTGGTGCGAACGGCCCCTTCAATGCATCCATATACAACTGGAGAATGATTAGAAGCCGGTCACTGAACACTTCGGCATTCATTCCACGGCACTGTTATCCTTATAGTAATTAGGCAGCAATCATGGACGGAAAAAGCCAATTTCTCGCCGAACTGGAGCGCCGCGTGCTCATCTACGACGGCGCGATGGGCACGTCCATTCAAAAATTCAATTTGACGGTAGATGATTACGCGGGCAAAGAAGGATGCAGCGAGATATTGGTACTGAGCCGTCCGGATGTGATCAGCAAGATACACGAATCGTATCTTGAGGCTGGAGCGGATGTCATTGAAACGAACACCTTCGGCGCGACCGACATCGTGCTGGGCGAATATCAATTGCAAGACAAAGTCCACGAGATCAATCTTGCAGCTGTGAAACTGGCACGCGAGGCGGCGAAGAAATATTCGACTCCAGAACAGCCACGATTCGTCTCTGGGTCGATCGGGCCCACGACGAAGTTGCCATCACTCGGACACATCACATTCGATGCAATGGTCGCAAGCTTTACAACGCAAGTGGAAGCGATGATCGAGGGTGGAGTGGATGTTCTGCTCATCGAGACTTGCCAGGATCTGCTGCAAGCCAAGTGCGCGCTGGCGGCGGTGTTCGATACATTCGCGAAACTCAACGTCAGAGTTCCTGTACAGATGCAGGTGACGCTCGAAGCCACGGGAACGATGTTGCTGGGCACTGAGATCGGCGCAGCGCTGACGACCCTTGAGCCGTATGACGTGGACATCATCGGACTGAATTGTGCGACCGGCCCAAAGGAGATGAATGATGCAGTGCGGTATCTGGGGCATAATTGCACGAAATATATCTCTGTACTTCCCAATGCCGGATTGCCACAGAACGTGGGGGGGCACGCACATTATGCGCTGACTCCGCAGGAGTTGGCGGAGTCGCACAAACGATTCATCACGGAATATGGAGTGCGGTTGGTCGGCGGATGCTGCGGGACGACGCCGGACCACATCCGAGCTGTTGCAGAGGCATGTGCGGAGTTGCAGCCGCATGAGCATCATCCGAGGCCGGTGGCGGCAGCGGCTTCGGCGTATTCCTCAGTTCCGCTGGAAGTGGATGCGCAGCCGGTGGTCGTTGCAGAGGAGATGAACACGACCACGCAGAAGAAGGAGTTCCGAGATTTAGTACGTGGCGGAAAATATGACGACATTCTGGCTTTGAGCAAACGGCTGGTGGCCGAAGGCTCGCACATGCTCGATCTATGTTGCGCGATCGTGGGTGAGGACGAGACGGCGTATATGAACTCCGTGCTGGAGAAGATCGCGACACGCGTTCCGGCGCCGATCCTTGTGGATTCGACCGAGGCAGGAGTCATTGACCAAGCGCTGCGGCGGATACCGGGCAAGGCAATCATCAACTCCATCAACCTGGAGGATGGCGAGAAACGCACCAGCAAAGTGCTGCCGATGGCGAAACGATTCGGCGCTGGCGTGATCGCGCTGACAATTGACGAAGATGGAATGGCACTTACGGCGGAGAAGAAGCTGGCCGTAGCAAAACGAATTTATGAGATGGCGGTGAAGCGGTATGGGATACGTCCTGTGGACATTGCGTTCGATGCTCTGACGCTGCCCATTTCGACGGGGCAGGATGAGTACCGCACGGCGGGCATCGAGACGCTCAAAGCCGTTGAAGCCATCAAGCGCGAGCTGCCCGGAGTGAAGACGATCCTCGGCGTGAGCAATATCAGCTTTGGATTGTCGTCTTACTCGCGAAGAGTGCTGAATAGCGTCTTCCTGAAAGAAGCGACGGATCGCGGACTTGACGCGGCGATCGTGAATTACGCGAAGATCTATCCACTGTACAAGATCCCGGCGGAAGAGGTGGAACTTGCGCGCAAACTGATCTATTACGACACGTCGGCAGGCGACCCGTTGCAGAACTTCATGCAGTTCTTTGCAGGAGTGGACAAGAAGACGGAGGACACATCCGAAGACCTGTCTGCGTTGACTGAGGAAGACAAGCTCAAGCGGTGCATCATCAACGGCGAAAAGGCGTTGGGGTCGGGTGCGGGAAAGCAGTCGATCGAAGAGATCATTGAGACGGCGCTGACGCGGTATTCACCGCTCGATCTCATCAACAATGTTCTGCTTGATGGCATGAGGACAGTCGGAGAGTTGTTCGGAGCCCGCAAAATGCAGCTGCCGTCGGTACTCGATTCAGCATCCGTGATGAAGCATGCGGTGGCGTATCTTGAGCCGAAGATGGAAAAAGCTGATGGCAACCAGAAGGGAACCATCGTACTGGCAACTGTGAAAGGCGATGTGCATGACATCGGCAAGAATTTGGTGGATATCATCCTGACAAATAATGGGTTCAAGGTGGTGAACCTTGGCATCAAGCAGCCGTCAGATGTGATATTGGCTGCTGCGGGTACGCATAATGCGGATGCCATCGGGCTGAGTGGGTTGTTGGTGAAATCCACACTCGAGATGAAGTATGTGCTACAGGATCTGGCTTTGCAGGGGTTGAAGTATCCCGTGATATGTGGCGGTGCGGCGCTCACGCGCAAATATGTAGAAGATGATCTGCGCGCGGAATATGCAGAAGGTGTGTTCTACGCCAATGATGCTTTTGACGGACTGCACGTGATGGAAGATCTATGCTCAAAGAATGGAGTACGGGAAAAGCGGTTGACTGAGGGAAGAACGCGAAAGGAATTCGCCGAGACTGCGGCTGTCTATGGAGTCGGGAGCACGAGTACGGAGCGCAGCAGTGTGGTGGATCTGTCGCATACTGTGCCTACTCCACCGTTCTTTGGAGTGCGGGTGAGTCGTGATTGGGACCAACGCGAATTGTTCCAGTACCTCAATTTGACTGCATTATTCAAGAACCAGTGGCAACTGAAAACTGCATCGCAAGATGATTACGAGCGGATGGTCCGCGATAAATACAAGCCGTTGCTTGCGGAGTTGCAGGAAGAGTGCATACGCGACGGATGGTTCGAGCCGAAGGTCGTCTATGGTTGGTTCCCGTGTTTGAGCGAGGGGAACACAGTGATCGTGTATGACCATCCGGGGCGCGATGGGAAGGAGTTGCAAAGGTTCACGTTTCCGCGCCAGCGCGAGGGGCGCAAGCTGTGCATATCTGATTTCTTTCTTTCACATGCGGATTCTGCTCGATCGCCGAATGGATATGACGTGATCGGGCTGTCACTGGTCACGGTGGGCGATACGCCATCCGTTCGGACGCAGGAGCTCTATAAAGCAGGAGACTACACACGCTATCTCTATCTGCACGGATTGAGTGTGGAAGCCGCAGAAGCACTCGCGGAATTACATCACAAGCGGATGAGGGAAGAGCTGGGCATAGCCAACGAGGATTCAGCCAAGATCAACGACCTGTTCCACCAGAAATATCGCGGGTCGAGGTATTCGTTCGGATATCCGGCGTGCCCGAACCTTGAGGACCAGAAACAATTGTTCGCGTTGCTCGAGCCGGAGAAAAATATAGGCGTGAAGCTTACGGAAACATTTTTGCTTGAGCCGGAGCAGAGTACGTCGGCGGTGGTGGTGCATCATCCGCAGGCTAAATATTTTGTGGTGTAAGTGTGCAGAAGAATAAATTATTCCTTCATTGCTTCTTTGACTTGGCCTTCGCTCACTATTCCGGCGCGGTGCAGACGTAGAGCGCCTCGCTCGAAGACGGATGTGATCGCTGCAACGACGCGTGGATCGAATTTCGTGCTGGCCAATGAATTGATGATGCGCAGGACGTACTCCGGGTCCATTGCAGCTTGATAAGGGCGATTGGTTGTCATGGCGTCGAATGTGTCCGCGACCATAATGATGCGGGGAAGAAATGGGATGTCATCGCCTTTCATGCCGTGAGGATAACCGCGTCCATCGAGTGATTCGTGGTGCAATTCGATGCCTGGGATCATGTCTTTGAGCATTTCCACAGGACGCAGGATCAGCGCGCCTTTGGTGGTATGCGTTTTCATGATCTCGAATTCGTCCGGCGTGAGCGCGCCAGGCTTTTTCAGTATGCGGTCTTCGATGCCGATCTTCCCCACATCATGCAATTGTGCGGCGATGCGTACTTTCTCTATCTCTTCTGTGATGAGCCCGAGTTCCTTTGCCAAAGTCAGAGAATAGCGAGTTACACGGTCCGAGTGTCCGCGAGTGTATGGATCTTTTTCGTCCACAGCACCAGCGAGCATTTGAATGGAAGCAAGGAAGAGCGAGCGGTTCTGTTCCGAGGAGCGCTTCAGTTCGAAGACGAACTGCTCCAGGTCGTGGCTCATGGTGTTGAAGGTCTCAGCCAGTTGACCTATCTCGGTGCGGCTCTCAAGACGGACACGCTTTGAGAAATCGCCGTGCGCGATGGCCAGGCTGGATGCGGCCAGAACTTGCATTGGTTGGGTGATGCTGCGCGCGAAGTACACGCTCAACACAATGATGATGATGACAGCGGCCAGTGCCACGAGATAGGCATAGCGCTGCATCTCAAATACGCTGGCGTAGGCTTGATCCTGTCTTTTCTGAGCAATGACGGCCCAATCGTGGTCTTTCACTGGGCTGAACGTACCCAGCATAGGTATCTTCTTGCCGTTCTCATCCTGGTTGAACTCTTGTGTGACGACCAACTGTGCGAATTTGGCCTGGTTCATGTAAGCACGTACCATTTCGTTGGTGGTCATGTCCTGGCCGATGTTGTCGTTCATGACTTTATCCGCAGAAGCAACAAGGCGGCCAGAACTATCAACAACATAGGTTTGTAGACCGCCCTGGCTCACATCATTCAAGCGGTCCATGAGGAATTGCATGTCCACAAATGCTGCGAGCATGCCGAGGAATTGTCCACTGGTCACTATGGGAATGGAATGCAAACGCACAGTATGCTGGTTCTTGCCACTGCCCACGGATAAAGTCTGCCCGTGGTAGTCGCGCCCTTCTTTTGCAGCTTGATAGGCGTGCTCCAATTCCCGCCGCATGAAGTCATCCAGTGGAATGCGGGAGGCACTCGGCCCTTTCACGTCAGTATTGAGCAAGATGGCGAATGCAATGGTCTCGTTCTGGTTCACGAAGTCCGTGATCAGGGCGTGAAGTTCTGGAGTGTCGATCTTCTTGCCGGTGAGGTTGCCGCCGGTATTCACCTGAATGCTGGCTGCCAAGCTGTTCATCATGATGTGCAGGCTGCGATGGCGTTCCGAGATCTCGTCTGCCAGGGTCCGCGTGATATTGTTCTGCTGTAGACGCTCAGAATCTTTGAGCCGTTCGCGGCTGTCGTCAACAACCTTGGTGCCGAAGATGTAGAGCGGCACCATCCCCACCAGTAAGAGCACGGCGAGGAAAAGGTAGAGCAATTTGATGCGTTCCGGCAGTATTCGTGAGAAGTCCATATTCGAGGAATGATTTTACACGTCCGCATAGGGACTTTCCCATTACCAATGGGGTGACTTAGTGTCACTTCGGTGCCCTGATTTACACTGGAGGAATGGGAAAAGAAACCATCCATGGAGCAGACGGGCTTTCCGGCCTGACGGGAATCTGGAAACAGATGGGGGAAGAGCGCCGCTTGCAAGCCGCGATGGCTTTCTACCAAGACCCTGGACAAGGGGAAAACCGCATGGGGATGGATGTTATCCTCGCGCAATTACGGCACTTCCGGCCACAATTCATGAAGAAGTTGCCGCTTGAGAAGCGCGCACACTACGCGGCCACATTGCCATTGCCTGTTGAGGCATTGGCGCAACTTATCATTGCATACCATTTCCACACACAGCGGCCGATGATGACGGAGTTCCTGAATGCACTCAACATCCCCAATGAGAATGGACAGATCAAGTCTGAGGAAGAATTGCCGGCCCCGGAAACACAATCATTGAGGTCAGCCGTAGATGGGATATTGAAGAACCATGGGCGGGAAGATGTCTATATCTACCTTGCGACATTGCATTCACAAGGCACAGCCACGTGGGATGGTTTGACCACTCTTCTACAGGATTGGTAACCATGCAGCGAGTAGATCCTACGCTAAAAATTGCTCATGCTCGTACCCATCAAACCCTTCCAGACCCAAAATCCGAATGTGAGCAATGCCAATGCCCCGGTTGCCACAGATAACCACGTTACGAGCGGGTCCACTTTCTCAAGTTTAGCGCGCAACTCTTCCTGCTCTTTTGCCATATGGGACTCAGCGGCATCCAGAAAAAGTTGATCGTCCTCATGCATCTCAATGGTGCTGCGATAGATGAGCAATGCGACCAGAATGGTCCCAACGACTCCAGTGGTTATCAGCAGCATGATGATGGGCGACATAGGCGCCTCCTTTGGGTATTTCCCCCTACTTGCGACGGATTATAGCCCGGAAAGGAAGCAGAAAGCGTAAAAATCTTCAATGACTTATGAACTGAGTCGTGAAAGGTATGTAATCAATGTGCGAGTAGGGCCACACCGGCCACTACCAGCACAAGACTTATCCAGCGTCGGCTATCTAATTGTTCACCAAGAAAGAATTTTGCGCACAATGCATTGCCCAAGAAAGTAAGTGACGCTGCAGCGGGGACGACCAGACTGAGATCGCCCCAATTCAAAGCCACTAAAAGGCTGAAAAAAGCGCAACTCATGCACAACAATCCAGCGAGAAAAATACCACTAGAAAACACAGCCCGTACCACGGCAAATAATCCCACGCGAGAGAACAACTCCCCGAGGTCGCCGATGCGGGTCATAGCCTTGGCCAGCAGCACATCGCCTGCCGTTGAGAACAGCACAATGGACGTGATAAATCCCCAAGTATAGAGATTAGAGGGCGTGATCATACGGTTGCGCCATCCTGTGTGGGTATCGCCATGTTCGCATCGGTGACAGGAATGTCAGGGTTGACTGTGGTTTTGGCTGGGCCGCGGGTCACGAACCCGACTCCGCCAGCAATGAGCAGTATGCCAGCCCATCGGTATCCTGTTATCTGTTCATGCAACACAAGCCGGGAGAGAAGCGCGATCACAATATAACCAACGGCTGTAGCGGGAAGAACATAAGTCAGGTCCGCCCAAGAGAGTGCGGTGAGATAGGCTGAAAAAAAACCGATGAGCAGGATAATGCCCAGAAAGACCAAAGGTTGAAAAACAGCCAACACGGTCTGCCCCAAATGATCGATCGTGATCTGGGGCACGTGCGACATTCCCAGCTTAAGGCAGAAATCGCCGATAGCTCCACTGACACAGATGAATGCAATCACGAGATACCGGCGGAACGTCATTATTGATTATCTTATCAGCCAATGGGGCATTCACACGGTATTCATCAATCAATGATGTTTCTTCATAGAAGGTAAATGACCTTCTTAATTCACAGTGAATGGCAGATAGAAGGTGCGTGTCGCAGCTCCGATATGGGCCGTCAGAGTGGCCATATAATTCCCGGCTGCAGTAGCCTGCTTCGCACTTGATGCATTCGAGTGCAGCCGTTTGGAACGGTTCGTTTCATTCGCGGTGATCTCAACCGTGAAATTCGTCGAAGAAGCATTCAGTTGAAGGCTGCCAGGAGAAACTTTACATGTGGTCGCCGCAGGAAGATTGGAGCAATCAAATGTTACCGTAGGAACTGTGCCAACACTGCCATTCGAGGGTGCGATCATCTGCATTGAAAGATCGAATGTAGTGGACTGGCCAGGGCCGCTAATGGTGCTGGATGTGGTCGCGTGTCCCCGCACAGGGCGAGTGTTGGTGATGGTTACGTCATAGCCCACACCGGTCAGCGATACACTCAACGTGTTGGTGTTGGCTGCGTCGGTGAAAGTCAATGTCCCCGGGACTGTGCTGATCGCGTTCGGGGCAAATGAAACGAACGCTGCACAACTTCCATGACTTGGGATGGGGCTGCTGGTGCAAGTCTGAGTGAGGGCAAAGTTGCCCGGCGATACCGATACGTTGCTCAATGTAATGTTCGACGAAGTGTTGTTCTGATAGACAACTTCGATCGGAGAACTGGACAGCCCTTTCAACACTGAATATGAAATGGTATTAGGAGTGACACTTGCCGCTGTACCCATAAAACTAACCACGAAATTATAGGCATTCACAGAACCCAGTCCTGTTACTTGGTCGTAGCCAACACCCGTGTTGTAGCCGGCAAGGTATCCGAAAGGAGTTGATTCTGCAGTGGCAGCGCCGCATTGGGTGCTGCTGCCGACCTCGCAGTTGACGCTGTTGTTATCGTCTTCAAAATCAGAATTGGCATTGGCAACAATGTCATGGAACGGCCCATTGGGATTCCCATTCTGAGTGACCGCCATCTGATACATGACGGGATTGATATTGCCCAAGCCTTTTGCGGGCGCAAGATGATTGGAAGACAAATATTGGTTGAGGATAGCTACGATGCCAGCGAATACAGGTGTGGCAAATGAAGTCCCACCGGCTTGAGTGAATTGGTAATTGGTATCCAATAATGAATAGTTCGCCGCGCTGGTGGGGCAATATCCTTGCGAGCAATAAATGTATGGGTCATTGAAAGACGATGAGGCAAGCGCAACATCAGGAACATCACGCACACCATCCGCAGGGACGCCTGGGCCGGTCTGCCAGCTTGGTTTGGGAAAGCCGTACAAACAGGTGTTCTGGACCAAGTCCTGTCCAACACAATTGCTCGGGCCGCCACCGCTGGACGCTAGTGTTGCGTCATTGTAATTATCCCAAAAGATGAAAGTGTCATTCCATGCTTCTTCTGGAATATAAGAAATCACGGACGCGAGAGTGGGAGTATTACTCGTGTTCCAATAAGTATTGAATGATGAGTTGGCGTCATTCAAGAAAGTGCCGCCCACGCCGGTGACTTCAGGAGAACTGGCAGGGTAATTCACAAAGTTGCCGAATTGAGCCGCTTCTTCGTTTTGGTCGTCACAGGCCGCTGTGCCGGAATCGCCGGAGGCTGACAATATCGTGATGCCCTCCACATTCGCCTTCTGCGCTTCCTGTTCAAATGTTGTGAAGTCCGCCGGGAATAGGAAATACTCGCATTGGCTATAACTCAATGAGATCACTGGAGCGAAATCCTGATCGATGGCATAGGTTACTGAGTCAAATGCGCCACCACCGGTATTAGAGGTCACAAAAATGATGTTCGCATTGCGCGCGGTGGATGAACTCCATTCGAGGTCAAGGCTTGATTCATCTGAATCACCCGGAATAACACCAGGAGCTCCACCGCCGGGCACATAAATGGTCTGCGTGGGGATCGTTGTTTGAGGCAAACTGAACAAGCTCTGGAAAGCTTGAATATCGGTCAAGAGAATATCAGACTGCCCGGCCACCACGATGCTTTGTCCGGTGCCATTGCAGGGGCTTCCACCGCAAAGAGTGCTGTTGCTGGAAGTAAGTTGTTTGATGTTGTAGATCGTCGCAATGTCATCCGGAGCAAGGACCGTATAACAATTATTCGAGGAACAATCACCCAAAGTTAAATTGGGACGGGCACTGTTTTTCAGCCGGTTGGCGATAGGTTTTCTCATATTATGGTGCGGCTTGAAATCATGTAGACCATGTACAGCATTCACCATTTCGGCGATCTCGACAGGGACGGAAGGGTCTTTGGCATTGGCAAAGTGTTTTACTCCGTTGACCACATAATGGTGGATCGGTGTGTTGAATGTCTGCTGCACTTGTTGTGCAGTACCGCTAAATGCGATCCAATTTCGCCCGCGGGCAGTTTCTATGATGGTGAATCCTTTGGCCGTCAGCCAGTCAGTGATCTTTTGAATGTCGCCAGGATTCTGGCCGAAGCGGTCAGCATATTGCTCAGGCGTAAGCCATTTGTGGAAACTGGGAGAATTCGGGTCTTGGATGTCTTTCAGTAATTGATCAAGATCAGACTGTTGGGCGGCGGTAGGCTTCAAAGAAAGCACCATGCGGCTCATGGGCATGGATTGGTCCACCATACCGATATCGTTTTTTGCATCAGCCAACCTGTTGTGATGCCCGCCAACAACCTGCATGCGGTTCCCGACGATCGAGCCCGGTATTCTGCTCACATTCGCAACTTGTGACTCTGATTGAGCTTGTACAAATGGAGTTGTGGCACAAACCAACACTACGGAACAAGCAAACGACTTCCAAGTTACCGTTTTGGAAAATGACAGACGTTGAATCAAGGTTGTACTCTCCCGGGTCATACGCTTATGAGATGCTTGTCACTATTATGATGCGTATTAGACAAATAAAGCACATCTCTAGATTGTAGCCGAATGGTTACCTATGTGCAGTAAGGCAAATGTCCGCTTCTAATACTTCAAGGTGACCGTTTTACTTCCTATATAAGAAGTTCAAACCCGCCCATACTGGATTAGTCGCGGGGACTCTATGTGGATCGATCAATTTTCTTCAAAACCCCTGAGCGTATGGCTTTCTTGAATTCTATATAGTCGTTTTCAACTTGAGCCGCATAAACAAAGGCGAATTTCACTAAGTTCAAAGACGCTTTGGAAGTATTCCCAAGATACGAGGCTATGGCAATGGGGTCGCCTGAGCGACAGTGTCCCTTGGCCAGCAATTCAGCGCAGATACGGACGTATTCCTCCAAATGTCCGGCTCTCAACTCGCAGGGGTCGACGGAATATTTATGGTCGTTCAATTGGCGGACAAGGTAATCGCGACCATCCATGGTCGTCCAGCCGAGAAGTGGATCGGATAGCAGCTGCAAGGCGCGTTGGCCATAGACCACACGACGCCCTTGATGGAACGATCCTGTGCCACCCAGCTCGACTTCACTCAACCCAGCTGTGGCCAGATACGGGGCATAGGCAGAAAGAGGTTCTTCTTTAATCTGCATGATGAGCGGATCGTTCTCGTCAGCTCCGAACATCAGTACGATGTAATCGCGGGTGCCCACACTGCCGACACCTACAACTTTGAATCCAACATCGGCAACTCTATAGTGGTCGAATATCAACTGCCGCTCGGGCGCCAGAGTCTCGCGGTACGCCGCCAAAGCTTGCAGAACAGCTTTTCGGGTCTTGCCTCCCACGCACCAGAGCACATCGCGGACATTCCGGAATTGCCACTTGCGATCGCGCTTGATACAGAATTTCTGGAGGTTGTGCGCCGGTGACGCCCGCTCAGCTTTCGCAAGGGCCCCCACTAGCACCAGGTCATTGACATTGCGGTGAACGCGGTGGCGAGCGACATCCAATGCTGGCATCGCAGAAAATAGGCGCACCCAATCGCAGTATTGGTCGAAGAAGAGATGCAAGATCGCGCGAATGCGCGCATCACTTCCGCCGTTCTCGCGTGCGGACAAGACTACGCTGACCGCCATGCGCTTGACGTCCCACTCCCAGGGGCCGCGCAGGGTCTCGTCGAAATCATTCATATCGAAGATGACCTTGTCGCCGAGTGTGGCGAAGTATCCGAAGTTGCTGATGTGGGCGTCACCGCCAAGCTGGCAGGCCAGGTTGGTGTGTTTATTGGAGGCAAGGTCTGCAGCCATGACCGGAGCCGAGCCGCGAAAGAAAGCGAACGGGGAAGCCAACATCCGTTTGAATTTCAGCGGCAGAAGTTCTTTGACCCGTCCTACACACGAAGCACGCAATGCTTCCATAGCATCACGGTGTTCCGCAGGATGGAATTCAGCCAGTTCAACGCGCTTCATGCGCTTGCGTTGCTTCAAGCCGAATGCCACAGATTGTTCGCGAGTTTGAGTTTTATGTTTCATTGAGCAGGGTGAAAGGGTAATTCCAGTATCAACGCGGGTCAATCTGCAATGTACGCTCTCGCGCAGCTGCAATCTCCGTTACTGAATATTGGGTGCCGCGCCAGGTCACGCCGCCTCCAAACTTTGCCTGCCATGCCGAGCGGAAGACCGTGATAGCAAATAATCCTGTGCTCACCCAGTGCAACAACATGAATAGTGGTGAAACATTTGATTTGCGGCTGAATCCGACATAAAGAAGAAACATCATGACCAGTGCGGCGATAGGCCCGGTTTTTGCCCAGCCGGGTGCGAAGATCGTGCCGAAGAACGGTCCCCAGTTCAACAGGCTAAACGCAGTGATACCAATAAAAGCATAGAGCCAATTGAACTGGAAGAATGAGAACGAATTCTTGGTCAGGTTGCCGGCGATGCCTAACGCTCCCTTGCCCCACCGCAATGAGATCATTCCCGGAGCAAACGCGATTCGCTGCGCGTATCCGCTCTTTTTCACGCGGTAGGCGAGCATGAGGTCGTCGATGACTTCTAGGCGCATCCTTTCGAATGTACCCACGGCTTCATAAACGCTGCGGCGGACGAGACCAAACGCGCCAGCCCCGATGAAGTCACGGGCTTTCGGATCCGCAACTTTCCAGGCGCGGCATCCGAAGACGAACATGGTCTGGAAGAATCCGATCATCATGCGCTCGCCGAAGGTTTCCATCAGCATAGTGGGGAATAGTACGAAGTGGTCTGCACCCTGTTTTTCAGCGCATGCCACGGAACGGCGCAGAGTGTCATTGCGGTAGATGATGTCGCCATCAGTGAAGAGCAGCCATTTTCCGGTGCTTTGCGCGGCGGCTTTCCACATGGCGTGGGTCTTGCCGAGCCATCTGGCGGGTAGTTCTTTCACATGAATGATCTTCAACTTACCGTCTTTGTTTGTGGGCGATGCGGCGAGTTCGTCCATGATGATGCCGGTGCGATCTGTCGAGCGGTCATCGACGGCGATGATCTCAAAATCGGGATATTCATTTTCAAGCAGAGATGTGAGGCATTGGCGGATGCATTCTTCCTCGTTGCGGGCAGGAACGACGACCGAGATGCGAGGAGCAGGTTCTGGATGGATGTCCCATTCAGGGCGAGTGAGGTCAGGCAGGGAAGGAAGGTGGATGATGGTCTCGGTCACGCGCCAAACCCAAACCAGGCCGATAAGCGAGCCTGCTATCCACCAAAAATAGATCATGGTTCCAGTGTACGACAGCGAATTTCTGAATTAGCAATATCAAGACCCTGGGCCTGTAGGCGCAGGCTGGGTGATGGTCGTGGCTGGCTTTGCCGGGGTCGTCTTCTTTGGGGCATAAGGATCGCCAGCGCTGTAGCTGCCGGGCTTCTCGGCCCCGTATTTATTTGGAGGTAACGGCGCTTTGGCAATAGGGCCTTTCAATTGTTGCGGGTCTTCGAGGATGATCTCGGCCTGGCCGTGGTACTCCTGCACTTTGCCGTGGATCTGGATGGTTTGCCCTTCGAGCTTCTTCACGTCACCGACTTTGTCTCTGTCCTTGGGAAAGACGACGACGGTGAATGGGCAGTTTTTGTAGTCTTCACAGAAGTTTAGGAAGATAGTTCCGGACCGTGCGCTTTCATTTACGGCTACGACTTTGCCGGTGATACAAACCGTTTCGCCGACTTGCTTTGAAGCGTCAGTGAACGGGATGCATCCCTTTGCCGCATTTGTTGCAGGAGATTGAGCCGGTGTAGTCTGTGCTGGAGAAGATTGCGCTGGTGTTGAAGCTGGTTTTTGTGCCGGAGCAGAGCCAGCGTTCTGTAGCGCGAAAAACAGTAATGCGGTTGCAATCATGCTGAGATTGTACTGCAAAGGAAGTGATTATTTTTCTTCCAATGCATGGTAGGCCGACGCATACCGTTTACCGCCAATTTCTTGCATATCAAAATAATCGCGTGCCACTTTCTGGCATCGTCCGCGCAAGTCAGGCTCATTAAGTAAGCGTAAAAGGTCATCCACGCACTTCTTCATTCCTTCAGAAGAAAGGTCGTTGAGAACGATGCCAACGCGATTGTTGGTTATGATTGCGTCTGTGTCTCCAGCGCCAGCAGTACAGACTACAGGTACTCCGGCGGCGAGGTATTCGGCGATCTTGGTAGGTGAGCAAGCGATCTTGGAAAAGGATGGTTTTAGGAAGCATAGTCCAACTTTTGCCTCTGCTTCATGCGAGGCGACTTCATCTGGAGATACGCGCTCGATTTTGAATTGGTCGTCAGAGAAGCCAGTTGAGTGCAGAATCTGTTGCGCCGGGGCTGTCGGCGAACCGCTCAGGATTTGGAAGAAGGTCTGTGGTATTCGCTGACGAACAGCCATGACAAATGCGGCCATCTCTGGCAAAAGGTACAGTCCGGTGATGGTTCCAGCGTAGACCGCGGTGAAAGGTTTTGTTGGCGTCGATTGCTTTGCGGCTTCTACGAATTTGTTTACATCCACGCAGCAGGGGACGACAGTGATATTTTCTGGCGACACACTTTCGTGCTCCACCAAATACCGTTTAAACAATTCGGTCAATACAACGATGTGGTCTGCCCGACGTATCCCTTTGTGTTCAATCCATTTTGTAATGCGATATCCAAAAGAGGCTGAACTCCAAATGCCTGCGTCCACATACTCTTCGGCTTGGAGGCCGCGGATATCGAACAGAATCTTCGCGCGGTGGAACCAACTTGCCACCATTGCCATGGACATGGCAACTTGGGAACGAGCATGTAGAAGATTGATTTTGTTCACGCGTGCGATGCGCAAAATGTTCCACGTTCCGGAAAGGAAGTCTGTCAGCTTCGCGGTCAATCCACCTTTGTGATACGTGCGCCAGTGCCAAGTGATGCCTTGTGTAGAAAGTTCTTGAGTTTTGACGGCTGCAAATTCAGGGTCGTGTACACGGCTGGATTGTGGTTCGAAGGTGAGCAGATGAATCGTGTGACCTGCACGCACGAGTTCACGCAGGTATGGGATGACCTGCGTGTTCACCAATGGCTCGCTGACGCCGAAGTAACAGATGTAAAGGCTACGCATGATTTGACATACTGTGAAGCTGGTGAAAAGTGTATCCCAGAGCGAGACTGCTTCTTACCGCGCGCAGGCGATATACTCGGCTCATGGCTGATGAGCAGGGCGACCAAGGGACTTCGGAGCCTGTTAAACAAAACGGGAAACCGGAGAAATCCCTTTGGGTACAGTACGGCGAATATTCGCATCTTGCGCTGGTGCTTCCTGTGGGGGTTGGAATCGGTTGGTTCTTTGGCAGCTGGATCGACGGAAAAATGAACACCCACTGGATCCAGTGGGTAGGACTATTATTCGGATTGGTCAGCGGATTTTGGGAGCTAATCCGCGCCACAAAGAAATTGAACCGGGAGAATTGATCGATGTCATTGTCCCCGATCCCTGAACAATTGCCAGACGAATACGCAAAAGAAACAGAACCCACAGAAGAGCCTTATATTCTTTCGGATGAGAAGATCCCGGATGGGACATACACGCACTTCTATCAAAGCGTACTTCGAGACATCGCGATATTCGCCCTCATTGGGTTGTTAGCTGCAATATACATCGGTGGAATTGAGACAGCTGGCGGAGTGCTGCTTGGCGCAGCCGTCTCTGGCCTCAACTTCTGGTGGATGAAACGCGCCATCGTCGCGCTCACGGATGTCTATACCAAAGCCATTGCAAAGGAAGAGAATTCTGGCAGCGTATCGCAAAAGCCCGATATCCCTGTGCTGCCGCAGGCCATTCGGTTCTTTCTGCGTTATTTGTTGATAGGGTCGATTGCCTTTGTTATGATGAAAGGCCATCGGAGCGCTGCATTGGGCTTTTTTGCAGGATTCGCCCTGCCAATTGCCGCGCTCATGGTGGAAGGTTTCCAGCACTTCGTTTTTGCATCAGGCCCCAGTCAGAAAGTGACCTAACGGACCCAACATGCACCAACTAGCCATCACACATTTCCTGAATTCGATCTTCGGCGGCGTGGCCAACAGTATTCTGCATATAGTGGGTCTTACACCCAAGTCAGCAGAATTTCCCATCACGGATCCAGTGGCCATGCAGTTATTAGTGTTTGCGATCATAATTATTTATTTTCTGCTAGTGAGAATGCGACTCTCGGCGGATTCACCTGGTGCCATCCAGCATGTGGCAGAGATGATCCATGAGATGGTGGACGATCAGGCAAAGGGCATCATCGGACACGGACATGAACGGTATGTACCTTACGCGCTTTGTGTCGGCGTGTTCATTCTGACTTGCAATTTGATCGGGCTGATACCTGGATTCGCTTCTCCCACACAATTCCCGTATGTCCCATTGGGCATGGCTATCCTGACATTTGTTTATTACCACTATCACGGATTGCGCGAGCAAGGCGCATGGCATTACTTCCTGCATTTCTGCGGGCCGGTGTGGTGGCTGATCCCATTGATGTTGCCGATCGAGATCATCAGCCATTGTGCACGCATCATGTCTCTCACGATCCGTCTATTCGCCAACATGTTCGCGGGCGAAATGGTGACACTGGCGTTCTTTTCGCTGGTACCCATCGGCGTTCCCATCATTTTCTTGTTGTTACACGTTGGTGTTTCCGTCATTCAAGCATTCCTTTTCATGTTGCTCACCATGATCTACGTGAGCTTGGGTGTGCAACATGAAGAAAAGCACGAAGAAGCACACGCTCATTAAAACATTTATAAGCAAAGCAATCAGGCATCATCCGCCGCAAGCGTGAGGGCGACAGCACGGTGATCGTCAACCACCCACTGGCGGCAATTTACTAAAGGAGTGACAAACATGAAACTGAAACTCTTGTTGTTGGTCATTGTAATTCTGGTGTTCGCGGCCCCGGTCTATGCACAAGCTGGTGGAACAGCTGCACCGAGTGGAAACTGGCTGGCCTCAGGCATAGGCCTGGGTATCGCAGTTGGCTTGGCAGGCATGGGGCAGGGCAAAGTAGCTGCAGCAGCTTGCGAAGGTATTGCCCGCAATCCGGGAGCGCGTGACGGCGTGCAACTGGCGATGATCTTCGGACTCGCGTTCATCGAGTCGTTGGTCTTGTTCATCTGGGTCATGCTCTTCTTGCGAGCCAGTTAGTCAATTCAAACGGAAAAGAAAAAGCTCCCATATATTGGGAGCTTTTCTTTTGCTATAGAACTAAAATCAAAATCCCTGAGCCATCAATTCATCCACTGTCAGCGATGATTGCTTTTGTTTCTCTGCGTATTTGGCGAGTACATCCACTTCAATGTTGACTAAATCGCCATATTTGAGTGTGTGCAGGTTCGTGGCCTGATATGTATGAGGGATGATGGCTGTGGTCAGATTTTCTCCCTCGAGAATGGCCACGGTGAGGGAGATCCCCTCAATGCAGATCGATCCCTTAGAAACGATGTAACGTGTCAATGCTTGTGGTACTTTCACCGTGAACACGAAGTCCGCTTCATGTGGGACTTGTTCGAGAGTGAGGATCTCGCCAGTGGCATCGACGTGGCCCTGGACGATGTGGCCGCCGAGCGGAGTGCCAGCTTTCACTGCCGTCTCAAGGTTCACCACCGCGCCGGGTTTGAGTTTCGTTAGGGAAGTGCGTGCAACAGTTTCTGCGGCTAGATCGGCGGCGAATGTGGAGTTTGTGATATCGAGCGCGGTCAGGCAGACCCCGCTGACGGAGACACTGTCACCAGCATGTAGTTCCCCAGCGATCGCTGCTGATTCGATGACAATGCGGTTTGTTCCGTTCTTGCCTGTGCCGACGGAGACGACTTTGCCGAGATGTTGAATCAATCCTGTGAACATTTTGTTTTCTACTTTTTGTTTTTGACAAGTTGTAATTCGCTTTGCAACACATGCGCATAGGGATCCCGCAGATATCCCTCGACGGCGAAATCTTCAGCGAACCGGTGCATGGTGATATTGCGGACGATGGCTGCATCGCTAAGCCTCTCGAATCCTTCGCCACCGGCGAAAGGCACAGCGCCTTCACCGCCGAGGATCTTGGGCGCGTAGTAGAGAAAAACCTTGTCTACAATGCCGGCCGCGAGGGCCATCCAGTTGACCAGCGCGCCGCCTTCGATAAGTAGGCTGGTGATATCCATTTCGCCCATACGGCGCACCAGTTCGCGGATATCAAGGCGGCCATGCGCTTCGCGCAGGGGGCGTCCACCAGCAACCTTCAACTCTTCTGACCACAGCGGTAATGCTTCCACGCGGACGCCGCGTGCTTCGAGTTCTTGACGTTTATGTTCTTCAGCGAATGCACAGAAGACGATGACATCACCATCGGCTGACTGAACGATTTTCGATTCCAGTGGAATGCGCAAGCGCGAATCCACTACAGCACGCAGCAAAGGACGTCGGCGGTCGAGTCCACTTCGGTCGGTCAGCAGGGGGTCATCGGAGATGACCGTACCCACGCCGATCAGGATCGCGTCCGAGGCATGACGCAGAATCTGCACGTGTGCGCGCGCTTCTTCGCTGGTGATCCAACCGCGTGTGCCGGGAGGTGCGTTCATAGCCTCGCTGTCAGGAGCGAGGGCTATCTTACCGTCGAGCGTCATTCCAGCTTTCAGTGTGACCAGCGGAGTGTGTAAGCTGATGAATTTTGCGAAACTCTCGTTCAGACGGCGCGCGGTTGTGTAGATTTCGCCAGATGTTTCGACATGCACTTCAATACCGGCTGCGCGCAACTGTGCCGCACCCTTGCCAGCCACTACGGGATTCGGGTCGGCCATGGCAGCGACCACTCGCTTGATTCGGGCCTTGATGATGGCATTGGTGCAGGGCGGCGTGCGTCCCTGATGGCAGCAAGGCTCCAGATTGAGATATAGAGTTGCACCTTTGGCTTTCTTGCCCGCTTCATCGATGGCTAGAATTTCTGCATGCATCTTGCGTTCGTAATTATGCGTGCCTTCGCCGATCACCTTGCCGTGTCCATCGACGAGCAGTGCGCCAACGCATGGGTTCGGGGAGGCGAAGCCTATCCCCGCACGGGCAAGATTCAACGCGTGGGCGAGGTGTTTTTCGTCTTGTTTGGTAAGTGCCATGTTCTTACTTGGACATCCATAATAGAACCATCAGCCATCGGCCGTCAGCCATCAGCATAAACAAATGATCGAACCATATTTGATTTACTCGAATAATCCATCCACGAATGCGTCGGGGTCGAATTGCAGCAGGTCACCGATTTGTTCGCCTACACCCACATAACGTACAGGCAGACCGAGTTCGCGCGCAATTGCTACAACGATTCCGCCTTTGGCCGTGCCATCGAGTTTTGTGAGGATGATGCCGGTCACGCCGGCCGCTTCAGTGAACTGGCGCGCCTGTTGTAGGCCGTTCTGGCCAGTGGTGGCGTCCATGACCAACAAAGTTTCATGCGGTGCGCCGGGGATGACCTTGGCCGCGGTGCGGCGCATCTTGTCGAGTTCCTGCATCAAGTTGGATTTGTTGTGAAGACGGCCAGCGGTATCGACGATCAGGTAATCAGTTTTGCGCGCGCGCGCTGCGTGTAGTGCATCGAAAAGGGCGGCAGAAGGGTCGCCACCTTGTTTGGTCTTGATGACTTCCACATCATTGCGTTGCGCCCAGATCTCAAGCTGTTCGATGGCTGCGGCGCGAAAAGTGTCAGCCGCGCAGAGCAGAACATTCTTGCCTTGCGATTTCAATGCATAAGCCAGTTTGCCAACCGAGGTGGTCTTACCCGTTCCATTTACTCCCACCAGCATGATGACTTCCGGCTCGCCCTCGGCAACGGTCTTCGCAGGAGGTGTATGCCGAGTGAGCATTGTTCGGATTTCATTCTTGAGTAGACGGGTCAATTCTGCGGAATTCGAAACTTGGTTGTCATCTACTTTCAAACGCACGGCTTCCAGTAATTCATGCGCGGTCCCAACGCCGAGGTCGGCGCCGATCAATGATGCTTCGAGCTCTTCGAGTGTCTCTTCATCGATCTCGCGGCCAATGGCGGCAATCTGTTCGATGCGGGCGTTGAGGTCAACGCGGGTGCGCGTGACCGCCTGCTTCATCCGTTCGAGAAGACCGGGCTGTTTCTCTACTGATTCTGCTGCGGATTTTTCTTCTTTGATGCCGAACAGAGATTTAAACATGATCGTCAGAAGCCCTGGAATTTATCATCAGGCCGCTTGTCAGCTTCCTGCTTGGTGATCGTCGGTGGCGTGAGTTGCGGAGGAGCTGGAGCACTCAGTGTTCCAGTGACACGTCCTTCGCCTTTACCCAGCGCCTTGATCACATCTTCAGGGTTGCGCGCGAACTCGCGTGCAAACCAAGTAAGCGCCAGGGTCATGATGTCTGAGTGGTGAAGTTCTTCCATCCCGGGATACTTCCGCAACCGCAACCATAGTCGATGGACTAGATGCACGTCCTCACTCTTCATGGAGGGTTCATGCGGCCCGATGTGGAAGTCCTCAACAATGCCATCCGGATGCACCACCTGGAAGATGACTTCACGCTTTGGTTCGGGCATCGCTTCCCATGCCTGCCCCAAATAAAAAGACTGCTCTTGTGCTGTGAGTTTCGCCGATAGACCGGCAACTATGACGGAGGACTCCAGATTGTGCGCAGTCTGGATGATGGCGCTGAATACATCGCGCGCAGGAATGACAACAAGTGAAACTGTCTTGCCTTTGCTTTCAGCTACGCTCACTACTTTGGTGAACAAAGTTTGTTCGTACTCGCTGAATATTTGTTCTGAACTGACATCTCGGTCCGCGATGCTTGCTCCGGTGACCTGCGCGGCCAATACAACGACATCTTGTTCCTTGGTATCCACGCGTTGCAATACCCATTTGAGATGCGCAAGATTATTGTGGTCCCGCACGGTCACCAGAACGTTTCCCGGTTGGATGCCAACGCTCTCTGCCTGCACCGTTTCGCGTTGCTCCAGTTGGAAGTGTTCCTTCATCTGCTCTTTAACTTGGTGGTGTTTGGCCAGGTTTCGTTTTTCTGAGATGTAGAAAATGATGAAGAACACAAAAGCAAAGACGATACCAAACTTTGTCGCGATGGTTTTGGTGAACAACATGGTGACTGCCGTTGCAAACAATGTGAAGAACACACATGAGAGTCCAAGCGGAATCTCGCGACCGAACATGTTGATATTAGGCGGGACTTTCCATCCGCGTTCGCCTTTGTATTTTAGGCGCAACACAAGCATGGAGAGGCTGTTGAAAGTGAAGCTCCAGATCACACCGAAGGCGTAGGCTTCACCCAACTTATTCACATCACCGCGGCTTAACAGTATGGTGAATAACTGCAACAGCACCACCATGTTGATGATGCGGCTCGAAGTGCCGAATTTCTTATGCGGGATGCGGAACCAATCGGCAAGGATGCCGTCTTCAGATACACGATTCAGCACACCGTTGGCGCCGATGATCGAAGTATTAATGGCTCCACTGAGGAAGAGGAAGCCGCAGAATACCACGAATCCATTGAAGAGCAATTTGATGAAAAGCGGGCCTGCGAAGCTCATGGCCATGCCGCTGATCATGTTGTCGCGATAGACCAGGATGCGGGCCACATCCTGGCCTTTTTCTGCGAGTACGGAGGGGTCGATCCCGATGGTCGCATTCGATGTGATGAGCATGACAGCCATCAACGATCCAATGCCTGTGAACACCAGACTGAATACCGCAATGATGATGGCCGCGCGTTTTAAGTTGTTGAGCTTGGGGTGCGCAATTTCGCGATAGACCTGTGCGAGAGTCTCTTCACCGCTCATGGCCAGCACAGAGTGTCCGAAGGCCACGCAGATGCCGAAGAAGCCAAGCATTTTTGCATCGAGTAGTTTGGTCAGCCAGCCGAGAGATTCAAGACCTTTACCCCAATCGAAGTTCTTTGGGATGGGTGCTGGTGGAAGGTGATAGGTCCCTGCTGGTGCGCTGATCAAAGTGTATGTTGCCCACGTCATCAGAATGACCACCATCACTGTGGTGATCTGCATGACGCGCAAGGCCTTCGCGCTCGATTCCTCAATCCCTTTGATGTTCTGCCACCAGTAGTAGACCGTAGTTCCCAAACCGAAGACCACGCTGGCGATGGCCACATCGAGGTGAGGTGTGCCATTGAAAATGGTTACGACCGGTTCCGGGACCCACCCGGATCGCACGCCAGCCGCGATGATGTCATTGATCAGCCCGGCGATGTATTGACCTGCGCTGACACCGGAGATCGGCCCGGTGAGGATGTAATCAAAGATCAACATTGAGACGCTGATCTTTGCGAGTGTTCCACCCAAAGCTTCTTTCACTACGCGGTAAACACCACCACGGACGAACATCGAGCAGCTCTCCACATACACAGCTCGGACCGCAAAGCTGAAGAGCATCACGGTGAGAATGAGCCATGGAGCCGAAAGGCCTACCGCTTCCACGGCAATGCCAGCGGCATAATAGGCCGAGGAACCAAGGTCGTTGAGCACGATGGCCGCGGCGCGCCAATAGGAGATGAATGTGAGCGCAACCGATGTGGCTACGACGATGCGTACGCGGTTATTGCTCAATAGAGATGGTTGCGCTGGTTCCGACATTTTGTATGAGTACTATGTAGCAGATGGATTTGAAATATCCATGGACAAATGGATTGCTAAAGCCACTAAACTTTTACTGCCGTATGAACGCCTGACTTCCCGTTTCCTGTTCTGCCATTCCCAGGCTTATTCGGATCGCTCGTTGCGCCGGGTCCGCCGACTGGAGGCAATTCATCCTCTTCAAAGAAGACTTCAAAATCTTCCACGGTGGTCCATATCACCACTAAGGCGGAGCCAGCCATGCCAACGAAGAAGAGGAATTCAAGGATTCGGGTAAGGAAATACGCAAGTGCTTGCATAGTCAGAAATTCAAGGATACGCCTTCATGCCCAAAAAATCGAATGGCAGAACTACTTCCACTGCAAATTCACGGTTCAACAGGCACGACAACAGGACTTTCGGCGGTTTCGCTCGATATTTCACCTTCGGTCAATTCAAAACAATCCGTAAACGCATCAGTAATACTGAATCGCATGACCTGCCTGAAGTGGTCGCCAAGGAAGACTCGCAATCTTGATGTATCCATCAAGTAGCTGCCAGTCATGTAGGGAAGGGCGTCTGCGGGAATACCGGAGATGCCCATATCCCAAAGCCATTGCAGGACCAGACGACACACCCATTTCCCCGGCAATCGAAAAACTTTTGCGTGCCCAATACGGGCACATTCAGCCAGAGACAGTTCTTCGCCGCGCCCGGCCACATTCAAGATCTCAGTGCGCGGGCCAGCGCGTTCGGCGCCTTTGTTCAGGATGTAACTGATGAGCCGAGCCACGTCATCCACATGAACGAACTGGAACTTCTTTTCCAGATACTGCTGTCCCACAGGAAGCATCATGGGCAGACGTGTGCCGCGGCGTCGTAACCACGCACCGATCTTCCCATCCCCGGTAGGCGTGCCGCGCATGGCGCCGACGAGGTAGTTCTGCATCGTGCGCCCTGCGAATATGTGTGGGCGCAAGATGTAGGTCATGCAATCTCCAAGGCTTTCCGCTCGCTTTTGTGCGACTTCATCGGCTTCTTGTTTATGGATAGCGTAGGGAAGCGTATGCGCCCTCAGTGGGTAGTCCTCATTGACTGGGCCATCGAGGTCTGAACCATATACGGAAACGCTACTGAGATGGATGAAGCGTTTTATGCCGTCCGGATAGTCGCCCATTAAATTGCGTCCCAGTCGGTTGTGTTCCGAGACAGCTTCCATCACCCGTGCCGTGCCGGCTACATTGATCTGCCACATACGGTCCAACTCAGTCACGCCTGTCTGTAGTGGATCGATGACAAACGCCAAATGCACAACTGCGGCCGGTTCATGTTCGGCGAAGATCTCGACCAATCGAGTACAGGTGCGTTCTTCACCTAAGTCCAACTGGTGGAATTCGGCCAGGTTTTCCTGCTGCGATGAAGGTACATGGAAATCCACCCCAATGACGTTCCAGCCACTGAGTTGGTCAAGCAAACGGCGTCCCAGATTACCTGAGACGCCGGTCACTACGACTTTGGGTTTGGAGTTCCCCATAGGGGAAGCCGTTACTTCTTTGTGCCTGCTGGAGCGGGTGCAGTTGCCACTTGTGGGGTCGGTCCAAAGAAGTCTTCATTAAGCTTTTCCGCTTTGTACCCGGCCAAAGCCTTGTTCATTTTGTCCTGGAAATTCTTATCCTGAAGAGCTTTGGCAATTTCATTGGTTGCATCTTTCAGCTGGACGAGGCGTTTGCCGTCGACCTTGAAGATGTAATAAAAACCGTTATCGTCAATGACTTGAGAGGATTCACCGCTCTTCAATGAAGTGATAGCCTGCACCAAGCCTTGGGACAATTGCTGTTGATTGAGCTGTCCACGGCTGAGAACGCCGAAGTTGGTGTTCGGAGTTGCAGTCGTTTGTGCGGCTTTCTGCCAAACATCAGTTTGGATCTTGTCCGTGTCTTCTCCGCCGGCGCAACGTTTTTGAGCTTCATCAGCCAGGTTCTTCAATGCTTCCGGGGTCACAGTGTTTTTGTCAACAGTTTTAGGGACGATGATGCGACGGATGGCCAATTGCTGGAACAGATCGGGGTACTCGTTGTAGAAAGCATCGATTTCAGTTTGTGTAGGCACTGTGCCTTCCGAGAGTTTGTCTGATTTCAGGCTCGCCAGCAAGCGAAGGTTAGTGAGTTTCTGCTGCTCTTCAAAATTCGGGCCTTTATCCATACCTTCTTTTTTCGCTTCATTAGCCAAGGCAAGCAACTGAATGTAGAAAGCCGCCAGATTGCGGCGCGCTTCTGGGGCCAAGTTCGGATTGATGGCCTTGGCCACCTTCTCGAACTCACCTTTGGTGATTGACGTAGCACAGGGT